>Ga0207657_10004486_pt1 | contig 14755 bp, 16 predicted proteins | sample KBSC33metaG_FD_184316 | JGI IMG/M metagenome (GOLD analysis project Ga0207657, IMG submission 184316) | Corn rhizosphere microbial communities from Kellogg Biological Station, Michigan, USA - KBS C3-3 metaG (SPAdes) (version 2) | ecosystem: Host-associated > Plants > Roots > Rhizosphere > Soil ... | reverse complement strand
AGGCGATCAAGGGCGGGCAGGCCGACATCGGCTTCTTCGCGATCGACCCGATGCGCAGCGACGGCATCCGCTTCACCGCGCCCTACGTTCTCATCGAAGGCGCCTACCTGGTGCGCCAGGCCTCGCCGCTGACCGCCAACGCCGAGGTCGACCGGGCCGGCACGCGCATCATGGTCGGCCGGGGCAGCGCCTACGACCTCTTCCTGACGCGCGAGCTGAAGGCGGCGCAGCTGATGCGCGCGCCGACGTCGCCGAAGGTGGTCGACGAGTTCCTCACCAGGGGAGCGGGTGCGGCGATCCGCGCTGCGGACCGTCTCATCGGTTCGCGGCCGCCGCTCGATCCTACGCTCGTGCCGACGGCGCTCCAGCCCGCGCTAGGCGTCGCGACGAAGATGCAGGCCCTCGCGGATGAGGTGGACGCCGCCTCCGAAACGGCGATGACGCAGTCCGCCGCGGGCTCCTCGCTCGATCTCGCGCTCCAGAATCTCCGAGCCGTGCAGCAGGCAGAGAAGGAGCTGGACGGTGAAGTCATCCAGCAACGGCTGCAGTAGCTACCGATAGTCGATCGACTGAATGACTGCCCCGGTCCGCTGCGTCTCCGTCACCGCCGCAACGTACGAGCGGGCAACGTCTGCCGCGGCCATTCCCTGCGAGCGGTCCTCGCCCATTAGCTCGAGGGTTTCCGCCACCCAAGGGGGGCTAACTACATTGACCCTCACCGGCGAAAGCTCCAAAGCCGCAGCTCGTACAAAGCCCTCGAGACCGGCGTTCACGAGACTGATCGCCGCAGAGCCCACCATCGGCGCCTGTGACAAGACACCGCTGGTTAGGGTGAAGGACTCGCGCACTTTCCCTATGCCTAGCCGCACCAAATTGACCTGGCCCATGAGCTTGTTGTGCAAGCTCGCTTCGAAATCCTCTTCGGTCAGCTCCAGCAGAGGCTTCCATGCGCCGCCGCCCGCCGCGCAGATCACCGCATCGACCGTCCCTACTCGCTGATACAGGCTCTGGATCGACCCTGAATCAGTAATGTCCACCCGAGCATCCAAGCCGGCTCGCGAAGCCCTGACGACCTCGTGTCCAGCGAGCGCATGCACTATTTCCTGCCCGATGGTGCCGGAGGCACCCACAACTAAAACCTTCATGCAAGCTTCTACAACTTCGCATCAAGGAACATTTGCGAGGGAAGGTGCCACCGTTACATATGCGCTATCGAAGAGTCGTCCGCACTCGTGCAGCCCAGCCAACCGTGTTCTATTTCGGCTTAATTCTTGTTCTGCTCTCATCGGCCCCTTGGCTTTACAACGCCCTTAACCCGGGCAGCCACGAGGCTGGCGTCTTGATGAATATGATCTTCGTTGTCGGCGTCGCCGCAGGTGTGCTGCTGATCTTGGCGGGTGCCTTCCTATATCGGCGCGGCTGAAGAAATCAAGTCCAGAAAGGATCTGGCCTGTCCACGAGGCTCGCCCTGCGACCGCATGCTGAATCTGCCTAAGTTACAATAGAGTCTCGGGTTGGGTGGATCGATGCAGAACGACGAAGTCAAAGAGCAGTTAGCCTACATCGTGCGCGTGCACGGGCAAAGTATCGCGGAAGATCCGCCCAAGCTGCAGGGCTTGCTGCGCGACCTCGTCGGAGCGCATCGGCGGGAGATCAACGTTCTCATGCAGGCGGTGCGATCGAACGTGCCGGAGGAATTGGTCCGCTCCAGCGGGCCAACATCGTTGACGGCTGAGCGCTTGGCGAACAAGCTGCAGGAAGACACCGGCCTCGCGCAGGATGCCGCCCAGTGGGCGGTGGCGACTTGGGGCAACGCGATGGGCATTCCCGTCGAGTTCGCCCATGCGACGGAGACGGTCGAGCCGCCCAAGCAAGACGTCCCTCCGGTTCAGCCTGCCGTGCCTTCTTACGATGGACCCGCGCGACCACAGACGACGAGCCCGACACCTCCGCCCGTGATCAGCTCGCCTTCGGTGAGCACACCCCCCGCATCCAATCCCCCGCCGCAGGTGCCTGTCATGCCTCAGCAGCAACAATGGCAGCCCCAACCGCAGCAATACGCCTATTCCCAGAAGAAGGGCATGAGCGGCGGGGTGATTGCGGCGATGGTGTTGGTCGCCATTGTGGCAATCGGAGGCATTGTTTGGGCGGTGACTCGCAAGTCCGAAGTTGCCACAAACCCGACTACCTCACCTTCGGCATCGATGACATTCGATGGTGCGACTCCGAGGACGTCCCCTTCGGGAAGTGAAACCAGCATGCCGAGCACGAGCGATTCGCCCACGGCATCGCCGAGCGGTGGAACATCGACCGGTACGGTCGAGAACGGCGTCTACACCGATGCCAAGGGGCGCTTCACGTTCGAGCCGCCCGCTGGGTGGACGATGACGACCGAAGCTTCGACAGGCGCTGTCCAATGGGAAGACACCGCGCACAGCGACCTCGGAGCCCGCATGGACGTGCGGACTGTCGATTCCGAGGGAGCGACTCTCGATGCGATCATCAAAGCCACGGAGGACGCGCTCAAGGTGAAGATCAACTTCCAAACAAAGTCCATCACGGACGGCAATCTCGGCAGCGAGAAAGGCAAATTGATCTTCGGAAGCGTGGATGGGAACGAGGGGAAAAAGGATCTCGCGATGCTGATCGCCATCCACAACAACGAAGCCGTCGTCGTTTCGATGGGCGTCGCGTCCGGCAAGCTGGGCGAGGTGTCGAGCACGCTCGACAAGTCGCTGGGTACATGGCAGTGGAAGTGATCAGACCTTCGTGGCTACGCCGCTCTCGGCAGCCTTGTAGATGGCCTGCGTAAGCTTGACGGCGGCGAGGCCGCACTCCAGCGGGCTCTCAACTTCAGCTCGGCCAAGGCAGGCATCTACGAAGTTCCGATCCGGCGTGCTGCCGCCTCCTAGCTGCTCGGCGACGAAGTTGTTGCCGTCCCGATCCATGGTCGAGAGCTTGTTCTTGCGCATGTAGAAAGCTTTCTTTTCGCAGCAGATCGTGAAGTCCTCGTCCCACCCGGGCGTGTCCCCGACGATCGCGAGGTTCGCGATAGCGCCACCCTGGAAGCGGATCGCGACCGCGCTGTCGATGTCGACCGCAGTTCCGCGGTTATCGATCAGGGCAACGACGCTCTCGGGTTGCAGGCCTGTCGACCAGAGCAGGACGTCGATGACGTGGCTGCCGCTGTCGTTCAGCATGCCTCCGCCTGACTGGGCGAAGTCTTGCCGCCATGTGCCGGAGGTGAACTTCTTCCAGTCCTGCACCATCAGCGCTTGAATGTAGGTGACCTTGCCGGCGACACCGGAAGCGATCTGCTCCCGGATGTATCGGAATTCCGGCTGCAGGTGTCGTTGATAGCTGACCATGCCGACCTTGCCCGACTTGTCGCGAGCGGCGATCACCCGCTCGGCGTCATCGACGCTGGTGACCATCGGCTTCTCGGTGCAGACGTGCAGCCCGGCTTCGAAGCCCGCCAGCATCTGGTGCGCGTGCTGGTCGTGCGGGGTTTGGATCATGATTGCGTCCAGTCCGCCCGCGGCGATCATCTCGCGATAGTCGCTGTACTCCTTTGCCGCGGCCGTTGCTGCGTGTTTCTCCTTTGTTTGGCGAATCTGGTCCGGGCTGGCGTCAGCCATTGCGACCACCTGCGCCTCGGGCACTTGGAGCAGATTGCCGAGGCGATAGCGGGCGAAGCCCCCAACTCCGATGAGGCCGATGCGCAGCGTATCCATGCTCCGAGTATATGCATCCTCGCAGCGCGAACGGCGTACTCTGTATCACGCATGCTCTTTGCGAATCGGCCGCCGCAGTATCCGCACCTGGTGACCTACCTGGATCACTTGCGGCGCGCTCCCAAGCGCGACCGACAATCCTTTCCCGTGGGTGCGGTGATCACGGTCGTGTTCTTCGCCGCGCTAATCATGGGCGATCGTGTGCCGCTGCTGAAGTGGCTGGCAATGGCGCTGCTGCTTGGGTTGGCCGCTTGGTACATCTACCAATACTCGCAAGGGCGGCCGCTGCAGGCTCAAGAACCGGAGACGAAGCTCCACCGCGAGGCTCAGGAATCCGGCGCGCTGATGCGGGCGGCTTTGCAGCACAACCGCTTGCATCGCGATCTCGGCGAGCCAACGCTGATTTTGCTGGATGAGGCGGGACGGCAGTGGTCGCGAGTGGAGGGCAGCTTGGGGCATCCCTTCTGGGGAAGCGGTGCGCTGCCGGTGCACTACGAGTCTGTCCGGGAGCAGTCTGCCCGCGCCGCCGAGAGCGCGATGAACGAGATTCTCACTCTCTTCCTTCCGCTGCTGCCGGACACCCACGTGCGCCGTCCCGTGATGGACTACGTCGGCGAAGCGCTTGAGACCATCGCCAAGCGGCCGAAAGACGAGCAACCCTTGCCGCCCGCTTATGGACAAGCGCGGGATCTGGTGGAACGCATGCGCACCCTGGCGGACGAGCTTGAACGCATCACGACCTCGGCGGCTCTAGACCCGAGCACCTTTGAGCAGAAGGGCGCAAAGCCGGCGCTGGATGGGGCGATTCACGATCTTCGCAACATTCGCCAAGCCGAAGATGAGCTGCGACAGGGACTGCAGTAGCGGCGCCTGTGTCAAAATGAAGGCTCCATGCCTTACGTCGTCGCTGAGCCCTGCATCGGAGTTAAGGACAAGTCCTGCATGACGGTTTGTCCCGTGGATTGCATCTATGAAGGCGATGACATGGTGTTTATCAACCCCGACGAATGCATCGACTGCGGCCTCTGCGAGCCGGAGTGCCCCGTGAGCGCCATCTTCGTGGACACGGATGTGCCGGGGAACTGGAAGTCGTTCATCGAGAAGAACGCCGTCGAAGGGAAGCGCCTCTCCGAAGGCAAGTAACGTCAGGCCGCGGTTAGCCAGTCAAGTGTGGCCTTCGGCAGCGGCGTCGCGGTCAAAAACTTGATGCCGCAGCGATATTCGGTTACTCCGACCCGGACCGAATAGCGTATGCGCCCGCGCAACTCAGCTTTGGTGCCATCGCAGAAGAGACGCAGCGTCACAAGCGCGTCGAGCTTAAAGTCGCGATCTATCACGAACGCGGCGCCGGACTCCGACAAGTCCTTCACCTTTACCTCGTAGGTCTCGTCGATAAAGTCGAGGCTGCCCATGACCCGGGCTGCGAGGAGCCTCTTTTCTTTTGTCTTTCCAGTTAGGCTTGCTTGCTGAATCTTGGCGCGCACGATTGTCTTCGACTTCACTGCCTCCACCTTCTCGACTGTCGCGAGCAGCATTGCGGACGACTCGCCATCGATGGTCACGAACACTTTTTGACCGGCGGCCAAGGTGCCGGCGTTGTCAGTCTGCAAGAACACGTGCTTGTCGGTGATTTCTTGCACCCAGCAGGGCAGCAGCAACTCGCCGTTGAAGCTCTGTAAGCGTGCCCGCACCCGCCGGTATTCCTTCGCGTCCCAGTCCATCCCATGGTTATTTTCGGTACGACCGACCGGTGTCCGGCAGGGAATCCGTGCGCAGATTCGCACAGCTTAACAATAGTCATACTAAACAAAGATGCCGGAGCAAACCTTCCCCGCACCGCTTCAGTCCGGCCTGAAGTCTGCCCAGGACCAGTTCATCCTCGAGTGGGGGCGGATGAGCTCGAGCTGGGGCATTAATCGGACGATGGCGCAGATTCATGCGCTGCTGTTCGTAGCGGACCAGCCGCTCGCGGTCAACGAGATCATGAGCCGGCTGCAAATCAGTCGGGGCAACGCCAGCATGAATTTGCGCGAGCTGATGGATTGGGGGATCGTGCGGCGCTTCCGTCGTCCGGGCGATCGGAAGGACACCTATCTCAGCGAGACCGATCCGTACCAGATGTTCATCCGCGTCGTGCGGGAGCGAAAGCGGCGGGAGCTGGACCCCACGGCCGATGCCCTGCGCGAGTGCATCGCGATCATTCCGGGCGAGGATCAGAGCGAGGCGGCTGCGGTGCTGAAGCAACGGTTGGAGTCGCTGCTCGAGGTGTTCAATCTCGTCGACGCGGCGTTCAAGCAGGTCTTCATGACGGACCAAGCAGCGATGCAACTCAAGGAGGTCCTCTTGCATCCGCCCAACCCCAGCGCACGCTGACTTTCGGTCGATGCGTTTCGGCAGGCGGTAGTCGCGTCGTGTTGCTTTTCCTGTTTCCTGCTTTTCCTGCAGAAATTGTCGTTTTCGCCCCTTTTGGCGTCTATTTGAACCTGCGGACCTCCCTTAAAGCATGCATTTTCCCAACTTTCTTGTCGTTTTCCCGCGCTAATTTCGCTCTTAGGGCTTCTCAATTTCCTGAGAATAAGGTCGCAGTAGGCGGTCTGGCGACCTCTTCGATGTCGTAATGGTCGAGGGGCTGGGTTCGGCGAACGGCTCGGCCGGACATGGCGCGTCAGGTTTGAAAGATTGTTCTCACACCTATACGTGCGCGGGAGCGGTTTTTGTCAACCAATATGCGTCGAAATGGACTGCTTCGGGCCACCTTCTCGGGTGGCCCGTCGTTCTTAGTGGTGCTTCGTCGGGAGCTTTAGCGCGGCCGGGGTCTTGATCGGGTGCTGGAGGTGGGTGCTTCGCTTGCGAATGTAGAAGGGGCCGTGGCTGTGCTTGGCTTTGTGATGCCGCACGACCATGTGCTTGGGGTGGTGCTTCGGCTTGTGCTTCGTTTCGGTCGCGGGGGCGACGACGGCTAAGGCGAGGATGCTCACTAGGAGAATGTTTTTCATTTTTGTACTTGGGCCAGTCCCTTTAGGGTGGCTCAGTGGATTAGACGGCGGGAATCGCTGTTAGGCGTTGCGCCGCTCTTTGTCGCGCTCCATATCATCGCGAGGCTCGCCGGTGATGCCGTTCTTTCTGGTGGACAGTCGAGTGGAGGCTCCGGGCAGGTCCTTCGACTTCGCCGCTTACAAGTCAGCGATCTAGTGCAAGGGCTCGGCGGCCTCCGCTCAGGATGACAAGACGACGGTTCCGGCGTATACGGCGAACCGTAAATCCGCCTGCCCCCACCCAAACCCTCCCCCGGAGCGGGGGAGGGCTTTATGACACTGCTCGCGCAAATAAGATGTAACCCCTCGGCCTGTTGGGCCTTTGAGACGGACTGGGAGGCGGATGGGGGTTTCCGGGGAACCGTAAGTCCGCCTTCCCCCACCCAACCCTCCCCCGGAGCGGGGGAGGGCTTTCCGGCGCTGCTCGCGCATCCTTGCGGGTGTGCGGTGGCCCGCCGTATAATTCGGCATTGACCGTATGACAGCAAAGTTCCACCAGGTCCAGCCCATTTTGGGCACCCGCGACGTGGCGAAGGCGGTTCGGTTTTACGTCGATCGCCTCGGATTTGCGCTGGCCTTCGGCGTGCCTACGAACGAGGGCAATTACGTTGGACTGCGCCGCGGGGACGTGGAGCTGCACATGCAGTTTCAGTACCCCGATGAGATGGGAACGATCCGGCTGCGCATCGTCGTCGACGATCCCGACGCGCTTTACGAGGAATACAAGGCTAAGGGTGTGGTCGATGATGCGAGGAGACTGTTGGACACGCCCTGGGGCACGCGCGAGTTCGCTCTCTACGACTTGGACCGCAACGCGCTGACGTTCTACAGGGACCTGACGAGGGCGGAGTCAGGTTGAGGGTGCGCACCTTGGCGGCGAGCCGCAGTAGCTGCCACTGGACGACGCACCGGTGTACTCCCGGTGATGTACCGGTGGTGTTCTGATGGAGTTAGCCGTATCATAGGGATGATGAGCGACGAATTCACGATCATCTTTGAGCCAGCGGAAGAGGGCGGGTTTACGGCTTATATTCCCGAGGTGCCTGGGGCAGTGTCCGAGGGTGAGACGATCGAGGAGGCTCGAGAGATGGTGCTGGACGCGATGCGCGAGGTGCTGGCGTTTCGTCGAGAAGAGGCTTTGAAGACGAAGGCGGTAGGGGCGACGGTGGAGACGCTGCTCTTGTCAGCGTGAGGTCGGCTTCGGGATTCCCAGCTCTTTGCAGATCTTGAGTACGGTGTTCCACCTGAGCGGCGTGTGCCGCGGCACGGCCGAGATCAGGTCGGGCCTGCTGTCGTTGCGGTAAAGCGAGTGCCGTCCTCCTTCTTTCATCAGCGAGCAGGAGTGCTTGCCAAGGTGGCGAAGGAAGTCGCTTCGATTCATCTTTGACCATGTTACGGCCTGAGTGGCGGCTTGTAAATGCGGTGGCGGATCACATCGTCGGAAATCCGCATCAATCGGTCGATGCAGATATGTGGTTTGCCAGAGCACGCTGCGGCAGTTCGGTTCGGCCGTGAGTCCCACGAGCAAACAGGGGCCACGCTAATTCGAATCCTTCACCCGTCACGTTTTAGGTGGCATGCCGGTGTCACAAAACTCAAGGAGCGAGGCAATTACTTGACGGGATGCGACTCTGCTCTAGGAAGATTTCACTTCTCTGCGCGACTTGTCTACCGACGCTTGCTGGGGCGTTCACTTGGAGTGACGGGGATTTCCCATTTTGGGACACTCGGTATACCGTCGTTGGTGGTCAGATAGGAACTTTTATCCAGATGCCTTCAACTGGAGGCAATCCTGACCGCTATCTCCGATACATCGTTCAATTTCTGCCGTACGCGGGAACAACGACGGTGTTCATTCGAAGCACGAAGACTTCACTCACGTGGGACCCAAGCCAGAAAGGCGGGATCAATTCTCTGGATTATTCGATGGACCGAGTCGTGCAGGAAGAGCCTGGCGTTACAGACGGCACCATCGGGATCAATCTGGTTATCGCTCAAGGGGCCTCGTTTTACGTTACGAACCTTCAGGGCGCATTCCATTTAGGGCAATGGCAGACCTATGGGGAGTCGAGCATCGGCGCATCCTCTTTCGGGTTGGTCGCACCTGATCTGAGCATCGATATGAGCGCTCATCCGGATTTCTCAGCCACCGGAACGCCGATGACATTTGGGTTCGGGACGTTTTTCAGCCTGACCAACAACCAGGGCACGGTGCCAGAGTACACGCGGGGCACGGACAACTGGGCGATGACGATCAATGCCGTGCCTGAGCCTTCGAGCCTCGCAACTGTAGGTGTGGTGCTATTTGGCCTGCGCAGGCGCCGACCTGCTGACGGTCGATGAGGCATGCAGAAGCGAAGCCAAACAATCAACTGCTGGTCAGGAAGACCGATCAGCCAAGCTCAACCCATCCGTTCGCCCGCGTCTGGTTGATGAAGTGCGGCCGTTGCGGGTGTGAGTACGGTTCGAACAGTTGCGATGCGCACATCCGCAAGTGCCCTCGCTGCGCTGGCGGGCAGCCAGGCGAGCCGCATTCGGGCTCTTGACTTCACGTGAAGGGCTCTCTCTTACGGCTTGATGGTGGACGCACGGTCAGGTCGGGTCACAGGTTCCCGGGTGTCTTGATCGGCCGTGGTCACCCGACCTGAGCTATGCCACCCGTCGCGATGCATACGGCGATCGCGATCTGCCCGCTATACTCGCTTTAAATGGAACGCGTTGACTACCAGCCCTTACTTATCCAGGATCTCATCAACCTACGAAAGAATAAGGAACTCGACCTCAACCCCTGGTATCAGAGGCGGTCCGTCTGGAGTGACTCACAGCGCGCATATCTTGTCAATACTCTCTTCGTTCGAATGCCGGTGCCATCAATTTACATTCGATATGCCATCGACATTGAAAACGAGAAAGTTGCTAAGGAAGTAGTTGACGGCCAACAACGTTGCCGTGCAATCCTCGATTTCTATGATGGAACCTTTTCTGCTCGCCATCCCGAACACAAGAAGAGGGTCAAGTTCACCGAGATGACAAGTGCGCAGCGAACTCGCTTTGTGACAACTCCACTTTCGGTTGGTTATCTTGTGGAAGCGACGGACCAAGATGTAATTGAGATGTTTGGACGGGTCAATTCCGTCTCCAAGACCCTCAATGACCATGAGCGGAGAAACGCAAAATTTAGCGGCGCCTTTAAACAATTCTGCCTCGAACAGGCTTCGGCTCGCCTCGGATTTTGGAGAACCTACAACATTTTCACACCGAGCGACATCTCCAGAATGACCGAAGTCGGATTCTTGTCCGACCTTGTCCTAAACCTAATCCGTGGTCTGCAAGACTATTCCCCAAAGGCACTGGACGATGTCTATGCGACTTACGAGGACGACTTCCCAGAGCAGGATTCCATCGAATTACGAATATCCAAAATATTTGACATCCTGGTTTCCCTTAAATCTGCGTCCATAAAGGACACTGTTTTTTCGCGGTCGCCGGTGCTTTTCTCTCTCATGTTGCTACTGGATGCTCGGGCTGACCAGGTAGATACCGAGTCTCTAGAAGACCGGCTCTTCGCCGTTGATCGGCGCTTCGCGAATGCGAGCGACCCGGATGTCGCCGATCCTCAGGACTACAAGTTTCGTGACGCGGTCGTGCAGACATCCCAACGCATTAAGAATCGGCTCGTCCGTGCCGAATATCTTGAGACGCAGCTGTTCTAACGTGCCAGCTTTCAAACTTGCGCCGGTATACGAAGGGCATCTGCGCGTCACTAACGACCTGCTCGATGTGTACTCGGGTTTGGCCGGTTTGACGCCGAAACACAAGCGGCTCGTGGTTGAAACCCTCTTGCTTCGAGTGTTCGGGAGCCTCGAGGAGTGCCTGGAGGCATGTGCTTGGAAATGCATTTGTTCCGGCGAGTACGGGGATGGAGTTCAGTCGACTCCAGTTTTTGCAGGGTCAAATAAGGCTCATGCTTTAACTCTTGTGCTTTCGTACAACCGTACAAAGGCTATACGTTATCCGAAGTGGTCGAATGTTGACGATATCGAGAAAAACATTGCGAAACTGTTGTTGCCTGCGGAGCACTTTCGAGCGCGTCTGACCGCTCACAAGGCCAAGTTTGATGAGTTAAGATTTGTACGAAACCACATTGCCCACGGTACAGACGGCACCAGGGCGAAGTATAAGGCCGTTTTGGTGGCTCGTTACGGAGGAGTGCCAGCAAAGCTTTCGCCAGGGGCCTTTCTAACTTCCGCGACTTTTACACCCACGATCTTCGAACAATTCATGGGCTTCTCAAGGCTGATGTTGAAGGATCTCTGTAAGGTCTAACCTACCGACCCTTCCAGGCTAACCCCAAGTAGCTTTTGAGCCTCGACCGCAAACTCCATGGGTAGTTCTCGGAAGACGTCCTTGCAGAAGCCTGAGACGATCATATTCACTGCGTCTTCCGTCGGAATTCCGCGCTGATTGCAATAGAAGATTTGATCCTCTCCTATTTTCGACGTCGACGCTTCGTGCTCTACCGTCGCGGTTGGGTTTTTGACTTCGATGTAGGGGAAGGTGTGGGCTCCGCAGCGGTCTCCCATTAACATGGAGTCGCACTGGCTATAGTTGCGGGCGCCTTCGGCTCCGGCGTTGATCTTGACTAGGCCCCGGTAGGTGTTCTGTCCGTTGCCGGCGGAGATGCCTTTGGCCACGATGGTGGACTTGGTCCTCTTGCCGATGTGGATCATTTTGGTGCCGGTGTCGGCTTGCTGTTTGCCGGCGGTGAGGGCGACGCTGTAGAACTCGCCGATGCTGTCATCGCCTTGGAGGATGACGCTGGGGTACTTCCAGGTGATGGCGCTGCCGGTCTCGACCTGGGTCCAGGTGACTTTGCTTCGCTTGCCGATGGCTCGGGCGCGCTTGGTGACGAAGTTGAAGATACCGCCTTTGCCGGTCTTGGGGTCTCCGGGGTACCAGTTCTGGACGGTGCTGTACTTGATGGTGGCGTCGTCTCCGACGGCGATGAGCTCGACGACGGCGGCGTGGAGCTGGTTCTCGTCCCGCATGGGGGCGGTGCAGCCTTCGAGGTAGCTGACGTAGCCGCCCTCCTCACAGATGATGAGGGTTCGCTCGAACTGGCCGGTGTTCTGGGCGTTGATTCGGAAGTAGGTGGACAGCTCCATGGGGCATCGGGTGCCCTTGGGGATGTAGACGAAGCTTCCGTCGCTGAAGACGGCGCTGTTGAGGGTGGCGTAATAGTTGTCGCTGTAGGGGACGACGGAGCCGAGGTATTTCTGGACGAGCTCGGGGTGGTGCTGGACGGCTTCCTGGATGCTGCAGAAGATGATGCCGTGCTTGGCTAGTTCCTTTTTGAAGGTAGTGACTACGCTCACCGAATCGAATACCGCGTCTACTGCGATTTGGTTGTTGGCGGTTGGCGGTTGGCCGTTGGCCGTTGGAGCTAGAGCCCCCTCACCCTTACCCTCTCCCCCAGAGGGGAGAGGGAATTTAGCGCCCTCACCTCGGCCCTCTGCCCCGGAGGGGAGAGGGGGCAATGCTGCTCCCTTTACGTTTAGCAGGACCTTTTGTTCTTCGATTGGGATGCCTAGCTTTTGGAAGGTTCTGAGGATCTCGGGGTCGGCGTCTTCTAGGCTGTCCAAGATGGGCTTCATCTTCGGGGCGCTGTAGAAGCTCATGGACTGGAGGTCCGGCTTGGTGTAGTGGACGTTCGGCCACTCCGGCTCCTTCATGGTGAGGAAGTGACGGTATGCCTTGAGGCGCCAGTCGAGCAGCCACTGGGGCTCTTCCTTCTTCTTGCTGATGGCTCGGACGACGTCCTCGTTGAGGCCGGGCGGGAATTGGTCGGCTTCGACGTCGGCGGTCCAGCCGTGTTCGTATTCGCGGTTGGCGAACTGCTCGAGGAGGGCGGTGGATTGGTCTAGGACTTGTTCGGACATCTTTGGCTCGTTATTCGCGATTCGTTATTCGCGATTCGTAGGGGAGCCGCAGACGGCACGAGCTTAAAGCTCGTGAGACACACCGGCGGGACCGCCGATGCTACGACCTCACGCCCACTCCCGGGGTCCGGGACATCGCGCTTCTGATTGTTCCTACGATTGTGACATCAATCTGTACTCGATTGTACAGATTGGATTTTGTTAGGGTGTTTGTGGGGCGGCATTCGGCCGCCCCGCTCTCTACTGGGGAATCCCTAGCCTTTCGTGGGTGGGACTCCGAGGGCCGCGTTTTGGGAGAAGAAGCCGGCGGGCATGATCATGAAACCCGCGTGATGGGAGGCCATCATCGGCCAGTCTTCGACTCTCGGGATGTGGGTGACGCCGACGGTGTAGTACAGGACTACGTCGGTGTTATCGACGGAGCGGTTGGCGGCGGTCCAGGTCCTCAGGCCATCATTGGGGGCTCCGTCGAAGACGTACTTACCCCCGGCATAGAGCTCTGTGGGATCGTAAGGGGTCGCCCAGAATTGGTGATCCACGAACCCGGCGACCTTCCTGAGGAATGAGCCCGGAAGGGCGTAGGGGACGGTGACCTCGCCTGGCATGAGCATGTAGGCACTAGGCTGGTTCAGGTTGTTCCGGACGCCGCTATTGACGATCTTCCAGGACCTTGTGCTGGCCATGTTGACGTCCCTTTGGGCGGCCTTCTCAGTTCGGAGGGGGGTCTCAGTCATCTCGATTCCGTTGCCCAGTTTGTTGCGGGCAGCGGGCACGGATTGGACGTTGCACTCCACGATCTGGTTGGTGGGTCCGTCCACGTCCATATCGATGCGGAAGCTGAAGAAGTGTTGGTGGTTCGTGGCTTCGATGTGGGGAGCGACGAGGGTGCCGAAGGACGCCATTCCTCCCATATCCATGCCTCCCATTGGGTCGCCACCGTCTTTGACTCGATCGACGTTCTTGGTCTCCATGTAGCCGGATAGGACGACTTGCTGCTCGATCGTGCCGTCTTGGTGGAAGATCCACTGGAAGCAGTAATCGTAGTTGCCGGCCTGGTGGATCGAGGCGAGGACGAGGTCTCTGGCTCGGTGAGAATTCCCGCCGTGTCGCCAAAGGATGCCGCCGTCCTTCTCGAATAGAGCCATGGCGTTGGGGACGGTTCGGGGCCGGCCACGCTCGTCGTTGACGATTGCGTTGAGCATCTTGGCGTTCTCGGGCGCGTCGTTCATTGGCACGAAGGAGGAGCTGAACGAAGTTCCGAGGCCGAATTCGCCGGCATCGAACCAGTGGACCAGGAGGAAGTTCGGATCGCCGTAGGGGACGTAGAGCTCGGAGAGCGAGGCCTTGTAGAGAACAGAGCGGACCTTGTCCTTATCCTCCCAACCCACGGTGTAAAGGACCATGCCGATTCTTGGGTCATAGCCGACGCGGAAGCGCCAGTTCTGCCACTTGACGAGATTGCCTTCCATCGTGAAGGTGGCTCCATCCGGCATGGTGGTCTTGAGTGGTTTCGGAGCGGGACGGGTCGGTTCGAGGCGGTCGGGATTGTTCGGGTTATCGTCGGGATCGGAGTGCATGGTCTTGCCGCCGCCATCACGCACCCATTCGACCTTACGCTTCGTGAGGTTCACAAGTGCGAGGAGGTCGGACATCTCGGCCACGTCTTCCCCGTTCTGGAAGAAGGATTGGACCAGAACATAGCGAGATCCATCCGCCTGGACGTCGACGTAGCCTCGGTTGGGGCCGGTTCCAAGATCGACGTCGAGCGGGTCGAGGCCCCGCTTCTTGATGGCCGCCAGCCACCGGGGATCGGCGCGTACGAGGCGCTCGCCGAGCGAGTTCTCGGCTCCGTTCCAAGGACCCTGTCCGGCGACTGCTCTTCTTGAGAGGACCGTCTTGGTATTGAGATCGACGATAGCCTCGACCGTCTCGTTGGTGGCTGGTTCGAAGTAGTCGGCTTCGGCTTTGCGCTCGAAGGGATCGCCTTGTCTGTAGTTGAGGACGTCGGCTTTCTTGGGTTCAAGGAGGGCGATATAGGTGAAGATCG
>Ga0207657_10004484_pt1 | contig 14757 bp, 12 predicted proteins | sample KBSC33metaG_FD_184316 | JGI IMG/M metagenome (GOLD analysis project Ga0207657, IMG submission 184316) | Corn rhizosphere microbial communities from Kellogg Biological Station, Michigan, USA - KBS C3-3 metaG (SPAdes) (version 2) | ecosystem: Host-associated > Plants > Roots > Rhizosphere > Soil ... | reverse complement strand
AGAAGGCCGACATCGGGATCGCGATGGGCGAGACCGGGACCGAGGTGGCCAAGCAAGCCGCGGTGATGGTCCTGACCGACGACAACTTCTCCACGATCATCAAAGCGGTGGAACTCGGCCGCGGCCTCTATGACAACCTCGTCCGGTACATCCGGTTCGAGATGGGATGCATGTTCGGCTTCATCATTACCTTCCTGGCTGCCAGCATTTTCAACCTCGCCGAAGGCGAGCCGCTGCTTCCGCTGCAGGTCTTGTGGGTGGCCTTCACCACCGTGACGATCCAGTCCATCGGGCTCGGGTACAGCAGGCCCGTCGAGGGGCTGATGGAACGCCGGCCCCGGCCGCCCAGCCAGCCGATCCTGAGCGGGGGTGTCCTCAGCTGGCTGGTCCTGGTGGGGCTGGTGATGGCGACCGGCACGCTGGGCGTGGTCAGCTGGGCGGAACGGGAGCACACGCTCGCCGTCGCGCGGACCATGGGCGTGGTCGTGTTCTCGCTGTTCAACCTGTTCTTCTCGATCGAGTCGAGGCACCGGCGGGAGTCGGTGTTCTCCCTCAGCACGTTCGCCGACCGGACGTGCATCGTGACGACCGGGGCGTCCCTCTTCCTGCTCGTCCTGGCCACCGTCCTGGCGCCGTTCCAGGCGATCCTGAAGACCACCTCGCTCGACGTAGATCAGTGGCTCCTCTGCACCGCCGTGGCGCTGTCGATCATCGCGGTCACCGAGATGCGGAAGGCATTCCTGCGCCAGACCGTCGGTCCGGTCCGGTTATGACGATCGCCTCGACGTCGGCTGCGTCGTAGGTGCCGCGGGCCCGGCCAGGATCAGTTCGGCCGTGGCCTCGACGGCGAGCCCGAGCGCCACGCCACCCGCGACGTCGAGCGGCAGATGGGCTCCGACGTAGACACGGGTCAGCCCGACCATGGGGATGACGCTCAGCGCGACACTGCGGCCGCCCGGGCCGAGGTAGGGAAGAGCGGCGGCACCCAGGGCGATGGCCACGGCAGCGTGCCCGGACAGGTACCCGAGCCCAGTGGCGTCAGGGCCGCGGCCGCGGGTCCCGGGCACCAGTGCCGCCGGCCTGGGGCGGCGCACGGCTTGCTTTACCACCTTCGACAGCGCCCATGCCGCGGTGCCGCCGGCCAGCATGCGGCCGGCGAGCACGCGGTCCCCGGCCAGCCAGGCGGAAGCGGACGCAACCGGCACGGCGCCGAACGCGCCCGCCTGCATCACCACCCAGGCGGCCGGGTACAGGGCATCGGTCAGGCCGTTGACGGCCAGGAAGACCCTTGCCTCCCGGGGACCCACGCGGTCACGCCGCACGGCTATGACCGTGCCCAGCAGGCCGCCAAGGCCAAGACCAAGCCGGGTCCTGGGCTCGGTCAGCACCTCGGCAACGCCGCGCCAGGACCGTGTCATGGGGTCAGCTGGCGTCCTCGGGCGGCTTGACCTCGCGGCGCAGGATCTTCCCGGTCGGGCCCTTCGGCAGCTCGTCGACTAGCCAGATCTGCCGCGGGTACTTGTAGGCGGCGATCTTGTCGCGGGCGAACGCGCGCAGTTCCTCCGGGGTCGCGCTGGCGTCCGGCTTCAGCGCCACGGCCGCGCCGACCTCCTCGCCGAGGTTGTCGTGCGGGATCCCGATCACGGCCACCTCGGCCACCGCCGGGTGCTCGTGCAGGACTTCCTCGATCTCGCGTGGGTAGACGTTGTAGCCGCCCCGGATGATCATGTCCTTCTTGCGGTCGACAATGTAGAAGTAGCCGTCCTCGTCGACCTTGGCCAGGTCTCCGCTGCGGAACCAGCCGTCGGTGATCGCCTCGGCGGTGGCTTCAGGCTTGCCCAGGTAGCCCTTCATCACGTTGGGGCCCTTGATGGCGATCTCGCCGATCTCGCCCTCAGGCGAGGGCCGTCCCAGGTCGTCGACCAGGCGCATCTGCACGCCCTCGACCGGGACGCCGATCGAGCCCGGCTTACGGGGCCGGTCCGGGAGGTTGAACGACGCGACCGGTGAGGTCTCCGACAGCCCGTAGCCCTCCAGGATGACGCAGCCGAACTTCTCCTCGAACCCGCGCAGGATCTCCAGCGGCAGCGAGGCGCCGCCGGAGATGCAGGTCCGCAACGTCGCGGTCTGCGCCGGGTCGCCGCCGGGGCTGTGCAGCATGGCGGCGTACATGGTCGGCACGCCCTCGAAGATCGTCACCCCGTCGCGCTGGATGATCTCCAATGCCTTGGCTCCGTCGAACCTGGGCAGCAGCGTCAGCGTGCCCGCCGCCGCGACGGTCGCGTTCAGCCCGCAGGTCAGGCCGAAGACGTGGAACAGCGGCAGGCAGCCCATCGTCACGTCGTCCGTGCCGTTCTGCAGCAGGGTCCGTGTGACCAGGTCGGCGTTGCTGGTCATGTTGGCGTGGGTGAGCTGGGCGCCCTTCGGCTTGCCGGTGGTCCCCGAGGTGTACAAGATGACCGCGTCGTCCTCGCCGCCCCGGCCGGACGATTCCGCGGCGGAGGCGTGCCCGGCGAGCAGGTCGGCCAGGTCGGCGGTCTCGGCCACCAGGGCCTGGGCTCCGGCGTCGGCGGCGCCCTTGGCCGCCTCGCCGGCCGCGGTATGCCAGGCCAGCAGCACCCTGGCTCCGGAGTCACCCAGGTAATAGCCGATCTCCCGGCTCTTGAACAGGGGGTTCATCGGCACGACGACGGCCCCGGCGGCCAGCGCACCGTAGAAGGCGATCGGGAACGCCGGGACGTTCGGCAGCATGATCCCCACCCGGTCCCCGGGCGCCACCCCCGCCGCGGACAGCAGCGTGCTCATCCGCCCGGCGGCCTCGCGCAGCTCAGCGTAGCTGAGGACGTAATCATCCAGCCGGATCGCGGGATGGCCGGGATGGCTGGCGGCTGAGTGCTCGAGGAAAGAACTAAGGTTCGCCAGGGCCTCGTCGGGATGCGCCATTACTGTTCCTCCCCTTCATGCGCCTGATCGATAGCCACGACTGCCGCGCCTGACCAGCCAGGTGCTAATCGGAGTATGGCCCTCGACGTGTCAACCATCGCACAGTGGCGTTTCAGGCGCGAGTCACCCGGACAGGAAGGCCGTCGACACTCAGGTCCTGGCGACCAGGTAACGGAACACGTTCTCCTGCCGGTAGGTGCCATCGGGCTTTCGGCTGCCGGCGAAGGCGCGGGTGAGCGCGCCACGGGTGGCGGAGAGACCGGAGTGCCGGATGGCCGCGCGAGCGGGGCCGGAGCTGAGCTGGGTACGCACCGCGGTGGCCAGGTCGGGATAGATCAGCGGGTTGGGCACATCGGTGACGGCGACGGGGGTGAGGCCGGACAGCGCGGCGAGATGCTCCAGCTGCCCGTCCTCGCTCCAGGCGATCGCGCCCGGCGCCTCGCCGGGCCGGGGCGGCAGCAGCGGACCGAGTTCGGCGAACATCACGCCGCTCTCGCATTGGTCCGGCGGCCCCCAAACCAGGAGGCTGATGAGCCCGCCCGGCCGGACCAGCTGACTCAGGTTCTTGACCGCGGCCACCGGGTCGGCGGCGTACTGAACCGAGTTGAACGCCGTGATCACGTCGAACGAACCCGGACCGAAGGGCAGCGGGTCCTCCAAGTCCCCGACGACCAGGGACGCGGCGGGCACCCGCTCGCGGGCGATGTCCAGCAGGGCCGCGGTGGCATCCAGGCCGGTCACGGTGGCACCCCGGCGGGACGCCAGCAGCAGCGCGAAGCCGCCGCCGCAGCCGACGTCGAGCAACTGGGTCCCGGCACCGACACCGGTCGCGTCCAGGACCGCCTCGTAAAACGGAGTGCACATCGGCTCGTTGTAATCCGACCAGTCGCGCGCCCCCGGCGTCCAGAGTTCCGCTTGCTCCTGGCTAGTCCCCATGGCTGTTCCTTCCTTCGCGTGGACGGCGGCCGCGGATTGCGGCCGCGCTACGAGGGCTATCGTCGGCAGGCACCGGGCTGACGCGCATCGGGGCAAACACGAGCCCTGGTCCCCGACCCGGCGCAGCGGGCCGGACCGTGTACGTGAGAACACGTATTTGCGCTGGTGGTAATGCTCCGGGCCGTGCGCTGAGCGGGGCGGCGAAGCATACTGATCTCGTGGCGGACCCGCGGTGCCCGGTGGTGATCGGCCGCGGAGCGGAAACCGGCGCGCTGCGGACGGCGCTCAGGGCGGCCGCGGGTGGGTCGGGCGGCGTGATGTTCCTGACCGGGGAGGCCGGGATCGGAAAGTCCCGGCTGGCCGCCGAGCTGGCCGCCGAGGCGCGGGCCCGCGGTGCGGTCGTGCTGGCCGGGCGCGCGGTACCGGCCGGCAGCGCCAGTCCCTACCGGCCGCTGACCGAGGCGCTGCTGCAGGCGCTGCGCAGCGGTGCCGACCGGGTCGGTGAAGTCTTGGCTCCGTGGCGGGCGCCGCTGCGGGCGATAGTCCCGTCCCTGGACGGCGCAGAGGGCCAGGACGGCGGGAAGGACCTGGGAGGCTACTCTCCTGCGGTACGCGGGGAGGCCGTGCTGAGGCTGCTGCGGCGGCTGGCCGGCCCGCCCGGCTGCCTGCTGCTCGTGCTGGAGGACCTGCACTGGGCAGATCCGGACACGCTGGCGGTCCTTGAGTACCTGAGCGACAACCTGGCCGCGGAGCCGGTCCTGTGCGTGGCCACCTGCCGGGACGAGCCGGCCTCGCCGGCGTCCGAGCTGATGGCCCGGCTGCACGCGCGCCGGGCCGCGGGACGCCTCGTACTGGGCCGGCTATCCCCGGCCGAGGTCGCAGCGATGGTGCGGGCGTGCCTGCCGGCGGCGGGCGATGACGTCATCGCCCGGGTCCAGCGGCACGCGGACGGGATCCCGTTCCTGGTCGAGGAATCACTAGCCGCCCCGGGCGTGCCGAGGTCGTTCGCCGACGGAGTCCGCGCCCGGCTGGCCGGCCTCGCCGGCCCGGAACGGCTGGTGCTGCACACCGCGGCCCTGCTCGGGCGGCAGTTCGACTGGCAACTGCTCCCGCAGGCCACTGGGCTGCCCGCGGATACCGTCGCAGCTGCCCTCGAGCACGGCATGCGGGTGCAGCTGCTCGCCGTGGACGACGGGACCTTCCGGTTCCGGCACATGCTCACCAGGGAAGCGGTGACCGCCGGGCTGCTTCCGCCCCGGCGGGTCGCGCTGGCGGCGCGGGCCCTGGCCGCGCTGGAGGCGGCCCAGCCGGGACTGCCGGGCGCAGCCGGGGACCTGGCCGCCGAACTGGCCATCCAGGCCGGCGAGCCAGGCCGCGCCGGAGTGCTGCTCACCGAGTCCGGCCGTTCGGCGCTCGGGCGCGGAGCGCTGGCCACGGCGGCCTCCGCCCTGCGCCACGCCGCGGATCTGCTTACCGATCCTCACCTTCGGGCCGAGGCCGAGACGCTGCTGGTGGAGGCGCTGGCCCTAGCCGGCCAGGTCGACGAGGCGATGCGGATAGGGGATCGCCTCATCGCCCAGCTCACGCCGGGTGGCACAGACGCCATCCGGCGGGCGGGTATCCACCTGAAGCTGGCCCACGCGGCGGTGGACGGCACCCGGTGGACAACCGCGCGGCGGCACATCGGCATTGTCCGTGACCTGCTCGCCGCCGCGCCCGAACCCGGCCTGGCCGCCCAGGCCGCCGTGCTGGACGCCGAGGTCGCGGTGGCCGGCGACGAGCCCGGCCGGGCTCGCGTCCTGGCCGAAAGCGCTCTGGGCTCGGCCGCGGCCAGCCCTGAAATCCGCTGCCGGGCGCTTGAGCTGCTCGGGCGGGTCCGCCGGGTCAGCGACCTGGACGGGGCCCGGGCCGCCTTCGAGCAGGCCCTGTCCACGGCGGACGCGGCCGGGCTCGCCCTGTGGCGGCTGCGCGCCCTGCACGAACTCGGCACCATCGAGATGTTCGAGCGGGCAGGTGATACCCGCTTGTCCCAAGCGCAGCGCCTGGCCGGCGAACTAGGCGCGGCCAGCACCGGTGCGGTCATCGGCCTTCAGCTCACCGCCGCGGCCATGTTCCGATTCGACCTCGACGCGGCTGGACGTCACGCCGAGTCCGCACTCGAGGCCAGCACCCGGCTCGGGCTCGGACAGACCCGGGCCATCGTGCTCGTCTTCCGCGCCGAGATATGCGCGCTGCGGCGGGACGCCGCCGAGATGGAACGCTACATCGCCCAGGCCATCTCGGCCGCTCCCGGCGACCCGGAAATCGAAGGCAGTGCCCTGGCCGGCGCGCGGGCCATGCTGGCGCTGCTAAACGGCGACACTCCCCGCGCCATGGACGCCTTGCGCCGGGGCGTCGCCATCCTCGACAGCGGGCCCCCGGGCGGCCCGGCCCACTACCGCGGCCTATGGCCCCTGCTGCTCGCCGCGCACGGCGAAGACACGGCGGCGGAGGCGATCAGCCACGCCCGGGCGATCGGCCTGACCGTCAACCGGGCCAACCGGGGACTCCTCGGCTACGCCGACGCGATCTTGGCCGGCCGGGTCGGCGACGGATCGCGCGCCACCGACCTGGCGGCATCGGCCGACCTTGACCTGCAGCATTATCCGGTCTGGGCTGACCTGGCCCGGCTGATCGCGGCCGAGCCTGCGCTGCTCCAGGGTTGGGGCCAGCCGCGGCCGTGGCTGGAAGCGGCGGCCGCCGTATTTGGCCGGCACCAGCTCGAGCCGCTGGCCGCGCGCTGCCGGCAGCTGCTGGCCAGGCCGCAGCCGACCCGCTGGTCACGGCTAGGCGTCACCGACCGGCAGGCCGACGTGCTCCGGCTGGTGGCCTCGGGCATCTCCAACAAGGAGATCGCCGCCCGGCTGCACCTGTCGCCGCGCACGGTAGAAAAGCATGTCGAGAACTTGCTCCGCCTCACCGCCGCCCAGTCCCGGACCCAGCTTGTGGTCCTAGCAGGCCCGGAGACAGATTGACCCTCGGCCACGGCCACAGTGGCGGCCAAGCCGGATCGAAAGAGCGCGGCCAACAAGCAGCCAGCAAACAGAGTGAACCGGCTCACGATGGGCAGCAGGAGGGCCATGTCAGCCGCTGCCAGGCGCACTCTCGCACCGCTTGCCGTCGTCACCGCGGCGGCGTTCGTCTTCGCGCTCCTGCTTGTCCTGGTGCGACTGCAGTGGGCGCCGCTCGAGTCTGCGGACCACGGCGCGGCGGCCCGGCTGAACAGCCTCGTCGCCGGCCATGCCGTGGCTATCGGCATCGTCAAGGCGGTGACCTGGCTCGGTAGCAGCGGCGTGCTGTGGGCGCTCATCGGGATGGCCGCCGTCGTGCTCGCCATCAGGCGCCGGTGGCGGCTCGCGATCTACCTCCTGGTTACTGGCGCCGGCGTGCTGACGCTTGACCCGGTGCTCAAGGCACTGGTCGGCAGGCTGCGCCCGGTGGTCGCCCATCCCATCGCCTACGGCAAGGGCGACAGCTTCCCCAGCGGGCACGCGCTCGGCTCGATCGTCTGCTACGGCGCGCTGTTCCTGGTCTTCCTGCCCGCGACCCGCGGCATATGGCGCCGCGTGTTCACCGCAGTGATCGTCACGCTGATCGCCGCGATCGGCATCAGCCGGCTCCTGCTCGGTGTGCATTACCTCTCTGACGTGCTGGGCGCCTGGGCGCTCGGCATTACCTGGCTGGGCCTCACCGCCTTCGCCTTCGAACTATCCCGCCAGGCCGCCGGGGCACCGGTGACCGATCCCGTGACCGAGGGCCTTGAGCCCGAGGCCCGCGCCGACCTCCAGCCAGCAGAACCGGAGACGACCATGCAACATGACCGGGCTCGAAAATACGGCCGCATCGCGGCCGGAGTCGTGGTGTGCTGGGTTCTGATCGTCGGTGTCCTCACCGGCATCGGCAAGCTGATCATGATCACCCGCAACGGCAACGGCAACCTGCTCGGCGACCATACGATCCCGCACTGGTTCGCCGCGCACCGCACATCGGCGCTGAACCATTGGAGCCAGATCGGCAGCAGCCTCGGGGCCACCCAGGACATCCTCATTGTGGGCGTCGTCAGCTGCGTCGTGTTCCTCGCCGTCACCCGCCGCTGGCGGCCGGTGGTCTTCCTCGCCGTGGTCATGTTCGGCGAACTGGCCGCTTTCCTGACGATCGCGGCGGTGGTCAAGCGCCCGCGACCTGACGTTCCCAACCTCGACTCGAGGTTGCCCACGTCGGCATTCCCGTCCGGCCACATGGCCGCGACCACATGCCTGTACGTCGGCATCGCCATCCTGGTCATCGGCCACGCCCGCGGCTGGTGGCGCTACCTGTTCCTGATCCCCGCGATCGTCATGCCGGTCATGATCGCCGTGTCCCGCATGTACCGGGGCGAGCATCACCCCACCGATATTCTCGGCAGCCTGCTGTTCGCCGCGCTCTGGCTGACCGCCACCACGATGCTCATCAAGCCGAACGAGAATGCGTTCGATCGCCCGGGCCGCATGCCTCTGGGTCGGCTCCGACAGAAGGCAGGCGACCATGGCCGAGAGACCGCGCCCGCAACCCGGTTAGCGGCGCCCGGACGGGACGCAGACCGTGACCGAGCCGGGACGGACCTTGATGCGCAGCTTCTTGCTCGCCGGGCGCGCGCCGCCGTCGAGCTCGTAGCGGACCTTCTGACCGAACCGGATGCTGAACTTCTTTCCCTGCGTGACCTTGACGAAGGGGGACACGGCGGCTTGGCCGCGAGCGAGCCGGGCGAACGTCCGGGCCCACTGGACCGGATTCCCGGCCGTCACCACTCCCAGCTCGAGCCGCCCGTCGTCCGGGCGCGCCTCGGGGAAAGCCTCGATCCCGCCGAGGATCTTGCCGACGTTCGCGGCCAGCACGCACGAGACCTTGCCCTGGTAGAAGGGCGTGCCGTCCACTTTCACGGTGGCCTTCACTCCGCGCGCGCCGAGGTTCCTGATCCCGGTGATGACGTAGGCCGCGCGGCCCAGCCTGTCCTTCATGCCCCGGTCGGCGTCGGAGATCATCCGCGCGTCGAAGCCCGCGCCCGCCATCACCGTGAATCGCTCGCCGTTGACCGAGCCGGTGTCCAGCCGGCGCCGGTCCCCGTGCAACCCGACCCGCACCGCCGCGGAGAGATCGTGCGGAATCCCCAGGTTCGCCGCCAGCAGGTTGGCGGTTCCCGCGGGCAGGATCGCGACCGCCGTGTCCGTGCCGGCCAACGCATCGATGCAGCGCTGGACCGTGCCGTCGCCGCCCCAGACGAACACCACGTCGGCTCCCTTGGCCGCGGCCCGGCGCGCGCAGGAGGGGGCGCGGCGGCTCTTGCTTACCTCGTACCACAGCGGGTCGGTGACGCCTTCCCGGGTCAGGATCTCCCGCAGCTCGGGAAGACCTCCGCCGAGGCTCTTCCGCGAATGCGCCACCACGGCGATAGCAGCCACTGGGCTCAGACCTTCCGCCAGCGGGCCTCGCACAGCCCGTACACACCGAAGACCACCAGGCCGAGCGCGGCCGCCAGCATCAGGAACTCGCCGAACGGCTGGTTCCGCAGCGTGAGCAGCGCCTTGTCGATGCCACCGGACTCGGACGCCTTATGGGTGACGGCCGCGTCGACCACCAGCACGCCCACCAGGGCGAAAACCAGCCCACGCGCGATGGTTCCGGTCATGCCGAGCACCTTGACCACGCGGCGCGTCCGGGGGCTCATCTCCGCCGTCCGCAGGTACTTCATGAACTTCTTGCGGACGCCCTCGATGACCAGGGCCAGGCCGCAGATGACGACGATCAGCCCGGCGATGCCCACCACCCAGCGGCCGGCCGGGTGCTGCATGACCGTGCCGGTCACGTCCTGCTGCCGCTGGCGCTGGCTGCTCCCCGTGCCGGAGATCACCTCAAACGTCAGGTAGGCCAGGCCCGCGTAGATGACCGAACGGGCCAGGGACTTGAGCCTCGGTCCGGCACCAGGCGGTTCGCCGGTGACGCCGAACGCGGCCTCACTCAGCCGCCACAGTGAGTAAGCTGCGAAGCCGATGCCGAGTAGCCACAGCGCTACCAGCCCGTACGACTTGCCCGCGAGCAACTGCAAGGCACCCGACTGGTCCGCTTCGCGCGAACTCTGGCCCAGCGCGACCAGCGCGGCGACCACGCCAACCAGGATGTAGATCACCCCGCGCGCCATCAGGCCCGCCCGGGCCAGGAAATGCGCGGCCGGGCTGTCGGAAGCACGCCTGGCCTTGCGGGTTACACGCGCCGCCGATGTTGAGGTCATACCCGTCTCTACCTCGCAGGAAGCTAGGCAAACGCTGAGGACCACAGGAAGCTGTTTGGCAGGTGAATCGGGGGGTAGCTCCGCGTCGGCGGCCGACTCGGTGCCCGTGGGCGAAACAAGCAGCGGAGGACGAGCTGATATGGCCAGCGTGAGCACCTGGGAGCGGATCGAACGCCAGAAACTGCGCCGGCGGGAGCGGCGGATACGCCGGTACCGGCCGGGCGACCGACCCGATTCCTCCCGTCCGGCTGGCACCGACATGCTGCCGCAGATCAAGCACATCGTCGTCCTGATGATGGAGAACCACTCCTTCGACAACTACCTCGGCACCCTCGGCCGGGGGGAGGGGTTCCCGCTCGGCGACGATGGCACGCCGGATGCCGAGAATCCTGACTCCGCAGGGACGATGATCCGGGCCCATCACGCGAGCTCCACCGTGCAGGGGGACGGCGTGCCCTGCCAGAGCTGGAGCGCCAGCCACACGCAGTGGGCGGCCGGCAAGATGAACGGTTTCGTGACCTCGACTGAGCAGACCGCGCCCGAGGGCGACAAGTCCGCGGCCATGGCCTACTGGACGGACCAGGATCTGCCCTTCTACCACGGGCTGGCCCGGACGTTTCCGCTGGCCGACCGCTGGTTCAGCTCGTGTCTCGGGCCGACGTTCCCGAACCGCCGGTTCCTGCTGGCCGGGACGGCCAACGGCCTGATGGATGACCTGCCCTTCAACCTGCTGGACCGGCCGCGGGCCGGCACCATCATGGACATGCTGACCCGGCACGGGATCTCCTGGGTCAACTACCGGCCGGACGGCGGCGACCAGTCCGGGTTCCGCCGCTACCTGCGGTACCGGCACCGCCGGAGCCGGCACCATCTGTCCTCGCTCGGCCGCCCGCTGCGCCAGACCAGCGACGTGTTCAAGCGGGATCTCCAGTTCACGTCGGCCATTTACCCGCTCGGGATGGCCAGCTACATGGCCCACGTCCGCAGCATCGAACGGTTCTTCGCCGATGCCGACTCCGGCAGCCTCCCGTCGTTCTGCATCGTCGACCCGGACTTCGGCAGCTTCTCGGAGGAGAACCCGCAGGATGTCCGCAAGGGGGAGAGCTTCGCCGCCGAGGTGATCAGCCGGGTCATGCACGGCCCGGGCTGGGCGGACACGCTGCTCATCTGGACCTACGACGAGAACGGCGGCTATTACGACCATGTCGCCCCGCCCGCGGCGGTGCCGCCGGACGACGTCCCCGGCCGCAGCCGGGTCGCGCACCCGTCCCCGCTGCGCAGCCTGCTAAAGGTGCTGTTCCCCGGCTATGTCCGGCATGCCGAGCAGCTCGTCGCGGGCCCGGATTCCTACGACACCTATGGCTTCCGGGTGCCCGCCGTGATCCTGTCACCCTACGCGCGGCCGGACTGCGTCCTGTCGGACGTATTCGACCACACCTCGGTGCTGAAGCTCATCGAGGAGAAGTGGAACCTGCCCGCGCTGACCCGGCGGGACGCGGCGGCGACCGCGCCGCTCGGCGCACTGGACCTGACGGCTCCGCCGGCGTTCCTGACGCCGCCGCGGCTGCCCGCACCGGCGCTGGCGTGGGGCACGTGGTAAGCCGCCGGATCGAGCGAGGACGGATGCGCCGATGAGCCGGGCCGCGGTCGTGGTGAACCCGACGAAGCTGGATGACGACGAGGCATTCCGCAAGTCTGTCCGCCGGGTCATGGACGACCATGGCTGGGACGAGCCGCTCTGGCTGGAGACGACGCCGGAGGATCCCGGCCGGGGCCAGGCTGAGTCGGCGGTATCCGCCGGGATCGGCCTCGTGCTCGCCTGCGGTGGTGACGGGACGGTCACCGCGTGCGCGGAGGGGATCACCGGCACGGGAGTACCGCTGGCGATCATCCCGATGGGGACCGGCAACCTGCTGGCCCGCAATATCGGCCTGCCGATGGGCCTGGAAGAGGCGCTCGCGATCGCGCTCGGCGGCGTGCAACAGCCGATTGACGCGGGCCGGGTGAACGGGGCGCTATTCGTCGTTATGGCGGGTCTGGGCCTGGATGCCGAGATGCTGAGCGGCGCCAGCGAGCCGCTCAAGAAACGGCTCGGCTGGTTCGCCTACGCGATCTCGGCGGTTCGTCACCTGGGCGACCGGCCTATGCGGGTGACCGTCCGTGCCGACGGGAGCCGACGCCGCCGGATGCGGGCCAATGCGCTGATCGTCGGCAACGTGGGCTGGCTGCGGGGCGGGCTTCCGCTGCTGCCGGATGCGCGGCCAGACGACGGCATGCTGGACGCCGTCGTGCTGACTGCCGCAGGCCTGACCGGGTGGCTGGCGGTGACGGCGGGTGTTCTGCTACGGCGCCCGGCTCACGGCAGGATCTACCGCGTTCAGTTCACCGAGCTGGAGGTGACGCTGGACCAGGATCAGCCGTGGGAGCTGGACGGTGAGGTTATGAGCCCGGTCCGCCAGCTCACGGTGGTGGCCCAGCCGGGCGGCCTGCTGCTGCGGATGCCGCCAGAATCGGCCTGACGCCATGAGCCGCGCTAGGCGCGCTCGCGGCGGCCGCCCCTGTGCAGACGGCCCCGGTAGCGGCGCATCAGCAACACGATCCGCCGCTCCTTCAGCTGCTGGGCGTGCCAGCTCAGCCAGATGCACACCGACGCCAGCGGCAGTTCCACGAATGCGGCCAGCGCGATGGATTCGATCCGCTGCACCCCCGGCGTCGTCAGGATGTCGAACCAGGCGTCCACCACCAGCAGCGTGGCCGTCGCAGTGGCCGCCGTGGCCAGATAACGCGACCGGCGGAGCGCGAAATAGGCCGTGCTGGCCAGCGTCAGCATCAGCAGCACGTCGAAGCCGGCCCAGGCAGCGTCATTGTTAGTGGACACCTGCCTGGAGGGCAGTGAGCCGGCGATGTGGATCGTCCACGGCAGCAGGATCAGCGAGAACACGGCGAACAGCGGTCCGGTCCAGCGCACGACGCGGGTTTCGTCGGTAAGCACCGCGTTTTCCGGCTCGGGGGCGGGGGGCACCATCGCGTCGATCGTGCTGACGATCTTGTCGGGGTCAGGAATGGTCACGACGGCTCCCTGGGCGGCCCGGACGGAAGACGATGAGCGTGCTGGACGCGTGCGGCCCCGGCACGGGCTGTCGGCAAAGGCCGCCGTGCAGCGTCTCACGCCAGGATCCGCAGGCCGGCCGTTAGCCATTGGCCTCGCACCTTGGACCCTAGGATGCCTAACGTACAGGGGAAAGTCCTGGGACTCGGGAGGAGCCTGACGACCTTGCTGGACAACCGCGCGACACCGGAGGCGAGACAGGACATCCGGCGGCAGTTGCGCCGTTCTTTGGAGTGCCTTGTCGGAGTCCATTTCACTGAAGGCAACGCGATCACGGTCCTCCGCAACGGCGACGAGATCTTCCCGGCGATGCTCGAAGCGATCAGCAAGGCACAGCACACCGTCGACCTCATGACCTTTGTGTACTGGAAAGGCAGGCCCGCTCAGCAGTTCGCGGACGCGCTGTGTGAGCGGGCCAAGGCAGGCTTGCGGGTGCGGGTCCTCATCGACGCCCTCGGGGGTATCCAGATCGAGGACGGGATCGTCGAGGCTATGGAGGACTCGGGTGTCGATGTGCACTGGTACCGCAAGCTCTGGCTGAACTCGCCCTTCAAGCAGAACCATCGTGGTCATCGCAAAGTGTGCATTATCGACGAAACCATCGGGTTCACCGGCGGAGTGGGGATTGCCGAGGAGTGGGGGGGCGACGCCCGCAACAAGAACGAGTGGCGGGATACGCACTTCCGGGTGGAAGGGCCAGCGGTCGACGGCTTGGCCGCGGCCTTCATCCAGGACTGGGCCGAGACCGGGCGCCCCCTCTACGACGAGCGTGACCGCTTCCCTGACCAGCCGCAACCTGGTGCGGCAGCGGTTCAGGTCGTGCGCGGTTCGGCCAGCATCGGCTGGAACGACATCCGCACGGTCTGGTACGTGCTCATCCGTTCCTCCCGGCACCGGATCCGGTTGCAGACCGCGTACTTCTCACCCGATTCGCACCTGATCGCCGCGCTCAAGGAGGCTGTCAGCCGAGGGGTCGACGTGGACATCCTGCTGCCGGGCCCGAATGCGGACAAACGCGTCGCGCAGCTAGCCAGTGAGGGCACCTACGCCGACTTGATCTCCGCCGGGATACGGATATGGAACTTCCAGCCGTCGATGCTGCACACAAAGATCATGGTGGTGGACGGCGCCGCCGCTCTTGTCGGCTCAAGCAACGTCAACCGAAGATCGCTCGACCATGACGAAGAGGTCGCCATGGTGGTGATCGACCAGGCGTCGGTGGACCTGCTCGATCACCAGTTCACAGAGGACCTCCAAAGCAGCCGGCAGATCGACCTGAGCCGGTGGCAAAGGCGCTCGGCTCCGCAAAGGACGCTAGAGACAGCGGTCGCAGCCATCCGGCGATGGCTCTAGTCACCATGCACTACGCGGCCATCCCGGCTGGTACCTGGACCATGTCCGCGACCGGGCCCAGCGGGCAGGCGGGCCTGCCCGTCACGCTGGCCGGGAACACCGTCCACACGGA
>Ga0207657_10004480_pt1 | contig 14767 bp, 16 predicted proteins | sample KBSC33metaG_FD_184316 | JGI IMG/M metagenome (GOLD analysis project Ga0207657, IMG submission 184316) | Corn rhizosphere microbial communities from Kellogg Biological Station, Michigan, USA - KBS C3-3 metaG (SPAdes) (version 2) | ecosystem: Host-associated > Plants > Roots > Rhizosphere > Soil ... | reverse complement strand
CGAGGACAGCCGCTACACGTTCAACTACCGGGCGATGAAGGCGCTGAACGACGAGCTGCAGATGCGCTCCGACTGGCTGTTCCCGATCTGCTCGGGCGGCGAACGGGTGAAGGGCGAGGGCGGCGGCAAGGCGCACCCGACGCAGAAGCCCGAGGCCCTGCTCTACCGGGTGCTGCTCGCCTGCACCAACCCGGGCGACGTGGTGCTCGACCCCTTCTTCGGCACCGGCACGACCGGCGCGGTGGCGCGGCGGCTGGGGCGCGAGTGGATCGGAATCGAGCGCGAGAAGCGCTACGTGAAGGTCGCGCGGGAGCGGATCGAGTCCACCCTGCCGCTCGACGAGCGGGCGATGAAGACGGTCGCCTCGAAGCGCACGCAGCCCAAGGTGCCGTTCGGGACGCTGGTCGAAACGGCGATGCTGCCGCCCGGGACGTTGCTCACGGACGCCAAGCGGCGGTGGGAGGCGCGGGTCTGCGCCGACGGCACGATCGCGTGCGGGACGGAGCAGGGCTCGATCCACCGGGTCGGCGCGGCGGTGCAGGGCGCGCCGGCGTGCAACGGCTGGACGTTCTGGCATTATGAGGAAGACGGCGCCTGGACGCCGATCGACACGCTGCGCCAGCGCTACCTGCTGCTCCTCGATTGAGACAGTTCCAAAGCCGCCGAAATGGACGAGAGTTGCGTTTAGCCACTCGACAGGGCGGCCAAAGCGTAGCACATTGCGACCCGGCGACCGTCCCTTCACGCCTAACGCCTGCGCGCCTTTGACCACGGGAGACGTGTGGGAGCCCCTTTAGGCGTCGAAGGGCCCGGCCATATGCCATGCCCCACATGGCGGTTCGGGCCTTCGGAGACACTCAGTTACCCTGCTGACCTTCGATAAGAGGCGGTCGCCACCCTTCCCTTCGCCCGCGCCCCCTCGGCCTGATCGCTGCGGGCTTGATTCCGCCGCGCCGCGCGCCGAAGCAGCGGCGTCGGCGAGGCGGAGGAGCAAGTGTCGGAGCGTTGCTATTTGCGGCCGGTCGGGTTCGTCGACGCGCCGTTCGGCCTCGACGGCGAGGTCGCGCGGCTGGCGGGCGGGCTGAGCTGGTTCGCCGCCGTCGAGATCGCCACCGTCGCGAACGGCCGGATCGCGAAAGTGGAGCTTGTCCCGATATCGGACGCCGCGGCGGCCGCGGAGCGGCTCGGCCTCGGCGACGCGTGGCGCAACCTCACCGCGCCGCGGCCGCCGCTGGCGCTCGGCGAGCGGGTGGTGCGGCTCGATCAGCCGCAGGTCGTCGGCATCGTCAACGCGACGCCGGACAGCTTCTCGGACGGCGGACGCTTCGCCGGCGCCGGCGACGCCGCCGAGGCGGGCCACCGGATGAGCGCGGCCGGCGCGGCGATCGTGGACGTCGGCGGGGAATCCACCCGGCCCGGCGCGAAGCCGATCTGGGAGGGAGACGAGATCGCGCGCGTCGAGCCGGTGGTCCGCTCCCTCGCCGCTTCGGGGACGGCGGTGTCGATCGACACGCGCAAGGCGGCGGTAATGGAGGCGGCGCTCGCCGCGGGCGCGGCGATGGTGAACGACGTCTCGGCGCTGACCTTCGACGAGCGCGCGGCGGAAGTCGTCGCGAAGGCCGAGGCGCCGATCGTGCTGATGCACCATCAGGGGACGCCCGAGACGATGCAGGTCGCCCCGGCCTACGACCGGCCGGTGCTGTTCGCCGTCTACGACTGGCTGGAGGCGCGGATCGCCGCGGCGGAGGCGGCGGGCATAGCCCGGGCGCGGATCCTCATCGATCCGGGCATCGGCTTCGGCAAGACGGTGCAGCACAACCTGCAGGTGCTGAACGGCCTCGCTTTGCTGCACGGCCTGGGCTGCCCGCTGATGGTCGGCGCGAGCCGCAAGCGGATGATCGGGGCCCTGTCGGGAGAGGCGCCGGCCGGGGAGCGGCTGCCGGGATCGCTCGCGCTGGCGCTGAAGGCCGCCGAGCAGGGCGCGCAGCTGCTGCGCGTCCACGACGTGCCGGACACGGTGCAGGCGCTGAGGGTCTGGCGGGGCCTGAGGGACGCGGCGCTGGCGCCGGGCTGAGGCTCAGCGCTCGTGGCTGTCGGCGATGATCTCGATCGGCCGCGCCGCCTGGCGACGCTCGCGGCGGCGGGCACGCACCGCGACCACCCGCACGGCGGCGATCGCCGCGATCACCGCGACGATCACGAGGTAGGCGATCAGCTTGCGGGTTTCCATGGCGGCTAGGTGCTTCCTCGGGATCGGTGGCTCAAGTGAACTTAGTGCAATGCAGCATGACGAGCCACACCTCCTTTCTGCGGGGCGCGGCGGCTGCTAGCAGTTACGCATGACAGATTTCCACAACGCCGTCGCGCTGGTTTCGGGTGCAGCCTCCGGGATCGGCGCCGCCATCGCCGCCCGCCTCGCCGCCGGCGGGGCGCGCAAGCTGATCCTGGTCGACACCGACGAGGTGAAGCTCCGCGACTTCGGCTTCACCCTGGCGTGCGAGCGCCAGCCGATCGTCGGCGACGTCGCCGATCCCGAGCTGTGGCGCGAGGCCGACCTCACCGGGCTCACCCACGCCGTCGTCAACGCCGGCATCGGCGCGGGGGCGCCGATCCTCGATTCCGCGTTCGAGGATTGGCGGCGGGTGATGTCGGTCAATCTCGACGGCGCCTTCCTGACGCTGCAGGCGGCGATGCGGGCGATGAAGGACCGGGGCGGCAGCATCGTCCTCACCGCCTCGGCGGCGGGGCTGAAGGCGGAGCCCGGGATCGCCGCCTACGGCGCGTCGAAGGCGGCGGTGATCCACCTCGCCCGCATCGCCGCCAAGGAAGGCGGGCCGATGGGCATCCGGGTGAACGCGATCGCGCCGGGCGGCGTCGAGACGCCGATCTGGCACAGCGCGCCCTTCTTCGGCCAGCTCGTCGAGAGCATGGGCAGCGAGGAAGCGGCCTTCGCGGCGATGGGCTCCGCCGCCGGCGTGGCGGGGCGATTCGCGCGGCCCGACGAAATTGCCGGCCAGATCGCCTTCCTCCTCTCCGACGCCTGCGCCTTCGTCACCGGCGCCTGCTTCGTCAGCGACGGCGGCTACACGCTGTAGGGCGCGCCGGGCCGAGTCCGGCCGCGCGAAAATTTTTTTGCGCAGCAATTCTCGCGGACATGAAAATCCTATTTTCCGCGCTTATCCGCGCGAAATAGGAAATCACCTATCTGGAAAAAGCACTTGACAGCGTCACGCTGATGGGGTACAAAGGAATTATCGTCGGAAAGTGTGTCCAGCCAAGCTGGCGGGCAGTGGTCGATCTGCGCGGCCACGCCGGGCCGGCCACCGGCTCTTCGGTTCCTTCGGTGCTTCGGGCGAAACGGGGCGAGGCCGGAGCCAATCTCACCCGAAGCACCGAAGTGACCGAAGGCGCCGCCGCGGCGACCGGTGCGGCGACCTTCGAGGGAAGCCCGGGATGGTCATGGCCCGGAGGTCCGGGAGTGGCCACGATGAGTCGAGGTTGCCCCGCGTCGAACAGGCTCGAGACCCGCCGAAATCAGCGCAGGACGAGGTCCTGCTCCTCCGGGTGGGTCTCGATATAATGGTGGACGAAGGGGCAGGTGGCGACGAGCTTGAGGCCGCGGCGGCGGACGTCGTCCAGCGCCGCCTTGATGAGGCGCTTGCCGATGCCGCGGCCTTCGAGGGCGTCGGGGACCTCGGTGTGGTAGAAAGTGAGGTGGTCCGGGTGGACCTTGTAGGCGGCGATCGCGGTGTGGCCGTCGAGAGTCAGCTCGTAGCGCGACCTGGACTCGTTGTTGACGACTTCGGCGTCCATGCGGTCTCTCCGTTCAAAAAAGGGGACACGTACTTTTTCGCGAAAAAGTACGTGTCCCCATGCATCCAATGCGGTCACGCGTCCTTCATCGGCTGGATGACCTGGGCGGCGAAGCGGTCCATTTCCTCGGCTTGCGGGCTGCACTGGAGGAGGAGGAGGTCGAGGCCGGCGGCTTCATATTCCTCGATCCGCGCGCGGACCTGCTCGGGGGTGCCGACGAAATTGGGCCTGAGGCCGCGGTTCGAGACCGAATATTCCTGGAGCTTCAACTCGCGCTCCAGCTCGGTGCCGGAGAGCCACTGGTCGAAATTGTCGAAACCTTTGGGGGGCTTTGGCGGGAGCGCGGTGATGCGGGCGAGCTCGCGCTTCGCCTCCGCCTCGCTGTCGCGGACGATGACGTAGCCGGCCATGCCGTAGCGCATGGGCCCCTTCCCTGCCTTCTCGCGGCGGGCGTTCATGTCGGAGATCTTGGGAGCGATCGCCTCGACCGGGTCGCCGTGCATCACGTAGGCGTCGCATTGCTCGGCGATCATGGTCTTGGCCGCCTCGCTCTCGCCGCCGGCATAGATGGTGGGGCGGGGGCTGGAGACGGGCTTGGGCTCGCAGATCGCGTTGTCGAGCTTGTAGCGCCGGCCGTCGTAGGTGAAGCGCTTGTGGGTCCAGAGGCCGTCGACGACGTCGAGCCATTCGCTCGTGCGGGCGTAGCGATCGTCATGCTGGTCGAACTGGAGGCCGTATTGGGTGGCCTCGTCGGCCCACCAGGAGGAGACGACGTTGAGCGCCAGGCGGCCGCCGCTGATCCGGTCGATGTTCGCGGCCTGCTTGGCGAAGAGGGCGGGCTGGTGGAAATTGGGGCGGACGGCGACCATCAGCTCGAGGCTCTGGGTGACGGCGGCGAGGGCGGCGGCGGTCGACCAGGCATCGAGCGCCGGCTCCTCGACGCCCTTGATGTCGTTCAGGTTCAATTCGGCGATGAGGCTCAGGTCCCAGCCGGTTTCCTCGGCGCGCCGGGTGAGGGTGCGCACATAGTCCCAGCTCGCCTCCATGCCCTCGTCCGGGATGTTGCGGAGCCAGCCGCCGAAGACGGGCATCCAATAGCCGAAACGCATCACTTCACCTCCCCGAGGAGCGATTTCAGATAATCGACCAGCCGGTCGTGCGGGTCCCAGCCGAGCACGTCCAGCGGCTTGGCGACGAAGTTGGACAAAGCGTTGATGTCGTAGAAGCGGGCCGTGCCGTCGCGATCGTCGACCAGATATTCGACGCCGCCGACGGCGAGGCCGGCGGCCCGGGCGATCTTCTCGGCGGCGTCGATCAACTGGGCCGGGGGCGTGACGGCGCGCATGCGGATGGGGCCGCGGGTGACGGCGCAGGCGTCGGCGGGGCAGAGATCGAAGCTGTCGCCGCCGCTCTCGACCTCGAGCGCGTAGAGGAACTTGCCGGCCAATGTCTCGACGCGGGTGATGACGCCGCCGCGCGGGGGGACGTAGTCCTGGACGAGGAGGACGGAATCGACGCTGTCGGGGACGGTGCCGTCCTGGACCGATCGGGCCAACTCCTCGCCGTTTCCATAGCGGGCGATGCCGGCGCCGGACCCGCCGATATTGGCCTTGACCATCAGCGGCCAGCGCATCGTCTCGGCCGCGGCGGCGAGATCCTCGCGGCGGTGGACGATGCGGGTGTCGGGGATGGCGTATCCGAGGCGGCTGATGAGCGAGAGTTGGCGGGCCTTGGAGCTGTCGACGGCGATCACCTCGGCGCCGTTCAGCACGCGCGCGCCGTTGGCCGACCAATGGTCGAACAGGCTCTCGGCGTAGAAGATGCCGTGCTGGGTCTCGCGCAGGAAGGAGGACATGGCGACGCGGCTGAGGACGAGCGGCGCGGGGACGCCGCGCGCGGCGGGATCGAAGCTGTGGTCGGAGAGGCGGATCGCTTCGTACTCGACGCCGTGGCGGTCGAGCGCGGCCCAGAGGGGGAGGAACCATTGCGGGTGCTCGTACAGCACCGCCAGATCGGGTTTCATCGGGAGACCTGTAAGCGTGGAAGGCGCCATGTGTGCGTTCGGCAGCGAGAATGGAAGGGTTGGGACAGCCTATTTGGCTGTCCCCTCGGGGGGTGGCGAGGGGACAGTCGTGGTGAGGGGGACAGTCAGATAGACTGTCCCCGGCGGGCGCTTGACCTTCGCGCCGCTCGGCCTTCAGGAGAGGGGATGGACGAGCTGGAGAGCTTCGCCGCCTTCGCCGGGCGGCTCGCCGACGCGGCGCGGGCGGAGACGCTGGAGCGGTGGCGCGCCGGCTGCGCGGCCGAGGGGAAGGCCGGGGCGGCGGACTTCGACCCCGTAACCGAGGCGGATCGCGGGGCCGAGCGGGCGATGCGGGCGCTGATCGAGGCCGAGTTTCCCGACCACGGCATCTTCGGGGAGGAATTCGAGGATCGGCCGGCGCGGGGGCGGTGGGCGTGGAGCCTCGACCCGGTCGACGGGACTCGCTCGTTCATCTGCCGGCTGCCGACCTGGACGACTTTGATCGCCTTGCTCGACGAGGGGCGCCCGGTACTGGGGGTGATCGACGCGCCGGTGCTGGGGGAGCGCTATGTCGGCTGGGGCGAGGCGGCGTGGCGCAACGGCGAGCCGGTGCGGGCGAGCGGGTGCGCGAGGCTGGCGGAGGCGCGGGTGTCGACGACCGACCCGTATCTGTTCGAGGACATGGGGGTGTGGGAGCGGATCCGCGGTGCCGCGCGGACGACTCGCTACGGCCATGACGGCTACGGCTATGCGTGCCTGGCGGCCGGCGGGCTCGACCTGGTGATCGAGTGCGGGCTGAAGGCGCACGATTACAATGCGCTGGTGCCGGTGGTGCGCGGCGCGGGCGGGTGGATCGGCGATTGGGAAGGCGGCGAGGATTTCGCGGCGGGGCGGGTGATCGCGGCGGCTTCGCGGCGGCTCTATGAGGAGGCGGTGGGGGTAATATCCCTCTCCCCGGCGGGGAGAGGGTAGGGAGAGGGGGCTCGGCGTTCGAGCTTTCACTCCGAGTCAGTACCCCCTCACCCCAACCCTCTCCCCGTCGGGGAGAGGGGGCCGGTGGCGTGGCGTTGCCGCAACACCTCCACCACCTCCGCCCAGCCGAAGCCCTTCGCCTGCATCAGCACCGTCAGATGGTAGAGGAGGTCCGCGGCTTCCTCGGCGCATCCCGCCGGGTCGCGGGTGACCGCCGCGAGGGCGAGCTCGACCCCCTCCTCGCCGACCTTCTGGGCGATGCGGGGGAGGCCCTCGGCAAGGAGGCGGGCGGTGTAGCTGGTCTCGTCGCCGGTGGCGGCGCGGTCGGCGACGATTGCCGCGAGCCCGGCGAGCCAGCCGGGGCCGGCGGGGCCTTCGCCGCCGAAGCAGCTCGGCGTGCCGAGGTGGCAGGTGGGGCCCTCCGGATCGGCGAGGACGAGGAGGGCGTCGGCGTCGCAATCCTCGTGGATTGCGGCGACGCGCAGCACGTGGCCGCTGCTCTCGCCCTTCTGCCACAGGCGCTGCTTCGAGCGGCTCCAGAAGGTGGCGAGGCCGGTCTCCAGCGTCGCGGCAAGGGCGTCGCGGTTCATGTAGCCGAGCATGAGGAGGCGGCCCGAGGCGCGGTCCTGGACGGCGGCGGGGAGGAGGCCGTCCATCTTGTCCCACGCGAGGGCGGCGAGGTCCGCCTGGGTCAGAGGCGCATTTCGATCGCGCATGACGCGAGATACTCCTTCAAGGCGGGGATGGCGATGAGACGGTCGTGGAAGACGGTGGCGGCGAGGGCGCCGCTGGCACCGGCCTCGAGGAAGGCGTCGCGGAAATGCTCGGGCGCGCCGGCGCCGCCCGAGGCGATGACGGGGACGGTGACGGCGTCGACCACCGCGCGGGTGTGGGCGAGGTCGTAGCCGGTGCGGACGCCGTCGCGGCGCATGCAGTTGAGGACGATCTCGCCGGCGCCGCGGCCGGTCGCCTCGCGCACCCAGTCGAGGGTGCGGCGGCCGGTGTCGCGGGTGGCGTGCGGGGAGCCGGTATATTGCTTGACCCAATAGTCGCCGTCCGCCTCGAAGCTGTCGACGCCGAGGACGACGCACTGGGCGCCGAAATCGCGGGCGAGCTCTTCGATGAGGGCGGGGCGTTCGAGCGCGGGCGAGTTGATCGACACCTTGTCGGCGCCGGAATCGAGGCAGGCCGCGGCCTCGTCGCGGGTGCGGATGCCGCCGGCGACGGCGAAGGGGATGTCGATGACGCGGGCGATGCGGCGGACCCACTCGGTGTCGAGGCTGCGGCCCTCGGCCGAGGCGGCGATGTCGTAGAAGACGAGCTCGTCGGCGCCTTCGGCGGCGTAGCGGAGCGCCGATTCAACGATGTCGCCGGCATCGCGATGGTCGCGGAACTGCACGCCTTTCACGACTCGGCCGGCGAGGACGTCGAGGCAGGGGATGATCCTACGCGCAGGCATCGAGCGCCTCCGCGAGGGTGAAGCGGCCTTCCCACAGCGCCTTGCCGACGATCGCGCCGGCGGTGCGGAGGCGGCGGAGGTCGTCGAGCGAGGCGACGCCGCCCGAGGCCTGGATGGCGAGGTGCGGGAGGCGGCGACCGGCTTCTTCGAGCAGGGCGAAATTGGGACCCTCGAGCATGCCGTCCCGGCCGATGTCGGTAAGGAGGAGGTGGCGCGCCCGGGGAAAGCCCGCGGCGACGTCCCAGAGGCTCATGCCGCTGTCCTCGGTCCAGCCGGCGGTGGCGACCTGGGGGGCGCCGTCGATCAGGCGGACGTCGAGCGAGAGGGTGATGCGGTCTCCAAACTCCTCGAGCCAGGCGGCGACGAGGCCGGGCTGCTTCACCGCGAGGCTGCCGACGACGACTCGGCCGGCGCCCGAGTCGAGCAGGCGGGCGATCTGGTCGCGAGTGCGGATGCCGCCGGCGAGCTGGAGCTTCAGCGGAGCCTCGGATGCGAGGCGGGCGAGGAGATCGTGCTGCACGGGCGCGCCGGCCTTGGCGCCGTCCAAGTCGACGACGTGGGCCCAGGCGGCGCCGGCGGCTGCGAAGGCGGCTAGGGCTTCGGCCGGATCGCCGGGATAGGCGGTGGCGTCGTCGAAGCGGCCCTGGGCGAGGCGAACCACGCGGCCGCCCATCAGGTCCATGGCGGGATAGAGGATCATTGGCTGAGGAAGGCCTGGAGGAAGCGGGCGCCGGCGGCGCCGGAGCGTTCCGGGTGGAACTGGGCGCCCCACCAATTGCCGCGGCGGATGGCGGCCGGGATCGGGCGGCCATAGTCGGCGGTGGCGACGGTCTCGGGCCCCAAGTCGCAGGCGAAGCTGTGGGCGAAATAGACATAGTCGCCGTCGGCGAGGCCGATGGCGGGGTCGGTCACCGCGAGCCTGCTCCAGCCCATGTGGGGGACCGGGCGTCCCGGGCCCGGATCGAGGCGGCGGACCGCGCCGGCGAGGATGCCGAGGCATTCAGTCTCCTCCTCGTCGCTGCGCGCGAAGAGGAGCTGCATGCCGAGGCAGATGCCGAGCACCGGCTGGACGAGGGCGCGCAACGGCTGGACGAGGCCGCGGGCACGGATCTGCTCCATGGCGTAACCCGCTGCGCCGACGCCGGGGAGGATGACCTTGTCGGCGGCCGCGATCTCCTGCGGATCGGCGGTGACGCGGGGAGCGAGGCCGAAGCGCTCGAAGGCGATGGCGACCGAACCGATATTGCCGCAGCCGACGTCGACGATGGCGAGGTTCACAGCACCCCCTTGGTGCTGGGAAGCGCGTCGCCGTCCCGCTTCACCGCCTGGCGCAGGGCGCGGCCGAAGGCCTTGAAGCAGGCTTCGGTCTTGTGGTGGTCGTTGGCGCCGGCGACCTTGACGTGGATGGCGGCGCCGAGGCTCTCGGCGAGCGAGTGGAAGACGTGGGAAGTCATTTCGGTGGGATAGGCGCCGATGTGGCTCGCCTCGAACGTCCCTTCGAAGACGCCGAACGGGCGGCCGGAGAGGTCGATGAGCACCTGCGCCTCCGCCTCGTCCATCGGCAGGGCGAAGCCGAAGCGGCCGATGCCGCGGCGGTCGCCCAGCGCGCGGCTGAGGGCGGCGCCGAAGGCCAGCGCGCAATCCTCGATCGAGTGGTGGCCGTCTATGTCGAGGTCGCCGTCGCAGGTGAGGACGAGGCTGAAGCCGCCATGGGCGGCGACCTGATCGAGCATGTGGTCGTAAAAGGGGATGCCGGTGGCGATGCGGCGCGGGGCGGCGGCGTCGAGGTCGATTGCGACGGCGATCTGCGTCTCCTTGGTGTCGCGGACCAGCTCGGCGCGACGGGCCGGGGCGGCATTCGTCTCGACGCCGAAGGCGCGCAGGGCGGCGGCGTTCTCGGCGTCGGTGCCGATGGTGAGGCGCAGGCCGCCCGGCGCCGCATTCGGGCGGAAGCGGGCGCGGATGCCGAGGCGGCGGAGCTCGTCGGCGAGCGCGGCGGGGTCGTCGACTTCGAGGAAGAGGAAGTTCCCGCCGCCGTTGCGCACCGTCTTCACGGTGGGCGAGCGTTCGAGCAGCGGCGCGAGGCGGTCGCGCGCCGCCTTGATCCGGGCGATCCGCTCCTCGTGGACGGCGCGGCGGGCGGGGGCGAGCGCCGCCATCGCCGCTTCGATCGACAGGCTGGGCAGCGGATAGGGAGGCAGCGCGCGGGCGGCGATGGCGATCAGCTCCGGATTGCCGATCGCGCAGCCGATGCGGGCGCCGGCGAGGCCGAACGCCTTGGACAGCGTCTTCAAGACGACGAGATTGTCGCGCCGCGTCGCTTCGGCGGCGAGGCTGGGGGTATCGGCGAAGTCGAGATAGGCTTCATCGACGACGATGAGCGTCTCGGGGAGCGCGTCGGCGACCTTCAGCACGTCGGCAGGATCGACCGGATTGCCCGTCGGGTTGTTGGGCGAACAGAGGAAGGCGAGCTTCAGGTTCGGCTCGGATGCGGCGCGGGAGAGAAAAGCTTCGGCGTGGAAGTCGAAATTCGAATCGAGCCCGACCTCGACCAGCCTCGCGCCCTGCAAAGCCGCGAAATGCGCGTAGGCGGAGAAGGTCGGGGTGCAGATCGAGACCGCATCTTCGGCCGGGCGGCAGAAGGCGCGGACGAGGACGTCGATGGCGTCGTCGGCGCCGCGGCTGACGAAGAGAGTGTCGGGCGCGACGCCGTAGAGCGCGGCCATGGCCTGCTTGAGGCGGGCGGGCTGCGGCTCGGGATAGCGGTTGAGGCCGGCGGCGAGGGCGCCCTCGCTGAGCGGCGGGTAGGGATTCTCGTTGGCGTCTAGCTTGATCGCGTCCGCGCCGAAGGCGTCGTTCGCCTGGGCGGCGATATCGAACGGCGCGAGGGCGAGGATTTCGGGCCGGGCGAGGCGGGTGGCGAGCGAGCTCATCGCGCCGCCTCCAGCCGCGCGTCGGCCGCGCGAGCGTGGGCCTCCAGGCCTTCGAGGCGGGCCAGTGCCGCGGCCGGCGCGGCGATGCGGGCGGCGGCTTCGGGGCTGACGGTCTGGACGCTCATCGCCTTGAGGAACGTGTGGACCGAGACGCCGCTCCAGGCGCGCGCGGCGCCGTCGGTTGGAAGGACGTGGCTGGAGCCGGCGAGATAGTCGCCGAACGTCTCGGCGGCGAGTCGGCCGGCGAAGACGGCGCCGGCGTTGCGGATCAGGGGGAGGAGCGGCTCGGGGTCGGCGACCGCGAGGGAGAGGTGCTCGGGGGCGTAGGCGTTGGCGATCTCGACCGCTTCGGTGAGATCGGCGGAGAGGATTATGCGGGCGTGCGCGAGCGAGGCCTGGGCGGTGGCGGCGCGCGGCAGGGTCGCGGCACGGGCGCCCACCTGCGCTTCCGCGGCGCGGGCGAAGGCGGCGGAGGGGGTGACGAGGAGGACCTGCGCCGAAGCATCGTGCTCGGCCTGGCTGAGGAGGTCTGCGGCGACCATGGCCGGATCCGCGTCGGCATCGGCGATGACGAGGAGCTCGCTCGGGCCGGCGGGCATGTCGACGGCGGGGCCGCCGGGGAGGCTGGAGACATGGGTCTTGGCCTCGGCGACCCAGGCGTTGCCCGGGCCGCAGATCTTGTCGACGCGGGTGATCGGGCCGGCGCCGAAGGCGAGCGCGGCGATCGCCTGGGCGCCGCCGGCGGTCCACACGGCCTCGATGCCGCAAAGCTCCGCCGCGAGCGCGATGACCGGATCGAGGCCGCCCCCGGGACGCGGCGGGGTGACGGCGACGATCTCCCGCACGCCGGCGGCGCGTGCCGGCAGAGCGAGCATCAGCAGGGTCGAGAAGAGCGGCGTCTTGCCGCCCGGAATGTAGAGTCCGACGCGGTCGACCGGCCGCCAGACCTTGCGCACGACGAGGCCCGGCATCGTCTCGACGGCGTGTTCACCGGGAAGGCTGCCCTCGTGAAACGCGCCCACGTTGCGGGCGGCGAGCTCGATTGCCTCCACCTGCTCCGGCGAGAGGGTGCGCCGCGCCTCGGCGGCGAGGGGCGCGACGTCCACCCGGCGGGGGGCCTCGCCGTCGAGGCGCTCGGCCTGCGTGCACAGCGCTTCCCATCCGCCGGCGCGGACGTCCTCGACGATCGCGCGCACCGCTGCCTGCAGCGCCGGGTCGCTCCGCCCGGCCGGGCGGGCGAGCGCGGCGGCCTTGGCGGTCGGGCCGAGATCGGACCAGACGAGCGTCTTCACAGCATCATCTTTTCGATGGGGACGACGAGGATCGCCGAGGCACCGGCTTCCTTGAGCTTCTGGAGGGTCTCCCAGAAGACCGATTCCTGGCAGACCGCATGGACGGCGAAATGGCCGGCGCGGCCGTGCAGCGGGATGATCGTCGGCGCTTCGGCGCCGGGGAGGATTTCGGTGATCCGCTTAAGCGCCTCGCCCGGCGCGTTCATCATGATGTACTTGGAATCGCGGGTGGCGAGGACGCCATCGATGCGGCTCAAGAGCCGCTCGCCGAGCGCCGCCTGTTCCTCGCCGAGCGGCCGGGCGGTGCGGATGAGCACCGCCTCGCTGTCGAGCACCGTCTCGACCGCGCGAAGGCCGTTCGCCTCGAGCGTCGCGCCGGTGGAGACGAGGTCGCAGATGAAGCCGGCGATCTGCAGGCGGGGGGCAAGCTCGACGGCGCCGTTCATCGTGACGACCGTCGCGTCGATCCCGTTCTCGGCGAGGAAGCGGCGGACGATGTTCGGGTAGGAGGTGGCGATGCGGGCGCCGGCGAGGGAAGCAGGGCCGGCCCAGGTCGTCGCTTCCGGCGCGGCGATGCGCAGGCTGCAGCGGCCGAAGCCGAGCTTCGCCACCGTCTCGAGGCCCAGGTCGGCGGTGCCGAGGGCGAATTCCTCCAGCACGTTGCCTCCGACGATGCCGAATTCGCAGGCGCCGTCGGCGACGAAGGTCGGGATGTCGTCGTCGCGGACGAACATGAGGTCGGCCGCAAAGTTCTCCACCCGGGCGGTGAGCGCGTTCTTGCCCTCCTGGATGCGCAGGCCCGCGTCCTTGAGCAGCCCGCGACTGAGTTCGGACAGGCGGCCGGACTTCTGGATGGCGATGTGCAGGCGATCGCGGTCAGCGAGCATCGTCGCCCTCCTCGAGCGCATCGAGGGCGCGCCGATAGCCGAGGTGCGGCTCCTGGCGCAGGAAGCGGGCGACGCGGACGACGGTGGTGGTGCTGACTCCCGTCGCCTCGTGGATTTCGCGGTAGGACATTTCGGTGCCGTCGAGCAGGCGCGCGACGTGCCAGCGCTCGGCGAGCGTGCGGATCTCCTGCGGAGTGCACAGATCGGTGAGCAGCTTCGCCATCTCCGCCTCGCTCCGGGGCGTGCGCAGCGCGGCGCACAGGTCGGCGGCCAGCGTCGCGCTGTCACGGGTAGGGGAAAGGGCGGTGCGGGCGATCATTTGTTCCAACGTGCTAATACGATAGGACGCGAGGTAGGGGTGTCAGCGCCGTGCGTCAACCCCTTCGACCCCGTCACCCCGGACTTGATCCGGGGTCCGCCTTCCCCTCAACTGGGCTTCAACAGAAGAAGGCGGATGCCGGATCAAGTCCGGCATGACGATTGGGGGCAATGATGACGAAATCGGTCGAGGAGCTGGCGCAGCAATTCCTGGGGCGGGACGCGCGGGAGCTCGGCAAGCGCGAGCTCAGGGTGCTGAGGACGATGGCGGAGCGGCAGCCGGTCAGCATCGACCAGCATACCGCGGAGATTCCCGACACCTTCTGGGACCGGCTCGCCGACCATGTCGCCGCGGTCGGCGGCTCGTGGGGGTTCATCTTCGGCTTCTTCATCGTCCTCCTTGCCTGGGTGACGGTGAACGGCAGCGCGCTGCTCGGCCGATCGCTGGTCTTCGACCCCTACCCCTTCATCTTCCTCAATTTGGTGCTGTCGATGCTGGCGGCGATCCAGGCGCCGATCATCATGATGAGCCAGAACCGCGCGGCCGATAAGGACCGGCAGGCGGCGGCGCACGATTACGAGGTGAATCTGCGCGCCGAGCTGGAGATCATGCGGCTGCACGAGAAGCTGGACGCGTTGCGCGCCGACCAGCTGGCGACGCTCATCAAGCACCAGGGCGAGATGCTGGCGCTGATGCGCGGCGGAGGCGCGGGGCGAGCGCCGCAGCCCTGACCTCTTTCCTTGCGCAGCCGTAACGGGGGTGGAACAAGGCCCGACGGTCGCGCGTCTCCCCTGGCATCGGCGCAGGGCGTGCGCCCCAACAGGAGGAATATCATGGGTCTCATCGTCTGGCTGATCGTCGGCGGCATCGTCGGCTGGCTCGCGAGCATCATCATGCGCACCGACGGCCAGCAGGGCATCCTGCTCAACATCGTCGTCGGCATCATCGGCGCCTTCCTGGGCGGCCTGATCATGGGCCGCGGCACGATCAACAACAGCGGCCTTACCGTGACGACCTTCCTCGTGTCGCTGCTCGGCGCCGTCGTGCTGCTGGCGATCGTCAACCTGCT
>Ga0207657_10004479_pt1 | contig 14773 bp, 14 predicted proteins | sample KBSC33metaG_FD_184316 | JGI IMG/M metagenome (GOLD analysis project Ga0207657, IMG submission 184316) | Corn rhizosphere microbial communities from Kellogg Biological Station, Michigan, USA - KBS C3-3 metaG (SPAdes) (version 2) | ecosystem: Host-associated > Plants > Roots > Rhizosphere > Soil ... | reverse complement strand
CCTCCTTGACCAGCTCGGCGCCGATCTTCTCGTAGGGGTCCTCGAGCTCGATCTCCTTGGCGATGGACACACCATCGTTGGTGATCGTGGGAGCGCCCCACTTCTTCTCGAGGACGACGTTGCGGCCCTTGGGACCGAGGGTGACCTTGACGGCGTCGGCGAGCGTGTTCATGCCACGCTCGAGACCACGCCGGGCCTCCTCGTTGAAAGCAATCAGCTTCGACATAACTCGTGCGATTCCTCACGCAGATGAGTCGGATGACCGGGTCGCCGCCCGCGACGGACGGTCCGGGCTGACCCGCCGGACCCTTCCCGACGGCGCCTTCGGACCTCGACTTCCACGGCCCTGGGTTGTCACTCTCATGGCGAGAGTGCCAACCCCATTTCTAGCACTCGACCCAAGGGAGTGCAAACCTCCGAGCCGCCTCCCAGCTGCCTCCCAGCTGCCTCCCAGCTGCCTCCGGGCGGCCCCGTCAGCGCGCGAGCCGGGTCGCCACCAGTGCCGCGAACGCGTCGCCGTTGGCGGGCAGCACGTCCAGGTACAGGCCGGGCTCGGTGACCTCGAGCTCACTGAGCGCGAGCCGGCCGTCAGCGAGGCGCATCTGGTCGACGCGGGCGTAGTCCAGGCGATGGCCCAACAGGTCCTCGGCGGCCGCGACGCTACGACGAGCCAGAGCGGCCGCCTCGTCGGGCACCGGCACCGCGACCGTCGAGCCGCCGTACTGCTCGTGCACCCGGATCTCGCCCGATGCCGGTCGCTTCTGCGTGGCCGAGACCACCTCGCCGTCGAGCACGAACACCGACAGCTCGCCCTCGGAGCGGACCGACTCCACCAGCGGCTGGACCACCCACGGGCCCGGTCCGAGCATCGACTCGTCCAACGCGGCCGGTCCCCCGTCGGTGCCGTCGAACACGACCACACCACGCCCACCTGCGCCGACGCGCGGCTTGACCACCGTCGCGCCGAACTCCGCGATCGCTGCCGGGAGGGACTCCTCACCGTCCACGACCAGCGTCGGGACCACGTCCAGGCCGAGGGCCGCGAGCGCGACCAGGTAGGCCTTGTCGGTGTTCCACGCGAACACGTCGGCTCCGTTGAGCAGCCGCGGGACCGAGCGCGCCCAGCCGAGGAACTCCTCGAGGCGAGTCTCGTAGTCCCAGGTCGAGCGGACCGCGACCAGCGAGCCGTCCCAGCCGACCCCCGGGTCGTCCCAGCGTGCCCAGCGGGCCGCGATGCCGCGACCGGCCAGCGCGACGTCCAGGTGCTCGTGCCCGGGCTCCCCCTCGGGCCAGGCCGCGCAGGTGGCCAGGACGACATCGGTCTTCACGATCCCAACCCTGTCAGAGCCGTCGCCCAGGCGGGTCATTGCCGTGACGCCCGATCCGGCCGACAATCGGGGCAGTCCAGACCTTGGGGGACCCATGCAGCCTGCCCGCGCCAGCGCCCTCGCCGCCGCCGTGTTCGCGTCCGTGGGAGTGCTCGGCGGTGCCGCGGCGCTCACCTACGCCCACCAGGACTCCACGGCGCAGCCCACCGCGGCAGCCGCGCACCAGCACAAGAAGACGGACCCGCACCAGCACAAGAAGCCGGACAAGAAGCCGGACAAGCAGCGGGACAAGGCCGGGCACGACAGCGGACGCAACGGCGCGAAGGGCAACCGCGACGAGGCGTCGGCAGCCGGCCGCGCGCACGCCGACGCGATGAAGGCCTGGGCCCACTGCGTGGCCCAGGCCGCAGCCGGGCCGAAGGCGGGCGACTCCCGGGTCCCCCCGAAGAGCGCCTGCGGCGACAAGCCGGCCGCCCCGGGACAGGCGAAGCACGGCGACCAGGCGAAGTCCGAGAGCCCGGGCAGGAGCGGTCACCACAAGGTGCCGACGGCGCCCGACGACAACGGGTCGGCCGCCGACTGACCGCCCGGTCGCGAGAGCGGTCAGCCGCCGGCGACCGCCGGGATGATCGAGAGCTGCGCGCCGTCCGGGGTGGCGGTGGCCAGACCGTCGAGGAAGCGCACGTCATCGTTGCCGACGTAGACGTTCACGAACCGCCGGATGTCGCCGGCGTCGTCGAGGATCCGGGCCCGGATGCCGGAGTACCTCGCCTCGAGGTCGTCGAGCACCTCGGTCAGGGTGGCACCGTCGGCGGAGACCTCGGAGTCGCCACCGGTGTAGGTGCGCAGGATCGTCGGGATGCGGACGGTGACGCTCATGGGGAGTTCCTCTGCGGGTCGGGGGTGGAGTTCTCAGATGACGCCGGACGCGGTGAAGGCCTCGTACGTCGGGGCGATCGTCGCCGCGGCACCGACCCGGCCGGACACCGCGTCCAGGGTCTTCAGTCCGTGACCGGTGTTGACCACGACGGTCTCCAGCTCGGGGTCGAGCTGACCGGTCGCGACGAGCTTCTTCAAGACGCCGACCGTCGTGCCGCCCGCGGTCTCGGTGAAGATGCCCTCGGTCCGGGCGAGCAGCACGATCGCGTCGCGCACCTCGTCGTCGCTGATGTCCTCGACGGCGCCACCGGTGCGCCGGCAGATGTCGAGCACGTACGGCCCGTCGGCAGGGTTGCCGATCGCCAGGGACTTGGCGATCGTGTCGGGCTTCACGGGGCGGATGACGTCGTGGCCGTCCTTGAAGGCCGCCGAGACCGGGGAGCACCCCGTCGCCTGGGCGCCGTACACCCGGTAGGGCTTGTCCTCCACGAGGCCGAGCCGGACCAGCTCGCCGAAGGCCTTGTCGATCTTGGTCAGCTGAGAGCCCGACGCCACCGGGATGACGATCTGGTCGGGCAGTCGCCACCCGAGCTGCTCGGCGATCTCATAGCCCAGGGTCTTGGAGCCCTCGGCGTAGAACGGCCGGACGTTGACGTTGACGAAGGCCCAGCCGTCCTCTTCCCCGGCGATCTCCGAGGCGAGCCGGTTGACGTCGTCGTAGCTGCCGTCGACGGCGACCAGGCAGTCGGTGTAGATCGCGGAGTTGACCTGCTTGGGGTGCTCGAGGTTGCTCGGGATGAAGACGACGGTCTTGATGCCGGCGCGCGCGCCGGCCGCGGCGACCGCGTTGGCGAGGTTGCCGGTGCTGGGACACGCGAAGACCTTGCTGCCCAGCTCGCGGGCGGCGCTGAGCGCGCAGGCGACCACCCGGTCCTTGAAGGAGTTCGTCGGGTTGGTCGAGTCGTCCTTGACCCACAGGTTGCTCAGGCCGATCTCGCGCGCCAGGTTGTCCGCGCGCAGCAGCCGGGTGAAGCCCGGCTCGGTGTTCGGCGAGGACTCGATGTCGTCGGGCACCGGGAGCAGTGCCTTGTAGCGCCAGATGTTGCGGGGGCCGGCAGCGATCTGCTCGCGGGTGATCGCCGGGAAGTCGTAGGCCACCTCCAGCGGCCCGAAGCACTCCGGACACGCATAGTGCGGACCGAGCTCCTGGCCGGTGCCGCACTCACGGCAGACGAGACCGGTGGCGTTCCCGAAGGCACGGTCGCGCAGCACGGCGCCGGTGCCAAGGGAGATGATCTCAGTGCTCAAAGGAGGCCTCCTTCTCATCTTCCCCGGGACCGACTCTCGGTCCGGGACGGATTTGGCACCACACCGACGAATCCGGACCGGCCCCTCGGGGTCTCGGCGATCGGAGGCTCGTGCGGCGGTTGCCGGGACTTCAACGGGCCGTTCCCTCAGTCCCTCTCGATGAGCTGTGCACCAGACTAGGGAGCCGTCTCAGGATGTGCACATCGGTTCCGCGATCCGAGACGGCCGTCTGGCCTCCGTCGCCACCCTCGGCCTGCCCCACGCCCGCTCAGCCGCGAGCCGCCTCCAGGTCGGCGGTGAGCCGGCGCAGGAACGCCATCACCCCGTCCGGTCCGTCCACGACGAGGTCGGCGAGCGCGGCCAGGGCCGGCTCCTCGTCGGAGCCCGAGCAGACCAGCAGCGCGGGCAGGCCCGCCGCCCGCAGTGCGTCGGCGGCCTCGAACGCGGGTACGTCGCCGAGGTCGTCGCCGACGAAGACCACCGCGCCTGCGTCGTACTCCGCGACCAGGCGGCGCAGCGCGACGCCCTTGTCCATCCCGGGCGCGCGCACCTCGATCACGAGTCGGCCCGGTTCGACCGCCAGGCCGCGGGCGCGCGCCGCCTCGGTCAGCACCGGCAGCAACCGGTCGAAGACCGCCACCGGATCGGGCGTGCGGCGCGTGTGCACGGCGACCGCCAGGCCCTTCTCCTCCACCCACGCCTGGGTCGCGTCCGCCTTCCTCAGCAGGCCGGGCAGGTCGGCGATCAGCCCGGCGAGCCCGGCCGGCGGCCTCGGCGAGACCACCCGCCGCGCGGTCGAGGTCCACCGTTCGTTGCCGTACTGGCCCAGGACGACCAGCTCGCGCCCGGCACCGCCGAGGGCTTCGCCCACCTCGTCCAGGCCACCGAGCACCAGCACCTGCCGGACCGGACGGCCGGTGACGACGGCGACCGCCCGCGCCTGGCCCGCCAGACCCGTCAGGACGTCGGGTCCGTCCGGGTGGATCACGGCCGCGGCGGGGTCAGCGACGATCGGTGCGAGAGTGCCGTCGAAGTCGAGGGCCACCAGCAGCCGGTCGCGGCTCCTGACGGCCGCGGCGTACTCCTCGCCGCCGGACGCGGAGTGGAACTCCATGGGTGCCACTCAACCAGAGGATCAGCGGCTCACTGGTAGTCGGCGGTCAGGATCACGGTGAGCCGGTCGGACCGCATCGGCGCGATCGCCGCCTTGACCCGGGTGATCCCGAGGTCCTTGGCGAGAAGAGCGCCGGCTGCCTTCAGCCGCGCCGGGAAGTACACCGTGCTGGCGTCGACGGTGCCGTACCAGTTGTCGGTGCCGACGACGTTCCAGCCGGCGCGCTGGGCGCGGGACGCCGTCTTGCCTGCCAGACCCTTGACGTTGGAGTTGTTGAAGACCGTGACATAGACCCTCCCCCGGTTGACGACCGGGGTCGGCCGCGACTGCGGGCTCGGCGCGACCGAGGTCGCCGGAGCCGTCGGCCCGGACGTCGTCGCCGTCGGTCGTGAGGCGGCGGCCGGGTTGGCGGTGTCGGGGCTGTCGGGCTGGGTGGCGACGAACGCCAGCCCTGCCAGCGCGACCGCGGACACACTGAAGACCATCAGGCGGGTCGGCAGCACCAGGCCGCGTTCGTCACGGCCGCGGGTCGACGCCCGGCGAGGCATCGAGTCAGAGCTCGAAGCCGAGCCGGCGCGCGGAGCGCTGCCGCTGCCGGGTCGCCCGGAGCCGCCGAAGGCGACGCACCAGGAGTGGGTCGTGCTCGAGGGACTCGGGACGGTCGATCAGCGCGTTGAGGACCTGGTAGTACCGAGTCGAGCTCATGTCGAACTTCTCCCGGACGGCGCTCTCCTTGGCGCCGGCGTACTTCCACCACTGACGCTCGAAGTCGAGGATGCTGCGGTCACGCTCCGAGAGGCGGCCCGGCTCGTCGGGCTGCGGGGAGCTGAGTGCGTGACTGGCCACCATGGTCGTCGACTCCTCCGGATGGGTACTGCAGGGCTGTGACCATCCTAGGCGACGAACAACACCGATGTCATTCGCCCCGCCCGCGCGAGTCGCCCGCCCAGCGCGCCCGCCCTCTAGGGTTGGGGTCGTGACCAGGGCTGGACGCAGGACCGGACGGCGAGCGCCCCGGCTGCGGGCCGACCTGGTGATCGTGGCGAACCGGTTGCCGGTGGACCGGGTCGTGCAGGCCGACGGCTCGTCGAGCTGGCGGCGCTCTCCGGGCGGGCTGGTCAGTGCGCTGGCGCCGGTGATGACCGCCAACGAGGGGGCGTGGATCGGTTGGCCCGGCGACGTGGTGGAGGACCTCGACGTCTTCGAGCACGACGGTGTGACGCTCGTCCCGGTCGCGATCTCGCAGCAGGAGTACGAGGAGTACTACGAGGGCTTCTCCAACGCCACCCTCTGGCCGCTGTACCACGACGTGGTGGCCAAGCCGGAGTTCCACCGGGAGTGGTGGGACGCCTACGTCGAGGTCAACCGTCGGTTCGCCCAGGCCGCTGCCGACGTCGCGGCGGAGGGTGCGACGGTCTGGGTGCAGGACTACCAGCTCCAGCTGGTGCCGGCGCTCCTGCGCGAGCTTCGCAGCGACCTGCGGATCGGGTTCTTCCTGCACATCCCGTTCCCGCCGGCCGAGCTCTTCTCGCAGCTGCCGTGGCGCCGTGAGCTCCTCGAGGGTCTGCTCGGCGCCGACCTGGTCGGGTTCCAGCTCTCCGGCGCGGCCCAGAACTTCATCCGCCTGGTCCGTCAGCGGGTCGGGCACAAGACCCACCGCGACACCGTCTACCTGCCCGACGGGCGGATGGTCACGGCGAAGGCCTTCCCGATCTCGATCGACACCTCCGCCCTGGAGGAGCTGGCCGCCTCACCCGCCGTACAGACGCGCGCGAAGCAGATCCGGGCCGACCTCGGCAACCCGACGAAGGTCTTCCTCGGCATCGACCGGCTCGACTACACCAAGGGCATCTACGCCCGGCTGCGGGCGTTCAGCGAGCTCATCCACGACGGCCACTTCACCGTCGAGGAGGCCGCCTTCGTCCAGGTCGCCAGCCCGTCGCGCGAGCGGGTCGACCAGTACCGCCGGCTGCGCAACGACATCGACCGCCTGGTCGGGCACATCAACGGCGACCTGGGACGAATCGGCCGTCCCGCGATCTCCTACCTCAACGCGTCCTTCCCGCAGTCGGAGATGGCGGCGCTCTACGTCGCCTCGGACATCATGGTGGTAACGCCCTTCCGTGACGGGATGAACCTGGTCGCCAAGGAGTACGTCGCGTGCCGGCTCGGCGACGACGGCGCCCTGGTGCTCTCGGAGTTCGCGGGCGCCGCCGACGAGCTGCGGCAGGCATTCCTGGTGAACCCCTACGACATCAACGGCATGAAGGCGCAGATGCTGGCGGCGTACGAGGCGGAGCCGAAGGATCTGGGGCGCCGGATGCGGGCGATGCGCAAGACGGTCCGGGATAACGACGTGTCGCACTGGGCGTCGGCCTTCCTCGCCGACCTCAGCAGCGCGCGGAACGCACACGACAAGCAGGTCAGGCCGGCCGGTCGCAGCTGACGCGGTCCCGAGCCGCGACGGCGACCGCCATAACGTCGGCCCCCGATTGGTAGTTTGCGAAGCATGGATCTGATCCCCAAGCCGGACCAGGTCGTCTCTGCCGCCAGCAACGTCGCCCACAAGGTGCTGTACGGCGGGCTGGCCGATCTCCGCCCGATGCCCCGCACGCTCATCGACGACGGGCCGCTGCGCGAGGTCTACCACTACCGTCCGCAGAAGCAGGTCCGGGCCACGGGCGACCCGGTGCTGCTGGTCACCCCCCTCGCCGCGCCGGCGACGTGCTACGACCTGCGCCGCGACTGCTCCCTGGTCGAGCACTTCGTCCGCGCCGGGCGGCCGACCTATCTGGTGGAGTACGGCGAGATCTCCTTCCGCGACCGCAACCTCGGCATGGAGCACTGGGTCGACGAGGTGGTCCCGGAGGCGATCAAGGCAGTCAGCGAGCACGCGGGCGGTCGTCCGGTGCACGTCATCGGCTGGTCGCTCGGCGGGATCTTCGCGACGCTGGTGGCGGCCGACGACCCGGCCTTGCCAATCGCGACGCTCACGGTGGTCGGCTCACCCTTCGACGTCAGCCAGGTCCCGCTCGTGGCGCCGCTGCGGCCGATCCTGCGCCTCACCGACGGCGGCATCGTGACCCGGCTCTACCGGATGCTCGGCGGCGCCCCGAAACCCCTGGTCCGGCGCGCGTTCCAGCTGAGCAGCGGCACCAAGGTGCTGACCAAGCCGCTGGCGATCGTGCAGCACCTCGACGACAGCGAGTGGCTCGCCCAGATCGAGGCGGTCGACCGGTTCACCGCGAACATGATCGCCTACCCGGGCCGCACGTTCGGGCAGCTGTACCACCGGATGCTCAAGCACAACCAGCTGCGGACAGGGAAGGTGGCGCTGGGCGACCACGAGATCGACCTCGCCGCGATCCGGGTGCCGGTGCTGGTGTTCGCCGGCAACACCGACGGGATCGCGCCCATCGCCTCGGTGCGGGCACTGCTCCCGCTGCTGGCGAACGCACGCGAGGTCCGCTTCGAGATCGTGCCCGGCGGACACCTGGGCATGCTGACCGGCCGGGCGGCCCGGCGTACGACCTGGGTGGTGATGGACGAGTGGATCGCGGCGTACTCCACGCCGGACGACCGCGAGCCGCCTGCCGTGCGGGCGCCCAGACTCCCGGCTCCGCCGAAGAAGGCCGCCAAGAAGACTGCGCAGAAGACCACCAGGAAGCCGACCACCGCGACGAAGAAGCCGGCGACGCGCAAGGCCCAGGCGAGCCGGGCGCCGAAGGCGCCGGTCGAGACGTCGCCCGAACGCGGTGCGATCGGCTCCAACCCGGAGCGAAGGTTCACGTCCGAGGCGTCCCGCGGCCTGGCCAGGAAGCGGTGACGGCGCTACTCCCCGCCGGCCCAGGCAATGCGGGTTGTTGCGTGTGAACACGCTCCGTACGGCGCCCTGACGACCACAGCGCCGCAGGAGATGCGACACTCGGCGCCGTGAGCGCGCTGGCCGGTCTCGTCGAGAAGGGGCTCGTCGCTCCCGACTGGGCCAAGGCCCTTGCCCCGGTCGACGAGGACATCGGCCGGATGGGCGCTTTCCTGCGCGCGGAGATCGCCGCCGGCCGTGGGTACCTGCCGGCCGGCCATCAGGTGCTGCGCGCGTTCGAGCGCCCGCTCGCCGACGTGAAGGTCCTGGTCGTCGGGCAGGACCCGTACCCCACTCCGGGCCACCCCGTCGGCCTGAGCTTCTCCGTCGCGCCCGACGTGCGCCCCCTGCCGCCCAGCCTGGTCAACATCTTCCGTGAGCTCGTCGACGACCTGGGCGTGCCGGCTCCGTCGTGCGGCGACCTGACGCCGTGGGCCGACGAAGGGGTGCTGCTGCTCAACCGGGCGCTGACGGTCGGCCCCGGCCGGGCGGCCTCCCACCGGGGACAGGGCTGGGAGACCGTGACGGAGTGCGCCATCCGGGCGCTCGTCGCGCGCGGTGGGCCGGTCGCGGCGATCCTCTGGGGTCGCGACGCGCAGACGCTGACGGAGGTGCTGGGGCCCGTCCCGTGGATCGGGTCGGCGCACCCGAGCCCGCTCTCGGCGCACCGGGGGTTCCTCGGCTCGCGCCCGTTCAGTCGCGTGAACCAGCTGCTTGCGGACCAGGGTGGTAGACCGGTGCAGTGGATGCTCCCGTGACGGAATATCGCATGATAGTTGAAGGTTGAATCAACCATGACGCCGACGACCACCCGCATGCCCGCGCTCTACATCGGCCACGGCGCGCCGCCCCTCCTCGACGACCCCGAGTGGTCCGGAGAGCTGCGCACCCTGGCCGCCGAGCTGCCCCGCCCGACGTCGATCCTGATCGTCAGCGCCCACTGGGAGTCGGCTCCGCTGTCGCTCAGCGCGAGCGGGCCGGGCACCGAGCTCGTCTACGACTTCGGTGGCTTCGACCCGAAGTACTACCGGATGCGCTACGACACACCAGACGCGAGCGCGCTCGCCGACCGCGTCAGCGCGATGATGCCCGACACCGAGCGGGTGCACCAGCATGCGTCGCGCGGCCTCGACCACGGCGCCTGGGTGCCACTGCGGATCATGTATCCCGAGGCCGACATCCCGGTACTGCAGATGTCGCTGCCCACGCAGGACCCGTACCAGCTGCTCACGCTCGGCAGCCGGCTGCGCGAGCTCCGCGACGAGGGCGTCCTCGTGATCGGCTCGGGGTTCCTCACCCACGGCCTGCCGTTCCTGCGGGAGTTCCGCATCGACGCCGAGGCCCCTGGCTGGTCCCGCGACTTCGACGCCTGGGCCGCCGAGGCCCTCTCCCGCGGCGACGTGGCAGAGCTGGCGGCGTACCGCACGAACGCCCCGGGTATGCCCTACGCCCACCCCACCGTCGAGCACTACACCCCGCTGTTCGTCACCCTGGGCGTCGCCACCGACTCCGAGGCGCCCGGCGACCAGGTGATCGACGGCTACTGGATGGGCTTGTCGAAGCGGTCCCTGCTCGTCGCGTGAGCGCGCTCCCGAATTCACAACCCGGGCTGTGAATTCGGCGCCGCTGTCAGCCCCCCAGGATCAGGGCCGCCGCCATCTCGCCGATCATGATCGCCGGCGCGTTGGTGTTGCCCCCGGTGATCGACGGCATGATCGAGGCGTCGGCCACCCGGAGACCGTCGATCCCGCGGACCCGAAGGTCCGGGCTGACCACGGCCAGCTCGTCGACGCCCATCCGACAGGTGCCGACGCCGTGGTAGACCGACGTGGCCCGGTTGAGGATCGCGTCGCGCAGCTCCTGACCCTTCAGCGCGACGCCGGGATGGATCTCCTCCTTGACCGAGCCACCGAAGGCAGCGCCGGCCATGATCTCGCGGACCATCTCCGAGCCCTCGGCCAGGACATCGAGATCAGCCGGGTCGGCGAGGTACTGGAAGTCGATCAGCGGGGCCGCAGCCGGGTCGGCCGAGGCGAGGCGCAGGGTGCCGCGGCTCTTCGGGTAGATCAGCGTCACCAGCACCGTCAGCGCCGTCCGCGGATCGACCTTGTGCCGGATCGGCTCGTCCTGGTTGGGCGACACGTAGGCCCAGGGCAGCAGGTGCAGCTGCAGGTCGGGTACGTCGGTGGCCTGCGACGTACGCACGAAGCCCACCGACTCGAACACGGAGTTCGCCAGGAAGGTCGTACCCGGCCGGATCAGCTCGCGGGCGAGACCGCGTGCGAAGAACGATGCCTTCCCCTTCATCCTCGCCGAGGTGGCATGGAAGGTCATCGCGTGGAACATGTGGTCGTGCAGGTTGTCGCCGACCGGCAGGTCGGCCACGACGTCCACGCCCCGGTCGCGCAAGTGCTGCGCATGACCGATGCCGGACAGCATCAGGATCTGCGCCGAACCGACGAAGCCCGCCGACAAGATCACTTCCCTGCCTGCCCGCACCGTGCGCGTCGCGCCGTCCTTGTCGGTGACCTCGACGCCTGTGGCGCGGCCGTTCTCGATGACGACGCGGCGGACCAGCACCTCGCTCTGCAGCTCGAGGGTCGCCGGCGCCAGGTCGTGCACGTAGCCGCGGGAGGCGCTGTAGCGCAGGCCGTTCGCGGCGTTCTGCTGCATCCGGGCGATGCCCTCCTGCGACTCGCCGTTGTAGTCGTCGAGGACCTTCACCCCCAGCACGTCGGAGGTGGCCTGGATGAACTGGAGGGTCCCCTCCTGCGGCGCCTGGTTGCGGGTGATCCGGATCGGGCCACCGGCGCCGCGCCAGGCGTTCTCGCCGTCCTCGAAGTCCTCCATCCGCTTGTACGCCGCGTTCACCGAGTCGGCGTCCCAGCCGGTGTTGCCCGCGGCGGCCCAGGAGTCGTAGTTCGCGCGGTTGCCGCGGACGTAGACCATCCCGTTGATGGAGCTCGAGCCGCCGACCACCTTGCCTCGCGGCACCGGCATCCTGCGGTCGAGGAGGTGCTTCTGCGGGGTCGAGTAGAAGCCCCAGTCGACGGTGCGCTTGATCTCCGGCACCGAGTGCATCGGCCCGATCATCCCGGGCTTGCGCACCAGGAACTTCTCGTCGGTCTTGCCGGCCTCCAGGAGGATCACGCTGTGCCCCGCCTGCGCGAGGCGACCAGCCACGGCGCTCCCGGAGCTGCCGGATCCGACGACGACGTAGTCGGCCTCGTTGGCCCGCTGCTTGCCCATGGTTGCCTCACTCGGTCCGCGCCCAGGCGACTCGTGTCGCCGCCGGCGAGGGAACTATAACGCGTTCTAGTTTCGCCGGATAGGGCCTCAGGCCACACTGTCGGGGTGCGGATCTTGTCCATCCAGTCCTCGGTCGCGTACGGCCATGTGGGCAACAGCGCGGCCGTCTTCCCCCTCCAGCGGCTCGGGCACGAGGTGTGGCCCGTGCACACCGTGCTGTTCTCCAACCACACCGGGTACGGCGCCTGGCGGGGGCCCGTGATCGCCGGCTCCGACGTGCACCAGGTGATCGTGGGGATGGAGGAGCGCGGCGTTCTCGGCCAGGTCGACCTCGTGCTCACCGGCTACCAGGGCAGCCCCGAGATCGCCGCGGTCGTCCTCGACGCCGTCGACCGGGTCAAGCGGGCCAACCCGGAGGCGTCGTACGCGTGCGACCCGGTGATGGGCAATGCCGACAGCGGCTGCTTCGTCGACCCGGCGATCCCGCCGCTGATCAGGGACCGGGTCGTGCCGCAGGCCGACCTGGTGACGCCCAACCAGTTCGAGCTCGGCGAGCTGACCGGCCTTGCCCTGCCCGCGACGGCACGACTGGTGGACGTCCTGGCGGCGGCCGACGCCTGCCGGGCGCTCGGCCCCTCGACGGTGCTGGTGACCAGCGTCGCGCACACCGACCAGCCGGAGGACACCCTGGAGATGATCGCGATCACCACCGATGGCGCCTGGAGCGTCCGCACGCCACGACTTGCCTTCCACGCGAACGGGTCGGGCGACGTCACCGCGGCACTGTTCTCCGCCCATCTGCTCGCGACCCGCGATCCCGCTCTTGCCCTGGCACGGACGGCCTCGAGCGTCTTCGACCTGCTGACCGACACGCTCCGGGCCGGCGGCGGGGAGCTGCGCCTGGTCGAGTCCCAGGAAGCGTACGCCGCACCGCGGATGCAGTTCGAGGTCCAGCGCCTGCGTTGATCCGGTCGAGTGCTCACGTGGTCGCCGGGGCAGCCACCTCAGCACTCGACCCGGCTCAGGCGGGGGCGTCGAGGCGCGCGACGGCGGTGACCGCGGCGACGCCGTCCTGCACCCGTCCGGTGAGCCGGACCGGGGCGTTCGCCACCAGCCGGTTGAGCGCGAAGTCGCCCTGCTCGGGCAGACCCGGTTGCAGGCTGGCGACGAGCGCCTCCGCGGCCGACCGTTCGCTGCCCAGTGCGACGACCAGCCAGCCCGCGGCACCGCCCGGGCCGAGCTGCGGACCGAGCGCGGCGAGTGTCGCGGACACCGCGGGGCTGTCGGCCAGCGGGTTCGGCGGCGTCCGCAGCGTCTCGCGCGCCGACTCGCGCTTCACACGCACGGCCAGCGCGAGCAGCAGCACGCCCAGCACGCCCCCGACCAGGACCGCCCTGGCCACCTCCCCTGAGTCCATCGCGCACCTCTCCCCTCGCCGTGCTGCGAGGGGACGCTACTACCGACGGAAGCCCGACGGGGCTCACTTGACCAGACCGTTGCCCGCTCCGAGCCGCGTGTCGGGATTGAACCGACGACCGTCCGCTTACAAGGCGGGAGCTCTACCACTGAGCTAACGCGGCATGCCCGCCAGTCGGTACGACGGCGGCGCGCGGGCCATCGTACCGGCGGGCGCACCGGCGACGACCCACTCAGGTCAGGCGGTGCGCCGTCGACACCGCTTCTCGCAACCGGGTAGCGAGACCGGCGTCGAAGGCACCGACCGGGGCCCGCCAGGCCCAGTTGCCCACCGCGGTGCCCGGCGTGTTCAGCCGGCTGCCACTGCCCAGACCGAGGAGGTCCTGCGCGGGCACCACGGCGAGCCGACTGGTGGAGGCCAGGGCGAGGCGGATCAACGCCCAGGGCATCTCCTCGTCAGGATCGAGGAGATGGTGGCGCACCCGGTCGCGAGTCCCGTCGTCGAGCCGGCGCCACCAGCCGGCCGTCGTGTCGTTGTCGTGGGTGCCGGTGTAGACGACGCTGAGCTCGCCGTGGTGTGCGGGCAGGTACGGGTTGTCCGGGTTGCCGTCGAACGCGAACTGCAGGATCTTCATCCCCGGCAGCTCGAACCGGTCGCGGAGCGCCTCGACCTCGGGGGTGATCACCCCGAGGTCCTCCGCCACCAACGTGCCCGCGCCCGCGACGTCGACCAGGGCGGAGAGGATCGCGTCGCCCGGGCCGGGCACCCACGAGCCGTCGCGAGCCGTCGCCGCACCCGCCGGCACGTGCCAGGCCGCCTCGAAGCCACGGAAGTGGTCGACCCGGACGAGGTCGAACAGCTCCCGTTGCCGGCTGATGCGCGCACGCCACCAGGCGTAGCCGTCGAAGGCCATGGCAGCCCAGTCGTAGTGCGGGTTGTTCCACAGCTGTCCGTCCTCGGCGAAGTAGTCGGGCGGACAGCCGGTGACGGTGATCGGCCGGCCTTCCGAGTCCAGCTGGAACAGCTCGCGCGCGGACCACACGTCCACGCTGTCGAGCGACACGAAGATCGGCAGGTCGCCGAAGAGGAGCACACCCTTCGACGCGGCGTACTCGTGGAGTCGGGTCCACTGCAGCGCGAAGACCCACTGCTCGAACCGAAGCTCACGGACGCGGTCGGCGTGCGGCGCCAGCGTGTCGGCCACGGCGTGCGGATCGCGGTCACGCAGGAGCCGCGGCCAGGTCAGCCAGGGCGTGTCCCCGTGGAGCTCGCGCAGGGCCGTGAACTCGACGTACGGCTGCAGCCAGCCGTCGTGCAGAGCGCACCAGGAGGCGAACGCGTCCTGCTGCTCGGGCTCGAGCGCCGCCGGGTCGTCGAGGCCGTCCGCCGCCCGGAGGCGTGCGCTGACCAGCCGTGGGTTGCCCGCCATCGCGGAGGGCGCGTTGTACGGCGAGCCGTCTCCGGCGTGGGTCGGCACCAGCGGCAGGACCTGCCACACCGAGCAGCCCGCGTCGGCGAGGAAGTCGACGAACCGGTGGGCGCTGGCGCCGAGATCGCCGGGTGCGTGCGGATCGGCGTCACCATCGGCCGGAGGCAGGGAGGTGACGTGCAGGAGC
>Ga0207657_10004477_pt1 | contig 14775 bp, 11 predicted proteins | sample KBSC33metaG_FD_184316 | JGI IMG/M metagenome (GOLD analysis project Ga0207657, IMG submission 184316) | Corn rhizosphere microbial communities from Kellogg Biological Station, Michigan, USA - KBS C3-3 metaG (SPAdes) (version 2) | ecosystem: Host-associated > Plants > Roots > Rhizosphere > Soil ... | reverse complement strand
CGGCCGCACCTTCCATCTCGACGGCCAGCAAACCGGGTAACGCCTCATTCAACGCGTTCAGACGGCCCTTCTCGCTCACGAACTCATCGGCGCTGGCGATGAGGCCTCGATGCAGCCGCGGCCCGCTGAGCGCGAATGCGGCCCGTTCCTGGGGATCGACGGCCGAGACGAAGTCGTCTTCCAGGAAACGACGCGCCGCGTTCGTCAGCTGCATGGCCATATGGTGGTCGGACAGGAAGTGCGTCAACCCCGTCAACGGCACTTCATAGCGCGGGAACAAAGGGCTCGCATCCATGTCGTGCTGGACGAGCGATTCGGCCACGACGATGTCGCCGACCTTGATCGACGCATCCCCGGCACCGGCCACGCCCGTGAAGAGGATGTGGGTAACACCGAACTTCTCCACAAGGGTTGCCGTCGTCAGTGCCGCGGCAACCTTGCCAATACGCGATAAAACGCACACAGCGTCGATTTCCCACAGTTGTCCGACAAAGTACTCGCGCATGCCATGCATGAGCTTGTAGGGGCTCTGCATGGCCTCCACGAGCCCCTGCTGTTCTTCGTGCAACGCACTGATGATCCCTAATCGCATGTTTTGGCCTGTTTTTGAGTGGATGCGGAGCCGGCTGCACGGCTTTTGCACGGTCTTCCCGCTGTTTTTGTATTAATAAAACAAAGATGTATATAAAAAATGGTAGTGATAGTAAACGCGTCTTCAGCTGTGGATAAAGTCGAATTTATCTACAGCGTCAACGGTTTACGTGCTTCCGGATCCGCTGGACAAGCATTGTATCGATGCTGAACCGATGTTGGACAAAAACGGCGGTCAACAAAAAATCGGTTGTTCTGCACATTCGCTGCTGTGGATATGCAGGACGTTTTCCACAGCGGAGCCTGTTTTGGGGCGGTTCTGGTGTCCTGGACAGCGGATCAGACTCATGTTTTCAGTGCGTGCAGGGTACGTTCCTCGTTTTGGATGCGCCATTCGCGTCTCGTTCTTCCTGTAGACCAGGGCGAAGTCGAGTAGCGCCTGCGTTTGAACTTGAACAAATGTCTGCAGTCCAGATCGACGAGCGCTGGCGTCATCGTTGCCGTCGTGCTTGCCACAGCGGTGTGCTTCTTTTTTTTTTGTAGACCAAAGGCGCGTTCGCATCGTGTTGGCCTCGCCGCGAAGCGCTTGTCCACGTTTTGACACTTTTCCCTCTTTAGTTAACTTGGATAGAAAGAAAGGATAGTGATGATAGTAAACGCCGACCGAACTGTGGATAAACAGGATTTTTTCCACAGGCTCAAGGGTTTACGTGCGTTTTAAACCGTTGAACAAACCTTGTGCGGAGCCGGGACCAAAACTGGACAAAAAATCGGCTGTCGAACAACGGGGCAGTTCCGCACATTCGATCCTGTGGATATTCAGCAGCTTATCCACAAAGCGGGACAAATATCGCGTGTTTTCAGGTCGTCAGCCCCTGTTGCTGAGGAAAAACGGCAGCCAGGTCGACGTCGCGACGGTGTCTTGTCGTTGGAACCTCCGGAGTCGGACGATTTTTTTGCCAGGTCGAAGCCTTGATCACTGACATCGGCCGAAGCCGGGATTTTTTCGGCAGGCCAGCGACTTGTACGAGCGTCGCCAGGTTTACAACCAAAAGCTTGTATACAGAATGATGGTAATAGTTAACGGTGGCACTCTTCTGTGGATAAGCCGGGTTTTGTCCACAACATCAAACGTTTACGATCCGCATAAGGCAGTGGGCTGGTCTTGTATGTGCCTTGTGGCAAAACTGGATAAAAAATCCGGATGTGCGAAAAGTCGCGCTTCCCCACATTTCGTACCTGTGGATATTCATACGCTTATCCACAGTCTGGACGGGCCTGTTGACGTTGATCATCTGGTAAGCTTGCTCAACCGAATCACGAGTGAGGATCCATGGAGTCCGCCGGAGCATTCGACTACATCATCGTGGGCGCGGGCACGGCTGGCTGCGTGCTGGCCAATCGCCTGACGCGCCAGCCCGACGTGCACGTGCTGCTGATCGAAGCGGGCGGCAAGGACGATTACCTGTGGATCCACATCCCCGTCGGTTACCTGTATTGCATCGGAAATCCGCGCACGGACTGGCTGTTCAAGACGGAAGCGGACCCGGGATTGGCCGGACGCGCGCTGATCTACCCGCGCGGGAAGGTGCTCGGCGGCAGCTCATCGATCAACGGCATGATCTATATGCGGGGCCAGGCCGAGGATTACGACTATTGGGCCGCCGTCACCGGCGATTCCTCGTGGCGCTGGGACAATGTGCTGCCCATTTTCAAGGCAAGCGAAGACCACCACGGCGGCGCCAATGCGGCCCACGGCAGCGGCGGCGAGTGGAGAGTCGAGCGCCAGCGGCTGTCCTGGGAAATCCTGGATGCGTTCCGGGAGGCGGCCAGCGAGATCGGCATCCCGAAGATCGGCGATTTCAATGGCGGCGATAATTCCGGCTGTGCCTATTTCGAAGTCAATCAGCGCAGAGGCATCCGGCTGAACACGGCGAAAGCCTTCCTGCGGCCGGCGGCGGCGCGGCCGAACCTGACGATCATGACGGGCTGCCACGTCGAAAAGCTGGTGGTCGAGCAAACCGGGCAGGGCGCCGTCTGCCGCGGCGTCCAATTCACGGGTGGCGGCCGCGCGTTCACGGCCACGGCGCGGCGCGAAACCCTGCTGGCCGCCGGCGCGATCGGTTCTCCGCACATCCTGCAACTGTCCGGCATCGGGCCGGCCGACTTGCTGCACGCCCACGGGATCGCGCCCATCGTCGATGCGCCCGGTGTCGGGGAAAATTTGCAGGATCATTTGCAGTTGCGCATGGTGTATCGCATCACGGGTGCGCCCTCGCTCAACACGAGCGCCGCATCGTGGTACGGCAAGATGAAGATCGCGCTGCAATACGCGCTGTTCCAGAGCGGGCCGATGTCGATGGCGCCATCGCAGCTGGGCGCGTTTGCCCGTTCCAATCCCGGCCAGGCGACGCCGAACTTGGAATACCACGTGCAGCCGCTGTCCCTGGAAAAATTCGGCGATCCGCTGCACGGTTTTCCGGCGTTCACGGCCAGCGTGTGCAATCTGCGGCCGACGGCGCGCGGCCACGTCCGGCTCGCCGCGAACGACAGCTACGCGCCGCCGAAGATCGTGCCGAACTACCTCAGCACACCGGAAGACCGCAAGGTCGCGGCCGACGCATTGACGCTGACCCGGCGCATCGTGGCCGCGCCCGCGCTGGCAAAGTACCGGCCGGAGGAATTCAAGCCGGGCCCGCACTACCGGACGGAAGACGAGCTGGCGGAAGCGGCCGGCCTCATCGGCACGACGATCTTCCACCCCGTCGGCACGTGCCGCATGGGCAAGACGGACGACCCGCTCGCCGTCGTCGACAGCGGGTTGCGTGTGAAAGGCGTTCGCGGGTTGCGCGTCGTCGACGCATCGGTCATGCCCACGATTACGTCGGGCAACACGAATTCGCCCACGTTGATGATTGCCGAAAAGACGGCCCAGCTGATCGCCCGCGACTGGCGCTAGCTGCGCAGATTTGCACAATGGGTTTGCGTGCCGTCATGACATAACGCAGGTCGATTCACCGGTGGCGTGCTGTATCTTGATGAGTTCCAAAAGTGTGTATGATTTGTAAAGCTTGCATCACGACAGTGAGGGAGACGCAATGTCGGACGTCATTCTGGAAACACGTGAGCTGACGAAGGAATTCAAGGGCTTTACGGCAGTCAATCAGGTCAATCTGCGGGTGCAGCGCGGCCACATCCACGCGCTGATCGGCCCCAATGGCGCGGGCAAGACGACGTGCTTCAACCTGCTGACGAAATTCCTCGCACCGTCCGCCGGGCGCATCCTGTTCAACGGCAAGGATATCTCGGCGCTGAAGCCGGCCCAGATCGCCCGCATGGGCATCATCCGCTCGTTCCAGATCTCGGCCGTGTTCCCGCACCTGACCGTGCTGGAAAACGTGCGCATCGGCCTGCAGCGCACCCTCGGCACGAGCTTTCACTTCTGGCGCAGCGAACGCACCTTGACGCAACTCAACGATCGGGCCATGCAGTTGCTGGCCGAAGTCGACCTGGAGGGCTTTGCCGACACCGTCACGGCCGACTTGCCGTACGGCCGCAAGCGCGCGCTCGAGATCGCCACGACACTCGCCATGGAGCCGGAACTCATGCTGCTGGACGAGCCGACGCAGGGCATGGGCCACGAAGACGTGCACCGCGTGACGGCATTGATCAAGAAAGTCTCCGCCGGCCGCACGATCCTGATGGTCGAGCACAACATGAACGTCGTCGCGGGCATCTGCGACCGCATTTCCGTGCTGCAGCGGGGCGCCGTGCTGGCGGAAGGGACTTACGCGGACGTGTCGCGCAATCCGCAGGTCGTCGAGGCGTACATGGGTAGCAGCACGGACGGCAACCTGGCGGGGGCGCACGGATGACGCCCGCCCTGGAGATCGAGAACCTGCAGGCGTGGTACGGCGAATCGCACATCCTGCACGGCGTCAGCCTGGCCGTGCAGCCGGGCGAGGTCGTGACCCTGTTGGGCCGCAACGGCGCCGGTCGCACGACCACCTTGCGCGCGATCATGGGCTTGACGGGCGCACGCACGGGGTCGATCAAGGTCGGGGGCGTCGAGGCGATCCGCCTGCCCACGCACCGCATCGCCCACCTCGGCATCGGCTATTGCCCGGAAGAGCGGGGCATATTCGCGTCGTTGTCGACGGAGGAAAACCTCATGTTGCCGCCGCGGCTGGCCGGGCGGGACGTCGGCATGTCCGTCGACGAGATCTACGAGATGTTTCCGAACCTGTACGAACGGCGCCACAGCCAGGGTACGCGGCTGTCCGGCGGCGAGCAGCAGATGCTGGCCGTCGCGCGCATCCTGCGCACGGGCGCGCGCTTGCTGCTGCTGGACGAAATCTCGGAAGGCCTGGCGCCCGTCATCGTGCAGGCGCTGGCGAAGATGATCACGACCTTGCGTGCGAAGGGCTACACGATCGTGATGGTGGAACAGAATTTCCGGTTCGCGGCGCCGCTGGCGGACCGGTTTTACGTCATGGAACACGGCCGCATCGTCAAGACGATCGCGGCTGCGGAACTGCAGGCCAGCATGCCGGCATTGACCGAGCTGCTGGGCGTTTGATCATCGACAACGGAGACCACATGAAACGCATGACACGCACAGCAATTGCCTTGACGGCCGCCACGTTTGCCGCCGGTTTGTCCACGTCCGCCCACGCGCAGATCTCGGGCGACACCATCAAGATCGGTTTCCTCACCGATCTGTCCGGCGTGTATTCCGACATCGACGGCAACGGCGGCGCCGAAGCCGTGCGCATGGCGATCGCGGACATGGGCGGCGCGATCAATGGCAAGAAAATCCAGTTCGTCGTGGCCGACCACCAGAACAAGCCGGACATTGCCGCCAGCAAGGCGCGCGAATGGTTCGACCGGGAAGGTGTCGACATGCTGATCGGCGGCACGAATTCCGGCGCGGCGCTGGCGATGGCCAAGGTCGCGGCGGAAAAGAAAAAAGTGTTCATCGCCATCGGTTCCGGCAGTGCGCAATTGACCAATGAACAGTGCACGCCGTACACCGTGCACTACGCCTACGACACGGTCGCGCTCGCGCGCGGGACGGGCGGCACGATGGTGAAGCAGGGCGGCAAGTCGTGGTATTTCCTGACGGCCGACTACGCGTTCGGCCAGTCGCTGGAAAAGGACACGACCGACGTCATCAAGGCGAACGGCGGCAGCGTCCTGGGCAGCGTGAAGCACCCGCTGGGCGCGTCCGACTTTTCGTCGTTCCTGCTGCAGGCGCAAAGCTCGAAAGCCCAGGTGCTGGGGCTGGCGAATGCCGGCGGCGACTTCATCAACTCCGTGAAGGCCGCCAAGGAATTCGGCCTGACGAGCAAGATGAAGATCGCGGGCCTGCTCGTCTTCATCAACGATATCCACACGTTGGGCCTGCCGACGACGCAGGGCTTGTACCTGACGGATTCCTGGTACTGGGACCTGAACAACGACACGCGCGCCTGGGCCAAGAAATACATGGCCAAGATGAAGAAGGAGCCGTCGTCGCTGCAGGCGGCCGATTATTCCGCCGCGACGACCTATTTGAACGCCGTCAAGGCGATCGGCACGGATGATGGCGACAAGGTCATGGCTCAGCTGAAAAAGACCAAGATCAACGACATGTTCACGAAGGATGGCGAGATCCGTCCGGATGGCCGCATGGTGCACGACATGTATCTGATGCAGGTCAAGACGCCGGCCGAGTCGAAGGCGCCTTGGGACTACTACAAGGTCGTCGCCACGATTCCGGGCGCCCAGGCGTACACGACCAAGGCCGAGACCAAGTGCGCGGCCTGGAAGTAAGCGCGGGCTGAGCCCGATACGGCGGTGCCGGCCCTGCGCGGGTCGGCACCGCCTGGTCAGCCCAGGCCGGAGGCTGATCGTTCGACGACTACTTAAGACTGATTCCATGCAAATATTCGGCGTCCCCCTGCAGGCGATGATGAGCCAGTTGCTGCTGGGCCTCGTCAACGGTTCGTTCTACGCGATGCTGTCGCTGGGCCTGGCCGTGATCTTCGGCCTGCTCAACGTGATCAATTTCTCGCACGGCGCGCTGTACATGATGGGCGCGTTCGCCGCCTACATCGGCGTCACGTCGTTCGGCATGAACTACTGGACGATGCTCGTGCTGGCGCCCTTGATCGTCGGCGCGTTCGGCATCCTGATCGAAAAGACGATGTTGCGTTGGCTCTACCGGTTCGACCATTTGTACGGCCTGCTGCTGACCTTCGGCATCACCTTGCTGCTGGAAGGCGTGTTCCGCTCGTTCTTCGGCGTGTCAGGCCAGACCCTGGACGTGCCGGAAGCGCTGTCCGGCGCCACCGACCTCGGCTTCATGATGCTGCCGAACTACCGGGCCTGGGTCGTGCTGGCATCGCTCGTCGTGTGCCTGGCGACGTGGTTCACGATCGAAAAGACGCGCCTGGGCGCCTATCTGCGCGCCGGGACGGAAAACCCGAAGCTCGTCGAAGCGTTCGGCGTCAACGTGCCCCTGATGGTCACGCTGACCTATGGCTTCGGCGTCGCGCTGGCCGGCTTTGCGGGCGTGCTGGCGGCACCCGTCATCAACGTCACGCCATTGATGGGCTCGAACCTCATCATCGTCGTGTTCGCCGTCGTCGTCATCGGCGGCATGGGCTCCATCCTCGGCTCCATCGTCACGGGTCTCGCGCTGGGCGTCATCGAAGGCTTGACGCGGGTCTATTACCCCGAAGCGTCGGAAGTCGTCGTGTTCGTCGTGATGGTGATCGTGCTGCTGCTGCGTCCCGCCGGCCTGTTCGGCAAAGAAAAATAAGGACCCGTGACCATGAACCGAAAGCTCGGCTACGGCCTCGCATTGCTGCTGGCGCTGGCCGCGCCGTTTGTCGGCTATCCCGTTTTCCTGATGAAGCTGCTGTGCTTCGGCCTCTTCGCCTGCGCGTTCAACCTGCTGATCGGCTACGCGGGCCTGCTGTCGTTCGGCCACGCCGCGTTCTTCGGCGGCGCAGGCTATGTTGCCGGACACGTGCTGACGGTGCTGGGGCTGCCGTTCGAGGCCGGGATCGTGCTGGGCGTGCTGGCGGCCGCGGCGCTGGGCCTCGTGATGGGCTTGCTGGCCATCCGCCGCCAGGGCATTTATTTTGCGATGATCACGCTGGCCCTCGCGCAGATGGTCTATTTCGCGGCGCTGCGCGCGCCCTTCACGCACGGCGAGGACGGCTTGCAGGGCGTCCCGCGCGGCAAGCTGCTGGGCGTGCTGGACCTCGGCAACGACCTGACCCTGTACTACGTCGTGCTGGCGATCTGCGCTGCCGGCTTCGCCCTGATCGTGCGCACGGTACACTCGCCGTTCGGCCAGGTGCTGAAGGCGATCAAGGAAAACGAGGCGCGCGCGATTTCGCTCGGCTACGACGTGGACCAGTACAAGCTCGTTGCGTTCGTGCTGTCGGCCGCGCTGGCGGGCCTCGCGGGCGCGACCAAGACCGTCGTGCTGGGCTTCGAGACACTGACGGACGTGCATTGGACCATGTCCGGCCTCGTCATCCTGATGACCCTCGTGGGCGGCATGGGCACGCTGGCGGGGCCGATCCTGGGCGCCTTCCTCATCGTCGCGCTGGAAAACAAGCTGGGCGACCTGGGGAACTTCCTCGCCGAGACGACGCATGTAGAATGGTTCGCATCACTCGGAGAATCCGTCGGCATCGTCACCGGCCTCATCTTCATCGCCTGCGTGCTGTTGTTCCGCCGGGGCATCGTGGGCGAGATCGCGGCGGCACTGGAGCGTGGAGGCCGTCGGCGCGAGGCCGCGTAGCGTTGCCGGCCGAGTCATCAAGGAGGCGCACGTGATCGACGAATCCCTCATGCTGGACGTGAACGGCATCCACATCCACACGACGATGACAGGGCAGGGACCGGCCGTGCTGCTGTTGCACGGCTTTCCCGACACGCACATCGTCTGGCGCAAGCAGGTGCCCGCCCTTGCCGCAGCGGGTTTTCGCGTGCTGGCGCCCGATTTGCGCGGCTACGGCCGCACGGATGCGCCGGGCGGCGTGTTCGACTACACGATGGACAAGCTGCGCGGCGACGTGCTCGGCTTGCTGGACGCGCTGCACATCGACAAGGTCTTCCTCGTCGGCCACGACTGGGGCGGCATCATCGGCTGGCAGATCGCGGCGCTGGCGCCGGAACGCGTGCACCGCTACGTGGCGCTGTCGACGGGCCACCCGGACGCCATCGCGCGCGCGGGCATCGAGCAGCGCCTGCGCATGACCTACATCCTCGGCTTCATCCTGCCCGTCGTGGCCGAGCACACGTTGCGTGCGGCGGATTGGTTCCTCATGCGCCAGTTCACCGACGAGCCCGGCCAGGCGGACCACTGGAAGCGCGACCTTTCCCCGCCGGGCCGCCTGACGGCCGCGCTGAACTATTATCGCGCCAACCTCAACCTCGCGTTGCCGCACGCGCACCGGCGCGTCAAAGTGCCCGTGATGGGCTTGTGGAGCGACCGCGACCCGGCGCTGGGCGAAAAGCAGATGCGCGATTCGGCCCACTACGTCGACGGCGAATTCCGCTTCGAACGCATCCACGGCGCCGATCACTGGCTGCAGCTGACGGCGGCGGATGACGTCAATCGCCTGCTGCTGCAGTTCCTCGAAGAAGGCCGCGCGGCCGCAGTCTGATTTTCACGAGTTTGTTGCATCGCAACAAGCCTGGGCGGCCGATGCGGTCGCCCGGGTCAAATCGTGCTCTGCCGTACAATAGGGCCTTTACGCGCTCGTCACCATGTTCGATTTTGCCCTGCTGGCCGTTGCGGCCTTCGTTGCCGGTCTTGTGGATGCTGTCGTCGGTGGGGGAGGATTGATCCAGATTCCCGCGATGTTCGCGATGTTCCCGAAGGAGGTGCCGGCCACTTTGCTGGGGACGAACAAACTCGCGGCCATGTTCGGCACGGCGGTGGCGGCCGTGCGCTACACGCGCCGCGTAACGGTCGCCTGGAGCACGGCGGCGCCGGCCGCGGTTGCCGCGTTCGCGCTGTCCTTTGTCGGTGCCTGGACCGTGACCCGCGTGCCGGGCGACTTCGTGCGCAGCTTGCTGCCGCTGATCCTGCTGGCGGTGGCCGTGTACACGTTCAAGGAAAAGAATCTCGGCGCCGTGCACGCCCCTCTCCACAGCGGGATGACGGAACGGTTGCTGGCCACGGGGGCCGGCGCGGCGATCGGTTTCTATGACGGCTTCTTTGGTCCTGGCACCGGCAGCTTCCTGATCTTCCTGTTCGTTCGCTTCTTCGGTTTCGATTTCCTCAGCGCGTCGGCGGCGGCGAAGATCGTCAACGTTGCGTGCAATATCTCGGCGCTGATCTGGTTCGGCTACAGCGGCCACTTGCTCTGGCAACTCGGCTTGTTGATGGCCGTGTGCCAGATCGCAGGGTCGCTGGTCGGGACGCGGCTGGCGCTGAAGCATGGCAGCGGGTTCGTGCGCAAGCTGTTCCTTGTCGTTGTTGGGTTGTTGATCGTAAAGACAGCGTTCGATACGTTCAAGCGCCTGGGTTGGTGATTGTTTCACGTGGAACAATCAGTGCGTCTTGTGGACGCGGGTGACTAAGGTCGGCAGGTCCCACGTACCGCCCGCCGAGATCTCGCGGCACATCCCTGTCGTGGCGGCCGATGTCTGTACGAATGACTTGCCGTCCCACGTCCAGGTCGCCGTGCCGATGCAATCGCCGATGCCGCGGCCTTTCTGCATCGACGAGATGACCCCGTCGTCGTACTCGGTGGCGGACGTCGTCACGAGCACGGCCGAGTAGGGAGGCTGAGCGTCGACGACCCAGTAACCGTCGCCCGCGTTGTACGCGGCCATCCAGCAGGCGTGCGAGACGAGCAGCTTGTCCTTCGTGAGCCGGTGGAGGTCGAGCGTATCGGACCCGTCGGATTTCTTGTCGACCAATTCGCAGCTGCCATCCTTGACGGTCTTGCGCAGCGCGGCCAACAGGTCGCGCGTCTGTGCCGTCGTCAACGTGATGGGCTTGCTGTCTTTGCTGACGGCCGCTGCTTGGATCTCGGGCGCGGGAAGTGGGGGCAGGACACTTGTTTCTGGTCTGTTGCCCTTACGTACGAGGGCGCCCGGCGTCGCCAGTCGGCCCTGGAACTCGTCCATTTTCAGCAGTACGGCGTTGGCGCCTGCCGTCGAGATCGTCCACGTCGTGCCCTTCGCGTGCCACGCGATGTGACCGTCCTTAAGCAGGGCAGGAAGCAGTGCCTGGACTTGCGCGGGCGACAGGGTGCCGATGTTCGACTTCGCATCGATTCCGACCGCGCCCATGTCGCGACCGTCGACCGTCATCGCGAGTTGCCGAGGTACCCGATGCTGCTCGTCCTCGGCGAGTTGCAGCTGGGCGGTGATGGGCTGGTTCGGCCCGGCGGCACGCGTCAGCAGGATGCTGCCGTTCGGGCCGTCGTCTTCCGCGTGGTACCCGGCCGCCCGACAGGTTCGCGTGTTGTCGCATGCGAGTTCCCAGTCCTTGTGGCTGAACGATATCGACGGTAGGTCGGTAGCCCCCGCAGTCGTGCTCGCGGCGAGGACAAGGTAGATCAGCTTGCGTGATGTGGGCATGGCAGTCCGGTCTCGTTTTCGTGGTAAAAGCGTAACACGGGCCCGTCGATGTGGCTCGCCGCTTGGTCAACCACTGTTTCACGTGAAACAAAATCTGTCGTTTTAGGGCCTGCGCAGAAGCCTGGCGGAAAAAAGAATCTATAATCCTTTCTTAATCCTCCTCGCAACACATTCCATCATGTTATTTCCGACAGAATTCGACGTGATCGTCGTCGGCGGCGGCCATGCCGGTACCGAAGCAGCACTCGCGTCTGCGCGCACGGGTCAGAAGACCCTGTTGCTCACTCACAATATCGAAACCCTCGGCGCCATGTCGTGCAACCCGTCCATCGGCGGCATCGGCAAGGGCCACCTCGTGAAGGAAGTCGACGCCATGGGCGGCGCGATGGCGATCGCCACCGACGAAGCCGGCATCCAGTTCCGCATCCTGAACTCGTCGAAAGGCCCGGCCGTGCGTGCCACGCGCGCCCAGGCCGACCGCATGCTGTACAAGCAGGCGATCCGTTCGCGCCTGGAAAACCAGCCGAATTTGTGGCTGTTCCAGCAAGCCGTCGATGACTTGATGGTTGAAGGCGACCGCGTCGTCGGGGCCGTCACGCAGATCGGCTTGCGCTTCCGTGCCCGCGCCGTCGTGCTGACGGCCGGTACTTTCCTCGACGGGAAGATCCACGTCGGCTTGCAGAATTATTCGGCCGGACGCGCGGGTGACCCGCCGGCCGTGTCGCTGTCGGCCCGTTTGAAAGAACTGAAACTGCCCCAAGGCCGCCTGAAAACGGGCACGCCGCCCCGCATCGACGGCCGCAGCATCGATTTCTCCGTCATGACGGAACAGCCCGGCGACCTGGATCCGGTGCCCGTGTTTTCGTACATGGGCAACGCTGCGATGCACCCGAAGCAGTTGCCGTGCTGGGTCACGCATACGAATGCGCAGACGCACGACATCATCCGTAACGGCCTCGACCGCAGCCCGATGTACACGGGCGTGATCGAAGGCGTCGGCCCGCGCTACTGCCCGTCGATCGAAGACAAGATCCACCGCTTCGCCGCGAAGGAATCGCACCAGATCTTCCTCGAGCCGGAAGGCCTGACGACCAACGAGTTCTATCCGAACGGTATCTCGACGAGCTTGCCGTTCGACGTCCAGCTGGCCCTGGTGCGCTCGATGCGCGGCCTGGAAAACGCGTTCATCCTGCGTCCCGGTTATGCGATCGAATACGATTATTTCGACCCGCGCGGCCTGAAGGCATCGCTGGAAACCAAGGCGATCCAGGGCCTGTTCTTCGCCGGCCAGATCAACGGCACGACGGGGTACGAGGAAGCGGCGGCGCAGGGCATGCTCGCCGGCATCAACGCGGCGCTGCAGACCCAGGGCAAGGAGGCGTGGACGCCGTCCCGTTCGGAAGCGTACCTCGGCGTACTCGTCGACGACCTCACGACGCAGGGCGTCGCGGAGCCGTACCGCATGTTCACGAGCCGGGCGGAATATCGCCTGTCGCTGCGCGAAGATAATGCGGACATGCGCCTGACGGAAATTGGCCGCAAGCTGGGCGTCGTCGGCGATGCGCAGTGGGAAGCGTTCGAACGCAAGCGGGAAGCCGTCGCGCGTGAGCTGGAACGGCTGCGCGCCACGTGGGTCAACCCGCGCATCCTCGCGGCTGCGGAATCGGAGCGTGTGATCGGCCAGGCCATCGAACGCGAGTACAACCTGGCGGACCTGCTGCGCCGCCCCGGTGTCGAGTACGACAAGCTGGTGAGCCTGCAGGGCGTCGATGGACAGTCGCTGGGCGGGCCCGGCGTCGAGGATCCGGCCGTGAAGGAGCAGGTCGAGATCCAGCTGAAGTATTCGGGCTATATCGATCGCCAGGCACGGGAAGTCGAGCGCCACGATTACTACGAAAACCTCAAACTGCCGGAAAACCTGAATTATCTGGAGATCACGGCGCTGTCGATCGAGGTGCGCCAGAAGCTCGACAAGCAGCGTCCGGAGACGCTGGGTCAGGCTTCGCGCATCTCCGGTGTGACGCCGGCCGCAATTTCTCTGCTGCTCGTGCACCTGAAAAAGCGCGGTGCGAAGGGTTTTACGAGCGTGCCGAATGAGGAATCGGCCGCATGAAGCATTTCGACCGACCCGCTTTATCCGCCGTGCTGGCGGAGGGCATCGACGCGATGCAACTGGACGTGAGCCCGGCGCAGCAAGAAAAGCTGATGGATTATCTGGCGTTGATGTTCAAGTGGAACGCCGTGTACAACCTGACGTCGCTGCGCGACCCCATGCAAATGGTCACACACCACTTGCTGGATTCGCTGGCTGCCGTTCCGGCGTTCGCCCGCGCACGCAACGTGCTGGACGTGGGTTCGGGCGGCGGTTTGCCTGGCATCGTGCTCGCGATCGTGCGTCCAGACATGAAAGTGTCGATGATCGACACGGTGCATAAGAAGACAGCCTTTTTGACGCAGGTGAAGGCCGAGCTGGAGCTGATCAACGTCACGGTGTACACGGCGCGCGTGGAGCAACTGCAGGTGAGCGACAAATTTGACGTCATTACCTCGCGCGCGTTTGCGGACCTCTCGGATTTCGTCAACTGGTCCTGTCATTTGCTGGCCGACTGCGGCCGCTACATCGCCCTCAAGGGTGTGGCGCCGAAAGACGAGCAGGAGAGGCTTCCGGCAGATTGGAAGGTCACTGGGCTGGAACCGCTGCAGGTCCCCAGACTGGGCGCGGAACGCCACCTCGTATTCATCGAACGTTCCACGTGAAACATCCAAAACATCCGCAGCAACGCCCAAACAAATAAACCGTATAAACAGTTATTACGGTTATTACCATGTAAATCGTATAAATCGTTTTAATGGTATTAACCGTATGTCTGGAAAAAGGGATACATGGCGAAAATTTTTTGCGTAGCAAACCAGAAGGGCGGGGTCGGCAAGACGACCACCAGCGTGAACCTGTCCGCCGGCCTCGCGAAGCTCGACCAGCGCGTGCTGCTGGTCGACCTCGACCCGCAGGGCAACGCCACGATGGGCGCGGGCATCAACAAGGCGGGGCTGTCATCGTCGATCTACGAAGTGCTGCTGGGCGAGGCCGACGTTGCTTCGGCACGGCTGCGCAGCGAGGCGGGACGCTTCGACGTGCTGCCCGCCAATCGCGAACTGGCCGGCGCCGAAGTGGAGATGGTCGAGCTGGAAAACCGCGAGCGCCGCTTGAAGGAGGCGCTGGCCAAGGTCGACGCCGACTACGACTTCATCCTCATCGACTGCCCGCCGGCGCTGTCGATGCTCACGTTGAACGGCCTCGTGTCCGCGCATGGCGTCATCATCCCGATGCAGTGCGAGTACTACGCGCTGGAAGGCCTGTCCGACCTCGTGAACACGATCAAGAAGGTGCATGCGAATCTGAACCATGATTTGCGCATCATCGGCCTGTTGCGCGTGATGTTCGATCCGCGCATGACGCTGTCGCAGCAGGTGTCGAGCCAGCTCGAACAGCATTTCGGCGACAAGGTGTTCAAGACGATCATCCCGCGCAACGTGCGCCTGGCGGAAGCGCCGTCGTACGGCATCCCGGGTGTCACGTTCGATCCG
>Ga0207657_10004476_pt1 | contig 14778 bp, 20 predicted proteins | sample KBSC33metaG_FD_184316 | JGI IMG/M metagenome (GOLD analysis project Ga0207657, IMG submission 184316) | Corn rhizosphere microbial communities from Kellogg Biological Station, Michigan, USA - KBS C3-3 metaG (SPAdes) (version 2) | ecosystem: Host-associated > Plants > Roots > Rhizosphere > Soil ... | reverse complement strand
TATATCGCCTGGAAGATCAACCGCCACGCGGGCGCGAACATTGAATTGAAGCCGTGGCAGCGGCGGCATCCGCTGCTCGCCGGGATCAGCCTCTTGCCGCGCCTGCTGAGGAGCGGGGCGGTTCGCTAGTGCGGGCGAGCGCGGCGGCGACGGCGCTGGCGAGGGCTCCGACGGTGAAGGGCTTGCGCAGCAGCTCGTAGCCGCGGAGGTCGTCGCTTTCGCCTTCGCCGACATAGCCGGTGACGAACAGCACGGCGAAATCGCGCGTCGAGTTGGCTTTCAAGTGGCGGATCAGCTCCGGCCCACTCATCTCGGGCATAATGACGTCGCTGACGACGAGATCGAATTCGTGGTTGCGGAACAGCTCGACGGCTTCGGCGCCGCTGCCGCAGGCGACGGGTTCGTAATCGAGGTCCTCGAGCGCGTCGATGGTCGCGGTGCGAACGCGCGGGTCGTCCTCGACGAGCAGGATGCGCGCGCCGGCGACATGCGCTTCCGCGTCCTCGCGGCGCTGCACGGCGGGATGGACCCGGACCTGCGCGGCGACCTGAGTGCGCGGAAGGTAAATCGAGACCGTGGTGCCGCGGCCGACCTGACTTTCGATCCCGACCTCTCCTCCCGACTGATGGGCGAAACCGAAAATCTGCGACAGGCCGAGGCCCGTCCCCTTGCCGACGGGCTTGGTGGTAAAGAAGGGCTCGAAGGCATGCTCGAGCACGTCGGGAGTCATGCCGCAGCCGGTGTCGGTGACGCTGATCTTCACATAATCGCCCGCCTGGACGTCGCCGACCTCGTTGGCGGCGACGTGAACATTCTCGGTCGCGATTCGCATCAACCCTTCGCCGTCCATCGCGTCGCGCGCGTTGACCGCGAGGTTCACGATCGCATTCTCGAGCTGGTGCGGATCGACGTAGATCGGCCAGGTTTCGGAATCGAGGTCGACCTCGACGCGGATGCGCTCGCCGAGCGTCCGGTCGAGGAGGTCGGACATGCCGCCGATGAGCTCGGCACTGTCGACGCGCTCGGGAAGCAGCGGCTCGGAGCGGGCGAAAGACAATAAACGACGGGTCAGCGCAGCGGCCCGGGTAGCGCCTTCCATCGCATTGTTGAGGTGCATCATCACCTCGCGCCGCGGTCCGTTGAGACGCCGCAGGGCGAGGTCGATGCCGCCGACGACGACGGCCAACATGTTGTTGAAGTCATGCGCGATGCCGCCGGTGAGCTGCCCGACCGCCTCCATCTTCTGAACCTGGCGGAGCTGCGCTTCGGCGGCTTCGCGCTCCGCGGCTTCCGCCTTCAGGGCCTGGTTGGTTTCCCAGAGCTCCTGGGTGCGCTCGCGGACCGCTTGCTCGAGCGCTCCGGCGCGCTCCGTCTCGCTTTCGACCTGGCGCCGGGCCGCGGCGTTCTGGCGAAGCGCCTGGACGGAAACCACGGCAAGGAAAATCGCGCCGAGCCCGACGAGGATTCCGAGCCAGCTTAAAATGTTGGTGAACTGGTCGGCCTGATCGGAGAAGAACTGGCTGCGCTGGATCTTGTCGCGCAGCGTGTCGCGCTCGGCCTTGATGATGTTTTCGAGCGCATTGTCGAGTTGCCGCCCGGTGCTGGGCTGTCCGCCAGGCGCCTCGCGCGACGCGGCATAGAAATAGCTGATTCCCGCGTCGCCCTGCTTCGCCAGCGCGGCTTGCGCCGCGAGCGAGAGCTGCGCTCCGCGCTCGTTGTAAAGCTGCTGCACCTGGGCAACGCGGGCGAGCTGCTCCGGGCTGCCGCGCATCAGGTCATGCAGCTGCCGGATCTGATAGCCGGCGAATTGCCAGGAGCTGGCGTAAATTTCGCCGTTGGGGTGCGGGTGCTCGTCGAGGACGAACCGGGCGAGCGCGGCTTCCGACCGGGAGACGTTGGCGCTGACGTTGCGGACGACGAGGGCGACTTCGTAGGAATGGCGCTCGGCATCGAGCGCCTGCTCGCGCGCATCATTCGCAAATTTGACGAGGAAGACCATGCCGACGAGGATCAGCGCGGCGACCAGACCCGCGGCCGCAGCTCCCCCACGCCTCCAATCGAAGCGGATGTCGTCCTCTTCCCCGTCCCCGATCATCCGGTCAGTCTAATCGCGTTAACCTTTTGGCGAAAGCCAAAGGTTCCCTCGAAAATGGGGATTTTGGCTCAGCTTATGCAGCCTGTTGCACGGCCCGCCGCAGCGAACATGCCAAGGATCTCGCCGACCTGGTCGTCCGTGTGGAGCGCGCAGAGCGAGCAGCGCAGCAGCGTCATTCCGGCCGGCGTTGCAGGCGGACGGGCAAGATTCACATAGAGTCCTTCGTTGAGGAGCGCTTCCCACATTGCCGCGCCCTTCTCGAGATCGGGCATGATGACCGCGATGATCGCCGACTGCGGCTCGTCGGTGCCCAGCGTGAAACCGAGCTGGCGAAGCCCGGCGTGAAGGCGCTTCGAATTCTCCCACAGGTGGGCCCGCTTGTCGGCGCTGTCCATGAGCTTGCGGATTGAGGTCGCTGCAGTCGCAACGACGCTCGGCGGAAGCGAAGCGGTGAAGACGTAGGGCCGGCAGACGAGGCGGAGAATTTCGAGCTTGGGATGGTTCGAGACGCAGAAGCCTCCGACGGTTCCGACCGACTTGGAGAAGGTGCCGATGATGAAATCGACTTCGTCGATGACGCCCTGCGCCTCAGCGACGCCGCGGCCGTGCTCGCCGATGAAACCCATCGAATGCGCTTCGTCGACGAGGACCATGGCGCCGTTCGCCCTCGACACCGCGACCATTTCCTTCAGCGGCGCGACGTCGCCCATCATCGAATAGACGCCCTCGAGGACGACCAGCTTGCCGGCGCCTTCGGGAATGCGTTTCAGCCGCTTTTCGAGCGCTTCGATGTCGTTGTGGCGAAAGGGGACGATCTGGGCATTGCCCATCGCGCAGCCGTCGTAGATCGAGGCGTGGCTGTCGATGTCGAGGACGATGTAATCCTCTTTCCCGGCGATCGTCGAAATCACGCCGAGGTTCGCCTGGTAGCCGGTCGAGAAGACCATGGCGTGGTCCATGGCGTAGAAGTCCTTGAGCGCCTGCTCGACCGCCCTGTGGCCGGCATAGGTGCCGTTGAGGACGCGGCTCCCGGTGGTGCCCGAGCCGAATTCGTCGAGCGCCTGCTTGCCGGCGGCGACGACGTCGGGGTCGAACGTCATGCCCATGTAATTGTAGGTGCCGAGGAGGATCGTCCGCTTGCCGTTGCAGATGGCGACGGTTGGGCTTTCGACCTTCTCCATGACCAGGTTGAAGGGGTCGGTGACCCCGGTTTCGAGCAGGGCCTCGCGCTGCTCGATCAGTGGGTCGAACTTGGAGAAGAGGTCAGTCACGCGCCGCAGTCAGCCTCTGGAGAGCGTCGACCAGCTGGCCGACGGTTTCGATTTCCGCCTGCATGTTCATCGAGATGATGACGTCGAACTCGTCCTCGACGTTGGCGACGAAATCGAGGACGGTGAGGCTATCCCATTCGAGGTCCTGGGCGAAGCGCGTCGCTTCGGTGATCGCGACGCCCTTCTTGTTGAAGGGCTCGATCAATTCCACAATTTTGGCGTAGGTTTCGGCGCGGTCGGACATTGCGGGCTCGTTAGTGCTGCCCTGACGCTTAAGCAACGCAATGGGGCGGAAACGCGGCGGGGTTCCGGCGGCAAAGGGTGCTCGCCTCTTCGGAGCCTCGCTCTGGCGAGGGGCATGCAACGGGCGCACCCTCGCGACGTTGTACCATCAAGCCTCGCGAAACATTGGATTTTTCAGCGAGCCAGATGAAGGAAAACGCAGATGCGCAGATTGCTCCTAGGATCTGCAGCCGCCCTCGCCGCCGTTTTAGCGGCTACGCCCGCCGCTGCTCAATATTACGGCTATGGGTACAGCCCGTACCGCTACAGCTACAGCCCCTACAGTTATGGCTATAGCTCCTATGGCTACAGCCCATACAGCTACGCCTACAACAGCTACGGCTACAGTCCGTACAGCGCCTACGGCTACGGCTACAGCCCTTACAGCTACGGTTATGCCTATCCGAGCTATTCGACCTACGGATACCGGAGCTACAGCTACCATTCGCGGTGCCTTCACCGGCACCATCGCAACGGCGTCGTTTATTACACGCGCAGCTGCTGAGGCCTGAGCTAGGCGAGAATCATAGCCAGCCCTGCTCGCGATACCAGTCAGCGGTTTCCGCAAGACCTGTGTCCGTCGCGATCGCCGGCCGCCATAGTGAAGGCGGGCAGGCGCGCTTGGGCTCGACCACCCAGTTGCGGTGGGAGAAATAAGCCGCGCGGTCGACGGTGAGCTTGGCCTTGTCCCGCCGCAGGAGCTGGTCGGCGCGGGCGGCAAGACGAAGCAGGATGCCGGGCGACGAAACGATCGCCGGCCTCGTGCCGATAGCCTTGCCGAGCGCTCGCGCGAACTCGCGATGGGTCCAGCCGCCCGGTTTTCCGTCATCCTCTTCGATGAGGATGTGAGAGGGCGCTGAATAAACGGCAAGCGCGAGCAGCAGCCGCGAAAGGTCGTCGACGTGGATGACGGACACGCGGCCCTTGGGCGGCATCAGCATCACGCCGAGCTTCGCCATCCGGAACAGTTCCAGAGTCTCCTTGTCGCCCGGCCCATAGACTGCCGGCGGCCGGACAATGACCCAGTCGAGACCGGAGCCGTGGACCAGCTCCTCGCCGCGCTCCTTCGAGGCGCCATAGAGCGAGAGCTTCGATTCGCGCGCCGCGAGCGAGGAGACGTGAACGAAGCGATGGACCCCGCCCGCGGTCGCCGCGGCAAGCATCGCGAGCGTGCCGGCGACATTGCCCTTTTCGAAGTCGGCGGCGGTGCGCGCGCTGATCACCCCCGCGGCGTGAATGACCGCGTCGGCATCGTCGACGAGCTTTTCGAGCGCGGACGTATCGCCGAGATCGCCCGAAATCCATTCCACAAGATCGCGCGGCGGCTGCTCCCTCCGGGTGAGGGCCTTCACCTTGTGCCCGGCTGCGACGGCAACGTCGATGAGGTGCGATCCGACGAAGCCGGTGCCGCCGGTGATCGCCAGTCTCATAGTGGCGACCAGGGTTTCTCTTGGCCAGCGAGCTCGGGCTGTTCGGCGGCCGAACCGAGCCTCTGGATAATCGCGTCGAGCAAGGGCTCCAGGCCTTCCTCGAGCGGAGCGGAAATGGGGAAAACCGGCGCGCCGCTTTCCTTCTCCAGCGCCTTGACCAGCTTTGCGCGCTTCTTGTCGTCGATGAGGTCCGATTTGGTGAGCGCGATCACCTCCTGCTTTCCGGACAGGCCCGCGCCGTAGCTGTCGAGCTCGCCGCGCACCACCGCCCAGCTTTCGCGTGGATCCTCGGAGGATGCGTCGACGAGGTGGAGGAGCAGCCGTGTGCGTTCGACGTGGCCGAGAAAGCGGTCGCCAATTCCGGCGCCTTCGGCGGCGCCCTCGATCAGGCCGGGGATGTCGGCGATGACGAACTCGCGGCCCTTGTGACGGACGACCCCGAGCTGGGGCTGGAGGGTAGTGAAGGGATAGTCGCCGACCTTGGCGGACGCATTGGTAACGGAGTTGAGGAAGGTCGATTTCCCCGCATTGGGCAGTCCGACGAGCCCGACGTCGGCGAGCAGTTTGAGGCGAAGCCACACCCACATTTCCTCGCCCGCTTCGCCCGTCTGGTGCTGGCGGGGAGCTCGGTTGGTCGAGCTCTTGTAGCTGGCGTTCCCGCGCCCGCCCAGGCCGCCCTTGAGGAGGACGATGCGCTTGCCGACCTCCGTGAGGTCGGCGAGCAAGCTGCGGTCTTCGTCATCGGCGAGGATCTGCGTTCCGACCGGCACTTCGATCACCAGGTCGTTACCCCCGGCGCCAGTCCGGTTCGAGCCCGCGCCGCCCTTGCCTCGAGGCGCGCGGAAGTGCTGGGTGTAGCGGAAGTCGATCAGCGTATTGAGGCCCGGCACCGCCTCGAACGCGATGTCGCCGCCCTTGCCGCCGTCGCCGCCGTCGGGCCCGCCGAACTCGATGAACTTCTCGCGCCGGAAGCTGACCGCGCCTGGACCGCCGGCGCCCGAACGGACGAAGATCTTGGCCTGGTCGAGGAAATGCATCGCACGCGAGTTAGGCGATGCTTAGGCGCAGGGAAACCTTCGACATCGGGTGGCGGGTCCGCCTGGCTAGCGGCCGCTTCCGAATCCGGCCCGGTCGTAGCCGTCGCGGCTTGCATCCGGATCATAGCGCCGATCGCCAAGGAGGCGCGGGTCGGATGCGGTAATTTTCGCGTCGCTTGCAAATGAGGATCTCGCCGACGTGCGGGTAGCACTTGCCGGTATTGGCGCGGCGGGCATCGCGGTACGCCATGCCCATCTTGGTATACCACTCGATCCGGCGATCGGAGGGATCGCCGTTCTGGTGGAGGTCTGTCTCGCCGCCGGCAGGCGCGGGGAGCAGCAGCGCCAAGGGCAGGATGATCCGGCGGAGCCTCAGTGAGAAAGCCTATTGACCGCTGACGCTGATCTCGGCGCCGTCGACATCGCGGAAGCGGGCGATGCGGGTGCCGTGCACGTCGGTGGGTGGACTGGTGAAGACGAGACCGTCGGCCTGTCCCGAAGCATAGAAATTGTCGATATCGGTCGTGCTGAGGCCGAGCTGCACGGTGCCGGCTGGATTCTCGTCGGACGCGGGGTGGAGCGCGAGCTTCGTCTCGCCGGTATCGAACTCGCTCCAGAACGGCGACTGGAAGGTGAGGCTCAGGCCGAGGGTATCGCGGTAAAAAGCGACGGCGGAGTCCATGTCGCCGACGAACTTGATTGCATAATTGAGGCGCATTTCGATTCCCCGTTGGCTGTTGCGCGCACGTGCGTCAGCATTGGCCCATTCCTTCGCCATTGCACCGTGTCTGCTGCGCCTTCTCGACGACCTCGCGGTTGACCCGGCGCTGTTCCGCCCATTGTGCCCGCGTCATGCACGTCCGTTCGCTTCCGAGCCTGCTGCCGATTTTTTCGACCTTCTCGCAAACGATCTGCGTGGGATCGCCCGCTGCGCTCGCCACCTGTGCGTTCGGCGGCTGCGCAACGCCGGGATCGCGCGCCGAATCTCCGGCGAAGCTGAACACGAGCCCGCCTTTGTACCAACCGGCCGGGCTCTTGCCGTCGGGGACATAGTCACCCGCGTTGAGCATCTCGAGCAGGGCGCCGCCGACGACGCTTTCAGCCTCCGCGCAATCCAGCTTGGGCAACACAATCTTGCTGAGCGTTCCGTCCGGTGCATATTGCGTGGCGAAAGTGAGGTTGAAGTCGAGCCGGCCCTGCTTCAGCGCGAACGAGGGGCATTTGTTCGACTGCGCGATCTCGAACAGCTTTGCCTGCATTTTCTCGTTGAGGTGGTTGTAGCCGCGCTGCGTGAGCTTCGGCAGCTTGCTCCAGTCGCCGTTCGCGGTCTCGACGGAAACTGCGGCTGCGGCGGGCATCGAAACTGCGGCCAGGAGCAGGAAAACGGTGCAAAGACGGTTCATGATGCGCCTCCGGATTTGAGGCGCGATTTTACGCCCTGTCGGAAATCGAGTCCACGAAGGCGTCGACTAGCGGTCAGCAACGTCCTGCGGATGGTGAGGCACGAGGATCAATGTCCGGCCCTCGACCCGCCAGGAATCGAGCTTCGACAGGAAGTTCATGCCGAGGACGTCGAGACCGCCGAGTCCGGGAGCGCTGACGATCTTCAGGTTGCGGGCGACGATATTGCCGACGCGAAGCTCGTCGATGGAGCCGATGCGCGCGGGCGCCACCCCGTTCGCGGTGCGGAGCATCACCGCCGTCAGGCCCACGCCCGTATCGACGCCGGCGGCACGCGCAGTGCCGGTCGAGATTGCGGTGACCGTCGCTCCGCTGTCGATCAGCATGCGAGTCCTCGCGCCGTTGATCGAGGCGGCGACCCAGAAGTGACCGTCGGGCGCCATGCTGACTCGGAGCTCCTTGCCGGACACCTTCTGGTTATCGAGGCCGAGGCTCCCCGTCAGGCGCGACAGCTCGGGCTGATAGGGCGCCTGCTGTAGGACGATGAAAATCAGGAAGGCGAGGAGCCCGAAGGAGAATGCGAGGCGAACGATGCGCCCCACGACCGGGATTCGTTGCAGGAGCATGATGAGCAGGGCGGCGGTGACCGCGTAGAGCGCCAGCTGCTGCCATTGGGGAAAAGCCGTCGGCATTACCTGTTCAATCGCCTCTTTCGGGTGATGCTGCGCGTCCCAGACCGATGCAAGAGCGAAACTAGCGGCACTTTTAGGCGCGTGCGCGCGTTTCTAACCTGAATCAGAAATAGAGCGCACATCATGCACGAGCGCATTGTCGCCGTGGGGCTGCTGACGCAGCGAGAGCTGAATATCCTGGGACCGACGTTCGATCGAGCGTGGCCGATCGAAGATGCGCCGCAGTTCGATGAGCTCTTGCGGGCCATCGACGAGGCGGACCGTGAGCAGTATCAGGAGGCTCCGGAAAAGCCCAAATAGTCAGAAGCGCTTGAGCAGCCGGTCGACCGTGTCCTCGGTGGTCGTTTTCTTGCTTTGCCGTTCCTTCAGTTGTTCGGCGTGGCGCTCGAGCGCGGCGCGCACGAGCTCGATCTGCTCGTCGGTCAGATGCTCGATGCCGATGAATTGCTCGCGCGCCTTGTCCACCGCGCGCAAAAGCTCGTCGAGCTTGGCCTGCATCGCCGCGGCGTCGCGGTTCTGGCTGTTCTGGATGAGGAAGACCATCAGGAAGGTGACGATGGTGGTGCCGGTGTTGATAATCAGCTGCCACGTGTCGGAATAGCCGAACAGCGGGCCGGTCACGGCCCAGACGACGATGATGGTGACGGCGGCGATGAACGTCAGCGGCTGGCCCGCTGCCGTCGAGATCTTGGTCGCACACAGGTTGAAGAACTTACGCACCGGGCGAAAACGACCGTGCGGCGATTAGGTGCCGTTCAGGCGAACGACGTGACCAGCATCGCGACTGAGGCCAAGGCCATCACCGCCGTCGCCGCCCAGCCGAGAATCAACAATGGGCGCGTCGCGGTGAAGCGGCCCATCACCTGGTGCCGCGACACCACCACCATCATCGCAATCATCAGCGGGACTGCCGCGAGGCCGTTCAGGACGGCGCTCCAGAACAAGGCACGCATGGGGTCGATCGGCGACCAATCGATGAGGACGCCGATGAAGCTCGCCACGACGATGATCGAGTAGAAGCCGGCGGCCTGCTGGGGTTGATATTCCAAGCCTTCCTTCCAGCCGAAAATCTCGGCAACGGCGAAGGCGGCCGAGCCGGCGAGAACGGGGACGGCAAGGAAGCCGGTGCCGATGATCCCGATCGCGAACAAGGCGAAGGCGAACTGGCCGGCGACGGGCCGCAACGCCTGCGCCGCGTCCGCCGCGGAGCCGATCTGCGTGATGCCGTTTCGATGGAGAGTCGCCGCGGCGGCCATGATGATGGCGAGCGAGATGAGGTTGGAGAAAGCCATTCCGGTGAGGGTGTCGAACCGCATGCGCCGAAATTGCCTGGGAGCGCTTCTCGGCTCCCGCTTGATCGGCCGGTGCTTCGAATTGGCGATTTCCTCGGCCTCCTGCGAGCTCTGCCAGAAGAACAGGTACGGGCTGATCGTCGTGCCCAGCAGCGCGACGATCGTCAGCAGCGCGTCGCGGTCGAGATTCGTCGGCAAGACCAAGCTGAGCAGGGCTGCTGGCCAGTCGGTGTGCACCACCAGCAGCACGGCGACATAAGCGAACAGGCTGAGAGTCAGCCATTTGAGGATGCTCGCGTAACGGCGGTAAGGAACGAATAGCTGTAGCGCGGTGCTGAGCAGCGCGATGGCAATGACGAAGGCATGCTCATTGCCGCCAACCACGAGCCGCGCGGCGGCGGCCATGGCGGACAAATCGGCGCCGATGTTGATGATGTTCGCAATCAGCAGGATCCCGATCAGCAGCCCGACGAACTTCTTCGAAAAGGTGCTGACGAGGTTGTTGGCGAGGCCCGCGCCCGTGACTCGGCCGATGTGCGCGCTGACCAGCTGCACCGCCGACATCAGCGGATAGCACAGGACCATCGTCCACATGAGGCCGTAGCCGAATTGCGCGCCCGCCTGGGAGTAAGTGGCGATGCCGCTGGGATCGTCGTCTGCGGCGCCCGTAATTAGGCCGGGGCCGAGTTCTTCGAGCGAGCCAACGACCTTTTGGCGGAAGCGCTCCGAGCGGCTTTTTCTGTGACCGCGCGCCATATCGTCAGGCCTGCGGATGATCGATCGCTAGCCGCTGGCGGAGGCGTTCGGCGGCGAGCTCGCGGGCCGTGTCGCGCGGCAGACCAAGAGCATCGGCGATGGGCTCACCGAGGAGGGCATCGCCCAATGCACTCAGCACGATGCCAAGGGTGCTTCGAGCCACCTGGTGATCCTCGTGCCCGACGCTGAGCTGGGCGACGAGGGATTGCAGGGATTCGAGGATCGGGTTCAGCGCATCGCGATCGCCGGTGAGGATCATCCAGGCGGCGAGCGCACCGGCGCCTTCGCGCCCGAAGGCGTCGAAGGTCTGGTCGACGATATCGCGCGCGTCGGCCTCGCCTCTTCGGGCCCGCTCGACGGCAGCGGCGATGCCCGCGGTGACCGAGTCCGCGATGGACCGGGCAAGCGCGCTTTGCAGCCCCGCCGCCGAGCCGAAATGGTGGAGCAGGTTAGCATGGGTTCGGCCGATCTCGGCAGCCACGGCCTTCAGGGTGACGGCCTGCGGTCCACGTTCGAGCAGAAGCCGGCGCGCCGCGTCAACCGCGGCGGAACGGCTTTCTTCCGGGCTAAGGCGGGTTCGTCTTATTGACACGCGTGTAAGTTATCGTATCTTATGCTCGTGAACGCCATCGCTACCCCCAGCCCCGCGAGCCTCAGCATCACGCCGCGCGACCGGCGCTTCGGGCGCGATACCGCAGCCCCGAGACTTTGGCACGGCGGGCGCGTCGAAGCGACCGCTATCTACAACGCGCTGTCGACGACGTTTCCGAAGGGTGAAGCCTTCTTCGTCGAGAGCGTTCGGGCATTCCGCAAGGATGCGCCGCCGAAGCTTGCCGAGGAAATCAAAGCATTCACGACGCAGGAAGCGATTCACAGCCGCGAGCACGACGCGTTCAACAAGCGTGCGGAAAGATCTGGATATGACCTGAGCGCCCTTGAGCAGCGTGTCGAGGAGAGGCTCGCGATCACCCGAGGCAGGTCGCCGATCGTCAGCCTCGCGGCGACCATGGCGCTCGAGCATTTCACCGCAATTCTTGCCCACCAGCTGCTCGCCGATCCGCGACACCTTGCCGGCGCGGAGCGCGAGACCGCCGAGCTGTGGCGCTGGCATTCCGTCGAGGAGATCGAGCACAAGGGCGTGGCCTACGACACCTGGCTCAACGCGACGCGCCATTGGCCCCGCTGGAAACGCTGGAAGCTGAAAGCCCGGGTGATGCTGTTCGTCACGCGCAACTTCGTGGTCGACCGCACCGCGGGCGCGCTCGAGCTGATGCGGCAAGATGGAGTCACGGGGCTTCCCGCCTGGGCGATGCTGCTTTGGTACTTGTGGGTGCGGCCAGGGATGTTCCGCAAGATCGCGGGTGCGTGGCTCAAGTTCTTCCTGCCGGGATTCCGCCCGTGGAACGAGGACGATAGGTATTTGCTCGCCGCTTATGAAGCGAGCGCCGGTGACGGACTCCAGCCCGAGCGCAAGGTGCGCCGCGCAGTTTGACGGCAAGCGGGCGGAGGCGCCGAGGCGTGCCGATTGTTAGTGCTGCCCCAATGACTATCGAACAACGACTGGAGCGCCTCGATTGGGAACGGGTCGCCGCCGATCTCGACCGCAAAGGCTGGGCGACCACCGGACCGCTGCTGACGAGCCAGGAGCGGCGCCGGCTGATCGACGGCTATGGGGACGACTCCCAGTTCCGAGGCACGGTAGTGATGGCGCGGCATGGCTACGGCCGCGGCGAATACCGCTATTTCGCTTACCCGTTGCCGGCGCTGGTCAGCGCACTTCGGGAGGGACTCTATGCACGGCTGCTGCCGATCGCGAACCGGTGGCGTGAGGCGCTTGGCCAGGGCAAGCCGTTCCCTGACGCCCATGCCGACTTCCTCGCCGGCTGCCATGCGGCCGGGCAGAAGCGCCCGACGCCGCTCGTGCTGCGCTACGGCCCGGGCGACTACAATTGCCTCCACCAGGATTTGTATGGCGACTGGGTATTCCCGCTCCAGGCGGCCTTCCTGCTTACCGACCCGCAAGCGTTCGACGGCGGTGAGTTCGTGCTCACCGAACAGCGGCCGCGGATGCAGTCGCGCGTCCAGGTGGTGCCGATGGCGGCGGGCGAAGCGGTGATCTTCGCCGTCAACCAGCGGCCGGTGCAGGGCGCGCGCGGGACTTACCGTGTCGCGATGCGCCACGGCGTCAGCGAGCTGCGCGCGGGGAACCGTCACACGCTCGGAATCATCATGCACGACGCCGCTTAGGCAGCGAGCGCTTCCTCTTCGGCCGCCTCGATTGCCGGCGTGAGCCGCAGCCGCATCAGCCGGGCCGGGACTTCCCCGCCGCGCCCGCAGCTCATCCGCGGGGCGATGATGCCCAACGGCTTGAATCCCAGCTTCTCCAGCACACGGCCTGAAGCGGGGTTGTCCGTGAAGTGGCCTGCTTCGAGACGAGGTAGGCGAAGGGCCCGCGCAATTTCGATCAGCGCCGAACATGCCTCGGTCGCGAAGCCGCGACCCCAACAAGCGCGCGCGATCCAGTAGCCGAGTTCCACGGCACCCGATGGGCGTCGTCTTAGGCTGCAATAGCCGACCAGTTGCGGCGCCCCGGCGGTGCGTTCGAAAATGAGCAAAGAGGGAAGTACCGGATCGCGCGGGCTGGCGAGGAACGCCTCCGCATCGCGCAGGCCATAGGGCCACGGGACGACCGCGAGGTTCCTGACGATCGCCTCGTCGGCGATCGCCACGGCAAGCGCCGGGGCATCCTCCGGGAAGCCCGGCCTCAGCAGCAATCTTGGCGTCCTTGCGAACATTGCTCTTCTCCTCGGTCCCGGGCGCCTAGCGGCGCCTGGTGACAGTTCCGGGAGAAGATTTTGGCCCTTCAGATACAAAAGAAGGGAGAGGAGGGGGCTTCCCTCTTCTCCCTTTTGGCTTCGATCCGCTTGTTCAGATCTCGTCCGGGCCGCCCCCTCGTGGAGACGGTCCCTTTCTGACCGTCCCTATTTCGCGCTTTCCATAAATGCCGGCATGACGTGCACGTATTTACGACCGAGCTTGCCATCTCGGAACGCGACTTGGCCGTCGGTGAGCGCGAACAAAGTGTGGTCCTTGCCCAGGCCGACGTTGTCGCCCGCGTGCCACTTGGTGCCGCGCTGGCGCACGATGATGTTTCCGGCGAGGACGGATTGCCCACCGAACTTCTTCACGCCGAGGCGCTTGCTCTCGCTATCGCGGCCGTTGCGGGAAGAGCCGCCTGCTTTCTTATGTGCCATGACTGGTTACTTCTTCTTCGGAGATTTCTTGGCCGCGCCCTTAGCAGGTGCAGCATTTTTTGTCGACGGGGTTTTGGCGGTCGGCTTGTCGTTCGCCTTGGCCTTGGAGCCTTTGGCCGGAGCGTCGACGCTCTGCGCCGGAGGATTGGCCTGAGCCTCATTGTCGGGGGCGGGATTCTCGGTCGGCGTGGCGTCGACCTTCGCCGGAGCCGTGTCCGGCGCCTTGCCCTTCGCAGGTGCAGCAGGCTTCGCTTCGGCCGCCGGGGCAGCTTCGGCCTTCGGCGCAGCCTTCTTCTGCTCCTTGTGATCGCCGATGGCGACGATCTTCAGGATCGTGTGCTGCTGGCGATGGCCCTTCTTCCGCCGGTAATTGTGGCGGCGGCGCTTCTTGAACACCGTGACCTTGTCGCCCTTGGCCTGGGCGACGATCTCGGCGGCGACAGTGAGACCGTCGGTCGACTTGAGGCTTCCGCCATCGCCGGCGAGCAGGACGTCGCCAAGCGTGACCTTGTCGCCGGCGCTTCCGTCGAGCTTTTCGACGACGATCTTGTCTCCTGGATGGACGCGGTATTGCTTCCCACCCGTGCGGACGACTGCGAACATGGCTTTTCTTTCCTCGAATTCCTATGGCCCGCGCGCGTGCGCCTCGACGAGCGACTGCAAGCGCGGGGAAGGGCGCCGCCTATGGCAGGGGCGCTGGAGTGTCAACCGCCGTGGTTTACTGACGAAGCTGGCCGCGCAGCCGATAGCCGCCACCCTCGACGCGCTCGAACATGGTTCCGATCGCGGGATGCTCGACCGGTTCGTCGGTGTGGTCCGGCACCAGGTTCTGCTGGCTCACATAGGCGATGTAGGCCGTCTCCGCATTTTCGGCGAGCAGGTGATAGAAGGGCTGTTCCTTGGCGGGCCGGAGCGCTTCGGGAATGGAATCGTACCATTCATCGCTGTTGGTGAAGACCGGATCGACATCGAAGATCACGCCACGGAAGTCGAACAGCTTGTGGCGCACGACTTCGCCGATGCCGAACCGCGCCAATGGAATATCCGGCGCCATGGAAGGGGAACGCTCGAAAGGTTCAAAAGGGGTCATGGACTCCTATCTAGGCAAGCCTCAGGCGCGCTGCTAGAGCGCCGCGTCCGACCAAGCCGCTGGTGCGGCCGGCATCTTCAAAATCCGCGGAGAGGTGGCTGAGTGGTCGAAAGCACCGCACTCGAAATGCGGCGTACGGGCAACCGTACCGTGGGTTCGAATCCCACCCTCTCCGCCA
>Ga0207657_10004467_pt1 | contig 14797 bp, 13 predicted proteins | sample KBSC33metaG_FD_184316 | JGI IMG/M metagenome (GOLD analysis project Ga0207657, IMG submission 184316) | Corn rhizosphere microbial communities from Kellogg Biological Station, Michigan, USA - KBS C3-3 metaG (SPAdes) (version 2) | ecosystem: Host-associated > Plants > Roots > Rhizosphere > Soil ... | reverse complement strand
ACCTGCACGGATCGCAAGCATGCGGTCGCCCAAAATCTCGCTTCGTCCTGCAGTCACGCCAAAGATCGTGATCTCATAGGCATTCGACCCATGCTGCGTCGAATCCCGGAATCGCACGGACGGCAACACCATGCCGGATTCGAGCGCGTACTGCTTGCGGATAGCCGCAATCCGATCCATGAACATGGCGTTATCGCCGCCGATCATCGATGCGAGATTCGAACCGATCAGCACTTCAATCGGCTCGACCTGCAGCATTTGATAAGAGTCCTGCTCTTCCTCCGCGGCCGCGCTTTCCTCCTTGCCGCTCTCTTCCGCATCCTTGCCTGCACGCTTGCGCGCAACCCATGCAATGCAAGTAAAGAGCGCCATGATCACCAGCACCGGGATTCCCGGAATTCCCGGCAACATCAGCAAAACCGCAAGGGCGCCGATTACAACAAAAATGGTTTTGGGAAAGGCGGTAATCTGCTTTAACACCTCCGTGCTCAGGTTCGCATCCGAAGCAGAGCGTGTCACGATGATCCCGGTTCCGACTGCGATAACGAGTGCAGGAACCTGCGTGACGATGCCATCGCCAATCGTCAGCAACGTATAGGTCTGCAGCGCCTGATCCCAATGCATCCCCATCTGCATGACGCCGATGACAAGGCCGCCGATAATATCGATCAACAGAATGATAATGCCGGCGATGGCATCACCTTTGACGAATTTGCTGGCGCCATCCATCGCGCCATAAAACGCGGATTCCTTTTCGAGGTTCTTGCGGCGGCGCTTGGCTTCTTCCTGATCGATGAAGCCCATGTTCAAGTCAGCATCGATACTCATCTGCTGCCCCGGCATGCTGTCGAGCGTGAAGCGCGCCGCAACTTCGGAAACACGCTGCGCGCCGTTAGTCACAACGACGTATTGCACGACGATCAGGATCAGGAACACGATCAGGCCGATCACATAATTGCCGCCGACGACATAAGAACCGATCGCCGAAATAACATGCCCCGCATCCGCGCTCGACAAGATGAGACGAGTCGCAGCCACATTCAGCGACAACCGGAACAAGGTCGCGATCAGCAGCAAGGAGGGGAAGGTCGAAAAATCGACTGGCCTTGCAGCATAAAACGTCAACAACAGAATCAGCAATGCAAAGCTGAAGTTCGCCAGAATAAGGAAATCGAGCAGCCCCGATGGAATGGGCGTGAAGAGAATCGTGAGTACGCCCACGACCAGCAGCACCATCGCCAGATCGGAATTGCCGCGCAGGATGTTCGAGGACTTGCTCATGCGTTAGCCCTCGCATTGGAGCGGCGTGCTTCACGCATCGCATACACCCACACCATGATCTTCGCCACTTGCGGATACCACTTTTCCGGAACGAACCCGTCGTTATCCACTTCGCGAAACAGCGCGCGCGCCAGCGTTCTGTTCTGCACGATAGGAATGTGATGACGGCTTGCCACTTCACGCATCTTGCGCGCGACGTCTCCCGCACCCTTGGCAACGACTTGCGGCGCGGCAGTCTTGCCGTGATCGTAACTGAGTGCGACGGCAAGCCGGGTAGGGTTGGTGATCAGCACATCCGCGCTCGGCAGCTTGTGCATGGCCTTGCTACGCTTGAGCATTTCCTTGCGCAGCTCGCGCAGCTTCGCGCGAATCCGTGGATCGCCTTCACGGTTCTTGGCCTCATCGCGCACATCGCGCCGGCTCATGCGCATTCGCTTGGAAAACTCCCAGCGTGTATAGGCGAAATCGATGATGCCGACCACCAGCAGCACAAACACCATCTTGATCAGCAGGCCGGATGTGGTATCCGTCAGTATTGCGGCATACCCCTTCGGGTCCAATGCCGATAAGCCGATCAACATCGGAATGATTCCCTTGATCGACACATAAACAATGCCGCTCAATGCCGCCAGTTTCACAAGGCTCTTGAACGCTTCATACAGCACGCGCAATGAAAAGATGCGCTTTAACCCCGTGACAGGACTAAGGCGGCTGAAATCCGGAGACAGCGGTTTGAAAGTAAACACCGGCCCTGTTTGCAGCAGATTGACCAGGATGCCGACCACCAGAAGCGCGAGCAGATATGGCGCGAGCGTAGACACCACACCAAGCAGCAGGCCGCCCAACCAGACTGCCATGCCATCAGGGCTCCAATCCATATGCTTGATTCCGCCGATGGCCTGCAACTGCAGTTTCATCGTCTGCTTCAGTCCATCCCATCCCTTTGCATGCAGCATCGTCGCTGTCGTTGCAAGGATGGCCAGCGCAGTGATGTTCTGGCTTTTCGCGACGGAACCTTCCTTGCGCGCCTGCTCAAGCTTGTACGGTGTCGCCTCTTCGGAGCGGTCGAAATCCTGAGCCATTTAGTGCAACACCTGTTCCCAATATTTGAAAATCGCACCATAAGTGCGGCCCATGACCGGCCCCAACGATTCGACGGTCGCGGCGAACATCAGCAAGCAGGCGAAAATCTTCACCGGCACGCCGACCACAAACATGTTCATCTGCGGCAGAACGCGCGACACAAATGCCATTGCGGCCTCGACCAGGAACAGGCAAAACATCACCGGCGCGATCAACGCCACGCCTAACGAAAACATCATGCCGAACTGACGAACGACCGCATCGGCAGGCAACGCAAGCAAGCTCGTACCAGGCGGCACCTGCTGCACAGAAAAAGCGATTCCGCGCATGAACACATGATGGCCGTTCATGCCGAAAAACACGGCAACGGCGAGAAGGTTCAGCATCGTCGAAAACAGTGGCGCACCCGAGCGCGTCACCGGATCGAAAACACTGCCGATGCCGAAGCCGCTTTGAATATCGAGCACCTTGCCGGCTACCGAGAAAGCACCAAAGGCAGCGAATACGCCGAACGCAAGAATGGCCCCGGTAGCAAGCTCCGCAAGAACTGCCGGCAGCAAGGCGCCGATCGTGAGCAGCATTCCATTATTGATTCCGCCCGTAGTGGGTACCAACATCACGGCAAGCGCAAGCGTGAACAGCACGCGCACGACAACCAGTCCGCCCATGCCGGAGAAAATCGGGCTCAGCAGCAGCAACGCGGCAAGCCTGATCCACAGCATGAAAACAGTTCCGGCCCACACAGGATCAATGGAAATCGCCATATTCGGTGCACTTAAAAATAGCCCGGAATACCGGCAATGAGAGACGTTGAAAACGCCAGCAGCCGCTTGAGCATCCACGGCCCGCATATGACAAGCACGATAATCGCCGTCACGATCTTCGGGATATACGTCAGCGACATTTCCTGCACTTGCGTAATGACTTGCAGGATGCTGACCAAAAGCCCGACGACCAGCGTCGCGCCGAGCAATGGCGCGGAAATCAGCAGCGCATTCCAAAGAATGTCCGCCAGCAGTTGTAATGCCAGATCGGATTTCATTTCGTTCCCAGAAAAAATGGCAATGGCATAGCCACCGCCCGATACGACGATTTTTAGACTGTTAGACTTTTATTGTTGTTAGGGTGCTAATGGAGCAATACGCTTAAGCGCTATTGACTCGTTGTGTGTTGCCCTTTGCCATTTCGTTTCCGAAACAAAATCCGGACACGTCTTGCAGAGCGAATCACCAGTGATGGAACGATTCGTGAAGAAATGAAAAAGACCGTTTAATTCAGAAGAGGTCTCTATATAGCAAAATGCAACGTTCCGTTTGGAAGTGTAATTATTTGTAAACAGAGACGCGCAGTGTAAATTCCAAGAAACATGACGTCAATACCATATTCATGGTATTGGCAAATAATTAATATTTCTTGAAATAGCACAACATCACAAGCAACTTGACCTCACCGATATGCGACGATAGAGTCGCGGTCTGCCTATCTCATATGAGGCGGCGTCCCACCAATTTCTTGTATTCCACTACTACGATGACTTCCCCATTTTCCACGCTTGACCAGCGAGAACTCATTCACGTCGCACTTGATGCTATCAAGCGTCAGGATGGAGGCATGGCCTTAGCCTGCCTGAAAGAAGCCACGGCGCGTCCGGATTCAATCGCTATATCGCACTTCCTGCTTGCATCTCAATATGCGCAGCTTCAAATGATGGATCGTGCAGTAGAAGAATTTGAAGCAGCAATCGCCATGGACCCCGGACTCGCCATCGCAAGATTCCAGCTTGGCTTACTCCTTTTAAGTTCAGGTAATGCGGAACGGGCAAACGATGTATTAACACCGTTAACCGTGCCAGGCGGCGATGAAGCGCTTGCGCATTTCGCAAACGGATTGCTTCATTTAATACGCGACGAGTTTTCAGAGACGGTACGCTACCTTAATGAAGGGATTCGCCTGAATACCGAAAATGCCGCGCTGAATAACGACATGCAAAAGATCATCGATGAGATCGCCAAGGTGGTGCCGCAATCATCGGATGCAGAAAAGAACATCGAAGAAGAATCCAGCGCGCAACATCTCCTTATCTCGGCATATACCGGCAAACCATCTCTCTAACAGCCTGCTCATTGACGTATCAACGAACGTCCTCAGCAATAATCCATGGCCTCTTCCATTCATTCCGTCACTCAGCTTGTTGCGGCGATTCGCACGCAACTGTCGCAACAAACGTCTGATAAACAGGTGGCTCGGAAAAAGCCTGCGCATGCCGACAAAATGGCGCAACAAGAAAGCCTGGAATCGCTCGTTCAAAAGAAAATCAAGCGCATCGACAAGAACGCCCCGGATCGCGGCAAGAAAGCGTTCCGAATTTTTCTTGAAACGATTTTATTAGCGCACTTCGGCGAGAACCTGGTCAACGATCCTGCGTTTTATCAAATGGTTGATGATGTTCAATCGGCTATGGAATCGGATGCTGAAATCAAGGAAGCTATCGATGCAGCGGTAAGGCATTTACTTGCGGACTAAGTTTGTTGGCGAATGAGAAGCGCCACTGTAGTTGCCACTTGAAAACTTGCCCTTGGATAGAGCCGGATAATCACCGGATCTGGGCTAGAATCGCCGGATATCAAGAGCATACGCAGCCCCTCAAAGAAGTGAACAAACTATATGGACACCGGCGAACAATCCAGACGGAATAATTTCGACTTCCTGCGCATCCTCGCATCCTTCCTCGTACTCGTGAGCCATCAGTACGCGCTGAATGGTCTTCCCGAACCGGCGATCTTCCAGATGAGTATCGGGACCTTTGCAGTCCTGATCTTTTTTTCAATCAGCGGCTTCCTTGTATCGCAAAGCTGGCGACAGGACCCGGACGGCTTGCGCTTCCTGCTCAAGCGCTTCCTGCGCATCTGGCCGGGTCTCGCCGTCGTCACGCTGATTGCCGCATTCATCCTCGGCCCCATCGTATCGACCCTCGATGCACAAGCGTATTTCTCTCATCCTGATTTACGCGACTTCTTGCGCAACCTGAAAATCACCACGATCCGCTATGTCCTTCCCGGCGTATTTGAAAACAATATGCATCTGCGTGCGGTCAACGGTTCGCTCTGGACCATTCCACTTGAAGTGCGCTGTTATTTCGCGCTGCTGGTTGTCGGTTGCCTCGGTTTGATGAAGCGGCGATGGCCCGTAGCGCTCGGTACGATCCTCTTTAGCATCTACTACTTCGGCTTCAGACACGACCCGCTCAACTATCAGCACCATTTCGCGCTGTATTTCTTCGCAGGCGTATGCCTCGATCTGTACCGACGCACGTGGGAGGCCCGTCCGGCATATCTGCTTGGTGCTGCCGGCGCGGTATCGCTCGCCCTCCATCTCGTCAGCGCTGACCGCACCGCACTACTCTTCCTGATCCCGGCACTGGCCGTAACCATTGGCACACGCGCCACGCCCATCATCAACCGCTTCGGCAAGTATGGGGACATTTCCTACGGTGTCTATATTTATGCCTTCCCGGTTCAGCAGACAGTACTGTGGATGATTGGCAAGGATTTTCCCTTTGCCACCGGGCTCATGATCGCCGCTGCAGTGACAATTGCATGCGCACTCCTGTCATGGCATCTCGTCGAACATCCTGCCTTGCGTCTCAAGACTTATCTGTCGGCACGAATTGCCTGGCCGAGGTTGTTCGGGTGTTACCCTCGCGGGTGAGGCAGGCTCGCCAGGGAAATGAGTGCACTATGGTCAGTGCTATTGAGGTTATTCCACAATCTCAACGTTCAGCTTGAGGGGCGCGGAAATAGGTGGCGAAGCCCGCTGTTGGAGTTTCTCTCTCGAAGCGTTAGTGGGGCAAACTAATCATGCCGACGCGACTGCCTCCCCGAAGAAACTGATGTAGCCGCTCTCAACCAGCGGAATCATCTGCTTCGCAATAGCCGTAGTTAGAAACATATTCAGACCATCTTGGGCGTGCTTCCCGCTTTCCCACGCAATTCTGTCGGACCAATATTCAGCACCTTCATAAAGCTCGTATGCCACAAAACCTTCCATCTGTTTTAACAAAGCGATAATCCGCGTCGTCAAGGAAAGAAATTCATCCCGTGACGTATCCGGCTTGAGTTTGAACTTAACTATTTGTACGTACATGCTTTGGGTTCCCAACGCCAAGCTAACGGGAGCCGCCCAGCGGCATCCCGGTTGAGCGACGAGTTAAATGTATTTTCATTTCTTTTGGCGCCAAATCATTAAATTAGGCGAGTCGCCAACAAGGCTGAAGCCATATTTCGTATATAACGAATGAGCATCTGCAGTGCCAAGCATCATCGCTGGAACTCCTTCATTCTTAAGCCGCTGAATAATTGCTTCAACCATCAATTTTCCATAGCCTTTGCCTCGATAGTCAGGAAGAACTACCACATCACGGATGTATCCAAATGTCGCCATATCAGTTACAACCCGACCAAAAGCAACCTGCTTATCCTCGACAAATCCACCAAAGGAAAGCGAATTTTCAAATGACTTGAGCACGACGTCTTTAGCAATGCCTTTTGCCCAATACGAATCATTGGTCAAAAAACGATAAATGGCCTCAAAGTCAAATTCATCGACATTATTTGAAATACGCATCGATTCCATACATTTAGCTGCTGATTTAACAGGCTCGACCTGTCCGTTATGCTCGGACGACAGCCGTTATGCAAAATCGTTTGATTGCCCGCAACCCGCACGGGGGCCTGCCCCTGGCACCGTGCTGTATATAAATACAGCGTTAAATAAACGTGAAACAAGGCATCGCCGCAACGATACCAGAAAAGCAACCTCCGTTTACCGTGCTGACTCAGCCTGAATCCAGTTGCCCCTCGATCACATGCACGATGCTGGATGCAAGCACGCTGGAATAACACTTGAATCTGGTCGGACACGGCTTCGGCGGAGTCAGATTGCGAGGTAAAATTAACCATGTTGCCAAACCTTGGATTTGCATTAAGTTGCTTGATGAAAGGTGGCGAGAATCGCTGCTGCGGCCATGAACAAGATGCCAAAGACTTTGTTGAGCATGCTCATTTGCTTCTCGGTTTTCAGATAACTTAAAGCCTTTGCCGCCAATCCTGTATAGCCAGCCATCACAACCAGATCAGTGAATGCAAAGGTCAATGCAATCAGCAGATATTGCATCTGCAGCGGAGTGCCGTAGTCAATGAACTGCGGGATCACGGCCAACATGAAGATGTACCCCTTGGGGTTGACGACATTCAGAGCCCAGCCTTTGGTAATGAGAGACGTCAGACGAGTCTTGTCGCCTTGGTTTTGATCGATTTTGATCGGAGAGCCTTTGGATCGCCATTGATCAAAGCCCAAATAAAACAAGTATGCGACTCCAGCCCATTTCAGAACATTGAAGGCCATTGGCGATGCTTGGATGATGGCGCCAAGGCCAACCACCACGGCCAGGAATACGGTCCACAAACCGAGGATTAATCCGGCAACACCGAAGTAACCACGCTTAAAGCCATGATTGATACCATTAGTCATCGCAAATACCGAACCTGCCCCAGGAGAAAGCGAAAAAATCCAAGATGCAAGGAAGCAAGTAATCCAAATATCAAATTTCATACGGTGAATATATAAAGTGGTAAGTTGAAGTAATAATGCGCTAATGCGGTGAGTAAGTTTTAGGTGTATCGTAAGCGTAGGCTTAAGGCCGTCTAGCCGTGACCTCGGCAAATGAGGATCATCGTTGTTGAAACACCTTTTCAGCGTGCACACAACAGCGATCATGGACACTTCCAAACAACCGACCATCTCTTCTCCACGCCGCCGTCATCAGCGTCATCCACTCGACTTCAAGCGTTCCATCGTCGAGCAATCCTACCAACCGGGCGTTTCCGTTTCCGCCCTTGCCCGTGCAAACGGCATAAACGCCAATCAGGTCTTCGCCTGGCGTAAGCTGTTCCGTGAAGCGAACAGCCTACCTGGCAGTGAGCCCGCTTCCGCGCTGATCCCTGTCACCATCGAGGCAAACGAGGAGCCTGCCACACCAGCTGCTCCGCCTGCATGCCTGGCACCGTTATCCGCCACGTCGTCTCATGCGTCTTCTCCCGCCGTTCTGAAGCTGGAATTCCAGCACTGTTGCGTCACGATCGAAGGCTGTCCGGACGCGCAACTCTTGCGCACGGTCCTTGCCTGCCTGTCCCGATGATTACCCTGCCGGCGGGCACTCGCATTTGGCTGGCAGCGGGGCATACTGACATGCGTTGTGGATTCAACGGCCTGGCCGCGAAGGTCCAAACCACGCTTGAGCAAGACCCCTTCTCGGGCCATGTCTTTGTCTTTCGCGGTCGTCGCGGCGATACCATCAAGGTTCTGTGGTGATGTGGCGACGGCATATGTCTTCTCCATAAACGGCTTGAGCAAGGGCACTTCGTCTGGCCACAGGCCACGTCCGGTTCCGTGGTGCTGACCCAGGCGCAGCTGTCCATGCTGCTCGAAGGGATTGATTGGCGTCAGCCCAAGCGCACTTGGGTGCCGCAGGCAGCCATCTGATGTTGTAAACGTCCGGTCCTCCCGATACACTCAGCCCATGTCTATTTGCCACGCCAATCTGCCGGATGACATTGCCGCTCTCAAGGCGATGCTGGCAGAACGCGCGCTGCAGCTGCAAGAGCGCGATGCCGCGCTCGTCGAGCAAGAACAAGTGGTGCAAACACTGCGTCAACAGCTCGGCGCACGGCTCTCCGAAATCGAGGCGCTGAAGCTGTTGATCGCCAAGCTACGTCGGATGCAGTTTGGTCGTAAATCCGAGAAGCTGGACCACACCATCGCGCAGCTCGAACTGCAGCTTGATGAATTACTTACGGCTTCGGCAGAAATTCCCGCTACGCTGCCCAAGGTCGCAAGCGGCAACAGCAGGAAAGCAACCCGCAAACCGCTGCCACCGCATTTGCCGCGTGACGACAAGGTCTATTTGCCTAATACCGATGCCTGTCCAGATTGTGGCGGTTCGCTCAAGCCGCTGGGAGAAGATGTGGCCGAGCAGCTCGAATATGTGCCTGCCAGCTTCCGTGTCATCCGCCACAAGCGACCCAAGCTGGCTTGCTCCTGTTGTGACACGATCGTGCAAGCTTGCGCACCGAGCCGACCCATTGCCCGTGGTCTGCCTGGTCCGGGCTTATTGGCGCATGTCATGGTCAGCAAGTTTGCTGACCATCTCCCACTCTATCGTCAGTCGGTCATCTTCGCCCGGCAAGGCATCGACCTGGACCGCTCGACCCTGGCTGACTGGGTAGGCGGCTGCAGCAGGTTGCTGCGTCCACTCGTGGACGCGATTCGTCGCCATGTCCTGGCTGCCGACAAGCTACATGCCGATGACACCCCCGTTCCGGTCCTGGCACCGGGCTGTGGCAAGACGAAGACGGGGAGGCTCTGGACCTATGTGCGCGATGACAGGCCATCCGGTTTCACCGTGCCGCCGGCAGTGTGGTTTGCCTATTCCGCAGATCGTAAGGGAAGCCATCCGCAAACGCACCTGGCGCCCTTCACTGGCATCTTGCAAGCCGATGCCTATGCCGGCTTTCATGCCTTGTACGAGACGGGCAGGATCACCGAGGCAGCATGCTGGGCACACAGTCGCCGGAAATTTTATGACATACACGTAGCCCGACCTTCCGCCTTTACCGAGGAAGTATTGCAACGGATCGGTGAACTGTATGCCATCGAAGCCACGATCCGGGGCAAGCCGCCAGACGAGCGACGACAGGTACGGCAGCAGCATGCCAAACCACGGCTGGAGAGCTTGCATGCCTGGCTGACGCAGATCCTGACGACGATCTCGCGCAAATCGGATACGGCCGCTGCCATCATGTACGCGCTCACGCTATGGTCGGCACTGACCCGCTATTGTGACGATGGCCGCATCGAGATCGATAACTCTGCTGCCGAGTGTGCCCTGCGCGGTGTAGCTCTGGGACGTCGAAATTATCTCTTCGCAGGCGCGGATGCCGGTGGCGAATATGCCGCTGCCATGTATTCGCTGCTCGGCACCGCCAAGCTCAATGGCATCGATCCCGAGGCCTGGCTGCGTCATGTCCTCACCCATATTGCCGAGCATCCCGTCAACCGGGTCGAGGACTTCCTGCCCTGGAACGTCAAGCTGAACCATCAGAGCAACTGATCTATTCGATGCCTAAAACTTCTTTGTATAAAAAGAGCAATGCGCATAATGCCTGGCTGTAGGTGGCGCTAGCGATTTGTCGCTCGTTGTTCAAGTAAGAGAGAAAAGGCACGGATCTCACCCGGCCCCATATCCTTGGGATGCCACAATTCATGCTACTGGTTGCGGGTTATTCCAAAGCAATACTGGTGAATGAGGGGGCTGGAGAAAAAGAAGTGGTAAGGGAATGACCAAAGTGGGAGAGACAAGGTATTTCGCGGCATGGGGCGTGTTTTTGGTGCGCAAGAGGCGAGCCTCCTCCTGGCGCCTCACGCCATGTCGAAACAAGCGGCACTGATCGATTACCGCTGGCAGAAGTGCCGCAGGTTGATCATCGTGTAAGCCAGGGATTTCAAAGCGTAGTGCAGTTCACTGAGGCGTTCGAAGCGCAGCAGTAGGCGCTTGAATTTATCTTCCCAGGCGAACACCCGCTCGATGGTGTCGAACCGCTCCTGGAAAATGGCGGCATCGAAGAAGCGCTGGCGGCCGAGCTTCGTCTGTTTTCTTCCGCGCGGATTCTCATTGATGTTGGGGACCATCTTCCGGTTGAAAATGGCTTTGCGATTGGCCGCACAATCGTAGGCCCCATCCAGACTGAGGATGGCGCCGGAAAGATCGATGCCCACGGACTGGGCCAGACGCAGGAGCGACGGCAGGGCTTGCCGCAGCAGCGGCGATTCGTTGTGGTTACCGGGAGCGGCAACCAACGGTGCGATCACATTGCAGTGGCGGTCGCAGAACACCACGATCTTGTCGCCTTTCATTTTCTTGTGGCCGCTGAAGCCCAGGTTGTCCCCCCCCTTTCTTGGCCGCTGTGGTCGTGCCGTCGCCATGCACCACCTTCGTGTCCAGCAGACCGGCCTGATGGAGAGCGGAGACCGAACCAGTGAAAATGGCATCGATGCAGCCGTGCTTTTGCCAATACCGGAACATCCGGTAAATCCGCGTGTAGTGGATTTCCGGCCGTCCCTCCTTGTCGGTTTGGATCGGCAGTTCTTTCCACTGACAACCCAGATACAGCAGCTTCAAATTGGAACCTGCCCTTTAATGGTGGGCAATAGGAGCCGGATGAGTCGAGAGGTTCACGTCCGGTTCTCGGAGGGCGTGAGGGTGAAATCCCCTCGCGCTACTCAACTACGAACAAAGCCCACTATCTGCAGAAGATGCTGGCGAATATTCTTTTCTTCACATGGCGCAGGAGTCCATCAACCACATTCTGACAAGCCTGGTCGTCCGTTGCCTCAGCGAGCGCTTGCACCGGAAGACGCGTTCTGTATCCGGCAGATGCGGGGCAATATTGACCTCCTTTAAAGGGGTGGCAGTAAGCATCCTGCAACAAGGGAACTCTCCTTTCCTTCATGCCACACACGAATATGCACCCAGCGTCTTTCCGTGAGAACGAAAGACCGGCGTCTACATGAAAGCACCACATATTTTGTTTGCAAATCGCTAACGAAAGATATTCGCCCGAGTGCTGGATGGAAAAGCAGGCTCTGCTTTTCCATTGGACTTGCATTCAACGAACGAGAGAATTGGAAAGAGAAGAACATGCTTCGCAATACGACAGCCATCCCCGCCACGTCCCAATCCTTCCCCCCCGCAAACACGGCCGGCGGCGCGTCTGCGCTTGAGCACGCCACTGTCAGCCAGGCGTTGACAACCGGTTCAAGCGTAAAGCGTTTGTCCAGCGAGACCGTGCAGGCCATTCAAAAAATTGCAGAAGACTCCATCCTGAAACAAGAAAGGATAGAAAGCCTGACGCAATCCATCGGCGTGCTGACGAAGATGAAGACCGAAGCGCTTAAGGAAAAGGCGCTGCTCATCCAACACGAAATCGCGATCAAGCAGCGCATGAAAGGTGAAATCGACGCGATCACCGAAAAGGAAAAGGGCGTCAGAAACGATATCTCGAATGTCGCGGAGCAGATCCAATCTTTGGAAAAAAAGCAGGAAAGGCAGGCTCGTCTGGTCGCGGAAAGGGAAGCGGAATTCAATAAGCATTTCGGGAGCTACAAGACGCTTTTGGAGGGAAAGAACGCCCTTTCGGAAAGCAAATCCTCTCTATCGGAAAAGCAGCTGGCTCTGCGGCACGGCGTGGATGAAAAAAGACGGGACGTTAACCGGCTGGAAAGCAAGATGAAGTCGCTCGACGCATCGATCAAGAAATTGCTCGAGAGCGGAGTCGACGAGTCCTATGAGGAGATGATGCACATTTCGACTGCCCTGTTCAAAAAGCACGGCAAGCAAGTGATCTCCGAAAGCACCATGGACGAGTTGACCGAGTACATTGGCCGCATGACAGAGCAGTCAAAGACAAAGGCGGAAAAGATAAAGGATACAGAGAACAAGTACAGAATAATCAAATATGCCGTCCACACTGCCGTGCTTGCGATTGCTCCCGCAATCGGCGGTGGCATCTACAAAACGCTCCTGCCGTATCAGTTGGAGCGCGACAGAATTGGCAACACGGTCGTCTACAGTCGCAGCGAACACGCTCGCCTCAACCGACAGTACAAGGCAGCCGAGGCCGCCTATAACAAGAAAGCAAATGAGATGTACGGCATCCTTGGAGTTGCGGCTGTGTTGGTCGTGATATTTGCGGTTGCGGGCCAATACCTGCGGTCGAGCCTCCTGAAAAAAGCAACTGACAAGATAAGAATGAACGAAAGCGAACCGACGCAACGCACGCTCAGGAGCGGGGCGATTAACGGCGAGCTTGGACCTTCAAAATCGGCAGAGGAAGCGCTGTTCAAGTTTGCGTTCGGTCTGGCTCAACATGCGAATTTGAAGCTGATCAAGAGCCCGCTGGATACTATGACAAAAGAAGTAACGCGATTGGTCATGGAGGCCAGGGCCAATGGCGCAAGCACCATCAGCAGGGAAGCGATTGATAAGGAAAAGATCCAGGAATATATGACCCGTCTCAATGGAACGCTCGGCAAAGAGAATGAGCGTCTGGAAAAGAAAATTGATGGCGAGGTCAAAAAACTCATGAACAAACTCAACAGGAAGACTAAGGAAAGCATGCCTTTTCCAGAGGGAAAGTTCGAGCATCTCCAAGACTTCGTGAACAGTGAAGGCGGACCACAGTGGAGTGTGGCTGAAAAGGCGTCGTTCTTGAAGCTCTATTTCGGCTTGCAACTAACGATGAACCCCGCCGATCACGACGCAAAGGCTACCTGTGATCTGGCCTCCAAGGCAGAGTTTATTTATGAGTTCAGCAAGGTATTTAACGGCCCCAATGAAACCATGCTGGCCGACGCAATCGGCAACATGATCGGCGACCTGGCGCAGGAGATGTTCCAGAAAATGTCATCTTCTGACGCATCGTCGTCCACCGCAGAACCACGTTCTTTTGAACGACGCATCCAGAATGCCGATCAGGAAAAGCAATCACTCGATCAGGCCCTGAAGCAGACCAGAGCGGATCTGGCGGATATCGTTCAGGACAACGAAAAGCTGAATGAGGAAATCCGAGGAGTAGAACAAGAAATCCGAGGCACCGACGATGCCATGAACAGGCACAAGCAAGCGATGACGAGCATTCCTCTCACCAAAGACCAATTGGCGATTTATGTGTCGGAGTTAAGCAGTGCCGGAATCCCGGTCCAGCCACAGGACAAATACGCCGGGCTTTCTGCCGATAAGGCAAGACACCTCAAGAAAAAGCAGATCGAGGAAAAGGAGAGCTTGCCGACGCTGTTGAAAACGCACGAGGCACTCCACGACCGCTACGCCGACCTCCAGGCGGAAAAGAAACAAAAAGAAGATCAGCTGAAGAGAGCCGAATTTCTGGACCAGAACAAGACCGGCAAGGACGCTCAGATCAGGAAAATCGACGCGGAAATCAGCGCGCATCAAGAGGAGATAGATAGCCTGAAGAAGAAAGAGGCGGCCTTGATGAACAAGATCGAAAGCATGCCGCCGTTGCGGGAGATCCTGACGCCGAATGCCGTTCGCAGGGTAAAGCAGCGTCACCTCGCGCAATCCGGGACAGATCTGAAAAGGCATGCAGATCGAAATGGCTACTCCTCGAACTACAAGTCTGTAGGACATTTTCTGAAAGCGTGCCTCGACACCCATGCCGCGTTCCACCAGAAAATCGACGAGTCCGCAGATCCCGATCTGCAGGGATTCTTCGCCAGGAGCGATGTGGATGTCGCGGACGGCATGGACAAGCTTTATCGCAACAAGCCCATCGCCGCGAGCGTTGCTGACTTCCAGGAA
>Ga0207657_10004466_pt1 | contig 14806 bp, 14 predicted proteins | sample KBSC33metaG_FD_184316 | JGI IMG/M metagenome (GOLD analysis project Ga0207657, IMG submission 184316) | Corn rhizosphere microbial communities from Kellogg Biological Station, Michigan, USA - KBS C3-3 metaG (SPAdes) (version 2) | ecosystem: Host-associated > Plants > Roots > Rhizosphere > Soil ... | reverse complement strand
GGTCACCCGGACCCAGTTTGGCGGCTCAACCGGCGCAGCGCGCGAAGCTCGTCAAGCGAAAGAGCTCCTCGCGCGTTCTGCTCGTCGACATGCGGAGATGGGTGGACGTGAACGCGGGTCAGCGCGTGGGAAGGACGGCAATGAGGTCGATCTCGACGAGGACGCCACGCGGAAGACCGGCGACCTGCACTGTGGAGCGCGCCGGACGCGCATCACCCATGACGCGAGCGTAGACGTCGTTCATGCGCGGAAAATCTCCCATGTCCATCAGGTAGACGGTCGTCTTCGCGACGTTCGACCAGCTCGCGCCGGCGGCGCCAAGGATGGCAGCGAGGTTGCGGAAAACCTGCTCGGTCTGCGCGACGACATCGCCAGCCACGACCTGCCCCGACGACGGGTCGAGGGCGATCTGGCCAGCGGTATACAAGACGCCGTTGGCGATGATGCCCTGTGAGTAGGGGCCAATGGCGGCGGGAGCCTGGTCGGTATGCACGGTCTGCGACGGCAAGGCGATCTCCTCGGCGAGTGGTGGACGGTGCGCGGAGGACCGCGCCCAACGCGGATTCTAGCGTGAGGGCGGCACTACGCCAGCCCGAACAGTCGCCGCGCGTTTGCCGCGGTGATGTCAGCGAGCGCGTCGGGCGGCACGCCGCGAACAGCGGCCACACGCTCGATCGTCCGCGGCACGAATGCCGGCTCATTGCGACGTCCGCGATGCGGAACGGGGGCAAGGTACGGCGCGTCTGACTCGACGAGCAGCCGGTCGTCGGGCACCAGTCGAACGAGCTCGTCGTCGGCCCACTTGCGGAAGGTGACGATGCCACTGAAGGAGACATACCAGCCGACGTCGAGCGCGGCGCGGGCGAGCTGGTGCGAACCCGTGTAGCAGTGCAGCACCCCGCGCACTCCACGCCGGCCCGCTTCCTCGACAATGGCCCGCGTGTCGTCCTCGGCGTCGCGCGTATGCACGACGACAGGTCGCTGGTGATCGCCGGCGAGTGACAACTGGGCAGTGAACGCCTCGCGCTGGCGCTCTCGCGGCGAGTGGTCGTAATGATAGTCGAGGCCGCACTCTCCGACGGCCACGGCGCCGCGCGCCAGCTCGGCGCGAATACCGACCAGATCACGATCCGCGTCGAAGTCGGCGGCATCGTGTGGATGAACGCCGGCGGTGAAGTAGCAGAAGCCGGGATAGCGCTCGGCGAGGCTGCCAGCACGGCGCGCCGCCTCCAGCGACTCACCGATGCAGACAAGGGCAACCGCGCCCGCCTGGCGCGCGCGTTCGACAATGTCGGCACGATCGGGGTCGAACGCCGGATCGGCGAGGTGGACGTGGCTGTCGATGAATGTCATGAAAGCACGAACCGCCGCGCGAGGCGGCGGTTCGACACAACTCTGGCGAATCGGGCCGGGTTCACCGCGCTCCAGCCGTGGCGCGGCCGGCTGGACGAGAAGGCGTGGTGGCCGGATTGTGCATGACGGGACGCCGCTCGCCGTGAGGACGCGGCCAGCGGTGCTCGATCCAGAGGAGGGTCGGGCCGGCAATGTAGATGGAGCTGAAGGTGCCGGTGACGATACCGAAGAGCATGATCCACGAGAACGGCCGAATCACTTCGCCGGCGAAGAGCAACAGCGAGAGCGTGGCAAGGGCGACCGTGACGTGCGTCAGGATCGACCGCGGAAGCGTCTCGTTGATCGCCTTGTTGAGCACGACGTACAGCGAGTCGGTGCGGTTCTTCTTCAGGTCCTCGCGCACGCGATCGAAGATGATGATCGTATCGTTGAGCGAGTAGCCGATGACGGTGAGCAGCGCCGCAACGACGGTCAGTGAGACCTCGATCCGCATGATCGCGAGGAAGGCGAGGGTGCTGAGGAGGTCGTGACCCGTGGCGATGACGGCGGCGATGCCGAAACGCCACTCGAAGCGGAACGCGAGATAGATCAGCGTCACGCCGAGCGAGATGAGGATGGCCAGCGCGGCGTTCCGGGTGAGCTCCTGGCCGACGCGCGGACCGATGATCTCGGTGCGCACGACCTTCATGTCGTTGGCGCCGAACTTCTGCTCCAGCGCAGTCTGGATCTGCTTGGCCGTACTCTCGACCGCGTGGCCGGCTTCATCGCCTTGCGTGGCAGCGCGCACGGTGAACTCGCGATCGGTGCCGAACTGCTGGATCTCCGAGCCCGGGAAGCCCGCCGCGTCCACCGTGGCGCGGATCTGTCCGACGTCGGGTGGCTGCTGGAACTGCAGCTGCATGAGCGTACCACCCGTGAACTCGATGCTACGCGCCAGCGCGCTGCCGTAGCGAGCCTCGTGCACGCCGAGCATGATGAAACCGATGGCGATGAAGGCGATGGTGATGCCGACGGCGATGCGCCATGGCTTCACGAAGTCGATCTTGGTGCCGTGTAGGATGCGCAGCATTGGCGGTCAAATGCTCAGCGTCTGGGCGCCGCGTGAGCGGTTGAGCCACAGGAGGAAGAAGGTCCGGACGACGAAGATCGCCGTGACCATGGAGGCGATGATGCCGGCGATGAGGGTGACAGCGAAGCCCTTCACCGGACCGGTGCCGAACTGGTACAGCACCATCGCCGTCAGCACGGTAGTGACGTTGGAATCGATGATGGCGCTCTTGGCGTGATGGAACCCTTCCTCGATCGCGGTACGCACCGTCTTGCCGCGATCGAGCTCTTCGCGTATTCGCTCGAAGATCAGCACGTTCGCGTCGACGGCGATACCGATGGAGAGGACGAAGCCGGCGAGGCCTGGTACGGTGAGCACGGCGTCGAAGCCGGCCAGCGTCGCGAGCGTGTACAGCACGTAGAGCAGCAGTCCCAGCACGGCGAGGAAGCCGGAGAAGCGGTAGTACACGAGCATCACGAGGATGACGAGCACGACGGCGATGCCGCCCGCCGTGAGCGCGTGGTTGATCGAGTCATGGCCGAGGCTCGGGCCGATGTTGCGGACCTCGGCGACCTTCAGCGGCACGGGGAGCGCGCCGGCCTTGAGGACGAGCGAGAGATCCTGCGCGGCCTGCAGGTCGCGTCCCTGCCCCATCGTGATCTGTCCGCGCGTGCCGATCGCGCTGTTGATGACGGGTGGGCGGCCCATGACCACGTTGTCGAGCACGATGGCCATGAAGTCCTTCACGTGCCTCGCCGTCTCGCGCTGGAAGCGGCGACCGCCTTCGTTGTCGAGGGTGAACTCGACCACCGTGCCCTCCAGCGGCGAGCTGCTCGGCTTGGCGTCCTTCAGGTGCTCGCCCGTCATGATCGGACGCTCGTCGAGCATGTACAGGAAGCGATACGTGCTGCCCTGCACCACTTCGGAGTCACTGCCAAAGCGCACGACCTTGCCCGGTGGCATGGCGGCAATCACCGACGAATCCGCGAAGAAATTCTTCAGCAGATCCGCGTACTTCGCGTCGAACATGAACTCGCCCGGCATCTGGTACGGGCTGGCGAGGATCAGCTTGGAAATCTCTCCCGTCGCCGGCGCGGCCGCGGTGTCGGACTTCGCGCTGTCGGGCTTCGCTCCCTTGGACGAGTCGCCGCTGGTCAGCAGCCCGTTCAGGCCTGCACTCGGCGCCTTGGCACCGGCAGCGCCGCCGCTCGTCGTCGCGACGCCGATGCCCTTGGCGCGCGCAATGCCGTCGAGGCGAGGCAGCACTTTCTCGAGCGCCTTCGTCTTGTCGGTGATCTGGAAGGCGAGGAACGCCTGATCCTGCGCGATCTTGATGGCGCGCTCGCGATCATCGATGCCTGGGATGTCGACGAGGATGCGGTCGTTGCCCGCCTTCTGGACGATGGTCTCCGAGACGCCCATCCCCTCGATGCGCGTGCGCACCACCTTGAGCGCGCGATCGATCGCTTCGCTCTTGTTCGCCACCACGCCCTTCGACTCGTCCACGTCGAGGGCCAGGTGCATGCCGCCGGAGAGGTCGAGGCCCTTCCGCAGCGGCACGCGACGGGTCACGGTGTCGTAGAACGTGCCGTCGGCATGGCGCTGTCGCGTCTTCACGTCGCGCGGGAAGAGCGCGTAGATGGAGAGCAGCACGAGTCCGACGATGATCGCCAGACGGTACTTCAGGTTGGACATGCGACTACTGGGTGGAGGGAGGTACAGGCGTGGAACCACTAAGGTTACCCGAACCAGCGAGGGCCGTCAACGCGCGGCGCGCGTCATGCTCGTCGACGGCGAGCTGTGCGACGAGCGCCGCCACATCGGGGAACCGGACGATGTCGCGCAGGCGAGCGACGAAGCCGACCTGCACCACGTCACCGTAGAAATCGCCGCTCACATCGAACAGGTGCGCCTCGATGGTGCGCCGGTCGTCGTCGAACGTTGGGCGTCCGCCGATGCTGAGCATGCCGCCGAAGCGGCCGCGCGGCGTCGCGACGTCCACGGCATAGACCCCGTCCGCCGGCAGGAGTTTCCTCGCCGATTCGGGCTGGACATTGAGGGTCGGATAGCCGAGCAGTCGTCCGCGCGCCTCACCGGCGACCACGGTACCGGTCAGTGAATACGTCCGACCGAGGCCGGCTGCCGCGACGTCGAGCGATCCCTCGGCGATGGCACGGCGGATTCTGGAGCTGCTGACCGGCTCGCCGGACCCTGACTGGACAGGCGGAACGACATCCACCCGAAAGCCGCGGGACCTGCCGAGCTCGCGGAGCGTGTCCGCGCCGCCTTCGCGGCCGCGGCCGAAACCGTGATCGTGGCCGATGAGCAGCTGCGCCATGCGAAACCGCTCGCGCAACGTGACGTCCACGAACTGCTCGGCGGACCGGCTGGCAAACTGACGAGTGAAGGGCACGATCGCGACGTACTCGAGGCCCGTGGCGGCGAGCGCCGCGAGCTTCTCGTGCCGGGTCGTCAGCAGGAGCGGCGCCGACGCCGGCCGCACGATCTCCAGCGGGTGCGGCTCGAAGGTGACGAGCAGGCTCGGCAACCCTGCCTCGCGGGCGCGCTCGACGAGGCGGGCGAGCACGTCGAGGTGACCGCGGTGCACGCCGTCAAAGGTCCCCACAGTGACGATCGTGCCGCGAACATGCGGCGGAAGGGGCGAGTCGGCGTGCACAAGGAGCTCCACCTCAGTCGGCCCGGTGCATGACGACGCGAGGCTGCCAGCGGGTGCCGTCAGCCTCGGCAAAGGCGAGGAGTGCGCCGCTCCGGCCGTCGACCAGTGCTGCGCGCGATGCATCCCTTCCGTCGCGCCCGCGGTCGATCGCCATGCCGCGCAGGACGCGTTCAGCATCGGTCTCGGGGAGGACCACCTGTGGGAGGGTGGGCAATGCATCCAGCGCCGGACGCAGGAGCGCTTCCCCTGCGCGCAGCTGGTCGAGGGAGATGGCATCGCGAACGCGGAAGGGCCCACTCCGGGTGCGGCGCAGCGCGGCGAGGTGCGCCGCACTTCCGGTGAGCCGACCGAGGTCGCGCGCGAGGGCGCGAATGTACGTCCCTCCCCCGCAGGCGATGGTCGCCCGCAGCCGACTGCCGTCCCGCTGCAGGTCACGCCACTCGAACACCTCCACCATGGCCGGCGCCAGCTCGAGGGCCTGGCCGGCGCGCGCCGATTCATAGGCGCGACGACCGGCGACGCGCTTCGCGGAGTACGCCGGTGGCACCTGGTGCAGTGTACCAGTCAACTGCGGCAGCGCGACGGCGATCGCCTCGTCGGACGGAGGGGCGGCCTCGCGCACGACGTCCCCACCGAGATCGTCAGTGTCGGTCTCGCGGCCGAACTCGATGACCGCTTCGTAGAGCTTGGGCTCGCCGTCGAGGTGTGGCAGCAACCGCGTGGCGCGGCCAATGAGGAGCACGAGAAGTCCCGTCGCGAAGGGATCGAGCGTGCCGGCGTGGCCGATGCGCTTCTCACCGAAGGCACGGCGCGCAGCGACCACCACGTCGTGTGACGTCACTCCCGCCGGCTTGTCGACGAGGAGCAGTCCGTCAGTCGTCGCTTCCCTCATCGCCTGGCGGAGGGGGCGGAGCGTGGGGCGCGGCGGGAGCATCGGCGCCGCGCACCTGGGCGAGGAGCTGCTCGATGCGGGCCGCGTGCGCGACGCTCTCATCGTTGCGGAACTCGATTTCCGGTGCGGCGCGCAGACGCAGCGCGCGACCGACGCGACCGCGCAGGTGCGGGGCAACATTGGCGAGGCCCTCGAATGTCGCGGCACGCTGGGTCTCGGAGCCGAGGACACTCACGAAGACCCTGGCGTGACGCAAGTCGCGCGTGACGTCGACGGCGGTGACGGTCACCAGCCCGAGGATGCGTGGATCCTTGACGTCGTTGGCGAGGAAGGTGGCAATCTCCTCGCGCATCGCAGCGGCGACGCGATCGGAGCGGTGATGATCAGGAGACACGGGAATGCACCGGTGCGGGACGAGGAACAGCGAGCGCGCCATCGGGCGCGCCCGCCGCAACGTCAGCTCTGCGGAGCCGACTCGAGGGTCCGCGCGACTTCTTCCGTACGGTAGCACTCGATGCGATCACCGACCTTGATGTCGTTGAAGTTCTCGATGCCGATACCGCACTCGAAGCCCTCGCGGACTTCCTTCACGTCGTCCTTGAAGCGACGGAGCGAGTGAATGGTGCCCTCGTATACCTCGACTCCGTCGCGAATGACGCGGACGCGCCCATCGCGGCGAATCACGCCGCTGCGAACCGCACATCCAGCGATGAGTCCGATCTTCGGCACCTTGAACGTCTCGAGCACCTCGGCCTCGCCAAGCACCACCTCGCGCTCCTCGGGTCGCAACATGCCCTCGAGCGCGGCGCGGACGTCGGCCACTGCCTCATAGATGATGCGGTACAGCTTGATGTCGACGTTCTCCCGCTCGGCCGCGGCGCGAGCGTTGTTGTCGGGCCGCACGTGGAAGCCGATGATGATGGCCCCGGAGGCGCGAGCGAGCAGAATGTCGCTTTCGGTGATGGCGCCGACGCCGCGGTGCACGACCTCGACCTGCACTTCGCTCGTGCCCAGCTGGCTCAGCGCGTCGGCGAGCGCTTCCGCCGGCCCGCCCTGATCCGCCTTGATGAGGATGCGCAGCGAGCGCACCTCGCCGGCGGCCGACTGCGACATGAAGTCCTCGAGCGTGACCCCGCCGCGATTGGTGCGGCGGCTCTTGGCCTCGCGGTCCAGCCGCTCACGCCGCTGGGCCACTTCACGCGCGGCACCGGCATCCTCGACGACGAGGAGCTGGTCGCCAGCCATCGGCACACCCTGCATGCCGAGCACCTGCACCGGGATGGCAGGCCCCGCCGACTTCACGGCCTTGCCGCGTTCATCGAGCAGCGCGCGGACGCGGCCGGAGTACATGCCGACGATGAAGTCATCACCGACGTGGAGCGTGCCGCTCTGGACGAGCACCGTGGCAACGGGTCCCTTGCCGGCATCGAGCTGCGCTTCGATAACGGTGCCGCTGGCGCGCTTGTCCGGGTTGGCCTTGAGGTCGAGCAGCTCGGCCTGCAGGAGCACCTGCTCGAGCAACTCGGGCACGTTGGTGCCCTTCTTGGCCGAGATCTCGGTACTGAGCGTGGTGCCGCCGAACTCCTCGAGCACGACACCGTGCTGGAGAAGGTCCTGCTTCACCTTCATCGGGTTGGCCTGCGGCAGGTCGATCTTGTTGATGGCGACGATCATCGGCACGCCGGCGTTCTTGGCGTGCGAGATGGCCTCGATGGTCTGGGGCATGACGGCGTCGTCCGCGGCCACGACGAGAATGACCTCGTCGGTGACCTGCGCACCACGCGCGCGCATCGCGGTGAACGCCTCGTGGCCCGGCGTGTCGAGGAAGGTGATCAGCTTCCCGCTCGGCAGCTGTACGTGGTAGGCACCGATGTGCTGCGTGATGCCGCCCGCTTCGCCGGCGACGACGTTGGCCTTGCGGATGTAGTCGAGCAGCGACGTCTTGCCGTGGTCGACGTGGCCCATGATGGTGACGATGGGGGGACGCGACTTGAGATCTTCAGGCGTGTCGGTGGCGTCGAGCGTCACCTCTTCGGCCTGGTACTCGTCCTCTCGCACCGCCTGGAAGCCGAACTCTCCGGCGATCAGCTCGATCTGGTCGAAGTCGAGGCGCTGATTGACGGTGATCATCAGGCCAAGGTTCTTGAACGCGAAGCCGACGATCTCCGTAGGCGAGACCTTGAGGATCTGCGCCAGCTCGCTGACGGTGATGAACTCGTTGACGCGGACGAGCTTCTTCTCGCGCTCGACCTCGGCGGCGCGCATCGCCTCCGCCTCCTCGCGGATGCCGCGGCGGTCGGTCCGACCCCCACGCGACGGCGCTCCGCGCATGGACGCCATCGTCTTCGCGATGTTCGCGTCCACCGCTTCCTGATCGACGGCGCCTCGCTTGCCCTTCTTGCGTCCGCGGGCGGGTGCACTCGCGCCTGCCGGGGCGGCGCTGGCCGCCGGGCGGCGGTCGTCGCGACGCGTCGCTCCGCCAAAGCCGCCGGGGGTAGCGGAAGCGACAGGACGCGGTGGGAATGGGGAGCCGGCGGCCGCTGAACGGGGACGTGGGGCGCCGGGCGTGATTGGACGCGGACGTGGCCGCTCGGACGCGGGGGCCGGAGGCACCGGCGCGGCGGGCCGAGGAGGCTCGCTGTCATGCGGTGGCGCGGCCGGGGCAGCGGATGCGAGCGGGCTTTCCGCGGCGGCGGCCGCAACGGCGGCGGCACGTGCGGCCTCCTCGCGCTGGCGCCGTTCTTCGGCAGCGCGCTCTTCGGCGTCAGCGGCGGCGCGCGCCGCCGCGATCTGGGCGGCGCGCGCTGCGGCCTCGGCGGCTTCCGCCGCGATGGCGGCCTCACGTTCGACGCGCTCGGCTTCGGCGGCCTCGCTCGCTGCTGCTTCGGCGGCAGCCACCTCGGCGGCGGCGTCAGCAGCGGCTTGTACATCGGCCGCCTTGCGACGACGGCGTACCGGGGCGGATGCGTCAGCGGCAGCCTCGGGCACGACGGCCACCGGCTCGGCGACGGCAACCTTGCTGGCCGCGCCACGACGGCGACGCGGTGGCGCAGCGGGGGCCGTCTGCTTCTCGGCGCGAGCGCGCTTTTCGCGCTCCCACCGGGCGCGAACTCTCGCGACCTGCTCATCGGTGAGCGGGCTCAGATGACTCCGGACGTGGACGTCCATCTGACGAAGCAGGCCCATCACCTCGTCGGCGGAGATCCCGAACTCGCCGGCCATATCATGTACGCGAAGCTTGCTCAAACTGCCTCCTGTGGGGCTCCCGCGGAGCCCGACTCCACCAGCTCACGAATCCCTTTCGCGAGCTGCCGATCAACTATGCCGACCACGGCGGTGGAGTTTCGCCCCACTGCGCCGCCAAGCTCGTCGGCACTCGGCACTTCGATGAATCTAACCCGCCTAGCATTCAGCAGCGGGACGATCTTGTCCAGACTGTTCTTCGACGCGCTCGCCGCGACGACGGCGAATGCGACCTTGTTCTTCTTCACCGCTTCCCTGACCCGATCCACTCCGACCACGGCGCCGCGCGAGCGGGCGCCGAGGCCGAGCAGCCGAAGCAATCGAGCCTGAAGCGGAGCAGCGAGCGTCACTCGGGCAGATTCTCGCCCGATGCGGAGGAACGCTCCTCGCCCGGCGTCTCTTCGGTGGTAAGCTCATCGAGCAGCGAGATGATCCGATCCGCCTCTTCCGGCGCGATGCCGGCAAGTCGCAGGAAGTCGTCTCGCTCGAGGTCGATGATGTCGTTCAGCGTGCGATAGCCAGCTTCGTTGAGCACAGCAACCGTCGCCGGGTGCATGCCGGCCAGCTCGCCCAGCGGCACATCGGCGGCCGCGTCGGGCTCCGCCTCACCCGGCAGGGGAGCGAAGAGCTGCTCTGCCCCGCCCTTCTCCAGCCATTCACGGCTGGAGTAGAGGTCGATCTTCCAGCCCGTCAACTCGGAGGCAAGGCGTACGTTCTGGCCGTTTCGGCCGATGGCGAGGGAGAGTTGATCCTCGTCGACGACGGCCTGAATGGTCTTGCTGACGGCGTCGCTGAAGACGCGAGCCACCTTGGCCGGAGCGAGGGCGAGCTTGGCGAAGCGCTCCGGATCGGAGGACCAGGGCACGATGTCAATGCGCTCGCCACCGAGCTCGTTCACGACCGTCTGCACGCGCGAGCCCTTGAGGCCGACGCACGCGCCTACCGGATCGATGCTGTCGTCGCGGGAGAAGACGGCGATCTTGGTCCGGCTGCCCACTTCGCGAGCGGTTGCCCTGATCTCCACGATGTTCTGCTGGATCTCGGGGACCTCGAGCTTGAATAGCGCCTTGACGAAAAGGCCATCGGCGCGGCTCAGGATGAGGCGCGGACCCTTGGGGGTCTCCTCGACTCGCTTGAGCACCGCACGGATGGGTTCACCCTGGTGGAAATGCTCCCGATGGTTCTGCTCGCGGTAGGGGATGATCGCCTCCGCCTCGCGGAACTTGTTGAGCATGACGACGAGCTTGCCGCGCTCGATCTGCTGGATCTCGCCGGACAGCAGCTCGCCGACGCGGGAGGCAAACTCGTCACGGATGCGGCTGCGCTCGCCTTCGCGCACCCGCTGGATGATACGCTGCTTCGCCGCCTGGATGGCGGCACGACCGAAGACCGTGAAGTCGAGTGGCTCCTCCATCACGTCGCCGGGCTCGAAGCCCTCATCGAACAGGCGTGCCTCCTCGAGCGAGATCTCGCGCGCGGAATCCTCCACGTTCTCGACTACGGTCTTGAGGACGACGATTCGGATCTCACCCTTGGCGTCGTCAATCTCGACCTCGGCCTGGACGGTGGGACCGTACTTCTTTGCCAGCGCGGCCATGAAGCCGTCCTGCAGCAGCCCATAAAGCTCCGTCCGGTCGAGCTGCTTGGAGTTCGACAATTCGCGGAACGCGGCCAACATCTCTGCGGAACCAACCATCACGAACCTCGCTGAAGAGGGCGGCCGACAAGGCCGCCCAGCCCGAACTCATTATGAAAAGCGAAACGCCAGTCGCGCCTCCCGGATGGCGGCGAGCGGAATCCGCATCGCTTCCCCACGTTCGGGGCGGAGCACCACCGCCATTCCCGCCTCTCCATCGTCGACGGAAAGGATCTCACCTTCCACCCGACCACCGAAATCGGGCGCGAGCACATTCGCCCAGCGCCCGACGAAACGCCGCCACTCCGCCGACGTCCGAAGCGGACGCTCGCCTGGTGACGACACCTGCAACACATACCGTTCAGCAACCAGATCGCCGGCGTCGAGGCGGGCCTCGATCACTCGCGATGCGCGCGCACAATCGTCCACGGTGACCCGTTCGCCATCGCGCCGATCGATGCGCACCTCGAGCACGGGCCGGGAGCGCGTACCTCCCTTCCGGAGCTCGACAAGATCGAAACCAGCGGCGTCAAGCTCTTGAATGACAACATGTTCCAGCGCATCGTTCATGTTGTCTCTAGCCCACGTCCGAGAATAAAAAAATGTGGGGAACCTCCCCCACATTTCGCGGCCGGCCCGAAGACGCCCGCAGTCATATAAAGTAAGGGGCGCTTGCGACGCGGTCAAGCTGGCGGCTGGCCGACTCTTGTGCGCGGCGGCAGCCGACGCTACGGCGCGACGATCACGCCGAGCTGTCGGCCGGAATCGCCGGCGCGGTGGGAGAAGAAGCGATCGTTGTCGCACCGCGTGCAGAGCTCGCTGATGGAGATGTCGCGCACACCGAGCGCATGCGCATGGCCAGCAATGAGGGCGCGAAGATCGACCTTAGTCGGGCGGTCAACAGAGTGCCCGGTGAGTCGGAGATAAACCTCGGGGCTCACCTCGTAACACCGTCCGCAAATCGCCGGACCACAGTGCATACGAAGCTCATCCGCGCGGAGGCCGAGCGCATCGAGCTGGGAGATCGCGACCTCCACGATACGAGCCTCCGTACCTCGCCACCCCGAGTGAAGCACCGCCGCGGCACCGCTCGGGTGAGCGAGGAAGACCGGCACGCAGTCCGCGACGGTGACGGCCATGGCCGTGCCGCGCTCATCCGAGAGGTGACCGTCCGCCTCCTCGCCGCGGAGCCAGCCGCGCCACCCGGCACGGTGGCGCACGACATGGCTCCCGTGGACCTGACTGGAGGTCGCGACCCGGGCAGCCGGACCTCCGAGCTGCGTGCGCAGGGCGGTCCAGCGCGCGATCACCTCACGCACGGGCTCGTCAGTATGGAGGCCGAAGCTCCCGGCCTGCCGACCGGTGGTAAAGGCGGCAATGCCGAAGTCATGAAAGTGCTCGACGATCTCGCCACCGACGCGCACATCGGCGGCGTTGGCGTCAGCGCTCACTGCGCGCGACGGTCCTCGACGCGCTCGATGTGCGCGCCGAGGGCGCGCAGGCGTTCGTCGATGCGCTCGTAGCCGCGCTCGATCTGGCCGACGTTGTCGATCGTACTCTCCCCTTCCGCGCAAAGCGCGGCGAGGAGGATGGCCATGCCGGCACGGATATCGGGTGACTCCACCTGACCGCTATGGAGCTTCGTCGGCCCGATGACGACGGCGCGGTGCGGATCGCAGAGGACGATGCGCGCTCCCATGCCGATCAGCTTGTCCACGAAGAAGAGTCGTGACTCGAACATCTTCTCGTGGATGAGGACCGTGCCCGTGCACTGGGTCGCGGTGACGAGCGCAATGGACATCGTATCCGCCGGGAAGGCGGGCCACGGCTGATCCTCGAGCTTGGGCACCGCGCCACCGAGGTCACTGCGGATGACCATCTCCTGGTCGGCTGGGACAATGAGATCGTCGCCGCTCACGCGGCACTCGACGCCAAGGCGTTCGAATCCCATCAGGGTGGAACGGAGATGCTCGACGCCGGCGCGTTCGATCGTGATCTCGGAGTGCGTGACGGCGGCGAGGCCGATGAAGGACCCGACCTCGATGTGGTCGGGGCCGATCTCATGGGTGCAGCCGTGAAGAGGGCGGCCGCCGTGGATCGTGATCGTGTTGGTACCGATGCCATCGATGCTGGCGCCCATGGCAACGAGGAAGCGCGCGAGGTCCTGAACGTGCGGTTCGCCGGCGGCATTGCGCAGGACCGTGGTCCCCTGCGCGGCGACGGCCGCCGTGAGCGCATTCTCGGTGGCCGTGACACTCGGCTCGTCGAGGAAGACATCGGCGCCGGCAAGGCCCTGGGTGCGGAGAACGAAGGCGTCCTCGAAGGAGAAGGTTGCGCCGAGCTGCTCGAGCGCGAGGAAGTGCGTGTCGACGCGACGGCGGCCGATGACATCGCCGCCCGGCGGAGGCAGCCGGATCTCGCCGGAGCGCGCGAGCAGCGGTGCGGCGAGCAGGATGGAGGCGCGGATCTTCCGACAGAGGACCGGATCGAGGTCGGACGCGGTGAGGGTCTTCGCGTGAATGGTGAGCGAGTTACGACCGGTCCACTCCGCACTCGCCCCGACCGACTTGATCAGCTCGACGAGCGTCTCGACGTCGCGGATGCGCGGAACGTTCTCGAGGTAGATGGGCTCATCGCAGAGCAGCGCGGCGGCGACGATGGGGAGAGCGGCGTTCTTGTTGCCCGAGGGACGAATGCGGCCGGCGAGGCGATAGCCTCCTTGAACGACGAACTGCAGTGCGGTCATGCGAGGGCGAGCGACGGGAGACCAACAGAGGAGCGGCGCGAGCGAGTGGAACGCCGACAGTGGAGTCGAGAAGTTTCCGCGGGGAGCGCGACAGCGTCAAGGCACGGGGCGAGGTGGCACTGCACCCTTCGCGCCGCAGAACGAAGGACGAGCGGGTGAGCGTGGCGAACCGATCGGCTTGACACTGGGCGCGCGGACGCGGTACGATGAGCAAGGAGCCTCATGCGCGTGGCCTCGCCCTTGCACACGGCGAGAGCGCCGGCGCCGCGCCGCGCAAATGCGTGGCCAGGCCATCTCTTCCGATCCGGAACATGATGATCGTCTCGTTCACGCACGCTGGTGCGTGGTGGTTGGTGCAGGTGGCGCAGCACACCGATACGCTGGTGATGCGGCAAGTCGCCCAGGAGCGCGGCTGGTTCGAGACGATCACGGCGGCGGCGAGTGCCCTGATGACGGTTGCGCTCCTGGTGCTGGCGGTGGCGCTCGTGCCGGCGGCGTGGAACTTCCGGAAGAGCTACGCGAAGGTGAGTGCGCTGCTGGACAAGGTGTACGGCGACGTGAACCCACTGATGCGCAGCGCGAGCGCGATCGCGGACAACGTGAACTACATCACGACGTCGGTGCGGGCGGACGTGCAGCAGGTGAACGCGACGATCGCGGCGGCGAATCAGCGACTGCAGCAGGCGGTAGCGTTGACGGAGCAACGGCTGAACGAGTTCAACGCGCTGCTCGAAGTGGTGCAGCACGAGGCGGAGGAAGCATTCGTGGCGACGGCCTCCACGGTGCGCGGGGTGCGCACGGGAGCGGCGGCGCTTCACCATGAGGACGACGAGGAGCTGGCGACGCTCGAGCCGCTCCACGCGTCAGAGGAGCTCGACGATGGCGACGACGATTCCGATGCGTTCGAAGCGGGGCCCACGCGTCCGCGAGTCCGGCCCCGTGGCCGGGGATGGACGTGAGGCACAGTACGACCTTCTTACCGCAGCGCTCATCGGTGCGGCGATCGGGGCGACGGCGAGCCTGCTCCTCCGGCGAGGGCCAACCGGACAGCGGCCGGTCGCGCCGATCATGCGCGGCGCGAAGTGGGCGGGTCGTGGCGCGATGCTCGGCGCGAGCCGGGGCGCCAAGTGGGCGCGCTCGCGCGGAAGCGACGTACTCGACCGGATCCCGATGGACGACATCGAGGAGAACGTCCGCGATTCGGTCAACGA
>Ga0207657_10004465_pt1 | contig 14807 bp, 13 predicted proteins | sample KBSC33metaG_FD_184316 | JGI IMG/M metagenome (GOLD analysis project Ga0207657, IMG submission 184316) | Corn rhizosphere microbial communities from Kellogg Biological Station, Michigan, USA - KBS C3-3 metaG (SPAdes) (version 2) | ecosystem: Host-associated > Plants > Roots > Rhizosphere > Soil ... | reverse complement strand
CTCCCGAAGCTCTGGGCCCGGGTGCAGGACGGGTCGCTGCCGTCGTGGCGAGCACGCCGGATCGCGGAGGAGACCCTGTGCCTCTCACCCGAGGCGGCGGAATACGTCGACCGGATGCTGGCACCGTTCGCCCATCGGACCGGGCCGGCGCAGACCCAACGTCTGGTCGAGGAGGCGATCACCCGGTTCATGCCCGACTTCGCCCGGAAGCGTCGTGACCGGGCCGCGGACGGCCGGCACGTCGACATCGAGACCGACCAGGTCTCCTTTGCCGGCACCTCCCGGGTCCACGGCGAGCTCGACCTGGCCGATGCGCTCGACCTCGAGGACGCCCTCCGGGCGGGTGCCGAGGACCTCAAAGCGTTGGGGTCCACCGATCCCCTCGATGTCCGCCGGGCCGCTGCCCTCGGGGTGCTGGCCCGCGGGCAGCACCGCCTCGACCTGACGCCTGAGGGCGCCGCCAGCCCCGACCCGGTGGTTGCGGAGGTGGCGCAGCAACCGTCTCGAAACCCCGGCAAGGGCCGCGAGCTGGTGTTGTTCGTACACCTGTCCGAAGCCGCGATCCGCAGCCACCACCCGGACGCGGTGGCACACCTGGAGAACGCCGGCGGACAGCTGCTGACCGCCGGGCAGGTCGCCGACTGGTGTCACCGTCCGGACACCAGCAACGTGACCGTGAAGCCGGTGATCGACCTCAACCAGCCCGATCGGGTCGACGGCTACCAGGCGCCCGCCCGGATCGCGGAGAAGGTTCGGCTGCGCGACAAGACCTGCGTGTTCCCCTACTGCCACCGACCCACCCGGTCCTGCGATCTGGACCACATCGTGCCCTACGACCCCGGCGGCCCACCGGGGCAGACCTCGACCGACAACCTCGCCTGCCTGTGCCGGCTGCACCACCGGATGAAGACCCACGCCGGGTGGGCCTACTACATGCTGCTGCCCGGCACCTTCGTCTGGCACTCACCCCACGGCCACACCTGGCTCCGCGACCAAGCCGGCACCACCGACCTCACCCCCGACACCGTCGAACCACCCGGCGAACCCGAGCGATAGCTCCCCCGCCCCACACCCCGCCGAGATCGACCACCGGCGGGGGCATCGGCATGCCCGCCGCCCGGAGTTCCACCCTGTCAGCCGAGGTGTGGATGCACCTTCCCGTGGTGGCTGTCGCCCGGGCATCGTCGCGGTACTTCGGCGGCAAGGTCGAGAACTCGCTGTTGGCGATCAGCGGCATTCATCGTCCGGGTAACCCGGCCAGCTCCTTCGCCCGCACGAACACCGCGTCGATCATGTCCGGCGTGAGCCGACCGGTGAAGGTGTTGTGCTGCGACGGGTGGTAGCAGCCGAGCAGGGTGACGGCGGCGGTCGGAGCAGCGAGCCGCACCTCCGCGGCGTGGCCGAACCTCGGCAGCGGGCGAGGTACGACGTACCCAGCCTCGCGTAGACCGCGCAGAGTGGCCGACCAGGCGAACGCGCCCAGGGCGACGACCGTGCGGACCGTCGGTGCGAGCAGCTGGAGCTCGCGGGCGATCCAGGGCGCGCAGGTGTCGCGCTCGACCGGGGTGGGCTTGTTCTGCGGCGGGGCGCACCGCACCGGTGCGATCATCCGGGCCCCGACCAAGGCCTGACCATCTCCGGCGTGCACCGAGGTCGGGAGGCGCGCGAGTCCGGTGCGGTGCAACGACGCGAACAGCCAGTCGCCCGAGCTGTCGCCGGTGAAGACCCGGCCCGTCCGGTTGCCGCCGTTCGCGGCGGGGGCGAGTCCCACGATCAGGATCGCGGCGTCCGCGGCGCCCCAGCCGGCGATCGGCCGCCCCCAGTACGGCTGGTCGGCGAACGACGCCCGCTTCGTCACCGCGACGCGCTCGCGCCATTCGACCAGCCGCGGGCACGCGCAGCAGACCGAGACGCGCGCGTCCAGCTCCGCGAGGTCGTCAGTCTCGGCGAGGGTGGCGACCGCCGCCGCATCGTGGGCGACCGGCGTCTGCGAGGTGCCCGGGTCCTCCGGCCAGCCGGTGCCGGGCGGCACCGGGCTCGGGAACGGCACGCCCGTGAGGGGGTGCGGAAGCAGGGGCCCCACACCTTCAGAAGTCCCCACGGAACCACCTTCCTGCTGCCATGATCTCCCCGTCGAAAGGAGCTCGCCATGAGCCTCGTCCGTCGCATCTTCCTCGGTGCTGCTGCCGGCGCGGCGACCGGCCTGGTGGTGGGTGGCATCTGGGGTCGCGCCTTCATGTCGGTCCTGGCCGGTCTCAACCCGGAGGACCACGGGACGCTGACCGACGACGGCTTCGCGATGGGGCAGTTCACGGTCGGCGGGACGATCAACCTGCTCACCGCCGCGATCGCCATCGGCGCCTTCGGTGGCCTGGTGTTCCTGGTGCTGCGCGGACTGCGGTTCGGGCCGGCGTGGTTCCGCACGGTCAGCATCACCCTCGGTGCCACGATCGTCGTCGGGTCGATGCTGCTGCACTCCGACGGCGTGGACTTCACCCGTCTCGAGCCGATCGGTCTTGCGGTCGCGATGACCCTCTCGATGCCACTGCTGTACACCCTGGGCATCACGTGGCTGGGTGACCGCTGGCTCGGTGACGGTCCTACGGTGTGGCAGCGGATGCCCGCGGCCGTTCCCTGGGTCGCTCGGGTCCTGCTCGCAGGACTCGCACTGGTGGCAGCCATCGACCTGGGCGGCACACTCACCGAGATCTTCGACGACAACCCGTTCGACTGATCACTCCTCGTCGGGCACCGGCTGGCGACCCGGCCCGACGGCCGGCTCCCCGACCTCGGGCTCCGCACGCAGCTCGCGCGCATCGGCGATGCTCTCACGACGCTTGCGTCGCGCCTTGACGATGGTGCGGTCGTCGCGCAACGGCAGCTGAATCGTCTCCTCCGCCGGCAGCCCTGCCTGGAGCTCGCGGCCGCGCTCGAGCTCGGCGTCCAGCTCAGCGCCGAACAGCAGGGCCAGGTTCGTCAGCCACAGCCACAGCAGGGCGACGACGCCGCCGGCCACGGAGCCGTAGGTCTTGTTGTAGGAGGAGAAGTTGCCGACGTAGAACGCGAAGCCGACCGAGCCAGCGACCCAGACCAGGATGGCGACGAACGCCCCCGCGGAGATCCAGCGGAACCTGGGCTGCCGGACGTTCGGCGTCACGTAGTACAGCAGGGCGACCACCAAGATCACCACCACGGCGAGCGCCGGCCACTTCGCGATGTTCCAGACCTGCAGCGCGGTGTCACCGATGCCGATCTCGTTGCCGACGGCCTGGGCGACAGGTCCGCTGACGAGCAGGATCACCAGTCCGACCACGCAGAGCGCGACGGTGACCAGGGTGACGAGCAGCTGGAGCGGGCGAAGCTTGTAGAAGGGCCTGCCCTCCTCGACGCCGTACACGCGGTTCATCGCCCGGCTGAACGCGCCGACGTAGCCCGACGCCGACCAGAGCGCACCCGCGAGGCCGACCACGAACGCGACGCCCGCCGACTGCGACCGGGCGAGCTCCTCCAGCGGGTGGCGTACGGCGTCGAGGGTCGAGGAGTCGACCAGCGGCTTGAGGATGTCGAGCATGGTCTTCACCGAGTCGCCACCGAGGTTGAACAGCCCGAGGGTCGAGATCACCGCGAGCAGGCCGGGGAAGACCGCCAGCACGGCGTAGTAGGTCAGCGCGGCGGCGAGGTCGGTGCAGTTGTCGTCGCGGAACTCCCGGACCACCCGGCGCACGATGTAGAGCCAGGAGCGCTTGTGGAGGTCACTGAGCTCGTCCGGCTTGCGCGGGTCGTCGGGGGCGGGCGCCGCAGCGTGGGTCGGGTCGCTCATGCCAGGCTCCAGGCGATGCCGTCGAGGATGTCGGACTCGGAGACGACCAGCTCGAGCACGTCGGTACGGCGCAGCACCCGGTCGAGGATCAGCGCGCCTGCTGCGATCACGTCGGCGCGACCGGGATGCATGTAGCCGAGGGCCCGGCGCTGGTCGACGCTCATCACGACCAGCTCGGCCACCGTCGCGTGCACGGAGCCGATGCCGAGGCGGGCCAGGTGGATCCGGTCGCGGTCGTACGCCGGCAGGTCGAGCACGCCGGCTGCCACGGTGGTGACGGTGCCCGCCACCCCGACCACCGTGCGCGCCCGAGCCAGGTCGACGTGGCAGGCGTCGAGCGTGTGGTCGACATCGGCGCAGAGTGCAGCCACCTGATCAGCAGTGGGCGGGTCGTCGTGGAGATGACGCTCGGTCAGCCGGACCGAGCCGATGTCCACGGACTGCGCGTCCACGACGTCTCCGGCGCTGCCGACGGTGGGTGGCGTGCCGAGGATGAGCTCGGTCGACCCACCTCCGATGTCCACCACGAGCACGGGCGCCTCGACGCCAGTCAGGACCCGGGTCGCCCCGGCGAACGAAGCCCGGGCTTCCTCGTCTCCTCGAAGGACCTCGGGCACGACGCCGAGCCGGTCCTGGACCCCGGTCATGAACTCCGCGGAGTTGGCCGCGTCGCGGGCGGCCGAGGTGGCGCAGAAGCGCGTGGCCCGAGGACGGTGCCGACGCACCAGGTCGGCGTACTCGTCGAGGGCCGTGAAGGTACGGCCCATCGACGCCTCGCTGATGCGGCCGGTGCGGTCGACCCCCTCGCCCAGCCGGACGATCCTCATCTCACGTACGAGCTCGGTCATCTCACCAGCCGCGGGATCCAGGTCGGCGATCAGCAGCCGCAACGAGTTCGTCCCGCAGTCGAACGCCGCCACGCGCGTCACGGAGCCTCCGCCACGCACGGCCCTGCCTCCCACCACGGCCCGATGGCGTCGAGCACCTCGTCACCGAGGGGGTTGAGCCCACGACCTTGGGCGAGTGCCTGCCCGGCGAGCACGTGCAGGCACTTGACCCGGCGCGGCATGCCACCGGCCGACACACCTGCGATCTCCGGGACTTCCTGCCCGGTCGCGCTCGCGATGTCTGCACGCGCGGCGAGGTAGGCGTCATGGGCCCGCTGGTACCCGGCTGCCAATTCCCCATCCGTGCCGAGGCGCTCGGTCATCTCGCGCATCAGGCCCGACGCTTCCAGCGTGCCGATCAGGGACGCTGCGCGGGGACAGGTCAGGTAGAACGTGGTCGGGAACGGTGTGCCGTCCGCCAGCCGAGGCTCGGTCGTCACCACGTCGGGGTTGCCGCAGGGGCACCGGTGCCCGATCTCGTGGATCGCCCGGGGTGGCCGCCCGAGCTGCGCCCGGATCGCCCGCTCGTCGCCGGGGTCGAGGGTGCCGGGACTCACTGCTTCGGCGTGATCTTGGTCGCCGGCGGCGGCACGACATGTCGTTCGGGATGGTCCGCCGCCTCCAGCGTGGAGTACGCCTCGGTCCACCAGGCCTTCGGCTTCTCCGGCGCGATGCTGGTCGGGTCGGTGAGCTCGTCGTCGCCGGTCAGCGGGTTGCCGTTCTGGTCGAGCACCTGGTAGCTGGTCTCACCGGGCAGCACCCAGCCGAACCGCGCCCGGGCCTGCGCCTCGACGTACGCCGGATCCTGCCACCGTCGTTTCTCGCGCTCGGAGGCGGCGATGTCGGCCTTCGACGTCGCGATCTGCTGACGCAGGCTGTCGATGTGCTCGCGCTGCTGGAGGTAGGCGCGCATCGACGACGCGTAGGAGACCACCAGCACCGCGAAGACCACGAGCAGGATCGCGGCACGGTTCGTGAAGCGCGCCCGTGGCGCGACGACGGCCGTCGGACGGGTCCGAGCCGACCCGGCACGCGAACCCGGTCGCGTGTTGCGCGGTCGGCCCGCACGCGGTGACGGTCGGCGGCTCGGCGGCATGGTGCGGGGTCAGCCCTGGTGTCTCGGGAATGCTCGGGCGCCGGCGTACCGGGCCGCGTCGCCGAGCTCGGACTCGATCCGCAGCAGCTGGTTGTACTTCGCCACCCGCTCCGACCGCGCCGGTGCGCCGGTCTTGATCTGGCCGCAGTTGGTGGCCACGGCGAGGTCGGCGATCGTGGTGTCCTCGGTCTCCCCGGACCGGTGGCTCATCATGCAGCGGAAGCCGTTGCGGTGTGCCAGGTCGACGGAGTCCAGCGTCTCGGTCAAGGACCCGATCTGGTTGACCTTCACCAGCAGAGCGTTGGCCTGGCCCCCGTCGATGCCGCGCTGCAGACGCTCGACGTTGGTGACGAACAGGTCATCACCGACCAGCTGCGTGCTGGCACCGAGCTCGTCGGTGATCGTCCTCCAGCCCTCCCAGTCGTCCTCGTCGAGAGGGTCCTCGAGGCTCACGATGGGGTACGACGCGACCAGGTCGGCGTAGTAGCCGGTCATGTCCTGCGCCGACTTCTTCGCGCCCTCGAAGGTGTAGCTGCCGTCCGTGAAGAACTCGCTGGCGGCGACGTCCAGCGCGAGCGCGACGTCGCGGCCCACCGTGAAGCCGGCCGACTCGATCGCCTGGGTGATCAGGTCGAGAGCCGCGCGGTTGCTGCTCAGGTCGGGCGCGAAGCCGCCTTCGTCGCCCACGCCGGTGGCCAGACCCTGCTTCTTCAGCACGGCCTTGAGCGCGTGGTAGACCTCCGCGCCGTGCTGCAGTGCCTCGGCGAACGTGGCCGCACCGATCGGCGCCACCATGAACTCCTGGATGTCGACGTTGGTGTCGGCGTGCGCGCCGCCGTTGAGGATGTTCATCATCGGCACCGGCAGCAGGTGCGCGTTGGGCCCTCCGACGTAGCGGTAGAGCGGCAGACCGGCGCTCATCGCCGCCGCACGCGCGACGGCGAGCGACACGCCGAGGATCGCGTTGGCGCCGAGGTTGGCCTTGTTGGGAGTCCCGTCGAGGTCGAGCATCTCCTGGTCGACCAGCCTCTGGTCGCCGGCGTCGAGACCGACGATGCGGCCGGCGATCTGCGACTCGACGGCCGCGACGGCCTTCCGGGTGCCCTTGCCGGCGTACCGGTCGCCGCCGTCGCGCAGCTCGACCGCCTCGAACGCCCCCGTCGACGCACCGGACGGCACCGCCGCACGGCCGAAGCTGTCGTCCTCGAGGAGCACCTCCACCTCGACCGTGGGGTTGCCGCGCGAGTCGAGGATCTCGCGGGCGATGACGTCTTCGATGGCGGCCAATTCAACAGCTCCTGGTTGGGGGACGAGCGACCCTCAGCCTATCCGTGCTCGTCGGTGATCCTTGGCAGCGCCCGCTCGTCGAGGCGGCGCAACTGAGCAGTCATCTGCGCCGCCCGGGTGGTCGCGGCGTGATCATCTGGGCCGTCTCGGCGGTCAGGGAAGCGTGAGGGTGCGCTCGAAGAGCTCGCGTACGTCGGGCTCGAGGGCGGGCTCGGGGATGGTCACGTCGAGACGAGCGGCGTCGCAGCGCACCCCGTAGCAGAAGGCGTCGGGGTGCGTCGGGGCGTCGGCCAGCCGGGAGAGGTGCTCACTGCCGAGGAGCTCGCGCCACCGGGAAGCGTCGGCGTCGGAGAGCTCGCCGAGGCGCAGCGAGCGCTCGCGGACGAGCCCCCCGACGCCGCCGGTGCGGCGGACCGTGACGTGCACCCCGGTCGCGGGCTGCGTCGGGCGGTCCACGGGACTGTCCTCGGCAGCGTCGGCCACTGGGGAGACCCCGACGGTGCGCCACGCCTGTCGGACGGCCGTCGCCTGCTCGGACCTCTCCCCGAAGCGCGCCGTCGTCGCCTCGACGGTGAGGCGGGCGAACGTCGCGAAGTCGCAGCCGGGCTCGATCGAGGAGCCGGTGAGGACGTCGTACCAGATCTGGCCGGGCGCCTCCCAGGCAGGGCCGCCGAGGGCGGTCGCCACCAGCTGGAACGCACGGTTGGGGATGCCGGAGTTGATGTGCACGCCGCCGTTGTCGTCGGTGGTCGAGACGTAGCCGGCCATGTCGGCCGGCTGCGGGTCCTTGCCCAGCCGGGGGTCGTCGTACGCCGTGCCGGGAGCCTTCAGCGACCGAAGGCCGACGCCCTTCACCCCTGGCGCGAGCAGGTCCGCCCCGATCAGCCAGTCCGCCTCGTCGGCGGTCTGGCCGAGCGCGCGTTGCTTGACCAGTGAACCGAACACGTCGGACACGCTCTCGTTGAGCGCGCCGGGCTGTCCGCTGTAGGTGAGCCGGGCGGTGGACTCCGTGACGCCGTGGGTGAGCTCGTGGCCGATCACGTCGAGGCTCCCGGTGAACCCCAGGAAGACGGTGCCGTCACCGTCCCCGAACACCATCTGCGAGCCGTTCCAGAAGGCGTTGTCGTAGTGCCGGTCGTAGTGCACGGTCGCGACCAGCGGCAGACCGTTGCCGTCGACCGAGTCGCGACCGAAGACCTCGTGGTAGAGGTGCCAGGTCGCCCCGAGACCGTCGTAGGCCTGGTCGACCGCCTCGTCGGCGACCGGTTGGTCGCCCTCGTGCAGCACCACGGCTCCGGGCAGGGCGGTGCGGTGCTGCCCGTCGTGGATGGTGCGGTGCGGGCCGGCGGTCTCGGTGACCGCTCGGCGCGGCCCCGGGTGCACGGGTCTGGCACGTAGCACGCTGTCGTGCACGAGCGTGCGGCGGGCATGCTCGGCGAGGTGGGGGTCGCCGGAGGCGAGGAGGTGCTGCAACAGGTAGGGCGGCACGATGCCCGCACACGCCCTGTCCCGAGAGTCCAGGTGCATGGTGCACGCTAACCCATCGAGCGCGGTATCTCGCCCGTCACTCGGCGTACCGCGGTGCGCAGGGCCTGCTCGGGATCGATCCCCTCGGCGCGAGCCGTCGCGACAAGCGCGAGGAGCCGGTCACCCAGGTCGGCGGAGCGGCCGAGCGTGGGCTGCACACCCGCCCGCTCCAGCCTGTCGAGGGCCTTCACCGCGCGCAGGAGCGCCGGCAGCTCCGGGGGCACCCCCTCCATCAGGCCGGACCGCTTCTTCTCCTCGGCCTTGATCTGTTCCCACTGCTCGTTGATCGCGACCGGGTCGGTCGCACCCGAGGAGTCCGGATCGAAGACGTGCGGGTTGCGGCGGATCAGCTTGGCGGTCAGGTCCGCGGCGACGTCGTCGAGGTCGAAGCGACCCTGCTCCTCGGCGATCGCGGCATGGAACACGATCTGCAGGAGCAGGTCACCGAGCTCCTCGCGCAGGTGCTCGTCGTCACCGGCCTCGATCGCCTCGAGAGTCTCGTAGGTCTCCTCGAGGAGGTAGCGGGCCAGCGACCGGTGCGTCTGCCCGGCCTTCCAGGCGCACTCGCGCCGCAGCCGGGCCATCACCTCGACGAGCTCGGTCAGCGCGGACACGGCCGGCGGCGTCGTCAGCCACACCTCTGGCCCGCGGGCAGCTTGCTGACCCAGACGGGATCCTGCTGCGCGGAGCTGGCCTTCTTGGCGAACGGCGAGACCGCCCGCGAGAGCGACGAGTCGGCCGCACCGGCGACACCATCGGCATCCGCGCCGTACACGGGGTTCACGTCGACGCCGACGCTCTTGCGGTACTTGGCCTGGATCGCCGCGATGGTCTTGTCCACCTGGTCCTGGGTGGGCTCCTCGACGCCCTGGCTCGCCAGGTCGCTCTGGGCCTTCGTGTAGACCTGCAGCTGCCCGCGGTAGATGTCCCGGACAAGGTCGCGGAAGCGCGCCTGGTCGGCCGTGGGAACCTCCTTGACGACCGACTCGAACTGCGCCATCACGTTGCGCAACGTGGTCGTGTCGTAGGACAGGTCATCCTTGGCCGCGAGCTGCCGGTTGAGCTCGGCCTGGATCAGCGTGTTGACCATCGTCGTGCGGATCCGGGACGTCGCGACCATCTGCGCACCGCCCTGGGCCGCCTGGGCCGGGTCGGCGGCTGCCTTGTCGAGCGTGTCGCACTGCATCCGGCTCAGGAAGTCGACGTCGGAGGTGCGCACCGTCGCGTCGCCGACATGAGCGGCCACGTTGCCGGACTGGGCGCAGCCGGTCAGCGCGAGCAGGGAGGTGCCGGCGACGGCGAGGAGGACCAGGCGTTTGGTCACTTCACGAGCTCCTGTTTCTCGGACGGGTCGATCACGTCGTCGATCACGCGACCTGCCCATGCCAGCAGCTCGTCGTCGCGGAGCGGTGCGGCTCCGAAGGTCGTCGGTTGCGGGCGGGGCACCAGCATCGTACGCACTCCGGCCTTGACCAGGCTGCCTGGGTGCAGCCTGTTCAGGCGTACGACGCGCGACTCCGGAAGCTCGACGGGAGCGAACCGGATGTACTTGCCCTGCACGCTCACCTCCGTGACCCGAGCCTGGCGGCAGCGCGCCCTGAACCGAGCCACCTCGAGCAACCGGTCGACTGCCGCGGGTGGCTCGCCGTACCGGTCGCGCAGCTCCTCACGCAACAGGTCGACGTCCGCCGGCTCGCGCACCTCCGCGAGACGCTTGTACATCTCCAGGCGCAGCCGCTCGCTCGGCACGTAGTCGTGCGGGAGGTGGGCGTCGACGGGCAGCTCGATGCGGATCTCGCCGAGCTCCTCGACCGTCTCGCCCGGCGTCGCCGACTGACGAAACTCGCCGACCGCCTCGCCGACGAGCCGGACGTAGAGGTCGAAGCCGACGTCGGCGATGTGGCCCGACTGCTCGCCACCGAGGAGGTTGCCCGCCCCTCGGATCTCGAGGTCCTTCATGGCGATCGCCATGCCGCCGCCCAGGTCGGAGTGCTGGGCCAGCGTCGCCAGCCGCTCGTGGGCGGTCTCGGTCATCGGCTTGTCGGCCGGGTAGAGGAAGTACGCGTACGCGCGCTCCCGACTTCGCCCGACCCGCCCGCGCAGCTGGTGCAGCTGCGACAGCCCGAGGGTGTCGGAGCGCTCGATGATCATGGTGTTCGCGTTCGAGACGTCGAGGCCGGACTCCACGATGGTCGTGCACACCAGCACGTCGAACTTCTTCTCCCAGAAGTCGAGCATCACCTGCTCGAGCTGGTGCTCGGCCATCTGCCCGTGCGCGGTCGCGACGCGGGCCTCGGGGACGAGGTTCTTGAGGTGCGCCGCGGCCTTCTCGATGCTCCCCACCCGGTTGTGGATGTAGAACACCTGGCCGTCGCGCAGCAGCTCACGCCGGATCGCAGCGACGAGCTGACGGTCCTCGTAGGCGCCGACGTAGGTGAGCACGGGGTGCCTCTCCTCGGGCGGCGTGGTGATCGTCGACATCTCGCGGATGCCGGTGATCGCCATCTCCAGGGTGCGGGGGATGGGCGTGGCCGACATGGACAGCACGTCGACGCTGGTGCGCATCCGCTTCATCTGCTCCTTGTGCTCGACACCGAAGCGCTGCTCCTCGTCCACGACGATGAGGCCCAGGTCCTTGAACCTGATGTCCGGGTTGAGCAGCCGGTGGGTGCCGATGACGATGTCGACCGCGCCGCTGGCCAGTCCCTCGATGACCTCGCGAGCCTCCTTGTCGGTCTGGAACCTGCTCAGCGCCCTGAGCACGACAGGGAAGCCGCTCATGCGCTCGGCGAACGTCGAGAAGTGCTGGGTCACGAGCAGGGTCGTCGGGACCAGCACGGCGACCTGCTTGCCGTCCTGCACGGCCTTGAACGCCGCCCGGACGGCGATCTCGGTCTTGCCGTAGCCGACGTCGCCGCACACGAGACGGTCCATCGGGACGGTACGTCGCATGTCGGACTTGACCTCCTCGACGGTGGTCAGCTGGTCGGGCGTCTCGTGGAACGGGAACGCATCCTCGAGCTCGCGCTGCCAGGGCGTGTCCGCCCCGAAGGCGTGGCCCTGGGTGGCCTGCCGGGCGGCGTACAGCTTGATCAGCTCAGCGGCGATCTGGCGGACTGCCTTGCGGGCACGTCCCTTGCGCTTGGACCAGTCGGCGCCGCCGAGCCGGTCGAGGCTCGGGTGCTCGCCGCCGACGTAGCGGGTGACCTGGTCGAGCGTGTCGGCCGGCACGTAGAGGCGGTCGGGCGGCTGGCCCTCCCCTCCCGAACGGCGCTGCCTCGCGCCGTACTCGAGCACGAGGTACTCACGCATGGCCCCGTGCACCTCACGCTGACGCATCTCCAGGAACCGGCCGACGCCGTGCTGCTCGTGCACGACGTAGTCACCCGCGCTGAGCTCGAGCGGGTCGATCTGCTTCTTGCGACGGATCGGCATCTTGCGCATGTCGCGGGTGGAGGCCTTCTGGCCGGAGAGGTCCTGCCCCGTGAGGAGCACCAGACCCGGCTCGGCCACCACCAGGCCGTGCTCCAGACAGCCCTGTACGACCTCGACGACACCTCCGGCCCCCCCGCCGGTCGAGACGCTCTCCACCAGCCTGGCCGCGATGTCGTGCTCGGCGAGCACCTCGACCGTGCGCTTCGCCGGTCCGTGCCCCTGCTGGACGACCACGACCCGGCGACCTCGGGACACGTGCTCGCCGATGTCGGAGACGGCCGTCTCGATGTCGCCGCGATAGAGCTCGACGGGGGTCGCGCCGACCGCCCTGGACTCCGGCGCCCCGGTCTCCACGTCGACGTCGGCGCGGACCACCTCCCCCACGGAGTCGCGCACCGGAGCGGCGTCGACCGCGCCTTCGATCCCGAACGGGCTCAGCCCCCACCAGGCCTTGCCCTGCTCGAGCACGACCGCGCGGACGTCGGCCAGCGACCGGAGGGAGGCGGATCCGAGGTCGACGGGTGCCTGGCCACCCGAGGCGGCCGCCGCCCAGCTCGCCCCGAGGAACTCCGCACTGGTGGCGACCAGGTCATGGGCCCGGGTGCGCACCCGCTCGGGGTCGAGCAGCAGCACGTGGGTGTCCGCGGGGAGCAGGTCGACGAGGAGCTCCATCTCGTCCACCAGGGCCGGCGTCAGCGACTCCATCCCCTCCACGGCGATCCCCTGCGCCAGCTTGTCGGTGAGCTCGGCCAGCTCGGGGTGCCGTTCGCCCAGGGCGGCTGCCCGACGGCGTACGTCGTCGGTCAGCAGCAGCTCGCGGCACGGTGGCGCCCAGAGCCTGTCGGCCTTCTCGAGGGTGCGTTGGTCCGCGACGGCGAAGGCCCGGATCTCGTCGACCTCGTCGCCGAAGAACTCGACGCGCAGCGGGTGCTCCTCGGTCGGCGGGAACACGTCCACGATCCCGCCGCGAACCGCGAACTCGCCACGCTTCTCGACCAGGTCCACGCGGGTGTACGCCGCCTCGGCCAGTCGGGTCACCACGTCGTCGAGCTCGACCTCCTGCCCGGAGACCAGCTCGACCGGCTCGAGCTCGCCGAGGCCCTTGACCTGCGGCTGCAGGACCGACCGGACGGGCGAGACGATCACCTGCACCGGGCCGTCGTCGTCGCCGACGCCGGGGTGGACCAGCCGCCGCAGGATCGCCAGGCGGCGGCCGATCGTGTCGCTGCGCGGGCTCAGCCGCTCGTGGGGCAGCGTCTCCCACGCCGGGTAGAGCGCCAGCCCGGAGCCCGGCACCACGTCGGACAGCTCCTCGACCAGGTCCTCGGCCTCGCGCACGGTCGCGGTGACGACCAGGACCGTGCGGCCCGTGCGCGCCAGGCCCGCCACCACGAAGGGGCGCAGCGCCGCGGGCCCGGTGAGGTCCAGGGCAGGGACCCGGTTGTCCCGGGCATCCTCGAGGGCGCCGGCGAGGGTCGGTTCGGCGAGGACCGCATCGGCGAGGCCGGCGAGACGCAAGGAGTGCTCCTGGAGCTGGTGGACGGGCAACGCGGACAGCCCCCACTCACGAGTGAGAGGGGGTGCCGGCGACCAGTTTAGGGCGTGGCCGAAGCGCTTCTCGCCGCGATCTCCGGCTCGCTGCGCAGGATGCAGAACTCGTTGCGCTCGGGGTCGGCGAGGACGGCCCACCCGGTGCCGGACCCGTCGGTGGCGCGGAGGTCGTCGACCAGGGTCGCCCCTATGCCCAGTGCCCACTCGACCTCGTCGTCGCGGGTCCGCTCGGACGGACGAAGGTCGAAGTGCAGACGGTTCTTCACCTGCTTGACGTCGGGCACCTCGATGAACAGCAGCCGGTGGCCGCCGTCCGGACGCTGGATGAGGCACTCCACGTGGCCGGGCTCGTTCGGGTCGTCTGGGTCGTCGACGTACCCGAGGAGCTGCTTCCACCACTCGGAGAGCGCATAGGCGTTGTCGCAGTCGATCGTGGTGTGGGCGATGAAGGCGGTCACGGACCTCAGCCTGCCGCGAACGACCCGCGGCTGCCAGACCTTTTCACACGGCCCACGGGCCCTCGGGCGCTTGCACGCGCGCCTCGTCGGCCTCCTGGTCGGTCGGCATCTCCTGGCTCTGCCGCTCGGCCTCGACCCGGCGCAGGTAGTGATCGACCTCGTCGTCGACGCGCGCCTCGTCCCAGCCCAGCTCGCCGGCCATCAGGTCGGCGACCTGGGGCGCGCTGAGGACTCCGCGGTCGAAGGTCTCGATGGAGATCCGGGTGCGCCGGGTGAGCACGTCGTCGAGGTGGCGGGCGCCCTCGTGGGTGACCGCGTAGACCACCTCGGCGCACAGGTAGTCAGGCGCGTGGATGAGAGGCTCGGCCAGCTCGGGTCGATCGACCAGGAGCGGAAGGACCTCGTCGACGAGACCGCCGTAGCGCCCGAGCAGGTGGTCGATCCACCCGACCTCCAGGCCGGTCGTGCGAGCCAGCGCCACCCGTTGGTTGGTGCGGGTCTCCAGACCTTGGGCACCGAGCAGCGGCAATCGATGGGTGATGCTGGGGCGTACGTCGCTGAGGCTCCGGGCCGCCACGTCGACCGCGTCCTTGGCCATCACCCGGTACGTCGTCAGCTTGCCACCGGCGATCAGCACAAGACCGGGCATCGGCGCGACCACGGTGTGCTCGCGCGAGATCTTCGACGTGGCCTCGACCTCACCACGGAGCAGCGGTCGCAGGCCGGCGTACACGCCCTGGACGTCG
>Ga0207657_10004463_pt1 | contig 14807 bp, 18 predicted proteins | sample KBSC33metaG_FD_184316 | JGI IMG/M metagenome (GOLD analysis project Ga0207657, IMG submission 184316) | Corn rhizosphere microbial communities from Kellogg Biological Station, Michigan, USA - KBS C3-3 metaG (SPAdes) (version 2) | ecosystem: Host-associated > Plants > Roots > Rhizosphere > Soil ... | reverse complement strand
ATTCTGCTGGACGCGGCGGGCGTCCTCGACCTTCATGATGTCGCGGTAGGCGCGCAGGGCGGCGAACGTCGTCGTGAACAGCTTGGTGCGGTCGAGTTCCGTCTTTTCCTTGTAATCGTTGATGTCGTAATCGACGATCACGCGCTCCTCGGGCGCCTGGCCCGGCTGGCCCGTGCGCAGCACGATGCGGGTGAACTGGTTGTCCAGCTCCTGGCGCATCCAGCGCGCCACTTCCAGGCCGCTGTCCTCGCGCTCCATGACCACGTCCAGGAACACGAGCGCGATGTCCTTTTCGCGCGCGAGGATCTCCTTCGCCTCCGCGCCGCTGTACGCATGCAGGAACGACAGGCTGCGCCCGTCCAGGCGGAAACGGGAGAGTGTGAGCTTGGTGATGTCATGGATGTCCGGTTCGTCGTCGACGAGCAGAACTCTCCATGGTGCAAGCTTCGGCGCGGTTGAGGACAGGAAGGGCATATGACGATCCAATCTCTTAGTATTCGGGAAAGAGCAATGGCATTGCACTAGAGCAGCACCAGTCCGAAATGATTGTAGTATGGGCAGCGACCATTAACAACAAGAAATATTAATGACGCAGTGCAATAAGTCACAATGTCGCAACGTGTTGCTTCCCTGTCATTTGCGCCGTGGCGCTTGGCTCATTCATACAGTTTCTGGCAGCGTTCGCACCAGAAGCTGCGCCGGTTCGTCCGCCCGAGGTGTCCCTTGTGGAACGGGATGTGGCAGCGGGGGCAGGTCTTCTGGTTGTGCGCGAGCCAATGCTTCTTGAGGGTGAATTCCTTCTTCCATTCGAGGAAGTCGAAGCTGTACTGGCGCGCTTCCTGCACGAGGGCGCGCAGCTTGGCGGGCGGCAGCGCACCCACCGTCGAGCGCGGGTCCACGCGGATGCGGAACAGGACCTCGTTCTTGATGATGTTGCCGACGCCGGCGAAGATGTCCTGGTCGAGCAGGGCGTCGCAGGCGAGCATGTCCGGCGCCGATCTTAATTTCTTGCGGGCCTTCGCGGGATCCCACGCGTCGGACATCACGTCCGCGGCCCAGTCGTAATAGGCGTCGATGTCGCAGTCGATTTCCTTCACGGAGCACGCATAGAAATTGAGCTCGCCGCCGTCCGCGAAGCCGAGCGACAGGCGCGGGGGCTTGTCGCGCCCCTCGTCCACGCGGTAGGTGCCGAACAACAGGAAATGGATGCGCACGACCATCGTCGGCATCTGGATGAGGAAATGCTTGCCCCACGTGCGCAGCGCGACGACGGGCTGGCCGACGAGGCGCGTCGTGTCGATGGCCCACGTATTGCCTTCGGCGCGCACGATCTTCTGGCCCACGAATCGGGCTGTCTGTTCTTTGAGGATGACCAGCGACGGGCCTTCCGGCATGATGTGTCCTTCGTTGTGCTCGGTTGTACCGCTTGCTGCGATTGTGCTGCGCAAGCGCTGGGCGCACCTGTGCGGCGACTAACATTTCGATACAAACTTTGACGATCTTGTAACGGACAACGCCCTGGGAACAGGCGTATAAGAATCCTATCCGGCCAAGATGACGGATGACGGAACACGAAAGGAAGACATCATGAAACCGTTCATGAAAACCCTGGCCCTGGCGGGCCTGCTGGTGCTGGCCGCGGGCAATGCATCGGCCGCGGTGAGCGTGACGTGGATCCACCCCGAGAATTTCCACGACCTGCCGTTCCCGACCTGGGAACGCAACGAGATGCTGGACCAGATCTCCGACCACTTCAAGAAGCTGGGCGCGAACCTGCCGCCGGGGCAGGACCTGCGCATCGAGATCACGGATTTCGACCCGGCCGGCCGCCTCGTCCCCAGCATCCGCCTGGGCCGCGACCTGCGCGTGATCAGCGGGCGCGCCGACTGGCCGCGCATGGACCTGCGCTACGCGGTGGAGCAGAACGGCCAGGTGGTCAAGAGCGGCGAAGCGAAGCTGCAGGACATGAATTACCAGCAGACGTTCAGCCATTACTTCGATTCGGAGCCGCTGCGCTACGAAAAGCAGATGATCGACGACTGGTTCGATAAAACGATTGCGCCCCTGCGCAAGCGGTGACGCCGAACCGCGTCACTTGCCGGTGCGGTCCACGCGGTCGCGCCAGCGCGCGCCCGGTTCGCGCACCGTGTAGTCGGCCGGCACGGTGAACAGCGCGGCGGCCGGTTCGTCGCGGCGCACGTTTTCGAGCCGGAACACGACGTCGCCGCTGCGCGGGTCGCTGTGCTTCGTGTAGACCGTTACCTGCAGGTCCGGCGCCGTCCACGTCTCGTCCGAGACGACGATCGGATTGCGGTTGCCGAGCGCGCCGGCCGGAATCTCGTAGCTGCGTAGTTTGCCCTCGGCCTTGATGCCGCCGACGTCGCGCGTGCCCAGGTCCTTCGTGACGGCCTTCGATGCCCATTTCAGGTCGGCGAAAGCGCCGTTCATCAGCGGCGCCACCTGCATCTGCGCGTCGCGCAGCGCCGTGTCGCTTCCCCCGAGCGCCCGGGGCACCTGGATGCGCACGTCGCGCTGGCGCTCGGCATCGCCCGCGCCATCGACCCGCTTGACGATGATGTCCTCGCCGCCGTCCTTGCGCGTGCGCGCGATCCGGACGGCCGAGCGGTCGCGCGGGTGCAGGATCAACGTCGCGCCGGCCGCCGGGTCGTTGATCGTGACGGTGACGACCTCGCCATCGGCGTCGCGGATTTCCTGGCGCGTGCGGCCGGCGCCGTCGCGGTACGTCATCGTCGTGCGGCGGATGGCGATCTGGTTGCCGTCGGCCAGTGCCTGCGTGCGCTCGGTCACGACCTGCGCGGTGTACGGTGCATTTTTGACGACGTTCGTGCGCATCGTCGTGATGCCGCGGCGCGCGTCGTGGTCCAGCGCGTCGAAGCGGAACGTCATGGCGCCGTCCGCGGCACGGCCGGCGTGCGCGTCCTGGGCGTGCGCGGGCGCACACAGGGCCGCGAGCAAAGTCGCAAGTAGCAGGTGTCGGGTGGTCATGGCATCGTCTCGTGGTTATTGGATGGCGGAGAGGCGCAGCGCCAGCGGCTCGCCGTCGGCTGCGACGAGCATCTCGGCGCGCACGGAATCGCCCGCGTTTTCCGGCGTCAGCGGCAGGCCCAGAGCGGCAAGGCTCGTGCGCGGCACGTCGGCGGCGACCAGGCGCGGCGCCGGTTCCGCGGCGATGCGCTCGGCCGAATCGAGCGCGATGAACGGCCCGTTCTCGTCGAGCGCGGCGAGCGTGCGCGCCCCGTCGTCGTCGTTCGCGCCGGGCGCGCGCACGCCGAACGCCAGCACGAGCAGCGCGGCCGCGGCGCCAGACAGGCCGCCCGCCAGCAGCCACCGGCGCGCGAACGGCGCGTGATGCCAGCGCCGCCGCGGCGGATGCAGGCGGGCGAACGCGTGCAGCAAATCCTTTTCCACGCCGCGCGGCGTGTCCAGCCGTTCCACCTCCGCGCGCAGGGCGCCGAACAGGGGATCGCGATGGGTCGTGTGTCGGGTGTCCATAGTGGCCTTCCTTCTCATGCCGCGTTGGCCGTGGCGTGCCAGCCGGCCAGGCGCTTGGCGAGCGCCGCGCGTCCGCGCGACAGGCGCGAGCGCACGGTGCCGATGTCGACCTGGCAGATGTCGGCGATCTCGGCGTACGACAGGTCGTGCATCTCGTACAGGATGACGGCGTCGCGGTAATGCGGTGCCAGCAGCGCCAGCGCGCGCCGCACTTCCTCGGCCGCCTCGTTGTCCAGCAGGCGCGCCAGCGGGCAGGCATCGTCGGCCGGCTGCGCCGCGCCGTCGTCCTCGTCGTCCGCGTTCGGCAGGACGACGTGGCGCTGGTGCGCCGTCTCGTTCTTCAGGATCAGGTTGCGCGCGACGCCGAACAGGAAATGCTGCAAGGCGCCGCGCAGCGGGTCGAACCGGAAGCGTTCCGTCAACAGGCCCATGAACGTTTCCTGCACGACGTCGGCGGCCGTGTCCGCCGAACCGCAGCGCAGCAGGGCGAAGCGGTACAGCGGCCCCTGGTGGCGCCGGTACAAGGCCGCGAAGGCGTCGGCGGCGCCGCCGCGCATCTGGCGCAGCAGGTCGATGTCGGAAGTGGTCGTGAGCATGGGTCGTTATGTTTACCCGTATTCCGGCGGCGGGCGCGGAAAGTTCCAGGTTTTTGACGGCCGCCCGCTCAATCGACCCAGTTCACCCGTTCGAACTTGGCGCGGAATTCGTCCGGCATGGCGACGACCTGGCTCGTCTTGTAGTTGAAGAAGACGAAACCCTGCTTGGCCATCGCGACGAGGACCTTGTCCTTGGGGCGCGTGACGCGGAACGTGATGTCGCCGCCGTACTTGTTGAAGTCCATGACGCCCACTTCGAACAGGAGCTGGTCGCGCGCGTGCGCCTCGGCGCGGTACGTGGTCGCGAGGTCCGTGACGATGATGCCGGTGCCGTCGCGCTCCGCCTCGGCCACGCCGTATTCGAACAGGAAGCGGGCGCGGGCCTCGGAAATCATGGAGATCATCGAGTCGTTGCCGAGGTGGTTGCCGGCGTTGATGTCGGTGACGCGCACCGTCAGCAAGGTCGTGTAGTAGTACTGGTCTTCGGGGAAGGTGAGGGTCAGTCGTGCCATGGCTGCGTTGGTTGAGAGTCGACGGATAGTCAGCGGGTGAGGCGATAGATCAGCAATGCCGCGCGGATGGCGCCCCGTTCGATCGAGCCCACGTCCAGGTCTTCGTCCGGCGAATGGGCGCCGTGGCCGCTCGCGCCAAGGCCGTCGAGGCTGTCGACGAGCGGCGCGACGAACTGGATGTCGCCCGCGCCGCGCGCTTCGGCCGGCACGGCGCCGATCGTGCCCAGCCCCGCATCCTGGCTGGCGCGCGCATACAGGTCGAGCAGTTTCAGGTTGCCCGGCGTGACGGCCATCGGCGGGTACGAATCGTGGAACGCGATGGTGGCGCTGGTGCCCGGCAGGCTGTGCGCGACGATGTCGCGCATGCGCGCCTGTGCGCGGTCGCGCTGCGGATAATCCAGGTAGCGCAGGTCGGCCTTCACGACGGCCGTGTTGGCGATCACGTTCGTCTTGCCGAACGCCGTGCCGCGCGAGTTGGCGTCGTCCAGCGCGACCTCGGTGCCGCCCAGGATCACGCCGGGGTTGAACGTGAGGCCCGGTTCCGCGACCTCGCGCCGGAACGCGTCGAGGATGCGCGCCGTCTCGTACACGGCGCCGTAGCCATTGGTGCCGAACACGCTCATCGAATGGCCCTGGCGGCCCTGCACCTGCAGTTCCCACGTTGCGGTGGCGCGCCGGCCCACGGTGGCCGTCGCCTGGCCGTCCTTGTCGGGGATGTTGCTTTCGAAGCTGAGGGCGACGTCGCTGCGCTTCGCCAGTTCGACCATGTCGCCGCGCGAGACGCTCTTCGGATTGCCCGCTTCCTCCTCGTCGCCCGTGAACATGACGGCGATGCGCGCGCCGTCGAGGGCGCCCGCGCGTTGCAGGGCGCGCAGCGCCTCGATGACGATCACGTCGCCGCCCTTCATGTCGGACACGCCCTGGCCGCGCACCCGGCCGTCCGCGCGGTCCTGCCATGCGGGGACCGGCGAGCCAGGCTCGAACACGGTGTCGAGGTGGCCCAGCAGCAGCACGCGCTTGCCGCGGTTGCCGTCGCGCGTGGCGACGAGGTGGCCGGCGCGGTGCATCTCGGGCGGCATGTCGATCCAGCGCGTGCGGAAGCCGAGTTCGTCGAACTCCTTGCGGAACAGCTGCCCGACGTCGCGCACGCCCCGCGCGTTCATCGTGCCGCTGTTGATGCGCACGCTCTGTTCGAGCAGCGCGAGGGCTTGCGGCGCATGGGCCTTCACTGCCGCGACGATCTTTTGCTCCGTCGGGTCGAGGGCGTCGGCCCGGGCCGTATGTACGCACGCCAATGCCGCCGCCAGCAGCGCGCCTGTCATCCTGCGCATCGTGAGCCTTCCAAAACAATGATGCGCAACTGTACACCGATTCGCGACGTCGGCGCGTCCTTACAGGCTGCGCAGGATGAAGCCGCAACCGGCCACCATGCACAGGCCGCCGACGAGGCGCTTGACCAGGCCCGCGTCGAGGCGATGGATGGCGACGGCGCCGCCCAGCACGCCGACGGTCTCGAACACGCCGATGAAGGCAGCCAGCCGGTAGTCGATGTCGGCGTAATGCAGGTTGGCGAGCGAACCGGAGAGGGCGCCGACCGTCTGCAGCACCTGGCCGACGCCGATCGCCGTCAGCACGGGATAGCCGCACATGACCATCAGCGGTACCGACAGCACGGGCCCGCCGACGCCCGTGAGGCCGGACAGGAAACCGGTCACGATGCCGATGGCGACGAGGACCAGTCGGCGCCCGCGTGCATTCCGCGGTGGGACACCTGCCGGGCGGCCGGCGAGCGTCTGGATGCCGACGGCGAGGATGAGCGCCGCGAGCAGCGCCGACAGCACCCCCGTGTCGAGGCCGTGACCGAGCCATGCGCCGGCATATCCGGCCGGTGCCGCGCCGACGCAGACCGGCCGCGCCAACGTCCAATCGACGTTGCCCTTGCGGTCAAAGTAAAGCGCGCCGGCGATGCCCGTCAACACGAAGGTCAGCAACGACAACGCCATGGCCCGGTGCAGGTCCAGCGCCATCAGTAGGGTCAGCGCGGGCGGCATGAAGAAACCGCCGATGCCGGCCGCGCCCACGAGGACGCCGATGGCGATGGAGGTCAGTGCGAGGCTCGCGGATGTCGGCATGGCGCCCGATCGACGTGGTTGGCAAATCTCATTATAACTGGATATGACGAGTTTGCGAAAGGCTCAGGCGGCAAGCTGCTTGTGACGATCCTCCTGCAGCGCCGCCAGCAGCGCCGGCACGACGTCGAACAGGTCGCCGACGATGCCATAGTCCGCCACGCCGAAGATCGGCGCGTCCGCATCCTTGTTGATGGCGACGATGACCTTCGCGGCGCCGATGCCGGCCAGGTGCTGGATCGCGCCGGATATCCCGATCGCAAGGTACAGGTCGGGCGCGACGACCTTGCCCGTCTGGCCGACCTGCAGGTCGTTGCCGGCAAACCCGGCGTCGACGGCCGCGCGCGACGCGCCGATGGCGCCGCCCAGCGCATCCGCCAGCGGCTCGAGCATCCTGAAATGGTCGCCGGAGCCGAGACCGCGCCCGCCCGCCACGACGACGCGTGCCGACGCCAGCTCCGGCCGCTCCGACGCGGTCCGTTCCAGCGCGACGACGCGCGCCGTGCCGGCATCCTCGACCGGCGTCACGTCCTGCACGACCGCCTCGCCGCCGGTGCGCTGCGCCGCGTCGAAACTGACGGCGCGCACGGTGAGCACCTTGACGGGGTCCAGCGCCCGGACGGTCGCGATGGCATTGCCCGCATAAATCGGACGCTCGAACACGTCGGGCGCCACGACGCGCGTGACTTCCGAGATCTGGCCGGCGTCCAGTCCCGCCGCGATGCGCGGCATGACGCTCTTGCCGAACGTGCTCGCCGCGGCCAGCACATGGGTGTACGGATGCGCCGCCAGCACCTGCAGCGCCTGCGCGGCGACGTTTTCCGCGAGGCCGTGCGCGAGGTGCGAGGCCGTGGCGAGCAGCACCTTGCCCACGCCGGCGACACGGGCGGCGTCGTGCGCGGCGGCGCCGCATTCGTGTCCCGCGACGAGCAGGTGCACGTCGCCGCCGCACAGGCGCGCCGCGCCGACCGCATGCAGCGTGGCCGTGCTCAATGCCGCGTTGTCGTGTTCTGCAATGACCAGTACCGTCATGATGGCTCCTTCGATGATGTTCAGATGACGTGTGCTTCGTATTTCAGGCGGTGGACGAGCGCGGCGGCGTCTTGCACGAGCACGCCCGGCTTGCGCTGCGGCGGTGCGCCGACGTGCAGCGTGTGCCAGCGCGGTGCGAGGTCGACGCCCAGCGTTTCCGCGCGCACGACGTCGAGCCGCTTCTTCTTCGCCTTCATCAGGTTCGGGAGGCTGACGAAGCGCGGCGCGTTCAGGCGCAGGTCCGCCGTCACGACGGCCGGCAGCGCGAGTTCCACGGTCTCGACGCCGCCGTCGACGTCGCGCGTGACGGTCAGGTTGGCGCCGGCGACGCGCACGCGCGACGCGAACGTGCCCTGGGGCCAGCCCAGCATGGCCGCCAGCAGCTGGCCGGTCTGGTTGCAGTCGTCGTCGACGGCCTGCTTGCCGAGGATGACCAGTTGCGGCACTTCGCGCCGGACGATCGCTGCCAGCAGCTTGGCGACGGCGAGCGGCTGCAGCTCGGCATCCGTCTGCAGCAGGATGGCGCGGTCGGCGCCCATGCCCAGCGCCGTGCGCAGGACGTCCTGGCACGCATCCGGGCCGCAGGACACGGCAATGACTTCCGCCGCATGCCCCGCTTCCTTCAGCCGCACGGCTTCTTCCACGGCGATCTCGTCGAACGGGTTGATGGCCATCTTGACGTTGGCGAGATCGATGCCGGAACCGTCCGCCTTCACGCGCACCTTGACGTTCGGATCCACGACCCGCTTCACGGGGACCAGTATGTTCATCATGGCTTCCTCACTTGTCGACGAACGCGCGCTCGATGACGTAATGGCCGGGATGGCTCATATTGCCTTCCGTGAGGCCGTGCGCCTGCAGCACCTCGACGGTGTCCTTCAGCATGGCGGGGCTGCCGCACAGCATGAAGCGGTCGTGGTCGATGTCGAGTGGCGGCACGCCCAGCTTGTCGTAGAACTGCGGGTTGGTCAGCAGCTCCGGGATGCGGCCCTGGTTTTCGAACGGTTCGCGGGTCACGGTCGGGTAGTAGAGCAGGCGGCCGGCCACCATCCCGCCCAGGAATTCGTGGTTCGGCAGGTCTGCCGCGATGCGCTGCTGGTAGGCCAGTTCGCTCACGTGGCGGCAGCCGTGCACGAGGATGACCTTGTCGAACTTGTCGTAGATGTCCGGGTCCTGCACGATGCTCATGAACGGGGCGAGGCCCGTTCCCGTGCCGAGCAGGTACAGATGCTTGCCCGGCAACAGGTTCTGGCTGAGCAGCGTACCGGACGCCTTGCGGCCGACGAGGATCGCATCGCCGACCCGGATGTTCTGCAGCCGCGACGTGAGGGGACCGTCGGGCACCTTGATGCTGAGGAATTCGAGCTGCTCGTCGTAGTGCGGGCTCACCATGCTGTAGGCGCGCATCAGCGGCCGGCCGTCCACGTCGAGCCCGATCATCGCGAACTGCCCGCTCTGGTAGCGGAAGCCCGGATCGCGCGTCGTGGTGAAGGAAAACAGGCGATCCGTCCAGTGATGCACGGACAACACTTCCGCCTCGTAGAAATTACTCATCACGCCATCCTTTCGTCAAAGAGTCGCTGAATTCGCCCGTCGTCGGGCCGAATGCCATCTGCTTCAGGTAAGTCCACGGATAGATGCCCCGCTCGTGGCCGTCCGAAAAGACGAGGCGCAGGGCCGTCGATCCCAGCGGCTCGATCGTCAGCAGCGCCACGTCGGCGGCGACGGGTAGCGCGTCGTCCGTTTTCCGGCGCGCGTTCTCGCACACGCTGCAGCGGCAGGAACGCCGCAACACCCGGTGCGACAGCACGGCGTGCCGGCCGTCCCACACGAGTTCCAGCGTGCGGGCCTGCGCGTGCAGGTTGATTGCCGAGGGCCATGCGGACGGCGGCACGGTGTTCGCGTCGTCACAGGACATTGGCCACCCCCTCCGGTCCGATTTCCATGCCCAGCCCGCCGTAGCCGCCGTCGCGCAATTCGCCGCCCATCGCGGCCAGGCTTTCCTCGCGAATCAGCTTCTTGATCGAGCGGACGAGGCCCGCGAACTCGGGTGTGTCGATCATGTCGGGCGTGCGCGGGCGCGGCAGCGGCACCTTGATCTCGGCCTTGATCCGCCCCGGCCGGGCCGTCATCACGTAGATGCGGTCCGAGAGGAAGATCGCTTCCTCGATGTCGTGCGTGATGAACAGCACGGACAGGCGCAGCCGCTGCCACATATTCGTCAGGATTTCCTGCATCACCGTGCGCGTCTGCGAATCGAGTGCGCCGAACGGTTCGTCCATCAGCAGCACCTGCGGACTCGTGGCCAGCGCGCGCACGATGCCCACGCGCTGCTTCATCCCGCCCGACAGCTGCGACGGATAGTGATTTTCGAACGCCAGCAGGCCGGCGAGGCCCAGCAGGGTGCGGGCCTGCGTCTCGCGTTGCGACGGCGGCATGTGCGCCATCTTCAGTCCGAACTCGACGTTCTTGCGCACCGTCATCCAGGGGAATAGCGAATACTGCTGGAACACGACGCCGCGGTCCGAGCCGGGACCGTCGATGCGTTTGCCGTCCAACATGGCCACGCCGCTGTCGGGCGGCGTAAAGCCGGCGACGGCATTCATCAGCGTGGACTTGCCGCAACCGGACGGGCCGATCAGCGAGACGAATTCGCCCGCCTGCACGTCGAGCGACACGGACTTGACGGCCTGCACGGTCGCACCGTTCGCCTTGAAGCTGATGTTGAGGTCGCGCACCTCGATATGGCCGGACCGGGTCGTGGGCGCGTTCATTTCCGCGCTCCCGCCAGCGCGGTCCACGGCATCGCGAGCCGCGAGCACACGTGGATCGCCTTGCTGCACAGCAGGCCGAGGACGCCGATCGTGATCATGCCCAGCGCGATGTCCGGATACGAAATCAGCGAATACGCTTCCCACGTGAAGTAGCCGATGCCGAACTGGCCGGAGATCATCTCCGCCGCGATCAGCGACACCCAGGCGACGCCCATGCCGACGGCGAGTCCCGTGAAGATGTGCTGCAGCGCGCCGGGGATCACGACGTGCAGGATCACGTCCTTCTCTTTCGCACCGAGGCTGTGCGCGGCGCGCAGCAGGACGTCGTCGATGGTTTCCACGCCGTGGATCGTGTTGATCAGGATGGGGAAGAAGGCGCCGATGAACGTGATGAACGCGATGCTGACCTCGTTGCTGGGCCACAGCATGATCGCCATCGGCACCCAGGCGATCGCCGGGATCGGGCGGAACAATTCCATCGCCGGCATCGTCAGCGAACGGAAGATCCGGTAGCGGCCCACCATGATCCCCAGCACCGTGCCGGCGACCGCCGCACCGCAGAAGCCGAACAGCACGCGACGCACGCTGATCCCGATGTTCACCATGAACTTGCTCGAATGGTTGACGGCGACGATGCTGTGCCAGACATCGAGCGGTGTCGGGATATTCCCGAAGCGGATGTAGAAATCGACCTGGAAGTGTGTCGCCAGGTACCACGCGAGCAGGACGGCGCCGATCGACAGGGTGCCGAGCAGGGCGCCGCCCGGGCCGGACTCCAGCCAGCGCTTCAGCGAGAACGGCGCGGGGCGTGCCGCGGGGGCGCCGGCGCCGCCTTCGATGGCTTCCAGCCTGGGCTGGCGCACGGGCTTGCCGGGGAGAGGGTGGTGGGGCGGCGCCGCGGACGCGGGCGGCGCGATCGTGTGACGATCTGTCAGAGCCATGATCAATTCTCCATCTTGGCGAGCACTTGCTCGTAGGTTGCGACGGTGCCGCCGGCCTTCGCCGCGCTGGCTTCCGCGTCCTTCTTCAGCAGGAAGGGCACGACCTCCATCCCGGCACCGCTCCCGTTGACCGCGTAGAAGGCCCTGTCGGCGAATACCTTGATGCCGAGCCCACGGTCGAACAAATAGGCCACTGCAATTTTCTTGCCAGCTTGCTGGTACTTGCGGATCCCCATGAAGGTGCAGACGGGGGAGCTGAGGGGCACGATGTCGCCGCCATCGATCCAGATTTCGCCCGCGTTCTTTGGACTCGTCACCGGCTTGGCGCACACGGGGTCCTTGCCCTGGATGTCGTAGTTGGCCAGGGTGCGCTTCTGCGCGTCGTAGTCGAGGCCGCGCTGCTTGAACGCGGCGCGCAGATAGGTCTCGTTCACCCAGCCGTCCACGTTGAACTCCTTCACCCGTCCCAGTTTCTGCAGCACGCCGTAGCTGGTCCGGATGCTGTTGACGAGCAGGGGCTTGATGGTCGGATCGAGCGTGTGGATGCCGTCGGGGCCGAGGAAGATGTAGACGACTTCCTTTTCGATCTTCGTCCACTGCGCGATCTTCTCGGCCGCCAGCTTGGGGTTCTTGCGCACCCAGTCGTCCGCATCCATCAGTGCGCGCAGGTACGCGACGACCACTTCCGGATACTTGTCGGCGAAATCCTTGCGCACGACGATGCCGTGGAACGTGGGGACCCGCGTCTCCGCGCCGTCGAAGATCTTGCGCGCGAAGCCGCGGTACGGCAGCAGTTCGCCGAACGGCACGAAGTCGGCGTGGGCGTCGATCTTCTTTTCCTGCAGATTGCTGGAGCCGATTTCCGGCGACTGGCTGACGAGGTTCCAGTAATCGTCCGACCAGCCGCGCGCCTGCATCGCCTGCAGCAGCATGCCGTGCGCCGCCGATCCGAACGGCACGGACACGTTCTTGCCCTTCAGGTCCGACAGCTGGTAGTACGGGCTGTCTTTGTTGACCACGACGCCGTTGCCGGCACCGAACGCGTTGTAAGCGATCACGGCGACGAGCTGCGTCTCATTGCCGCGGCTTTGCTGGCCGTTGGCGCCGTTGATCAGCAGGGGGTAGTCGCCCATCATCCCGATCTGGATCTTGTTGGCCATCATGCCGTTGGTGACGGGCGGACCGGACGTGAAGTTCTGCCAGTCGACCTTGAAATCGACGTTCGCGTACTTGCCCGTCTTCGGCAGGTATTTGTCGAGCAGGCCCAGTTCCTTGATGACGACGCCGCCCGTGACCGTGTTCGTCGTCGTGTTCTGCGTGCCGATGCCGATCGTGACGACGTCCTTCGCGTGCGCCAGGGCGGCGCACAGCACGGTGGCGGAGACGGCGGCGATGCGAATGAACCAATGTGTCATGTTGAATCCTTCCAGAATGAGTCGAAGCATGAAAGCCGGCGCGTGGTCCGTGGTGTTACGTCGTCTCCATCAAGTGTTCGCGCTTGTCCGGCCGGGATGCCCAGGTGTCGGCATCGGGCAGCGGTTCCGTCGAGGCCGCGATGACGGGCCAGCGCGCGGCGAGCCTGGCGTTCAGGGCGACGTAGTCCCGCTGCGCCTCCGGCAAGTCCTTCTCGTCGTAGATCGCCTCGACGGGGCATTCCGCGACGCAGACGCCGCAGTCGATGCACGCTTCCGGATCGATCACGAGGAAGTTCGGTCCTTCGTGGAAGCAGTCGACGGGGCAGACCGACACGCAGTCCGTGTATTTGCAGCCGATGCACGATTCGCCGACGACGTGGGTCATGACGCACCTCCGCGCAGCTGGATGGTGGTCAGCGCCAGCTTCGACAGCTTGCGCACGTCCGAGTCCACGTCCTTCAGCGCCAGTTCCAGATGGACGATGGCGCGCGTGTCGGCGATCTCGCCCAGCGCGATCACGGCTTCCTTGCGCAGGTTGCTCATCGGGTGCTGCAACGCCATGCACAGCGCGTTCACTGCGGGCTTCGCCTTCAGCTTGCCGAGGCTGCGCGCCGCCTTCACGCGCACCTGCCAGAACTCGTCGTCCAGCGCGCGCACGAGGTCGGGGATGCCGAGCGCGAGGCCAAGCTTGCCCATCGTCGTGGCGGCCTCCTCGCGCACCTGCCAGGCCGGGTCGGCGAGGACGCGGCTCAGCGTCGGCTGGATGCTGACGGCCGACGCGTAACCGAGCGCGCCCACCGCGATGCGGCGCACTTCCTGGTCCGGGTCGTGCGCGGCGGCGTTCGTCAGCGCGCCGATCGCTTCCGGCTTCTTCAGGTACCCGAGCACGCTGACGGCTTCGCGCCGCACGGCCGCATCGTCGTCGTCCAGCGCGTGCAGCGCGGGCTCGAATGCCGCGTCCACGCGCAGGGCGCGGATCGCGTGCAGGGCGGCGGCGCGGACCGTCGCGTCGGCGTCGGTCAGGTAGGGCAGCAGGTGCGGCGCCGATGCGGGTTCCTTCAGTTCGGCCAGTGTCGTGGCCGTCGCGCGCCGCACGTCGGGATCGGCGTCTTTCAGCAGCGGCACGAGCGCCGCCAGCACCTCCGGGCTTTCGTAGCCTTCGATGGCCTTGGCCGCCTCCAGCCGCACGCACGCATCGGGATCGGCCAGCGCCGCGACCAGCAGCGGCACGATGTCGTCTTCTTCCTCGGAATAGGGGAGGTCCAGCACCGCGATGCGGCGCACTCCCGGGTCGCTGCTGCGCAGCCGTTCGTGAATACCGGTTGCCATCATGGCCGTGCCTCCTCAGCGTACCAGGTAGGGGATGTTGACGTGCACGGCGCCCGTCGGGCAGTCCTGTTCGCACGGCATGCAGTACCAGCATTCGTCGAACTTCATGAACGCCTTGTTGGAGACGATGTCGATCGCCAGCACGTCGAGCGGGCAGACGTCGACGCACACGGTGCAGCCTTTGTCGGCGATGCACTTCGACTGGTCGACGACGACCGGGGCTTGCGTACGGGTGGTTGCGATGGTCATGATCTTTCCTTTTCGTGTGGGGTTAGACGGCGACGCCGGTCTTGCTGCCGGCCACGCGCAGGCGCTGGTATGCGGCTTTTTCCTCGGCGTTCAGTTCGACGATGTAGGGCTCGATCTCGCGCTTGCGGAAGGTCATCCGGCCGTCCGCGCCCTTGCTGACGTTGGTGTGGCAGAACCAGTTCTCGTCGTCCTTCTCGGGGTGGTCGACGCACAGGTGGTACAGGCCCCAGCGGCTCTCCTTGCGGAACAGCGAGGCGCGCGCCGCGAGCTCCGCGCAGTCGCGGATCGTGTGCGCCTCCATCGCCCGCATCAATTCG
>Ga0207657_10004458_pt1 | contig 14815 bp, 13 predicted proteins | sample KBSC33metaG_FD_184316 | JGI IMG/M metagenome (GOLD analysis project Ga0207657, IMG submission 184316) | Corn rhizosphere microbial communities from Kellogg Biological Station, Michigan, USA - KBS C3-3 metaG (SPAdes) (version 2) | ecosystem: Host-associated > Plants > Roots > Rhizosphere > Soil ... | reverse complement strand
GATCTGGATCTCGCTGTCGAAGTGGCCGATGTTGCACACGATCGCCATGTTCTTCATCGCCCGCATGTGGTCGAGCGTGATGACGTCCATGTTGCCGGTGGCGGTGACGAAGATGTCGGCGCGCTTGGTCGCCTCTTCCATCGTGACGACTTCATAGCCCTCCATCGCCGCCTGGAGCGCGCAGATCGGGTCGACCTCGGTCACCAGCACCCGCGCGCCGCCGTTGCGGAGCGAGGCGGCCGAGCCCTTGCCCACGTCGCCGTAGCCCGCGACGCAGGCGACCTTGCCGGCGAGCATGACGTCCGTCGCGCGACGAATCGCGTCGACGAGGCTCTCCTTGCACCCGTAGAGATTGTCGAACTTCGACTTGGTGACGCTGTCGTTGACGTTGATCGCCGGGAACGGAAGCTTGCCCTGCTTGGCGAGGTCGTAGAGCCGGTGGACTCCGGTGGTCGTTTCTTCCGATACGCCCTTGATCGTCTCGACGGTCTTCGTGAGGTAGCCGGGCCGTTCCGCGAGGAAGCGCTTGAGTGTCGCGACGAAGATTTCCTCTTCCTCGTTGGAGGGCGCAAACAGCTCCTCGCCTTTCTCGACGCGGTAGCCCCACAGCGCAAACATCGTCGCGTCGCCGCCGTCGTCTAGGATCAGGTTGCAGGTTTCGTTCTGGCCCCAGTCGAAAATCCGAACGACGTAGTTCCAATATTCCTCGAGCGTCTCGCCCTTGATCGCGAACACCGGGATGTGGCGCGCGGCGATCGCGGCGGCGGCGTGGTCCTGGGTCGAGAAGATGTTGCACGACGCCCAGCGGACCTCCGCACCGAGGTCGACCAGGGTCTCGATCAGCACCGCGGTCTGGATCGTCATGTGAAGCGAGCCGGTAATGCGCGCGCCCTTCAGCGGCTTCGACGCGCCGAATTCCTCGCGCAGCGCCATGAGGCCCGGCATCTCGGTCTCGGCGATCTCGATCTCCTTGCGCCCGAAATCGGCAAGACCGAGGTCTTTCACGACATAGTCGTTGAAACGGGTTTCAGCCTGGGTCGCCACGTCGAATATCTCCGGAAAAAAGTTGGTGACGCGCATGGGAGCGCGGTTCGATGCCGCCGTTAGCCTCAGCCACTCGCAAAGGCAAATATAAAGAATCCTTTATATGTGCTCGGCTGTTGCCGTAATGCACTTTTCGGCTAGTAGGCGCCGACGCAATTCCCAAGGATTTTCATGTGACTAACGAAGGGCAGTCGCGCGTTGGCGACGGCAGCGCGAGTTTCGATGAAGTGTACGCGCAAGGCGTCGGCCTCCTCGATCGCGATCCGCAGGCAGCGCTCGACCGTGCCGAGATCCTGCTGCGATGGGGCCCGCAACCCCGCACCTTCGAACTGGCGGCGGCGGCGATGCGGCGGCTTGGCGAGCATGGCGACGCGGAGCAGTCCGAGCTTTCGGGGATCAAGGCGAGCTTCACTGTCCGCGAGCTCGAGGAGGCCGCCTTCGCCGGACGGGAAAGCCGCGAGGACGCAGCTCGAGCGATCCTCGAGCAGTTCCTGGTCAAATATCCCGAGAACCTGCTTGCCCTCACGATGGCAGCCGAGCTGGACATCCAGGATTGGCAGCTGACGCGAGCAGAGAGTCGGCTCCGAAGCGTGTTGGATCGAGCGCCGAGCTTCCTTCGCGCGATCATGCTCTACGCGAGCTGCCTGACGTCTCTTGCGCGCAACAAGGAGGCCACCGCGCTCCTCGAGGACGTCGTCCGCCGGAAGCCGACGAATATCACCGCCCTGCGTAATCTTGGGCAGCTCTATGCCGAAGCCAATCAGATCGAGAAAGCGGCCGACATCGACGGCCGCATTGTCGAGATCGAACCGCATTCGCTCGAGATGTGGGTGGTCCGGGCTCAATATTTGCGAATGCTAGGCCGCAAGGATGAATCCAGGGCGGCTTTCCGGCGCGCCATCGAGCTCAATCCCAACAGCGGAGCGGCGTGGTGGGGCCTCGCATATTATTTCCCGTCATCGATCTCCGAAGACGACATTGCGACCATGAAAGCCGTGCTCGCCGATCCCGCGACAGGCTCGGCCGAGCGCGGAGCGCTGGATATCGCTCTTGGGCTGATGGCCGACCGGAAGCAGGATTACGAGGAAGCGTTTCGCTACATCTCGGCGGGAAAGAAACTTCGCGCGGACGCGCAACCGTTCGACGCTGAAGGACAACGCAGAAGCCTCGAAGAGACGATCCAGGCATCCAGCGCCCGATTCTCCGCTTCGACGGAACAGGAGGGGTCTGCGGACGATTCGCCCATCTTCATCATCGGGATGCCGAGGTCCGGGACGACCTTGCTCGAGCGGATTTTGAGCGGCCATTCGCAAATCGAAGCCGCCGGCGAGCTTCCGGTTCTTCCGCGGCTCGACGAGCACCTGCGCAAGGAAAGCGCTATCCCCTACGGTGAACTCATTGCGTCGATGAGCGCCGCTCGCCTCAGGCAACTCGGCGACAATTATGTCGAGCGCGCACGCGATTTCACGACGACCGGCAAGAAACACTTCATCGACAAGCTCAATCACAACTGGATGCGCCTGGGGCTGATCCGCCTGATCCTTCCCAACGCGCGGGTCATCGACCTCCGCCGAAACGCGCTCGATTGCTGCTGGTCCAATTTCAAGATGATGTTTGCAGAAGGGGCCGTGGTGGCCAACGACCAGCGCGACATCGCCCGCTTCTATCAGGATTATGTCGCGACGGTCAGAGCCATCGACACGGCCGCGCCCGGCGGAATTCTCAAGGTTCGCTACGAGGATCTGGTTGACGACCCTGAGGGGCAGACCCGAGCGATCCTGGATTTTCTCGGGCTCGAATATGAGCCGGCCTGCATCGACTTTCATTTGTCCACGCAGCCCGTCGCCACGCCGAGCAGCGAGCAGGTGCGGCGTCCGATCAATCGCGAGGGCATCGGCTCGGCAGAGCCTTACCGCCAATGGCTCGGCCCCATGATCGAGGAGCTCGGCGACCTCGCGAACTAGGCCGCCCCGGTTTCGCTCGCGAGCAGGCGCGGGTCGATGCCCTCGATCTTGAATGCCGCGGCCCAGCGCTCATCGGCCGGTTTGTCGAACAGGATCGATTCCTCGGTTCGAGCGGCAAACCAGCCGTGTCTCGTCATCTCGCCTTCGAGCTGGCCTTCTCCCCACCCGGCATAACCGAGCGCGGCGATCCACCGCGACGGACCTCGTCCCTCGGCGATGGCGCGCAAAATATCGATCGTCCCGGTCATTCCGAAAACGGTGCCGTTGGCCCCATTCACCTGGACGCTGTCCTGCCCTCCCCAGTCGGTGGAATGGAGGATGAAGCCGCGGCCCGGCTCGACCGGTCCGCCATGATGCACGGCACAGTCCGGAGCATCTCCCGGCTCGATGTCGAGCTGGCGAAGGAGCGCCCGGAAGGTGATCCCCGCGCGCTTGTGGCCAATGCCGATCCCGATAGCTCCATTTTCATCGTGGATGCACATCGCGATGACTGCGCGCTCAAAGCGCGGATCCGCCATCCCCGGCATCGCCAGGAGCAGCTTGCCCGAGAGGAAATTGGGCTGCTCGACCATCAGAACGACAATGGGACGCTGGGCTGCGACGGGCAAGCCTTGAGACCGGGATACGGCGGGCCTAAGTCGCAGCTCATCCGACGAAGGAGTGAGATGCCATGACCATCCAAGTGGGCGACCGGCTGCCCGACCTGCCGCTGACCATCGCCACCGCCGACGGGCCCAAGCCGACGACGAGCGGAGAGTTTTTCAGCGGCAAGCGCGTCGCCTTGTTCGCAGTGCCGGGCGCCTTCACGCCGACCTGCTCGGCGCGGCACCTGCCCTCCTATGTCGAAAAGGCCGACGAGCTCAAAGGCCAGGGCGTCGACGAGATCGCCTGCATCTCGGTCAACGATCCGTTCGTCATGGCCGCCTGGGGCCAGCGCGATGGAAGCGAAGACATCACCATGCTGTCGGACGGCAACGGCGAATTCGCGGAAGCGATCGGCCTCGGCATGGACGCGAGCAAGTTCGGCATGGGCAAGCGTTCGCAACGCTATTCGATGATCGTCGATGACGGCGTGGTCGAGCAACTGAACGTCGAGGCACCCGGCGAATATCGCGCTTCGAGCGCCGAATATATGCTGGATCAGCTGGCGACCGCCTGACGGAACATCGTCGTCCGGGCTCTCTTCGCCGAACGGTCGAAACGCCCGGCGACGCTGCGCGTTGTAGTTCCACTTAGCTCAGTAGGAGACAGCGTATGGCGACGAACAATCGTGGTGGAAATCGAGGCGGCAACCGCCGCGGCGGCCGGAACAACAATCCCGAGGGCCGGAACCAATACAGCAGCAGCGTCGTGAGCACGGCGCGCGACAACCCGATCGCGACGGCGGCCGCCGTTGGCGGTGCGGTCGCCGCGGGCGTCTTCCTGTGGTCGCGCCGCAACCAGATCAGCGACCAGATCAGCAACCTCGCCGACCAGATCAGCGAATGGCGCGAAGGCACTGGATCGGACAGCGATTTCAGCAGCGAAGACCCGAGCGAGCCGTTCATGGCGAGCTCGAGCTCCAGCTCCCGCAGCCGCGGCGGCCGGAAGAACCAGGCGCAGCTTTCGGAAGAAGCGCTGACGCTCAAGGAAACCGGCAAGACCACCGCTTAGGCCGGTCGAGCCGATCGATCAAAGGGCGCTCCCGTCGGGGCGCCCTTTTTCACGCGGCTAGGAAATCCGCGATCGCCTCGCCGAACTCCGGCTTGGTCACCGAGCTCATGTGCGTTCCAGGCACCTCCTCGAACAAGGCATTGGGAAGGACGTTCGCAAGCTCCTCCGCCGAGCCGTTGTCGTCGTCCTGGTCCCCGCACACCACCAGCGTCGGCATGGTGAAGGCATGGAGCCATTCGATGAACGCATCCTCGAAGCTCTCGAGCAGCTGCGCGGCGGCCACGCGGTCGACGCCCTGGCTTTTCATGAACTGGATCGACAGCCAATGCGGGTCGCCGCGCTGAACCTTGTCGAACATGGCGATGGCGTCGAGAAAGAAGGTCTTGCGCCGCTTCCAGTTGCGAAGCCCTTCGAGGCCCGCGCCGCCGAGGATTGCGCGCCTCGGCCGAAGCCCCTCCCCCACGCCCTCGACGGTCGTCCGAGCTCCAAGCGAGAAACCGCCCAGGTCGAACTCGGCGAGCTCGAGACGCGCGATCACCTCGCGCAGATCGCGCGCGAGGATGCCCTTCGGATAATATTGCTCGCCGTGCGGCTTGGCGCTTTGCCCGTGCGCGCGCAGGTCCGGCATGATCACTCGAAATCCACGATCCGCGATGCGCTGCGCATGACCGAACTTGATCCAGTTCATGTTCGCGTCGGAAAAGAGGCCATGGAGGAGGATGACGGGCCGCCCCTGCCCCAGTTCGTGGTAAGCGAGCTCCACCCCGTCCGAGGCGGTCCAGAAGTGGAGGGCAGCTTCGCTCACCCCGGAAAATTCCCGGTCGCCTCGACCCACTTGTCGACGAGCTTCTGGTAGTCCTCGGTCCTTTTCTCGGGCAGGCCCTCGGTATTGAGCCAGGCCCGATGCATGCTCTCGGCGCCGAAATGGTGCTTGGGGACGAACCGCGACGGATCGTCGAAGCTCGCGACCGTCAAGTCCATGTTCTCGCTCCCGTCCTTGAAGCGAAAACCGAGCGAGGTGCCGCATTCGCGGCAGTAGGGCCGCTCGGCGATCGGCGAGCTTGCGTACCAGTCAGGCTCGCGCTCCCAGCTGACGTCGGCCTGCTTCACATTCTTGAAGGCGATCGAGACCGAACCTGTCGCCCGCTGGCACATCCGGCAGTGGCACAGGTACGCGTCGTCGTCGCTGATCGCAGCGGTGAAGCGGATGCGGCCGCAGGCGCAGCCGCCGGTCATTTGCTCGGCCATAAACGAGCTTCCTTTCCCTGGCGCTTGGAGCGTCGCCCTTTGCGCGGCTAAGGGGCCGCATGTCCAGCGCCCCAACGCCCGACGACATCGCGCGCAACGCGACCTGGCTGGTCCAGGCGCTGGACCCGAGCCAGGGCATGGCGCGCCTCATCGCGATGAACCGCGACAGCTATCGCGCCTCGAGCTTTCTCGACGACCGCATGCTTCAGTCGGCGGTCGATGCACAGATCGTGTCGTGGGGCCTGATCGAGGAAGCGGCCGGCGAAGATATGCGGTCCGATGCACGCTGGATCTTCCATATCGGCCATGTCGGCTCGACCCTCGTCTCGCGGCTGCTGGGCGAACTCGACGGCGTCCTCGCGATCCGGGAGCCGCGCATCCTGCGCGATCTCGCGCTTGCTCCGGCGGATATCCGCGGCCGCTATATCGAGCCGGTTCCAAGACTCATGTCACGAACGTTCGACGAATTCGAACTTGCGTGCGTGAAAGCGACGAGCTTTGCGAGCGAGATTGCGCCCGACCTCGTCCCCGAGGGCGAGCGCGCGCTGTTCATGTACGCGAGTCCAAGCAACTATATCGCCAGCATCCTCGCGGGCGAGAACAGCATCAAGGAACTGCATGCCCTCGCCCAGTCGCGATCCGATCGGATGAGAACCCGGGTAAGCGGTATTGAGGCGCAGCAAAGCGATCCGCATCGAGCCGCCGCCGCCTGGGCGTCCGAGATGACCTCCCTCGAAGCTGCCGCCGAGCGCATGGGGGACCGCAATATCGAATGGGCAGACTTCGACCGGATGCTCGATGACATGCCGGAAGCGATTGCTCGAACCGCCGTCCATTTCGGGTTCCGAGACGATTGCGCCACCGTCGAAGCCATCGCCAACGGGCCGCTGATGCGCCGCTATTCCAAGGCGACCGAATACGACTATTCGCCAGCGCTTCGGCGAGAGCTCATCGCCCAGGCCGCGCGGCAGCACGCCGGCGACATCGCCGACGCCCTTGCCATGCTCGACCGTGCAGCGCAGGAATCCCCTTTGCTCGCCCGAGCGCTGACCCGATCTGCTTCAGAGGCCTGAATGTACAAAGTGCTCCCGATCCTGACGGCCCAGGAGGTCGAGGAATGCCGCAAGATCGCGGCCTCGGCGCCGTTCGTCGATGGGCGCATCACCAACCCGCACAACACGGCCAAGCAGAACGAGCAGCTCCACGACCAGTCGGCCTATCAGCGCAGCGCCCAGCTGCTCCAGGCGGCGCTCGTCCGCAACGAGGAGCTGATGAACTTCGCTTTCCCGGTGAAGATCGCGCCGCCGCTCATCACCCGTTACAAGCCGGGGATGAAGTACGGCTTCCATACGGATGTCGCCTTCATGCAGCTGCCGAGCAGCGGGATGCGCTCCGACCTCAGCTGCACGATATTCCTCAACGAGCCGGAAAACTACGAGGGAGGCGCGCTTCACATAAAGCTCGGCGACGGCGACATGCGCTTCAAGCTCCGCCCGGGCGAAGCGATCGTTTATCCATCAGATACGCTGCACGCTGTCGAAGCCGTGACCGAGGGAGAGCGCCTGGTCGCGATCACGTTCATGCAGAGCCGGATCCAGGACCCCTTCCGCCGCAACCTGCTCTACAACCTCAACGAGGTCGCTGCGCTCGAAGGGCTGTCGATGAAGCCCGAGAATTTCACGACGTTGCAGCTCATCCAGAACCAGCTGCTGCGCTATTGGGGCGACAACCCTTAAGCGGCCTTCTTAAGGTGCTTCCGGCCGAGCAGCTCCGCGATCTGCACCGCGTTCAGCGCCGCGCCCTTGCGGAGGTTGTCGCTGACCACCCAAAGTGAGAGGCCGTTCTCGACGGTCGGGTCCTCGCGGATCCGGCTGACGTAGGTCGCATAATCGCCGACACATTCGACGGGCGTGATGTATCCGCCGGGCTCGCGCTTATCGACGACGAGGACGCCGGGCGCCTCGCGCAGGATTTCGCGGGCGTCGTCGGCGCTGATTTCGTTCTCGAACTCGATGTTCACCGCCTCGGAGTGGCCGACGAACACCGGCACCCGGACGCAGGTCGCGGTCAGCTTGATCGACGGATCGAGGATCTTTTTCGTCTCGACCACCAGCTTCCACTCTTCCTTGGTCGAGCCATCGTCGAGGAAGACGTCGCACTGCGGGATGACGTTGAATGCAATCTGCTTGGGGTAGACGACGGGCGTGTTGGAATCGCCAACGAAGATGTTGCGCGATTGCTCGAACAGTTCGTCCATCGCCGCTTTGCCGGTGCCGGACACGGACTGGTAGGTCGCGACCACCACGCGCCTGATTTTCGCAACATCGTGAAGCGGCTTGAGGGCCACCACGAGCTGCGCGGTCGAGCAGTTGGGGTTCGCGATGATGTTCTTCCGGGTGTAGCCGGCGATCGCGTCCGAATTCACCTCCGGCACGATCAGCGGCACGTCGGGGTCCATCCGGAACAGCGAGCTGTTGTCGATGACGGTGCAGCCGGCGGCGGCGGCTTTCGGCGCGTAAGCTTTCGACGCCTCGGCCCCCGCCGCGAACAAGGCGATGTCCCATCCGCTGAAGTCGAAATGCTCGAGGTTCCTGACCTTGAGCTCCTCGCCACTGTCGCCGAAATCGATGACCGTGCCGGTCGAGCGCGACGAGGCTACGGCAGCGACGTCGTCGAGCGGGAATTGGCGCTCGGCTAGGATGTTGAAGAGCTCGCGCCCGACATTGCCCGTCGCCCCGACCACCGCGACCCGATAACCCATGAGCTCAATCTCCAGCTGGTGCGCCGCCCCTATCGCAAGCGGCGCCGCAAGGCGATATGGCTCCCCGCAATGCGCGCACAAGGGGGGAAGATGCGGCGCCACACATTGCTTACGCTCGGCCTCGTCGTCTTTCTGCTCGCAGCGCTTGCTGCCAAGTCGGTGCTTGTATCGGTGCCGCCGGTGCGGACCGCTGCGGGAGGGTTCGACGCAGAGCGCGCAAAGGCGCGATTGGCGTTCATTCTCGGCGACCAGGCGCCCCACCCCGTGGATTCGCTTGAGAACGACCGGGTCCGCGAAAGGCTGGCCGCGTCGCTTCGCCAAATCGGTCTGACGCCGGTCATTCGCGATCAGACCGTTTGCAACGACTTCCAGAAAGCCCGCCTGGTCGCCTGCGCGCGCGTGCGAAACGTGATTGCGACGCTCGGCCCGCCAACCGGCAAGGCGCTGCTGCTCAGCGCCCATTACGACAGCGTTCCGGTGGGCCCCGGCGCCTCCGACGACGGGATCGGAGTTGCGACACTGCTCGAGGTCGGCGCGATCCTTAAGGACAAGCCGCTTCACCGGCCGGTCATCCTGCTGTTCAACGAGGGCGAGGAGCTCGGGCTGCTCGGCGCAAGAGCATTTCTCGCGGACCCGCTCAGCCGGAACGTGGACAGCCTGCTCAACTTCGAGGCCCGCGGGGTAAACGGGCCTGTCACGATGTTCGAGACGAGCGAGCCGAATGGGGCTGCCATCCAGGTCTACGCAGCCTCGGTACGTCGCCCCTTCGCCAGCAGCCTGTCGACGGACGTCGCGCGTCTCATCCCCAACGACACCGATGTCACGACGTTCAAGGAACGCGGGTGGCTCACGCTCAATTCGGCGATCGTCGGCAACGAAACGCGCTACCACAGCGCCGGCGACAATCTCGAAGGGCTCGATCTTCGAAGCCTCCAGGACATGGGGAACGAGGCGCTCGCCCTCGCGTCAAACCTGTCGGAGGGCACGCCGCGAACGCAGGGCGACCGGATCTTCTTCGACATCGGCCAGCGCTTGTTCGTTCAGATGCCGCTGAACGTCGGCATAGTTTGCCTCCTGGCGCTGCTGATCGCTTTCGCTGCAATTGCCCGCGCGCGGCACGTGATCGTGCGCGGATCGGCGACGACATTGGGCATGCTGGTCGCGGGCGGCGCCTCGGCGTGGCTCGCCATCACCATCATGGAATTCGTCCGCACCGGCACATTCTGGCGAGCGCATCCTGAACTCACTTTCATGGCGATCTACGCGACGATCATCGTGGGGTCGCTCGCCGTTGGAGCGACCGCCGGGCGGCGTCTATCCACGGCGAAAGTGCGTGCAGCATTTTGGTTCGTCTTCCTGCTTCTCGGCGCCGCGTTGGCCTTGGTCGCGCCGGGAGCCATCGTCTATTTCCTGTTCCCTTCCGCGATCGTCCTTCTCGGGATGGTGATCGCCCGCTCGTATCCTCCTGCCGAGGCCACTGGAGGAATTTGCGGCGCGATGGCCCTGTACCTTAGCTGGGGCCCGATGCTTGCAGCCCTGGAGCAATTGTTCAGCCCGGGGCCGCTCTGGGTGGTAGCACCGGTCGCCGCGATCCTCGTCGTTCCGGTTCTCATCGAGGCGCACGGCCTCATCGGCAGGTCGGGTCGCCGCGCCGTGATCGTCGGATCGAGCGCCATCGCCGCAATCGGCTGGGCGATCGCAGCGGCGGCCCCGGCCTATTCGCAGGATCACCAGCAGCGGTTCACCATCGAGCACGTGACCGAGTTCCCGCTGGGCCGGAGCTCGTGGTCGATCGTCAACGACGGGGCGCTCCTGCCCCCGGCCTACGCGCGCTGGGGGAAATGGCGCTTCGGAAAGCGCGATTTCTCCGAACGGCGGCGCTGGCTTGCCGATGCTCCCCCGTCGTCGGGCATCGAGCCGCCCCAGATCGAGCTGCTGGGATCGGAGCGCTATGGCAACGAGCGGACGATCAAATTGCGCCTCCGCGCCAACGGATCCGAGCGGATCTCCCTCATCGCTCCCGAGGAAGCCCACATCCGAAGCGCGGGAGTCGCAGGCTTCGTCCGGCCGATCGGAAGCAGCGACTCCGACGGCAAGTTCACCATCGCATGCGCAGGCCGGAGCTGCGACGGGATGGAGCTGACGATCGATCTTTTGAGCGCGGAGCCGGTTCGCTTCACACTCGTCGGCGCTCGCAACGGCCTCCCCGCGAGCGCCGCCCGACTCGTTGCCGCTCGCCCTCGCTTCGCCCGGCCTCAATATGTCCCCGATCAGACGCTCGCCGTTTCGCATTTGAGGCTCTGACCGACTCGGACTGACTGTGCTATGGGCTGCCTCAGGCGCCCGGCGCCTCGTGACGCCGGACGGCACCCGAGTTCGAAGGAGGTGTCATGGCGACCGTTGCCCCGCGTACACCGGCGAAAGCGAAGCCGATTCCCATTCGCACGATCACCGACGACGACCTGCGCTGGTCGCTTCGGCAGGGATGGGAGGATTTCCGCGACCTTCGCGGCGACCTCGTCTTCGCGGGGCTCATCTACACGCTGATCGGCCTCGCCGCAGTAGTCATGACCACCAGCCGCCCGCTGGTGCCGTTCTTCTTTCCGGTCGTCGCCGGGGTAGCGCTGCTGGGCCCGGTCGCGGCGGTGGGCTTCTACGAGCTCGCCCGGCGGCGCGAATCCGGCCACGAGGTTCACTGGTTCAACTTCCTCGACGTCCGCAAGCGTCCCTCGGTCGATGACATGGGGATGGTCGCGGGCCTTCTCCTGCTCATCTTCGTCGGATGGCTGGTCGCCGCCGGCGTCCTCTACGCGCTGCTGTTCGGCTGGGCGACGCCGACCTCGATCGGCGGCTTCCTCTCGGCGGTCTTCACGACTCCGCGCGGATGGGCGCTGATCGTCGGCGGAGCGGTCGTCGGCGTCATCTTCGGCTGGTTCGTCCTTTCACTCAGCGTCGTCTCGCTGCCGATGCTAGTCGACTGCGACGTCAGCGCGGCCGAGGCGGTGTCGGCTTCCTGGCGCGCGAGCCACGCCAACAAGAGCGAGATGATTCGTTGGGGCATCGTCGTGACGGCGCTGCTCGTGCTTGGATCGATCCCGCTGTTCGTCGGCCTCGCCTTCGTCCTGCCGTGGCTCGGCTATTCGACCTGGCATCTCTACACGCGCCTGATCGACCGCGAGGCGATCCCCGCACGGCAGCGGCGCAGCGACTAGTCGGCCTTGCCGAGCACCTTTTGGCCAAAGAAGCGCATGATGGTCGTCCACACGTGGGTCTGCGGCCCCTCGCCCGCGACCGCGTGGGTCGCGCCGGGATAAACCATCATCTCGAACGGCCGCTTGGCCTGCTGCAGCCGCGCGTAAAGCTCGGTCGAGTTCTGGAACACCACATTGTCGTCCGACATGCCGTGAACGAGCAGCAGCGGGTCGCGGATCTTCACGGCGTCATCCAGCGCATTCGACGTCTGATAGGGCTTTGAATCGACCGAAGGGTTGCCGAGATAGCGCTCGGTGTACGCGGTGTCGTACAGTTCCCACCTGGTGACTGGCGCTACCGCTGCGCCGGCGGCAAACACGCCTGGTGCTTTCTCGAGCAGCTTCAAGGTCATGTAGCCGCCATAGGACCAGCCCATGACGGCGATTTTCGAGGGGTCGACGAACGGCTGGCCCTTGAGCCATTCGATACCGGCGAGCTGGTCCTTGACCTCGGCATCGCCCATGTCGCGGTAGATTGCATTCTCGAACTTCGTGCCGCGGCGGTTGGTGCCGCGATTGTCGATCGTGAATACGATCCAGCCGCGGTCGACGAGTGCCTCGTGGAGCGGCAGCGACTTGTACCATTCGTCCGTAACCTGCTGGCCGTGCGGGCCGCCGTAGACGTAGAAAAAGACGGGATAGCGCTTGCCGGGGTCCAACTTTGGGGTGAGCATCCGGTAAAAGAGCTTCGACCCGTCCGGCCCGGTGAGGCTGCCGAAGGTTGGGACCCGATGGCTGCCGAGGTAGGGCGCATAAGGGTGCGCGGCATCGAGCGCGTTCTGCTCGACCCAGGCGAGCCGCTTGCCGTTGGCATCGGCAAGGTAGGTCTGCGGCGGCTGCGAGGGGTTCGACCGGCTGACCAGCGCATGCGTCGCGCCCTTGTCCATCACCGCATTGTTGTACCAGCCGCGTTCGGTCACGCGCACCGGCGCCGCCGGACGGGCATAGCTCACCCAGTAGAGCTGCTGCTCGATCGGCGTTTCCGCCGTCCCGGTGAAATAGACGCGCTTTGCCGCCTCATCGACACCGGCCACGTCCTCCACCGCCCAGTCTCCGCGAGTCAGCTGCGTCCACTTGCCCCCCTTCCAGCGGTAGAGGTGAGAATAGCCGCTTCGTTCCGACGACCAGATCAGGCTGCCGTCCTTGAGCGGCTTGAAGTTGTCGGTGAGATTCACCCAGGTCGGCGACGTTTCGGAGAACAGCAGGCTCGAACGGCCGGTCGCGGGATCGAACCGGAGCATGTCGAGCCGCTTCTGGTCCCGGCTGAGGCGTTGGACGTAGAGGCTGCGCCCGTCCATCGCCCAATCGACGCGCGCGAGATAATAGTCCGGGTTCGATCCGAGATCGGCCTTCACTCGAGACTTTCCGTCGGGCGTCATCACATAGAGATCGACGATCGCGTTCTTCGTGCCGGCAGCGGGATACCGTTGCTCGATCAACGACGTGCCCGAGGCGCCGATCGCGCCGCGCTTGACCACCGCGACGGGGCTTTCGTCGACGCGAGCGACGGCGATGTAGCGGTCATCCGGCGACCACCAATAGCCGGTGTGGCGACCCAGCTCCTCCTGGGCGATGAACTCCGCCGCGCCCCAGCTCAGGGTGCCGCTTCCATCACTCGTGAGCGCCTGCTCCCTGCCGGTGCTTCGGTCGATCACGAACAAATTCTGGTCTCGAAGGAAGGACAGATACTTGCCGGCTTCAGAGACTTTGGCGTCGATCTCAGTCGTCGCGGTATTCGTCAGGCGCCGGACGCTTCCGTCAAGCGCTGCCAGATAGATGTCACCGTCGATCGGCACGAGAATCGACTTGGAATCCGGCGCCCATTCGTACTCGGTGATCCCCTTGGTGCCGGCGATGCGCAAACGCTCGCGGCGCATCTTCTCTTCCTCGGAGATGGGTCCGCCGGTGCCGATCTTCTGCGAATCCACCAGCATCCGCTGGGCGCCGGTTGCGGTATCGATCGCCCACAGGTCGTAGCGGTCCTTGTCGTCAGGCCGATTCTTGAGGAGCGTGACGAACCTGCCGTCGGGCGAGAGCTTGGCCTCGCGGGGCGCCGGTCCGTTCAGCGACGGGCTTTCGAACACGCGTTCGAGCGGCAGATCGGCTGCGATCGCGGGAACGGAGCCGAAGGCGAGGACAAGCGGCGCAACGGCAACCGCGGCAAGAATACGCATTTTTCCTTGTACCCCGGCCAAGGCCGGGGTCCAGCCCAGCAGACAAGAACTAAGTCTGTACCCGGCCTTTGCCGGGATACAGGCCTCGCTTAAGCCTTCGGCGCGTTCTCGGCGCGGGTCGCTTCCATCTCGGCACCCTGCCCGCCCGTCACGTCGCGGCGGATGTCGCGACGCTCGGCGATGCGGGCGGCCTTACCGGTGCGGCCACGGAGGTAGTAGAGCTTGGCGCGGCGGACGTCGCCGCGGCGCACGACCTCGATCTTCTCGATGATCGGCGAGTAAAGCGGGAAGACGCGCTCCACGCCCTCGCCGAAGCTGATCTTGCGAACGGTGAAGCTGGAGCCGACGCCCTTGTTCGAACGGGCGATGCAGACGCCTTCGAACGCCTGGACGCGGGTGCGGTCGCCTTCGATGACCTTCACGCCGACACGGAGCGTGTCGCCGGGGCGGAATTCGGGGACCTGGCGGTCCGCGGTCAGCGCTTCGATGGCCTCGCGCTCGAGGGTCTGGATCAGGTTCATTTGTCTTTACGCCTTCGTATCTCGTCGCCGCGCGCCAGAGGGCGGTGCCTGCGATGCGCCCCCGTGGCGCTCGATCAGGTCCGGCCGCCGTAGCCGTGTGTCTTCGACCGCGCGTTCGTGTCGCCACGCCGCGATCTTCGCATGATCCCCCGACCGCAGCACTTCGGGGATCGTGCGTCCTTCCCATTCGACGGGTCGG
>Ga0207657_10004456_pt1 | contig 14817 bp, 15 predicted proteins | sample KBSC33metaG_FD_184316 | JGI IMG/M metagenome (GOLD analysis project Ga0207657, IMG submission 184316) | Corn rhizosphere microbial communities from Kellogg Biological Station, Michigan, USA - KBS C3-3 metaG (SPAdes) (version 2) | ecosystem: Host-associated > Plants > Roots > Rhizosphere > Soil ... | reverse complement strand
CGGCCGCACGCTTCGGATCAACGGGACGCCGACGACGGTGATCGGCGTCATGCCGCGCGGCTTTTCCTTCCCGCAGAACCAGGATCTCTGGCTGCCGCTGGTGCCGACGCCGGCGCTCGAGAAGCGCGAAGCGCGCGGTCTATGGTTCGCGTTCGGCCGGCTCACAGACGGCGCGACGCGCGCAGGCGCGCGCACGGAGCTCGAGACGATCGGCCGGCGGCTGGCAGCTGCTTACCCGCAGACGAACGCGGGATGGGTGCCGCAACCGCGCACATTTGCGGAGTTCTTCATCGGCCGCGATGCGCCCCTCATCTACGGCGCCCTCTGGGGCGCCGTCGGAATGGTGCTGCTGATCGCCTGCGCCAACCTTGCGAATCTCATGCTCGCTCGCGCGATCGGCCGCGCGCGCGAGATCTCGGTGCGCATCGCACTCGGCGCGGGACGCTGGCGCATCATCAGGCAATTGCTCGTCGAGAGCCTGATGCTCTCGCTGCTCGGCGCCATGGCAGGCTGGTGGATCGCCAAAGGAATCGTGCGCGTCTACGAGCTGGTCGCCAACCCGCCGACGCGCGCGTGGTCGGATCATCTCTTGAATTACGCGATGGACGAGCGCGTGTTCCTTTACCTCGTCGCGATCTCGATCACGGCGGCGATGCTTTTCGGTTTGGCGCCGGCGGCGTTTCTCACGAGACTGGACGTCAACGGCACGCTGAAGGATGGCGGCCGCGGCGTCTCCGGCACTCGAGGTCGAGCGCCGCTCTCGCGACTCCTCATCACCGGAGAGATGGCGCTGGCCATCGTGCTGCTGGCCGGCGCCGGCGCGCTGGTCCGCAGCTTCGTGAATCTCTCAACCGCCGACCTTGGCGTCCGCCCCGCCAACGTGACGACGATGTTTCTCAATCTGCCAGCGGAACGGTACGAGAGCGCCGCGTCGACGGTCGATTTCTACGATCGTCTGAGCAGCCGGCTGAAAGCGGCGCCCGGAGTCGAATCGCTCGCGATCGCGAGCGCGCTTCCCGCGAGCAGCCCGAAGGCGATGCCATTCGAGATTGACGGCGCGCCGCCGACCGACAGTCAGCATCGGCCCACGGTGTCGGACCTGACGATCGGCCCGACGTACTTCGCGACGCTGGCCGCCGCCGTGCGGCAGGGGCGCGATTTCAACGAATTCGATGGCGCGTCCGGCGCACCGGTCGCGATCGTCAACCAGCAGTTCGCGTCCACATACTGGCCGGGCGAAGATCCGCTCGGCAAGCGATTGCGAATCGTCGACGGCCCGACGCCAAGTGTGTGGCTGACCGTGGTCGGCGTCGCGGCGAACATCGTCCAGAACGCCACCGATTGGGAGGCGCATGACGCGGTCGTGTACCGGCCCTATCGGCAGCAGCCGGTGCGCGCGATGTGGGTGCTCGTGCGGGCTCGCGTGCCGGAGGGCAGCCTCGCGGCGGCGTTCAGACGCGAAATCCGCGCGATCGATGCCGACCTCCCTATCTGGATCGGGCCGTACACGCTCGACGAGCGGCTGGCGGGCAGCGGCAATTACTGGAGCATCCGCAACGACGCTGCGCTGTTCGTCGTCTTCGCCGCGATGGCGCTGTTCCTCGCGTCGATTGGCCTGTACGCGGTCGTCACACATGCGGTGCACCGTCGCACGCAGGAGATCGGCATTCGCATCGCGATCGGCGCAACCGCGCGCGATGTCCTCGCACTCGTGCTGATGCAGGGAATGCGTCCGCTCGCCGCCGGCCTCGCGCTCGGATTGACGGCCTCACTGGCCGTCACGCCCCTGCTGAAATCACAACTGGTGGGTGTGTCGTCCGTGGATCCGGCGACGCTCGTCATCGCATCCGTCACGTTGTTGCTTGCCGCATCGCTCGGTTGTCTGATACCCGCCTTCCGTGCCTTGCGCGTCGATCCGGTCATCGCGCTGCGGCACGATTGATCGCGCGTCGACGCTGCGAGATCGCCGACGTCTTCGGTGCGTCACGACGACGGCGCCGAATACGATCGGCAGCGCGAGGCGAGCAGGCCCGTCGCCTCGGAGAGATCCACGTCGGCGACGAGCAAGCCCGATACGCCGTAAGGCTGATAACGGAGCAGCGTCCCGTCCGGCCTGACGATCGCAGAGGTCGTGGGCGATCCGGTGCTCGCGTAGTTGACCGTCGCGAAATAGCACGTGTTCTCCGCCGCGCGGCACAACGCCGCTTTTTCGTGGAACGAGTTCGCCGGATCCGCGAAGCGCGACGGACGATAGCTGAACGCGTCAGCCTCGTGGAAGTGCGGGTGAAAGACGATGTGCGCGCCGCGCTGCGCCGCCCAGCGGACCGTCTCCGGATAGCGCCAGCCCTCGTGGCAGATCGCGATGCCGAACGTCAGTGGACCGGCATGGAAGAGACGCCGCTCGGATCCGGGCGAGTAGGTGTCCTCCTCCGACGGATCCAGCTGCACTTTGTCCTGAACGCCGTCGATCGTGCCGTCACGATCGATGACGAGAGCCGACAGTCGAAGGACGTCAGAAACACGACGGTCGCCGCCCGGGACTCCACTCGTGTCCGATTCGACGAAGCGTTCGGTGCCGAGCACGACCGCGACGTTCGCACGCGCCGCAGCTTCGGCGATCGTCCGCCATGCGCGATCGAGGAAATTCGCATCGGGCGGCGCCACTCGTCTGGCCGCGGTGCGATAGCCGGGGACGAAGCCCTCCGGAAAACAGATGATATCGGCGTGCTCGCCGGACGCGTCCGCGATCGCGCGCACGGCCGCCGCGACCGAGTCCGCCGGCGTCGGCGGAAACGGCAGGTTCGCGAGGGCAATTCGAACGAGACTCATGGGCTCTCCCCGCGGCGCTTGACGTGATGGCGGGCGCCGAGACGCTCTGGTAAACTCCACGCGTTGGGTGTTGGAGTTCACCCCGAACCGCCCCACCTGCAAGTGTGGCAGATGACTCCTACGAGCGCTACGGCTCGAGGAGTGTCTGCGCTCCTCCCCTTCCGCGGCGCTCGCGACAAACCATGAATCCGGCCGCGGAGCGGTGTCCGTTCACTGCGGCTGACGCGCCCGAGGAGGTCGATTGGATCGCTACGTCATGATCGCCATAGGCGGCGCATTGGGCGCAATTGCGCGCTACCAACTGGCGTCGGTCATCCAGGCCCGGATCCCGGTGGGATTTCCCTGGGGGACGTTCGTCGTGAACGTCACCGGCTGTTTCGTCATGGGCGCCGCGACGACGGTGATGACCGAGCGGCTGGTGGATCCCAACTGGCGCTTTCTGATTCCGATTGGCTTCATCGGGGCGTACACCACGTTCTCGACGTTCGAGATGGAGACGTTCCGAGCCATCGCCGATGGCGCGTGGCTGGTTGGAGGACTGAACGTCGTCGGCAGCGTCCTGGCCGGATACCTCGCGCTCTGGCTCGGCGTGATGCTGACACGGCTTGTTTGAGGGAGGCCTGCATGCTCACACAAGGACCGGCCAAAAAAGTCACGGTGTACGTGAGCGATGGCGCGCACGACCGCGGCGAGCCGTTGTATCTCGCCGTGCTGAACTATCTCTTCTATCACGGCGTGTCGGGCGCGACGGTGACGAAGGGTGTCGCCGGATTCGGCGCCGATCATCATATGCACACGGCGCGGATTCTCGAGTTGAGCGAAAGCCTTCCGATCAAGATCGAGTTCGTCGAGTCGTCTGATGCGCTCGGCACGCTGCTGCCGAAGCTGCTGTCGATGGTCGTCGAAGGGCTCGTCGAAATCCAGGACACCACGATCCTCAAGGCGGCCGTCCCGGAGACAGCTCCCGCGGCGGCGCCGCACTTGAAACTGCAGGGGCCGGCGAAGCTGATGCGCATCTACGTCGGCGAAGACGACCGGTGGCGAGGCAAGACTCTCTACGAGGCGGTTGTCGAGAGTCTGCGCGCGAACGACATCGCCGGCGTGACCGTCACCCGCGGGATCAGCGGCTACGGCGCCCACCGCCGGTTTCACAAGGAAAAGCGGCTGAGCCTCTCGAGCGATCTGCCGATCGTGATTTCCGTCGTGGATGAGGAATCGAAGATTCGCGCGTATCTGCCGATTCTCGAGCAGATGGTGCGGGAAGGGCTGGTCGTGCTCTCCGACGTCGAGGTGATCACGTACACGCACCGGCGGGATCACACGGGTGAGGCTGGCGAGGGTGCGTCGTGATTGCTGACGGACACATCGTCCGGGCGAACGGTCGGTGTCATCGGTGAGCACTCGAGTGCGGCTCCTGATCGTCACCGGCTCGATGGGCGCGGGGAAGACCACGGCCCTGGGCGAGGCGTCGGACGTCCTCGCCCAGCGCGAGTTCGTGCACGCCGCGCTTGATTTCGACGGTCTCGCCCTCGGACGCTTTCCGGCGAATATGAATCGGCGGGAGATGGCCATCGCCAATCTCGTGTCGATCTGGCGCAATTTCAGGGAGGCTGGCACGACCGCGTTGCTCCTGGCCGCCGCGGTGGAAACTCGAACGGAGCTCGACCAACTGCGATCGGTCGTGCGGCCGGACGAGACCGTCTGCTGCCGCCTCCGCGCGTCGATCGCGACGATGGAGGCGCGCGTGCGCGTGCGCGAGCCGGGAATCCTCCAGCCGCATTTCGTCAGGCGGGTGCGCGATCTCGACGCGGTGCTCGACGCGGCGGCGATAGAAGATTTCTGGGTCGCCAATGAAGACCGGTCCGTCACCGAGGTCGCGCGCGAGATGCTGGTGCGCGCTCACTGGCTCGAGGACGCCGGATCTGCGGGCCATTCGAAAGTGAGTTCCGACTGATGGGAACCGTTGCGCGGCTTCTTTTGGTGGCGTTGATCGCCGCCGTCGGATCGGCCTGTCACAATCCGGCGAGCCCGGTGGTGGCTGGATATGGCGGCCAATGGACCGGAACCACAGCCCAAGGAAGTGCCGTCGCCTTCACGATTACGGCGGAAGAAGTCCTGACGACCATTTCGGTCGGACACGATTTCAACGGTTGTTCGGGGGCTGAGACGTTTTCGAATCTGAACATCAGCATCAAGCCAACCGTCGTGTGCATTCCGGGACCGTGCTCGGCAGACATCGAGTCGTATCGCGATTTCGGGTACTCCTCCGGCAACCCGGTCGAGAGTGCGTCCGTCGACATCAATGGTCTGTTCCTGTCCACCGCTCGAGCGGCAGGCACGGTGAATTTCCGGAACTATCCTAATTGTGGCACCGCGATAGGGGTCGCGTGGACGGCGACCAAACGCTGACGCTCGTACCTGCAACATAGGCGTAGCTCCCCCGCCACCTAGAGATTCCGACTGCGGCGACGCCTGAGACAGGTGACCGACCTCATGGAGAAGCGGCCATCGCAGCGTACAAGCGTTGGTACGTAAGATGCTCTCCTTGCCAGCACCGTATGAGCCGTGAAGCTTCGTGCGCCAGGTCTGCCTCACGACGCGACTCACAAACCGGCTTGCGCTTGGCGTCGCCGGCCCGCTCGGAAGCAAACAGCGAAAAGGCTGGCGAGACGCCACTCACTCTGCCCGTCGCCGGGACGGCGCTTTTGCTGATCGACGTCATCAACGATCTCGCGTTCGATGGCTCGGAACAGCTCGTCGCACAGGCAGAAGCGATGGCGGCGCCGCTCGCGCGTCTCAAGCGCCGCGCCGCCGCGGCCGGCGTGCCGACGATTTATATCAACGACAACTTCGGGCAGTGGCGTTCCGATTTCCGACGCACGGTGGCCCATTGCACCGGCCGCTCTTCGCCCGGCCGACACGTTTCGCAACGATTGCGGCCGACGACGCGCGACTACTTCGTGCTGAAGCCCAAACATTCGGGATTCTTCGACACGACATTGGACACATTGCTCGAGGCGCTGAACATCCGGCGCGTGATTCTCACCGGCATTGCCGGAAATATCTGCGTGCTCTTCACGGCGAACGACGCTTACATGCGCGACTACAAGATCTTCGCGCCGGCCGATTGCATCGTGTCGAACACGGCCGCCGACAACGATTATGCCCTTCGCCAAATCAAGACGGTGCTGAAAGGCGAGGTGGCTGTCTCGAGTCGGCTCAGATTTCACTCGAACCGTCGTCGCCGGACAGCGCGGCGCCAATGAGGCGCGCGTTCGCGCTCACGTGTGTCTGTGGTGGCTGCGACAATTGTCGTGGTCTGGCGGGCCGTTCGGAAGCCATTGCTGCGGGAGCCGCATGAGAGACTACGCGCGAGACACTTTCATCGTGTTGTCGAGGTGACGGGCATCGAGTGATGTGCGGCTCGTCCCGGGAGATTCAGATGTCCACTGTGATGACAGATCTGGCAGGGCTTCTCGGACTGGGTCGGGAGGCGGCAAGCCTCACCTTCTTTCAAGTCAGCCTTCGGGGCATGGTCGTCTTCGTGGCGGCGCTCGTCATCGTCCGCTGCGGAGACCGTCGTTTTCTGTCTCCGAAGACGGCGTTCGATGCGGTCATGGGGTTCATCCTCGCGTCGATGTTGGCCCGCGCCATCAATGGGACTGCCGCATTTTTCCCGACGCTCGGCGGCGGTTTCGTCCTGGTGGTCCTGCATCGAATCCTCGCGACCTGGTCGCAGCGATCGCATACGGTCGGTCTCTTGATCAAGGGCCGCAGCGATGTGATCGTGAGAGATGGAACGCTCGACGAAGCAGCGGCGCGACGCAACCGTCTGAGTGAACACGACGTCCTCGAGGACTTGCGGCTCAATGGGAACGTCGAAGGTGTGCGCGACGTGCTGCTGGCCGTCCTCGAGCGCAATGGTCAGATCAGCGTCGTGCGGCGCGGACCAATCGCCGACTGATGCTCGTAGAGATTCGTCGCTGGCGCGCTTTATACTCCCTCGATGCGCCCGTGTCTGCAGCTTCGCGACGTGCTGATGTTGTTCGGTCTTCTGCCGCTGGTCCTGAGTTGCGGGAGCAGTCCGGCCGCGCCTTGCCTCGACCAGAATGGTCGCGGCGATACCAGATTCAATGAAATCAAGCTGTCGTGCGTGACCACAGCTTCTCAACTGCAGTGCCAGGCCGTCGCAGATATTGCCGGTCTCTACGTCTATTGTCCGATGAGCGAGGACGTTACTCAGGCCGCGGATTGGACCGTCGGCGATGGAAGCGTGGTTCGTACCCTGATGCCTGGCGTGTTTGCAGCGGTCGCCACGGGACACACGTTCGTCCATGCCACGTGGCACGGATTGGACTCGAACGATTTTGGCAGCACTCCTGTGGCGGTCTTTCCGGGAACGGCTCCGCTTCCGACCTATGAGGTGTTCGGGACCGTATCGCAGGCAGGACAGACACCCTCGGCCAGCCCCATCAGCGGCGCTGTGATTCAAGTGCTTGATGGACTGGTGGCGGGCCAGATGGCGACAAGCGGCGTACCGCCGGCGCTGTTGCCCGGCTACCTGGGTCCCTTCGGAGGACAGGGTTACTACCGGATTCTCGGCGTGCCTCCCGGCACATATCATTTGCGGATCAGCAAAGACGGCTACGCCAGCCAGGATCGCACCGTGACTGTGTCAACGGGAAGTCCATCGGCTGACTTTCAATTGCTCCCGATGTAATCAGGCGATGCCCGACTGGCTCGAACCGATGGCGGCCACGCTCACTCAGGAGCGCTTCACAGGGCGCGACTGGATCTTCGAGCGCAAGTTCGACGGCATTCGACTGCTCGCCTACAAGCGCGGCGGCGACGTGCAGCTGTACTCGCGCAATCGGCTTCCACAGCATCTTCCGGACGTGGCCGCTGCCGTCGCGCACCTCCCGGTCGACGATGTCGTTCTCGACGGCGAGATGACGTGGGACGGCCGCAGCGCGTATCACGTGTTCGACGTCTTGCGACTGAACGGGCGCGACGTCACCGCGCTGCCGCTCGAAGAGCGCCGCGCGCTGCTCGCACGATTGCCCTTCGAAGCGCCGATGCGCCGCGTCGGCCTCGTCGACGATCCCGAGCCGTGGGAGCGCGCACGGCGCGAGGGATGGGAAGGCGTCATCGCCAAGCGGCGCGGCTCGCCGTACGAGCACCGCCGATCGAAGTTCTGGCTGAAGATGAAGTGCGAGCTCGCGCAGGAGCTCGTGGTCGGCGGCTTCACCGATCCGCAAGGCTCGCGCGTCGGTCTCGGCGCGCTGCTGGTTGGCTACTACGACGGCGACGACTTCGTCTTCGCGGGCAAGATCGGCACCGGCTTCGACACGAAGCTGCTCCGCGAGCTGCGCACGCGACTCGACACGATCGAGCAGTCAGCGTCGCCATTCACCAACGCGAAGGGGCTGCCGCGCCTGCGCGCGCACTGGGTACGTCCGGAGGTGGTCGTGCAGGTCGGCTTCATCGAGTGGACAGTACACGGCAAGCTGCGGCACCCGCGCCTGCTTGGCATTCGCACCGACAAATCGCCGCGCGACGTGGTGAGAGAAGACGCGTGATCACGCATCCGGACAAAGTGCTCTTCCCCGACGATGGGATCACCAAGGGCGATCTGGCCGCCTATTACGAAGCGATCGCGCCGGTCATGCTGCCGCATCTCATTGGACGGCCGGTGACGATGGAACGATATCCCGCCGGACTCGGCAAGAAGGGCTTCTGGCAGAAGGACGTGTCCAAGGGATTTCCCGAGTGGCTGCAGCGCGTTGAAGTACCGAAGAAGGGCGGCGTGGTGCACCACGCGATCGTGACCGACGTGCGATCGCTGCTGTGGGTGACGAATCAGAACACCGTCACCCAGCATGTCTGGACGTCGCGCGTGCCGAATCTCGATCATCCCGACATCTGCGTGTTCGATCTCGATCCCTCGGAAGACGATCCCGACGCCGTGCGCGCCGCGGCCATCGATCTGCGCGGCCTCCTCGACGAGCTCACGCTGCCGTCGTGGATCAAGACCACCGGCTCCAAAGGCTTCCACATCGTCGTGCCGCTCGATGGCGAGACGCCGGTCGACGTCGTTGCCCGATTTGCGAATACGGTGGGCGCCCTGTTCGTGAAGCGTGCGCCGGATCGACTGACGCAGGAGTTCAGCAAAGCCGATCGACGCGGCCGCATCTACGTCGACACCGGCCGAAACGGCTACAGCGCGACGTTTGCCGCCGCGTATACCGTTCGCGCGAAGCGGGGCGCGCCGGTGTCGGCGCCGTGCACGTGGAAGGAAATCGAGCGGGGCGATGTCGCGCCCCAGACCTTCACGATTCGAAACATGGCCGCTCGTGTGCAAGAAGTCGGCGACGTGTGGAACAACATGCGGCGCCGCCGTCGATCGTTGAAAAGAGCGATCGAGAAATTGAAGCGGCTCAATCAGCGATAGATGCCGCTCGATGCCGCTTCCACGCCCTCGACGCGCGGCCGTTTCACACGGAACGCCAGACTGATCCGCTCGCCGACCTGGCTCGGGGTCTTCGGCACGCCGTGCGTATAGTGCAGCTGCGTGGCGTAGCTCATCACGAACAGGCTGCCCGGCTCGAGGTCGACGTGCATGACGCGCCGAGGCGCCGCCTTCGCCCGGATCGACATGCGCCGCGCCGCACCGAGCGACACGAGCGCAATCGAACACCCTTTGCGAATCTCGTTGAGATGATCGTTGTGGGGTGCGACGCTGTCGCGGCCGTCCCGATACAGGTTCAGGCCGACGCTGTTGAACGGCTCGCGCACCCGCTCAGTGACGCGGCGGGCGGCATCGAGAATCGCCTGAGGCACAGGCTCCGCGGGCGGATCGAGCCGGAAGTGGCTCACGAGGCGCGGCACGTCGACCTCGCGCTCGTACATCATTCGCCGCTCCGCGCGCCATTTCACGCCCGCCCGAATCTCCTCGAACCATGCCCGGGCCGTATCGGCATCGATGAACGCCGGAACGTACGCGATCCGCCCGCGTTCGTCATCCACCAACACCGTCTCGCTCACGTCGAACAACGTCAGCTGCCCCATGTCAATTCGTCTTTTTAGGACGCTCGATCGACCCGCAACGGTTCCTGTGCCGTCGCCGCGGGCAACCACATACTTCACGCTACGCGTGCGTACGAATCGGCGACTGGCGGTACACAGCGGTTGCGATACCAAGGACCAGAACGACGATGCCGATGACGATATCGTTCGCGCGAGAAATCGTCATGCGGCCATAGCGAATCACCGCGGGCGCAAACAGCGTCCAGAGTCCTGCGACGGCGACCAGCCAGCCAATCACCGAAGATGGACGCGCCGCCGAAATGGCTGAGAGACACGCGATGATGATTCCGAGAACGATCTCCTCTGCCATCACTTTCCGAGAGCCCACGGACAGCGTAAGGCCCGCCACGATGAGCCACAGGCCAAGGATGAAATTGATCCAACTTAGGGCCTTCATTTTCACACCTCCCACGGCCGTGAGGTGCATCACGACTGCCAATGATGACGCCCCGGAAAACGGCGCCAGCCGAATCGAACCCTGAAGACACGGACCGTATCGGATCGCATCGATCCGCCGCGACTCTTCTTCTGTCCACGTTTTTACCGTGACGCGCTCGACGAGGATTTCAGGCGCACCTGCAGCTCGTGAGGTGTCCATCCTTCGAGTCTGATACCCGGCGCTAGACCGCAGAGGCGTCGAGGCGAACGATATTCAGGCCTTCGTGCGCGTCCGCGGGATCACAGCGCTCACTCCCCTTGACATTCTAGGCCACGCGCGTATAGTCACATAGAATGTCTATGAGAGAGCCGAAACGGCGCGTCGAACTGCTGCAGGGCACGCTGGACGTGCTCGTCCTGCGCACGTTGCTCCTCGGACCTGCGCACGGCCATGCGATCGCCAAGGCGATTCAACGTAATTCCGACGATGTGCTGCGCGTCGAGGAGGGCTCGCTCTATCCGGCGCTGCACCGCCTCATCAAACGCGGCTGGATCTCGGTCGGGCACGGCACATCCGAAAACAACCGGAAGGCCAAGTTCTACGCGCTGACGGCGAAAGGGCGAAGGCAACTGGCTGTCGAGACGAGCAAGTGGAACACCCTCGCGGCCGCGATCGCCAGGATCCTCAGGCCGGCATAGCAGGAGCCGATCATGACGCGACGCCAACGGATGATCGACGATCTCGACGAGGACATTCGCGATCACATCACGCGCGAAACCGAGGACAACATCGCGCGCGGCATGTCACCGGAAGACGCCCGCTCCGCCGCGCTGCGCGCATTCGGCAACGTGATGCGGGTGAAAGAAGACACCCGTGCGGTGTGGATTTCGGTGTGGCTGGAGCAACTCGGCCAGGACGTCCGGTTCGCCCTGCGGCTGCTGCGACACACCCCGGGCTTCACCATCGCGGCCGTCCTGACGCTGGCGCTGGCCATCGGCGCCAACGCGCTCGTCTTTGCGGTCTTCAACGTCTTTGTCGTCCACCCGCTGGATCTGCCGCAGGCGCAGAGCCTCTACACGCTCGAACGCGGTAAGGACAAATCCACCTTGCAGTCGTATCCCGACTATCTTGATCTCCGCGATCGGAACCGGAGCTTCGACGGCCTCGCGGCGTTCGGTGTCACTGCGGTCGGACTCGACGTCGCCGGACGTCCGACCCGAGCCTGGGCCGATGTCGTCAGCGGGAATTACTTCGACGTCCTGCAGATTCGCCCGTTTCTGGGACGCTTCTTCCACGCGTCCGACGAGCGCGGACCCAACAGCGCTCCGTATATCGTCCTGGCCTACGCGTACTGGCACACCCGTTTCGACGACGACCACGGAGTGGTGGGCCGCTCGGTGCAGATCAACGCGCATCCCTTCACCGTCATCGGAGTGGCGCCGCCCGGATTCAACGGGACACTGATGTTCTTTCGGCCCGATTGCTTTCTCCCGATCCTGAATCAGGAACAGGTGGACGGCCAGAACAACCTCAACGCGCGAAGCAATCGCTCGATTTCGTGGGTCGTCGGCCATCTCAAACCGGATGTCACTTCGTCACAGGCGGTTGCGGATCTGAACGCGATCGGCGCCGATCTGGAAAAGCGCTTTCCCAAAGACCATGGCCAGATGACGTTTACGCTGGCGCGTCCCGCGCTGGGCTTGTCGAAGATCAGCCAGGCTGTTCAGGCCTTCCTCGGCGGGCTGATGCTGCTGGCGGCGTTGATTCTGGTGGCCGCGTGCGCGAACCTCGGAAGCTTGTTTGCCGCACGCGCCGCCTACCGCTCGCGGGAAATGGCGATGCGACTCGCGCTGGGCGCCGGCCGGATGCGCGTGCTGCGGCAGCTCCTCACTGAATCCACATTGATCGCGCTCATCGGTGGGGCGATTGGATTATGGGGAAGCGTGGAGCTGCTGCGCTGGCTCAGCACGTGGCGGCCGTTTCCCTCCGTTCCGGTCCAGGTCCCGCTGAGAGCGGACGCGAGCGTGTACGTGTTGGCGTTGCTGCTGAGTGTGGGCAGTGGCTTGCTGTTTGGCGCCGTGCCGGTCAAGCACGTGCTTCGTGCGGATCCGTACGAGATCCTCAAGCGGGGACCGAGATTCACGGGTGAGCGGCGGATGACGAGCCGCGATCTGCTCCTGGTCGTGCAGATTGCGATTTGTGCGTTGCTGGTCACGTCATCGCTCGTGGCGGTGCGCGGATTGATGCGCTCGCTGCACGGCAACTTTGGATTCGAACCGCAGCACGCGGTCCTCGTCGAGACGGATCTGAACATGGCCGGTTATCGCGGCGAGGCGGTCGAGGCCATGCAAAAACGCATGATCGACGCGACGGCCGCGCTGCCTGGCGTTGCCGCTGTCGGGCTGGTGGATGCGCCGCCGCTCAGTGGCCCGACGGGCGCGTCGGCCGTCTTCACCGAACAGACGACCGATCTGAGGCCGGCGAACGCTGCCGCTGAAGCCGTGACGTTCAGGGTCACTCCAGAATATTTTCACGCCGCCGGCACTGCCCTTCTGTCCGGGCGCACGTTTTCATGGCACGACGACAGGAATGCCCCGCGTGTGGCGGTGGTGAACAGGGAGTTTGCCCGCAAAGTCTTCGGCTCCGAGGCCGACGCCATCGGCCGCTGGTATAAGGCGGGCAACGGCGCGCGTATACAAGTCGTCGGCATGGCCGAAGACGGAAAATATGGAACGCTGACCGAAGATCCGCAGCCGGCGATGTTTCTGCCGATCGCGCAATCGCCGTCGACGCAATCGTTTCTCGTCGTGCGCTCGAACGGTGAGCCGGGACAATTGGCATCAGCGCTCAGGAGCACACTGTCGGAGGTCGACCGAGGGCTGCCTTCGTCGATTCAAACGTGGAGCGACGCGATGGGCGCAGCCCGGTTCGGCGCCCGTATGGCCACGATCTCGCTCGGTGTGCTGGGCGTGATGGCCGCGATGCTGGCGATCACCGGCATTTTTGGCATGGCGGCGTATTCGCTGAGCCAGCGCAGGCGCGATCTGGGAATTCGTATTGCGCTCGGGGCGCAGCGTCAGGAAGTTTTGCAGGCTGCATTGGGCCGGCCACTCACACTGCTGGCTTTCGGTTCAGTCGCAGGCTTGCTTCTCGGGCTCCTCGCCACTCGGGTGCTCGCCCTCATCGTCTACCAGGCCACTCCCCGGGATCCGCTGGTCATGGCCGGCGTCGTTCTGGCGATGTGTTCGCTGGGTGTGCTCGCCACGTGGATTCCAGCGCAGCGCGCGCTGGCGATTGATCCGATGATTCTGCTGCGCGACGCGTGAAGATTCGCCTGGGTCACCAGACCGCGGAGTATCGAATGAAGCACAACGCAATCCTGGTTGTCACGGCTCTGCTCTCGATCCTCTTGCTGACGCTTCACATTACGGACGACATCGTCCGTGGGATTTCGAAGGCCGAGTCATCGAACACGGCGCTGGTCGTCCTCGTGGTCTTGCTGTACGGGACGCTGGTGCTCGCCGAACGGCGATCTGGGCACGTGATCATGCTGATCGTCGGGTTGCTCGCGGCAGCCATGCCCGTCATGCACATGAGGGGGGCACACTACGGCGAGATCGCCAAGTCCACCGGCGGCTTCTTTTTCGTCTGGACGCTCTGGGCGCTCGGCGGGCTCGGGGGCGTCACGTTCATCCTCTCGGCGCAAGGACTGTGGAGTCCGCGGCGGGGACAGCCAAGATGAGGCGGTATTCCCAGCCAGTCCTCGCTGACAGCGCAGCTTTCTGAGCAAACGGATCACACGAGTGGTATCCCCTTCTCGTCTCGTCTCACTCTCATTTGCGCGACGGCGCCTTGCAGATGAAGTTCGTGGCTTCATCCGCACTGCCGATGCCCGTGTAGGCGGCCACCTGCGGATAGGGACAAAGCGGCCGTGTCCGATCGACGATCCCGTCCTTCAAGTGGGACGCAATGATCGATTCCGGCGCCTTACCTTTCTCGACCCACTGCTCGAGCGGCGTGACCGTGTCGAAATCGTTCGGTCCCTCACCGTCGCCACAGTGCGCCATGCCAGGCGCCATGAACAGGCGATACGAGCCCTCTACCTTGCGGGCCCCGCCGAACAGAGCGAGGACGCGCTTGTAGTACTCGACGCTGCTCACCGGAGAGATCTGCGGATCGCTCCACCCGTGATACTGGAGGAGCTTGCCGCCGCGGTCAAAGAATGGCTTGAGATTGGGATCGGTCGCGTTGATCGCGGCGCTCTGGCCTTCGTCGATGCGCGCGACGTCCGTCTCGGCGCTGAAGCGATCGAGGTCCCACGCAGGATTCTTGAACACGATGTAGCGGTAGTGATCGAGTCCGGTCGCGCGAGCCGACACCGACCATCCTAGGTCGGTCCATCCGAGCTCGCTGCCTCGTGCGAGCCCTGGCACCTCACGCTTCGTCTTCGGATTCACGGTGGTCGCGTAGATCAAGCGCGCGGTGGCGACCTGCGCGGATGTCAGACAGCCGGGACTATCCGC
>Ga0207657_10004455_pt1 | contig 14819 bp, 14 predicted proteins | sample KBSC33metaG_FD_184316 | JGI IMG/M metagenome (GOLD analysis project Ga0207657, IMG submission 184316) | Corn rhizosphere microbial communities from Kellogg Biological Station, Michigan, USA - KBS C3-3 metaG (SPAdes) (version 2) | ecosystem: Host-associated > Plants > Roots > Rhizosphere > Soil ... | reverse complement strand
AACCCGCGCTGGATATCCCGCCAGAAGACGGGCTGCCGGAAGAAGTCGATCCAGGCCAGCCAGTACCGGGTCGGCAGGTAGGGCTGGACGACGGTGGCCGCGTTGAGCGTGACCAGCACCTCGCTGGCCACCAGGGCGGCTAGCGCGCCGAGCGCCGAGCCGAGGGCCGAGTCGGTGATCGTGGACAGGAACAGCGCGATCGCGGCCACGCCGAGCATGGACACGGTGATGAAGGCGATCGCTCCCGCGGTCCGTTCGGTCAACTGGAGCAGGCTGAGCGGCGCGCCGGACAGCGACGTGACGGCCCCGCCCGCCGCCTGCCCAGCGGTCGGGGCCTGACCGGCCAGCCCCGGTACCGACCCGCCCGCCCCGCCGGGCACGCCCGGCGCCTGCCCGACGGCCGCGGCCACGGACGGGCCGAGCAGGAAGACCCCGGTGGCGTAGGCCGTGAACGTCACCGCCAGCACCACCAGCAGCACGTACACGGTGACCGAGACGAGCTTGGCGACCAGGAGCCTGGTCCGGCCGACCGGGCGGACCAGCAGGTAGCGCAGCGTGCCGCCGGTGGCCTCGCCCGCGATCGAGTCGCCTGCCACGACCGCCACCGCGACCGGCAGGAACACCGGCAGCACGAGCGCCAGCGCGGCCGCCGGGTAGAGCGCCCCGTCCTGCAGCACGGCGGACAGGAACGCGCTGCCCTGGCCGGGCGGCGGGACCAGGTGGGTGATCGTGATGAAGACCGCCACCATGAACGGCAGCGCGCAGGTCAGCACGACGCTGATCCAGGTACGCGGCCGGCGCAGCAGCTTGACCAGCTCAACCGTGATCACGAGATCTGGTCCGATCCGGCCCCGGTCACCGAGAGCACGATGTCCTCCAGCGTGCGCTGCTGCGGGCCGATCGAGCTGACCCGCAGCCCGGCGCCGACCAGCCTGGTATTCAGCGCGGCGGCGTCGGAGTAGCGGACCAGCAGCTGCTGCCCGTCCCGGTGCTCCACCTGCCCGTCGAGCAGCGCGGCCACCTGGTCGGCGTCCGGGGTGTCCACGACGATCCGGCCCGTCGGCGCGCACAGCGCCGCCAGGTCGTCCTGCAGGACCAGCCGTCCGGAGTCCAGGACCCCGACCCTGGTGCACAGCTGCTCGACCTCGGCCAGCAGGTGACTGGACAGGAACACGGTCACCCCGGCGTCGTTCAGCCCGACGAGAAGCTCCCGCAGGTCCCTGATCCCGCGGGGATCCAGGCCGTTGCCCGGCTCGTCCAGGATGAGCAGCCGCGGCCGGCGGATCAGCGCGGCGGCCAGGCCGAGGCGCTGCCGCATGCCCAGCGAGTAGGCCTTGACCGGCCGGCGGCCGACTCCGGTCAGGCCGACCTGCTCCAGCGCCTCGTCGACCCGCTGGCGCCGGGTGCGCCGGGCCTTCCCCATGGACCCGCCGCCCGGGACCCTAGGGCCCGCCGCGTCCAGCAACGTCAGGTTGGCCCGGCCGGACAGGTGCGGATAGGCGGCGGGCTCCTCGATCAGCGCTCCTATCTGCGGCAGCACCTCGCGGGCGTGCCGGGGCATCCGCCGGCCCAGCACCTCGATCTCGCCGCTGGTCGCGTAGACCAGGCCGAGCAGCATGCGGACCAGCGTGGTCTTGCCCGATCCGTTCGGCCCGAGCAGGCCGTACCGGTCTCCCTCACGGACGTCGAGGTCGACCGAACGCACCGCAGTGACGGCTCCGTATCGCTTGATCAGCGCCCGGGTGATGATCACCTGAGGGTCACCAGTTCGGTCAGCTGGGTCGCGGCCTGCTCGAGCACCTGCGTGCTCACCGTCCCGGCGAGCAGGAAGGTGACGAAGAAGCCGGGCGGCCTGACGATGACCGCGTTGAGCAGCGGTGCGCTGATCTCAGCGGCGGCGCCGCCGGCAATGACCAGCGGCGTGCCGCCGGCCGTGACAGCGTCCGCGACCAGGTGCCGGCCGGCCGAGTCGCGGACGCCGAGCACGGCGAACGTCGTCAGGCCCCCGCCGTAGGCCCCGATCGTCTCAAACCCGGGCTGCACCCGGAGCCGGAGGCGCCCGGCCAGCTCGGCGGGCAGCGCCACCAGCCCCAGGTTGCTCAGAACCCCGGCCAGGTTCCCGGGATTGCTTACGGTGAATCCGGTACCCGGGGCCCGGTCCGGCGTCAGCACCCGCTGATCCGGATGCCAGGGGCTGACCTGGAAGAACAGGCTTTGCAGCGCCGGGCGGCCCGAACCGCGGCCGAACACCTCGACCATCAGCGGCAGGCCGCTGGACGGGTCGGCCCAGATGTCCACCCGCCCGATGGTGGACGCTGTATCGGATGGCGTCATCCGCAGCCCGGCCGCGCTGCGGCCCGCGACCCGCACCGGCGCGATCACGCTGAACCTGGCCTGCCGGCCTCCCTCCGACAGCAGGCGCTGGGCCAGCGCCGGCGGTACCAGGTCGGCCGCGCGCGGCAGCCGGTACACCTGCGGCCCGCGAACCTCGGTGAGCAACTGGCCGCCAGAATTCCAGATGAAGGAGCGGTTGCCGCTGAGCTGGTACGTGTCCCGCTCGCCGGCGTCGGAGAGCACGTCGACCCGCCACCGGCCCGGCGTCGCCTGCCAGACCCGCATCTTCGTCACGCCGTTGAGCAATGAGGTCAGCCCGGTCAGGCCGGACACCGGCGGCAGCCCGAACGTCGCGTTGCTCTCCGCGTACCCCGCGTAGGATTCGTCCGCCGAGGCCAGGATGCGCGCCCTGAGCTGGCTGGCGGTCAGCTGCGGCACGCTCACCGGCAGCGCGCTGGCGATCACCGGCAGCCCGCAGAGCAGGGCCACGCCGGCGACCACCACCGCCCACCGGCGCACGATCTGGATCTTCACCAAGATCCTCGCAAGTCGGTTACTGGTGGGACAAGACGGTCAGATGATACATTTCGCCCAGATACCCAATAACGGTACGATAACCGCGGGCTCCCGGCAGGTGCGTCGCCCGCCACAAAAGCAGTTCGCGCCTCTCGTCAGGAGACCTTCTCCCGGTCTAGGATCGGAAACTGTCAGTAACGGCTGAAGAAACCCTGACAAGAAGGCTGTGGCGGGACGGCCCGGTGGGTCAGAGGTGGCGAACTGGTAAGGATCGTCATGACAATAGAGTCCGGTGTCCGGCGGATCGTCGTCGGCGTGGATGGCTCCGCGGAGTCCGTGGCGGCGCTCGGGTGGGCGTGCCGGGAAGCGAGCCTGCGCGCCGCGGAGGTCCTCGCCGTGCTGGCCCTGGAGTCCGCGTGTCATCAGGTCGCGAGCTATGCCGTCCCGGCGCCAAGACAGGCGGGCGGTAGCTGGGGAGCAGCCCGTGACGTGCTAAGACGTTCGGCCAGCGAAGCGCTCAGCCTGTTTCCTGGGGTGAGCGTGCGCACCGAGATCGCCGAGGGACTGGCCGCTCGCGTGCTGCTCGACCAGGCGGCAGACGCGGACATGCTTGTCCTCGGCCGCAACTCGAACGGCCCCGATCCGTACCGGCCCGCGGGTCCGGTGATCCGGGTCTGCCTGCGCTCCGCCCGGTGCCCGGTGGTCATCATCGGCGCGGTCGACGACGTCGCTCCCGACCCTTCGGATCACGTGCCCGAGTCGTGGCAGCGGGCCCTGGAAGGCTCCGGCGCGGCGCGGTAATTCGTAACGGAGAGTAACAACAGTCGGCTACCACAGGTACCCAATCGCTGGGCGCGGGTCGGGCTGATGCCGCGCCAGTGAGACAATCGTTCGCGTGCCGTCCCTGGTAGAGGTGTCCCCGCCGGTCAGCGCCGCGCTGCGGTCCGGCGCTCCGGTCGTCGCATTGGAGTCCACGATCATCTCGCACGGCCTGCCGCGGCCGGGCAACCTAGATGCCGCCCGGGAATTTGAGGCGATCCTGGCCGGCCAGGGCGTGACCGCGGCCACGATCGCGCTCGTCGACGGCGTGCCCAGGGTGGGCCTGACCCCGGACGAGCTCGAGCGCATCGCCACGGACGAGTCCGTGGTCAAGGTCAGCAGCCGCGACATCGCCATCGCGGTGGCCAGGAAGGTCACCGGTGGCACCACCGTGGCGGCCACGTCGGTGCTGGCCGCCCGGGCCGGCATCCGGGTGTTCGCGACCGGCGGCCTTGGCGGCGTGCACCGCGGCGCCAGCGAGACCTTCGACGAGTCGGCCGACCTGACCGTTCTGTCCAGGACGCCGATCACGGTGGTCTCGGCCGGGGTGAAGTCCATCCTGGACATTCCGGCCACGCTGGAGCGGCTGGAGACCCTCGGCGTGGCCGTCGTCGGCTACCGCACCTCCCGCTTTCCCGCCTTCTGGCTCTCGGATTCCGGCTGTGACCTGGACTGGCGCGCCGATAGCCCGGCGGAGATCGCCGACATCATGGCGGCCAGGGAGGCGTTCGGCGAGCAGGCCGCGCTGCTCGTGGCCAACCCGCTGCCGCCCGGCAAGCAACTCGACCCGGAAGTGCTCAGCGGTGCGCTGGAGGCGGCCCTGGTGGCCGCGGCTGACGCCGGCATCCGCGGGAAGGCGGTCAGCCCCTTCCTGCTCGACGAGATCCAGCGGGTCACCGGCGGCGTCAGTGTCGGGGTCAACCTCGACATCGCCCGGGGCAATGTTGATCTCGCCGCGAGGATCTCACGGTCTTGGTCCGAACGGGCCGAGGCGCGTGCCCCCTCGTAGCCCTGCCCGCCCCCGCCAGGGCAACGTTCCCCCCCGCATCCTGGTCTGCGGAGACGTGATCAACGACGTGCTGGTCAAGCCGCTCGACGGTGTAACGCCGGATAGCGACACCCGGGCCACCATCTCGGCCCGGCCGGGCGGCGCCGCGGCCAACCAGGCCGCCTGGATGGCTCACCTCGGCGCCGACGTGACCTTCGCCGGCCGGGTCGGCGCCCGCGACGCGGCCTACCACCGGCGGGAACTGGCCCGCGCGGGTGTCCGCGCGCGCCTGGCCGCCGACCGGGAGGCCGAGACCGGCTCGATCGTGATCATGGTGGAACCGGACGGCGAGCGGACCATGTTCACCGACCGGGGCGCCAACCTGCGGCTTCGCCGCGCCGACGTGCCGGCCCGGCTGCTCGACGGCGCGGCGGCGCTGCACCTGACCGGGTACACGTTCTGCGAGCCGCCGCTGCTCGAGGTGGCCCTCTGGCTGCTCGCCCAGGCCCGGGCCCGGGGGCTCGCCGTGACCATCGACCCGGGTTCGGCCGCCTTCCTGGCCCGGATGGGGCCGACCGCGTTCCTGCGCTGGACCGACGGCGCCGCGGTCTGCTTCCCTAACCGCGATGAGGCCGCCGTGCTCACCGGCGAGGCCGAACCGGTCGCCATGGCGGCCCGCCTGACCAGGCATTACAGCGTCGTGTTGGTGAAGCTCGGGGGCGCCGGCTGCGTGCTGGCGGTGCCGGGCGAGGCGCCGGTCCAGATCGCCGCGCACCCCGCCCGGGCCACCGACACCACCGGCGCCGGCGACGCCTTCTGCGGCGCCTTCATGAGCCGCTGGCTGGCCGCCGCAGCCCCCGGTGAGCGTCCCGCCCGCCTCGCCGTCCCGGCCCTGGTAGCCGCCGCGGAGTTCGCGTCACGGGTCGCCGCCACCGTCGTCACCCGCTTCGGCGCCCGCCCCGTCTAGCACGCCACATATGTCACCCGAGTTATTTCCTATGTGGCGCTCCTATTCAAACAAGTTCCCCTTTTCATGATCCCGAAGGATTTAGTACTCTCTGCAGTACTAAATCCTTCGGGATCATGGGAATTCCGTGCGAATCGGCGCGGTCACCATGATCACGAAGGATTTTTAGTCTGCGGAGACTAAATATCGTTCTGGATCATGAAAATCAGCCATGGCTGCCATACTCACGCAATGCAGTCTGTTGCTGGAGATTCTAGAGATGCTAAAGTGACAGAAGTTCGCATCGTGTCGTAGCACGGGCAATATCTGCGGACGATGTGCCCGGCCCGACCGGGCGCGTCAGCGCCTCACCCGGTAGTGGATGAACGTGGCGAACGGGGACTGCCTGACCCAGAGATGCTCGAGGTCGAGCGACTGGCCGAACCCGTCGAACAGCCCCTTCCCGCCGCCGAGCACCACCGGCGCGACGATGACGGTCAGCTCGTCAACGTACCCCGCGGCCAGCGCCTGGCGGATGAGGTCCGCGCCGCCCATCAGCATCACCTGCTTGCCCCCGGCCGCGGCGCTGGCCTGCTCGACCGCCTCGGCGAGGCTGCCGGCGAAGGTGAACCCGCCGCCGTCCGGCTGCTCGCCGGGCCGGTGGGTGACGATGAACAGCGGAACGTCCCACGGGTTCGCACCGCCCCAGGCCCCGGCCGCCTCGTAGGTGCCGCGCCCGGCGATGACCGCGCCGTTCGCCCCGGTCATCTCGTCCAGGTACGCCTTGTCCTCGCCGGACGCCTCGCCCCGGCCGGAGGATTCGTAGCTCCACGGCCCGCCGAACACCCAGTAGTGCAGCCGCTCGCCGCCCACGCCCAGGCCTTGCCCTGGGCCGTCGTCCGGCCCGGTGATGTACCCGTCCACCGATACGGTGATCCCGGCCACGATCTTGCTCATCACTGCCTCCTTCTGCTCCTCACCAGTCAGACGGCCCGGCCGGCCGGAAGTCATCGAGCCGCGATCATCCAGGCGGCCTCGTCCCTGGCCAGCTCGCGTGACAATGTGACCTAGCAGACATTGCCGCGCGGGCATTTCTCCATCGCGAATGGTGTTGCAGCGACCGGTGGTCAGGAAAGCAGAAATGGCCACTCGACGAGCCGCTAAGACCCGCCGATAGGACGGTAGGTGCTGCGCAAAACGCAGCGCAATGGAGGTTCTCAACATTATGAGGCTCAGCTCACGGTTCATTCTTGACAACCTTTTCCTGCTCGCGGCAGCATTCCTCGTCGTCGCCTCGATGACCTGGAGTGCCGGGGTGGCCGGCTGGATCGCGTTCGGCGTGTCGGCCGCCATCACCGTCATCGCCGGCACCAGCGCGGTGCTGACCGCCCGGTCCGGCCGCAAGCTCGGCCACGGCCTGGTCGGCCTGGTCGCCCTGTGGTCGCTCGTCGCGGCCCTGGCCTTCTCCGGCACGCTGCTGACCTGGCTGGTCTTCGCGGACGCGCTGGCCGTGGGCGTCCTCGCCCTGGCCGACCTGACCGCGCACGAGGCGACGACCGAGAAGGTCGTCCACCAGCTCGTCGTGCACGACGGGACCACCGCCGAGCAGCGCGCCGCCGCCTGATCCCGCAAAACCCTTCCCCAACCGGACCGCGTGCCTTCCCCCGTGGGCACGCGGTCCTTTCTTATTCCTTACCGGCGCCGCTAACGTGGTCAGCGATGGATACGGGGAGCACGCCGAGCCGAACAGCCTCCTGGCCGGTCAGGAGGCTGTTCCCGCTGCTCGCCACCGTGATCATGGCCGCCGCCGGGATGGCGGGCACGATCTGGGGCCCGCGCTTCTACGGCAAGACCGCCTGGGCGCTGCCCGACGACCTGTGGGGCACGCTGATCGCGGCCCAGCGGCTCGCCCACCTGAACCTGGCGGGCCTGTACACCTACCCCACTCAGCTGGTCTCGCTGCCCGGCGCGGCCATCATCCTGATCCCGGCCATCGCCGTCATCGATCCGGCCGGGCTCCAGCTGACGGTCCCGCATGCCCATGGCGCGTATCCCAGCGTGTGGTTGTTCGCCGGGCCGTATCAGGTCGCCATCTCGGCCGTGGCGCTGTTCGCCGCCGACGCGATCGCCGAACGCCTCGGCGCGACCAGGCCCAAACGCTTCTGGCTGGCCGCCGCGAGTGCCACCGCGCTGTGGAGCGTCACCGTGCGGTGGGGGCACCCGGAAGACGCTGTGGCGGTCGGACTGTTCATGTACGCGATCCTGGCGCTGGCCGATGCCAGGCCCGTCCGGTCGGCATGGCTGGCTGGAGCGGCCGTGGCCGTGCAGCCGCTCGTCCTGCTCGCGTTCCCTCTTCTCGCCGCGGTCGTCGAGCCCCGGCGCCTCCCCGGCTATGTCGCCCGGGCCGCCGCCCCGGGGGCACTGCTGCTGGCCGCCGCGGCCACGGCCAACTGGACCGCGACCGCTCACGCCGTCACCAGCCAGCCGAACTACCCGGCGATCGATCACCCCACCCCGTGGATCTACCTTGCCCCGCACATTGCCGACGGGCAGGTGGCGGCCGGCCCCGGCCGCATCCTGGCCATCGTGGCGGCCCTTGGCTGCGCGCTGGTAGTGGCGCGCCGCTGGCGGGCGATACGGACGGCCGGGCGGTGGGGCCCCGGGGCGCTGACCGAGTTGCTCTGGTGGACCGCGGTCGCGCTGGCGCTCCGGTCGGCGTTCGAGCCGGTCATGGTGTCCTACTACCTGTGGCCGCCGCTGGCGGTGGCCCTCGCCGCCGCCGCGAGCGACTGGTCACGCCTGCTCCCGGTCGGGTGCACCACCGTGGGGCTCACGTTCTTCTCGCAGGTCCAGTGGCATAACCCGTGGAGCTGGTGGACGCCGATGGTCGCCGGGCTGGCCCTGGCCCTGTTCTTCGCCCGGCCCCGGCCGGGCCGACCCCGGTCCGGCCCAACCCGGCCCGCTCCGCAGGTGCTCCCAGAGGCGGGGGAGCAGCTCGCCGCCGACGGCGCGCCATGACGCGATCTCGCCGTCCGACAGCGTGGTGACCGGGCTGGCTCCGGATGCGGCCAGCGCCGCGAGGTAGACGTCGCAGGCGGCCGCGAGCAGCCACATCCTGGCCACCGCGAGCCCGGGAGTGGCGCCCAGGGTGAGGGCCCCGTTGCCGCGCAGCAGCAGCGCCTCGCCGGCCGGGAGGCAGGATGCCGCCCGTTCGGCCCGATCGGCGGACCTGAGCAGCGCGGCGTCGTCGTACACCGGCACCGATTCGCCCAGCCACGCGGCCTGCCCGTGCACCGGCACCATTGCCGTGGTCACGGCCGCGACCGCCAACGCGGCAGCCGGCTGGGCCCGGGCGATGGCTGCCGCGTCCGGCCGGGCCCGGTACAGGGCCAGGTGCGCCCAGGCCTCGGCCGGTGCCCCGGCGGGCAGGGCGCGGACTGCGAGCGGGACCTCGATCACGCTCGCCGCGGTCACGCCGGCCAGATCGGCGGCGGGCGTGATCAGCATCGAATCGCCGGCCCGGGCTGACACATGCCCGAAGGCGGTGACCAGCCCCAGCCGCGCCAGCACGCGAGCCGCCTCGGCGACCTCGCCGCGCAATACCCTGTCCCGAATCACCCCGGGCTTCCCCTTCCCAGACGGCCGACCGCGTGTCTAAACTGTATGCAGTTTTTACTGTATGCAGTTTGCCGGCGAAGGGGAAGGCCGTGATCTCAGGACTGCACCATTATGCGCTCGAAGTGCCCGACCTGGCGGTGGCCGAGGGCTTCCTGCAGGACTTCGGCCTGGAGACGGGGGAGAAGGACGGGTCGCTGGTGGCCATGTGTCCCGGGCGCCAGCAAGAGCAGGTGAGGCTGGTGGAAGCCCCGGCCAAGCGGCTGCACCACGTCACCTTCACGCTCAGGCCCGGCATGACCGATGCGGTCCGCGAGGCGCTGGAACGGTCCGGCACACCCGTCATCGAGCCGCCGCCCGGCGCCACCGAGGACGGCCTGTGGCTGCGCGACCCGGACGGCACCGCCGTACAGCTGCTCGATGAACCCCAGGCGTCGGCCCGGCCGGTCGCCGAGGTGCTAGTCAACATGGGCGGCACTCGCCAGCGGTTCGACGTCGCCCAGTGGCGGACGGCCACCGAGGACGTGCTGCCGCGCCGGCTCGGGCACTCCTTGCTGTTCACCGCGCAGCCCGCGCGGATGACGGACTTCTACACTCAGGTGCTCGGGCTGCGGGTCAGCGACACGATCCACCACGACCTGGTGACGTTCCTCAACGCCGGGCCCGGCGATCACCACGTCTTCGGCTTCATCTCCAGCACCCACCGCGGCTTCCACCACGCCAGCTTCGAGGTCCCGTCCATCGACGCGATCGCGGTCGGTGCCGACCGGATGCGGGCCAAGGGCCACCAGGCGGGCTGGGGCCTGGGCCGCCACACCATCGGATCGAACTTCTTCCACTACAACCCCGACCCGTGGGGCTCGTGGATCGAGTGGTTCTCCGACATCGACCAGATCGACGACTGCTGGGTGGCCGGCGACTGGGACGTGCCCCCGCACCTGTGGGGCACCCCGCCACCCGAGACCTTCCTCGCCAACTCAGAGCCCGCCCCAACGAAGGAGTGAACCGTGAGCCGTGACGTAGCCCCCATCTTCGCCGACATCGACGGCATGAACGCCGACAAGTTCATCTCGCACCTCACGCCCGACGTGCGGTTCCGCTTCGCCAACATGGACCCGGCCATCGGGCACGCCGCGGTGAAGGAGGGGGTGGAGGGATTCTGGACCACGATCGACGGCCTGACCCACCACATCCTGAAGGTCCACGAGGTCGGCGACACCGTCATCGTGCAGATCGACGTGGAGTACCGCCGCAAGGACGGCAAGTCGGTCACCGTGCCGAACTGCGACGTCCTGGTCTTCGACGGCGACCTGGTGCGGGACTGGCAGATCTACATCGACCTGGCGCCGGTCTTCGCCTGATAGCAGACGGCGCGCGATGATCACGCTCACCGATATCGCCTACGTCAGGTCCGGGGTGGCGGACCTGGACGCGGCGACCCGCTTCGCCACCGGCATCGTCGGCCTGGAGCTGGTGACGCCCACCGAAGTCGGCGTCGCCCACCTGCGCGCCGACGGCCGGCACCACTGCCTGGCCCTGGTCGAGGGGCCCTCCGGAGTGATCTCCTCGGGTTTCAGCGTGGCTGACTCCGACGCGCTGGACGCCGCCGAGACCGAGCTCGAGCGGTCCGGCATCAGCGTGCACCGCGGCTCGCCCGCCGAGGCCAGATCCAGGCGGGTCGGTGAGTTCATCGGCTTCGATGACCCGTTCGGTAACCGGGTTGAGCTAGTGAACCAGCTCCAGACGGTGGCCCGGCCGGTGGCCTTCAGCCGCGCCGCGGGGATCACCGAGTTCGGCCACCTCTGCCTGGACGCGCCGGACGTGCACGAGGCCTACCGGTTCTGGAGCACGCGCTTCAACGCCCGTGTGTCTGACTGGCTCGGCGACGCCGCCTGCCTGATGCGGATCGATCCGGTGCACCACAAGCTCGCCGTCTTCCGCGGCGACGAGCCGGGCCTGTGCCACATGAATTTCCAGGTGGAGACCATCGACGACGTCTTCAGGAACTGGCACTACCTGGTCGAGCACGACGTCGAGATCGAGATGGGCCCGGGACGCCACCCGCAGTCGGGCGCGATCTTCCTGTACTTCCTGGGACCGGAGGGGTTCACCTACGAGTACTCCTTCGGCGTGCGCCGGATCGAGGACGACGCGGCCTGGGTGCCCCGCACCTTCGACCCGGCCGAACCCGGTTCCATCGACATGTGGCTCGGCCCCACCGCCCGTCCCATCACCCAGCCCCAGCTCCGCGCCGCCACCCCGGCCCAAGCCGCCCCCTGAGCCCGCCCGTCCGGTCAGCGAAAACGTCATGAAACCCGGAATCCACTGCGTTCAAACGCACTGGATCCGGGGTTTCACGGCGTCGCAGTGCTGGGGTTTCACGGCGTCGCGGTACTAGTCAGCGGCAGCGCGGCGGGCGCCTCGCGGTCGATCAGCGCCACCGCATGCGGAACGGCCGCGGGCTCGTAGGCGGGCGCGCAGTCGGCCAGCACCCGCAGCGCCGTGCGCTCCAGGTGGTGCGCCATCTCGGTCAGCGCGCCCCGCTCGTCTCCGGCGATCAGCGCCTCCAGGATGGCGGCGTGCTCGGCGTCGCCCGCGGTCTGCCAGCTGTTCGGCTCGGACAGCTGGTAGATGCGGATGTAGCGGGTGGTCCGGTCGGCGAAGGCCCGCAGCTGACGCTGCATCGCCTCGCCGGCCGCCGCCGTGCAGACCCGGTGATACTCGGTGTGCGCCCCGAACCACTCGTCGAAGTCGCCGGTCTTGGCGGCCTGGCGCATCGCGGTCAGCATCCGCTTCGCCTCGGCCCGCTCCTTGGCCCCGAAGTGCCCGATCGTCATCGACAGGGCCAGCGTCTCCAGCAGGATCCGGCTCGCGTAGACGTCGTCGAGCTCCTGCGGATCCAGGCCCGCTACCCGGGTGCGCTGGTTCGGCTCGATCTCGACCAGGCCCTCCTCCTGCAGCATCCGCAGCACCTCACGCAGCGGGGTGCGGCTGATGCCGAGCTGAGCGGCCAGGCTCACCTGGGACAGCTTGGTGCCCGGCTTCAGCGTGCCGTCGAGGATGCATTCCCGCAGGTAGGCGTGGACGTGCGGGATGGCCTGCCGGGCTTCGGGCAGGTCGACCTTGCGGATGTCAGGGACCTGCACGACACGAGGCATGGACAGCATTCTCCTCGATACGACCGCAATCGGATGCAGTTCACCAAGCAACAATAACTGCATACAGTTTACCCGCCCCCCGCGGCCCCACTCCTGCCCTCCACCCCCGGCGCGCCTCCCGGGCCAAACGGCTCCATGATCATGGATAGTTTCGGTCGCTATCCGGTCGAAACTACCCATGATCATGAAATGCCCGCCCGGCCCGTGCCGCCCACCAAACTGCATGCAGTTTCCGGCCGCACCCTCTTGAACCAGGCCGCCAAACTGCATACAGTTTGAGGTACCAAGCCACCGCGGCGAGGAGGCAGCGATGGACCGAGTGGGCGTGATCGGCCTGGGCAAGATGGGCCTGCCCATCGCCAGGAACCTGATGGTACGCGGCTTCCACGTCACCGGCTACCGCCGCAGCGGCTCTCCCGAACTCCTCAGGGAAGGTGGCACCGTCGCCTCCAGCGCGGCCGAGGTCGCCGCGGAAGCAGACGTCATCCTGTCGATCGTCCCCACCGCCGACGACGTGGAGGAGATCATCGCGGGCCCGGCCGGCACCCTGGTGAACCTGAAGCCGGGCACGATCCACATCGAGATGAGCACCATCGACGTGGACCGCAAGGCCCGCCTGCGCGACCAGGTACGGGCCAAGGGCGGCGACCTGCTCGACTGCCCGATCTCCGGCAGCCCGGGCATGGTCGCGCCGCGGAAGGCCACCACGTTCGCCTCGGGCGACAAGCAGAGCGTCGACACCGTGACGCCGGTCCTCGACGCCATCTCCGGTCCGTGGATCTACACCGGCGCGTTCGGCACCGGTGCCCGGATGAAGTACGTCGCCAACCTGCTGCTCGCCGTGCACACCGTCGCCGCGGCCGAGGCGATGGCCCTGGCCCGGCGCAGCGGCCTCGACCTGGAACTCGTCCAGAAGACCCTGGACGAGTCCATCGCCAGCTCGGCCATCTGGCGCCAGCGCGGCCCGCTGATGGCCGAACGCGCCTGGTCTCCCGCGCCCGGCCCGATCAGCACGCTGCACCCGATCCTGGAGCAGATCGAGGAGCACGCCGCCAGCATGGGCCTGTCCGCGTCGGTGTTCACCGCGGCCAAGGAGGTCTTCGACAAGGCCCTGGCGGACGGCTGGGGCGACCTGGACATCGCCAGCGTCCACGATCAGGTGAACCGATGACCTGGTCGCTGGCCAGCTACACCGCCCGCGGCGGCCGGGGCTTGGGGGTGCTGCGCGAGGACGGCGCGCTCGTCGGGCCGGCCGGCCTCGAGCGCTGGCCGACCAGCATGGACCTGCTCGGGGACTGGCCCGAGGCCGAAGCCGTCCTGCGCGACCTGGACGTGGACAACGCGCCAGTGATCGAATACGACGCGCTGCTCCCGCCGCTGCAGTGGCCGCGCAAGGTGATCTGCGCCGGGGTGAACTACCGCAAGCACATGCAGGAGATGGGCGGCGAGATCCCGGCGGCGGGCTGGCGCCCGTTCTTCTTCCTCAAGGCCCCCACCACCTCGGTCATCGGCCCCAGGGACCCGATCGTGATCAGCGACCCGGCCCGGGCCAGGTACGACTGGGAGGCCGAACTGGCCGTGGTCATCGGCACCGGCGGCAAGAACATTGATCCCGAACGGGCCGGGTTTCACGCCGCGGCCTACACCGTCTGCAACGACATCACGGCGCGCGGCTACCACCGGCGTGACGCCGTCCCCGCGGACGCGTTCCGCTACGACTGGTTCGCGGCCAAATCCGTCGAGGGCTCACTGCCGCTCGGCCCGGGCCTGACCCCGGCCTTCCTCGTGCCGGACCCGCAGGACCTGCGTCTGCGGCTGTGGGTGAACGGCGAGCTGCAGCAGGACGAGTCGACCGCCGACATGGTCTGCCCGGTGGCCGAACTGATCGCGGCCGCCAGCGAGGTCGTCACGCTCGAGCCCGGCGACGTGATCGCCACCGGCACCCCGGCCGGCGTCGGCGCGGCCCGGGGGCTGTACCTGCGCGGCGGCGACGTCGTCCGGGTCACCATCGACGGGCTCGGCACCCTGGAGAACACCGTGAAGGAGGACTGATGATCTTCGTTTCGCACGCGCTGCCGGTCAACGTGGCCGGCGAGCCGCAGCTGGACCGGGCCGCCGTCTGGGACGGGCTGGTGCTCAAGGCCAACAACGCGCTGCCGTTCGTGCCCAGCATGACCTACTGCGAGGTCACCGAGCGGTACAGCGACACCGTCTTCGACCGGGACATCGACTTCCGCGGGGAGCGCTTCACCGAGCGGATCACGCTCGAGCGACCGCACCGGGTGACGTTCACCCGCATCGCCGGCCCCGTGCTCGGCACGATCGCCAACGAGATCGAGGGTCCGGACGACGACCTCAAGCTCCGCTTCAGCTTCGCGCTGGTCGTGGCCGGGGTCGAGGGAGGCTCGGCCCGGGAGCGGGACTACGCGGACTCGATGACCGG
>Ga0207657_10004453_pt1 | contig 14820 bp, 12 predicted proteins | sample KBSC33metaG_FD_184316 | JGI IMG/M metagenome (GOLD analysis project Ga0207657, IMG submission 184316) | Corn rhizosphere microbial communities from Kellogg Biological Station, Michigan, USA - KBS C3-3 metaG (SPAdes) (version 2) | ecosystem: Host-associated > Plants > Roots > Rhizosphere > Soil ... | reverse complement strand
CTCGTTGAGCCGCGAGGCCGGGATGCGCAGGTCGAACGTCGCCTCGCCGGCGTGACCGCGGGCGTCGACGTTCGAGCTCTGGACGTAGCCGCCCATCCGGTCGGCGACCCCGACGACCTTGTCGGCCGTGTCCTGGAGGCGCGCGCCCGGCGTGGTCAGCGTCAGCTGGGCCGCGCGCTCCTGGACGCGGTGCACGGCAGGGGCGGCCACGGTCGGAGCGACGAGGCTCTCGGCGCTCGCGGCGCCGCCGGACGCCGCCTTGGGCGCGCGGGCGGCCGCGCCGACGTCGGCCGAGTGCTGCGGAAGGAGGTCGGACTGCTTCGATCCGCCGCTGCCACCGATCACGGCGATCGCGACGGCGACGGCGGCTGCCGTCGCGCCGGCGAGCCCGAAGGCGGGCAGGAGGCTGAGCCTGGGACGGCGCCGCGGGGCGGAGGGGCGCACGAACCCCTCCGCCACGGCGTCGTCGAGGCGCTGCGCGAAAGCCGGCGACATGCGCGGCGCGGAGGCGCGCGCCTCCTCGACGATCAGCGCGAGCTCAGGGTCGGAGCGGTCTCCGGCGCCTGCGGCCTCGATGGCCCGCAGCTCGCGGTCGGTGTTCTCATGCCTCATTGCAGGCCTCCCTCAGCTTGGCGACGACCCGGCACAACCTGGTGCCGGCGTTCGACTCCGACGCGCCGATCACGACGCCGATCTCGGCGTTGCTCATGCCCGCGAAGAACTTCAGGGCGACGAGCTCGCGCTCGCGTGGGTCCAGCTCGGCCAGCGCCGCGCGGATGGCGGCGCGCTGGATTGGATCGGACTCGTCGGCGGCGGCGGAAGGGTCGACCGGCTCGAGCTCGCCGAGCGATGCGCGCCGCTTGCGCTTGCGCAGCTCGTCGAGCGCCGCGTTGCGCGCGATGGCGAACAGCCACGCCCGCTCGCTGCCCCGCCGCCGGTCGAAGCGGCTGCGCCCGCGATAGGCCCGCTCGAACGCCGCCATCACCACGTCCTCGGCCGCCGCGCGGTCGCGCAGCAGCGTCATCACGTAGGCAAACAGGTCGCCGGCCGCATCCCGGTAGAGGGCGTCGAACGACGAGGCTTGCGGATCGGGCGGGGCCAAGGCCACAACCAACTCTCCCATGTCCGTACTACGTCGCGACGTGGCTAGCATCACAACCGATGTCCCGGTCGCTGCTCGCTCTTCTGTGCTGCGCCCTCCTCCTGCCCGCTGCCGCGGCGGGCCGCAACCGCGCCCTGTGGGCCACGATCAACGTCTGCGACACGATCGCGCACCCCGACACGATCGGGATCCGAGGCTCGATGCCGGGCACCGGCAACGCCGGCCAGCAGATGTTCATGCGCTTCCAGGTCCAGTTCTTCCAGGCCTCGACGCAGCGCTGGCACAACATCCCCAAGGACGGCGACTCCGGCTTCCAGCTGGTCGGCAACGCCGCCGCGAAGGCGCGTCAGAGCGGCTGGCGCTTCATCTTCGCCCCGCCGAGCGGCGGCAGCTGGCAGATGCGCGGCGCGGTGACGCTCGAGTGGCGGACCGGCTCGAAGGTCGATCGCCGCGTCAAGGTCCTGACCAGCGCCGGGCACCGCAGCAGCGCGGGCTCGGACCCGCAGGGCTACAGCGCCGACACCTGCGTCATCAGCTAGCGCGGCTCGCGAACAGCCTGGGGTCGTTGGTGATGACCCCGGAGACGCCGAGCGCCTCGAGCCGCGCGATGCGCGCCGCGTCGTCGACGGTCCACACGTAGAGCTCGCCGCCGGCGCGCTCGATCGCGCTGACCAGCCGCGGCGTGACGAGCGCCCAGTGGCACATGAGCGCATCGAAGTGCCCGGCGCGCATGGCGCGCTCCGTGCTCGTGGGCAGCAGCTCGCGAGCGACCGCGCCGATCGCGTAGGCGGGGTAGCGCGTGTACCAGGTGCGCAGCGGGTCGCGGCGCAGCTTGGGCACCGAGAGGCCGATCCGCGCGCCGGGTTCGAAGTCGCGCAGCGCGCGCAGGCTCTCCCGCTCCATCGTCGAGATCAGCGCGCGGTCGAGGAGCCGATGGCGGCGCAGTGCCGCGGTCACGCGCTCCTCGTAGCCGGTCACCTTGAGATCGACGTCGAGCTCGATGCCGCTGTAGCCCGCGCCCCGCAGGTGCTCGAGCCCCTCGTCGAGCTCGATGACGTCCGCCCGCCTGGCGTCGATGTAGTCGTGTGCGAGCAGCAGGCGCCCGGTCCCGTCGCGGTGCTCGGGCAGCACGTCGAACTCGATCATGTCGACGCCGGCCTCGAGCGCCGCGTCGAAGCTCGCCAGCGTGTTGCCGGGCGCGATGTGGTGCGCGCCCTTGTGGCCGACGCGCTTCACCGCTGGCATCCGGGGCACCAGTAGGTCGGGCGGTTGTCGTCCCACTGGCCGCGCTGCTCGACGAGCGTCCCGCAGCGCGGGCACGGCCGGCCGGTGAGGCCGTAGATCACCTTGAACGTGTCCTGGCGGCCGGTGCGCGCGGACTCCTGCATCCGCGGGCGCGTCCAGCGCACGAGGCCGAGCGCCTCGTCGTCGGACACGCTCCCGGCCGGTCGCCATGGGTCGATCTCGGTGCCGAAGCACGCTTCGCACTTCCACAGGTTGCCGATGCCGGCGATCGTGCGCTGGTCGAGCAGCGCGTCGCCGATCGGGCGCGTCGGGTCGTCCTCGCGCAGCCGCGCGAGGAACCGCTGCTCGTCGAAGTCCGCCGCGAGGATGTCCGGGCCGAGCATCGTGAGGCGGCGGTCGAAGCGCCGGCGCGTCTCGGTGATGAGCTCGAGCACCGGCCCGTCGAACTCCACGACCTTCGTGTCGCCGCTGGTGATGACCAGCCAGGCGCGCCGGGCGCTGCGATGCCAGCGCCGGCCGGGCTCGAAGACGCCCCACGACCCGGTCATGCGCAGGTGCGAATGGATCGTCAGATCGCCCTCGAAGCGCAGGAAGAGGTGCTTGCCGTGGGCGCTGACCTCCTCGACCGCCCGGCCGCCGAGCCTGTCGGGCCAGCGGTCGGCGCCGAAGCGCGGGTGCGGCGTGGCGATCTCGTCGGGGACGCGGCCCTCCAGCACGGGCCGGATCCGGTTGGCCGCGTGGTGGATGGTGTCGCCCTCGGGCACGGCCCGAGGCTAGCCCCGGGCCGTGCCGTCGGATGACGACTAGGACTGCGTGGTCTGCTGGTCCGTCGAATCCGTCGAATCCGTCGAGCCGGACGAGTCCGACGACTTCGGATGCGTCTGATCGACGACGTGCTTGGCCGTGTAGCGGCCGTCGGTGCCGGCGACGTTCGTGGTCTGGACGACGACCTTGTCGCCCACCGCGAGGTCGCTCGCGTCGATCTTGCCGTCGTTGTTGCTGTCGGCGGCCGTGATCCGCGCCTTGCTGACGTCGAAGCTGACGTCGGTGCCGACCATGGACTTGCCGGGGTGGCTGGCCCTCCCGACGTGGACGACGAGCGTGCCGGTCGTCGCGTCGTAGCTGACGACCGTGCCCTTGGCCACCACCTTCTTGGGCTTGGCGTGACCCTTGCCGTGCTGGGCCGCCGGCGGGTTGCCGCCGTTGCCATGATCGCCGCCGGGATTGCTCGGGGGTCCGCCCTTGGCGAACGCCGCCGGGGCGGCGGCCAGGGCCAGCGCCGATACGGCGATCGCGGTGCGGTTGATGATGCTCACGTCTCTACGGCCTCCTGTGGAGTGGGTGCATCCTGCATCGGCTCCAAACCGCCGGAGGCTGACCGGGTTGGTCAGTTGCCTGGACGCCTGGACGTTTGTTCGACCAGGGCGCGGTCCGCGTCGTAGCTCAGCAGCGCGAGCGCCTCGCCCGGCGCGAGCCAGCGCAGCTCGTCGACCTCCTCGTTCGGCGCGAAGCCTTCGTCCTCGATCACCGACATGCGCCACCAGCGCACGATCTTCGGCGTGCCGCCGACCTCGTACTCGTGTGGCGGTAGCTCCTCGCCGAGCGCGCAGCGCAGGCCGCACTCCTCGTGGACCTCGCGCAGCGCCGCGGTCTCGAAGTCCTCGCCCGCGTCGAGCTTGCCCTTCGGCAGCGACCAGTCCTCGTGGCGGGGCCGGTGGACGACCGCCACGAGGCCCTCGCGGACGACTAGCCCGCCGGCTGCTCTGATCGCTGCCACGCGGGCAGGCTAATACGGACCTGCCCCATGGCCGCCGCGGCGACCGAGCACAGCAGCCCGCCGGCGATGACGATGAACACGCCGTGGCGGAACGCGGCCACGGCGTCGGCGGGCGCCGGGGTGCCGACGACCGCGACGAGCAGCGCGACGCCGAGCGCCGATCCGAGCTGGCGGCTCATGCCGAAGATGCCCGAGCCGGTGGCGAAGCGATGCGGTGGCAGGGCCGCGGCGGCCGCCCCCGACAGCGTCGGGATCACCAGGCCCACGCCCATGCCGCCGACCATGAAGCCCGGCAGGAAGTCGCGCGCGTAGTCGGCGTGCGCGCCCATGCGAGCGGCCCAGTAGACCGAGCCGGCGGCGAACGCCAGGCCGCCGAGCATCGCGACGGCCCGGTGGCCGATGCGCTCGGTCAGCCGGCTGCCGAGCACCGAGAACAGCGCGGCCATGAGCGGGCCGGGGGAGATCATCAGGCCGGCGGTGAGGATCGATTCACCCCACACGCGGGTGAGGAACAGCACGCCGCCGAGCAGCATGGCGCCGAATCCGGCGAAGAACGCCAGCCCGGCGAGGTTGGAGGCCATGAAGGCGCGCACGCGCAGCAGGTCCGTCTCGACGACGGGCACCGGGTGGCGCACCGTGCGCCGGCTGAAGATGGCGAGCGCCACCACGGCGGCGGCGAACAGGCCGAGCACGCGACCGGAGCCCCAGCCCCAGCCCGGGCCCTCGACGATGCCCGCCGTCAGGGCGCCGACGCCGATCGTCAGGACGACGGCGCCGAGCAGGTCGGGCAGCCGCGTCGCGGCCTCGTCGCGCTCCTCGCGCAGGACGCGGACGGCGGCGACGAGGGCGATCGCCGCGACCGGGAGGTTGACGATGAAGACCCAGCGCCAGCTGAGCTGCACGAGCAGCCCGCCGATGGGCGGGCCGGCGGCGGCGGCCACGCCGCCGACCGCCGCCCAGGCGCCGACGTACGCCGTGCGCTTCTCCGTCGGGGCCGCGGAGAGCAGCAGCGCGAGCGAGGTGGGGAAGAGCAGCGCGCCGCCGATCGCCTGCAGGACCCGGGCGCCGACGAGGAAGCCGACGGACGGCGCCATCGCGGCGAGCGCGCTGGCGACCGTGAAGACCACGAGGCCGACGACGAACGCGCGCTTGCGGCCGACCATGTCGGCGATCCGTCCGAGCGGCACGAGCAGCGCCGCGAACACGATCGCGTAGGCGTTGAGCACCCACGACAGCGAGGAGTCGCTCCCGCCGAGGTCGCGCTGGATGTCGGGGAACGCGATGTTGACGATGAAGAGATCGAGGCTCGCCATGAACACGGCGGCCGAGACGACGAGGAGAACGTTCCGCGGAGAGCTGAGTTGCTTCATGAAACCTATTCCTATCAGAGTGGGTTGCGTCATGCAACCATCTGAGCTACGCTGCGTGTGTGCTGAAGCGCACCTACGACACGCAGGTCTGCTCGATCGCGTCCGCGCTCGAGCTCGTCGGCGAGCGCTGGAGCCTGCTCGTGCTGCGCAACGTGTTCCTCGGCGTGCGGCGCTTCGACGACATCCAGCGCAACCTCGGCATCGCCCGCAACGTGCTGCGCGACCGCCTCGCCCTCCTCGTCGACGAGGGGATCCTCAAGCGCGTGCGCTACCAGGAGCGCCCGGAGCGCTTCGAGTACCGGCTGACCGACAAGGGGCGCGACCTTTGGCCGGTGCTCCACGCGCTCATGACCTGGGGCGACGAGTACGTCGCGGGCCACGGCAACGAGCCCACGATCGTCGAGCACCGCGACTGCGGCGGGCGTGTCGACGCCCGGCGGATGTGCGACCGCTGCGGCGAGGTCGTCGACTTCGTGGACGTCGCCGCGAAGCCCGGCCCGGGCGCCGGGCCTCGGCACCCGCTGCTGCGCACCGCCTAGTGGCGGTGGCGCTTGGGCTTCTTCTTCGCGGCCTTGCGGCCCATGCAGGGCGGAAGCGGCGTCACGTTGGACTGCGACGGGTGCTCGTGGAGCACCTTGACCTTCGTCCCGGCGATGTGGATGCAGGTGATGCCGGTCTCCTGCCCGCGGCTCGACGTGAGGATCCCGCCGTCGGGGTTCGACCGCGAGACGACCTCGTAGTCCCCGTCGGGCACGTTCTTGGAGATGTCGATGTACTGCTGCGGCAGGTCCCAGGTGTAGACATCGCCCCAGCCGGGTGAGATCCCCATGAACTCCGGCAGGCCGCCCGGGCCGTACGGCGTCGTCAGGGCCGGCTGCGTCGAGTACCCGTTCGGGATGTTGCACGTCGGGAAGCTGTAGATGCGCGGGCGCTGGGCGTTCGCCGGGCCGCCGAACGTGTAGTCGTCGACGTCGATCGTGCAGAAGCCGACCTTGTTCGACGCGGCCACGGGCTTGGCGCCGGGCAGGCCGTTCTTGCCGACCGCGTAGAGCTGGTAGCGGCCCATGTTCTGGTAGTGGAAGTGGCCGTGCTGCGTGTGGAAGACGCACGGTCCCGCGTTGTGATCGGCCATCGAGCCGCTGCCCGCGAGGACCTCCTGCATCATCTGGCAGTGCCCGTCGAAGGCGTCGGGGGTGTAGTCGAAGCGCAGCACCAGCGGCCCCTGGCCGACGTTGCGGATGTCGTTGTCGAAGCGCAGGCAGCGCGTCGAGCCGAACTGGGCCGTCTCGTCGGCGTAGCAGGAGTTCGCGAACGTCCCGTCCGGCGTGAAGCGCCAGCCGGTCGGATTCGAGGCGATCGGCGGCACGTCGGCGATGTGGAAGTTCGCCGGCGCGACGGTCTGGATCTGCGGCAGCACCTGGCGCCCCTTGGGCAGCCGCTGCAGCGGGTCGTGGAAGACCTGCGCCGTTCCCGCGTAGGCGAGGTCGGCCTTGTTGAAGTCGGTGTAGAACGGGACCATCCGGATCCGGTAGAGGCCGTTGTGCGGACGGCTGAGCAGCACCGACTGGGCGTTGGAGTCGAGGTCGATGGCCTGGGCGACCGTCTTGCCCGTGCTCACGTCGTCGACGTAGAGGTTCCACTGGTCGAAGTCGGTGGCCCACTTGATCGCGATAAGCACGCCGTCGCCCGGCTGGTCGGTGGGACCCTCGGCCTGCTGGCGCGAGATCCCCGCCGGCGCGTCCTTGACCGGACCCTTCGGGAACGTCCCGGCCGGTAGGTCGATCTTGATCGTGAGCGTGTCGCACGTGTCGGTCGTGCACGACTGCTCCGTCGGCGGCCCGTAGCCCTGGCCGGTCTGGTCGAGGCTCTTGCCCTTCCAGTGGATCGTCTGCTTGGCCGAGTGCAGCGTCTGCTGCGGCAGGTCGGCGGCGAGCGCCGCAGGTGCCAGGGCCAGGGTCGCTGCCACCGCCGCGAGCGTCGCCCTCACGATCCGCACCCGGTGGCCTCGAAGGCCGCCGCGTCGGCGTAGTACGTGCCGCGCGGGTAGTAGTCGCCGAGCGTCTCCTCCTCTGTCCCGGGCGTCGCGTTCTGGATCGCCTGGGCGAAGTCGGGCGCCGGCAGCATGTTGCGCTCGTAGGCGATGCCCTTCGGGTCCGGGCCCCAGGGGAGCCACTCGACGCCGCACTCGGGCACGGCGTTGGTCGGCCGGTCCGCGGCGGTCGAGATGACGATCGTGTAGTAGCCGTTCGCGTCGGTCCGGACGTCCTTGTCGGCCACACATGCGTAGGACTGCGTCGTGCGGTTGGCGGTGCACATCGACCAGTAGCGCAGCTGGCCGGCGCCCATCACCGGCTCGCCGTCGTAGGTCAGCGGCGTGGTCGGCAGCTTCGCGCGCAGCGCGATCACCTGGCCGTACTCCTGTGAGAGGTACGTGTAGACGTACTTGTTGTCGGCGTTCTCGCCGAGCCCGGACGGGAGCTGGTCGGTGACGCCGGTGACCGTGTCGCCGGTGCCGGCGGGCGCCGTCGGGTTGTCGGTCACCCCGGTCGCGTAGCTCGTCGGCGCGTTTACGTACTTGTGCCAGACCGGCGTCGGGTAGGCGAGCAGCGACGACCCGGTCTGGGGGAAGTCGCCGGGGCCGGCGGCGCCCAGTGCCTGCGTGAGGCCCGCGTCCGTCCCGGGGTCGTCGCAGACGGGCTGCTCGATCCGCGTCCCGTCGGAGAGCACATCGGTCACCGTCGGGGCGGGCACGCCGCCGAACGGGCCGGCCGTGCGGTCGGGCAGGTAGATGCGGTAGGCGAGGCCGTGGCCGGACTTCGAGCCATCCGGGTTCGTGTCGTAGAGCGTGTTCGGGGCGGGGCCGCTCGCCGGCTGCGAGCCGGCGACGAGGCGGACGGTGTAGGAGCGCTTGGCGGCGGTGCGGTTCGCGCCGGGCACGAAGGGATTCGTCGAGCCGGCATCGGGCGCGATCGACTCGTCGCGCAGGTTGCTCGTGACCTGGAGCGTCGAGCTGTAGGTCGACAGCGACATGTAGCGCGAGTGCGGGAACCGGCCGGTGATCTCGACGTAGCCGCCCTGCGGGACCGGGAAGACGCCGGCGAGGTACCGCGTGCCGGTGTCGGGGAACAGCACGTTCTCGCGATCGGCGCTCGGTTCGAGGATCCAGCCGCACGAACGCGCGCGGGCGGGATCCGACGCGTGGGCGATCGGCGCGAGCGCAAGCATCGCGGCGACCCCTGCCAGGAGCCCCCTCATGCGCCTAATTTACCTGGCGTCTACGCGCTGAGCGTCAGTTTGCGCGGGCCGGGGCGGAAGCCGACGTCGATGAGGACCTGCTCCCAGTCCGAGCCGACCACGGGCTCGCCGTTGACGCGCTCGAGCGAGAGCTTGCGGGCGCGGTCGCCGAGCACGAACGCTGCGAGCGCCTCGAGGCCCGGACGCACGCGCTGATCGTCGTCGTCGACGAGCAGCGTCACGCCGCGGCCGCCCTTCTCGACGTAGATGACCGGCTCGGCGCCGGCGAGGACGACGAACGCGCCGCGGACCCGTGCGGGCCTTCTCTTCTCATCGTCGCGCTTCGGCCACGGCAGCGCGGCGCCGTAGGGTTGCGCCGGGTCGGTCGCGGCGAGCACCAGCGGCGGGCGCTCCTCGCTGGCCCTCTGCGCGCGCAGCCGCTCGACCGCGGCGGGCAGCGCGAACTGCGCGCCGCCGAGGCCCTCGACGAAGTAGCCGCGGCGGCACACGCCGAGGGTCTCGAGGGAGGCGAAGCTGTCGTAGAGCATGGAGAAGCCGCCCGGGATGCCCTCGGCGAGCACGTGCTCGCGCGTCACGATGCCGTAGCGCTCCAGCAGCAGCTCGGCGAGAGTGCGGCGGCGCTGGTCGGGCGCCGGCTCGCTGCGGAAGATCGACGTGGTCAGCGACCAGCGGCCCTGGACCTGCGCGCTCGCGCCGCCGCGGCGGGCGCCGAAGCGCCGGCCGGCGCGCGTGCGGTCCGCGCTGCGCTGCGCCCGCGCGAGCGTCAGCCGCGGCGCGCGCAGCGGCGCCCACGCGTCGTTCGTCGCCTCACCCGCCCAGACGAGGTCCCACAGCGCCTCCTGGATCTCCTCGGGTGGCAGCGGCAGCTCGGCCAGCAGGTCGGTGAAGAAGCACGGCGCGCGGCCGAGCCGCTCGCGCAGCAGCTCATGTGCCTCCTCGCTCGGAGCCTCCGCGTTCGCGCCCACCCGCCCGGGCGGCCCGATCGCCTCGGCGTCGTCGCGGAAATACAGCGCGACCTTGCCGCTGTTGCGCCCGAGCGACCCGGCGCCGACCCAGACCACCTCGCCGCTCGAGCACAGCTGGTCCAGCCACGTCGGCGAGTAGGCGCCCGTGCGGCGCGGCAGCACGTCGCGCTCCCAGACCTCGGCCGGCAGCGGGATCCCCTGCAGCGGCACGAGCACCTCGCGCAGGCGGTCGATGCCGGCGCCGGCGGCGGCGTGGCGGTCGACGCCCTGCCACGACGGCAGGAACGCCGCGAGCTCGCGCTGGTCGGTGGCCTCGATCTCCTTGCGCAGCACCGCCAGCGACGCGCGCCGCAGGCGGCGCAGCACCTCCGGGTCGCACCACTCGCGCTCGGAGCCTCCGGGGCGCAGCTCGCCGCGCACGAGCTCGCCCGCGCGCTCGTGCTCGCGCAGCGCCGGCGTGCAGTCGACGCGGTAGCGGTCGTTGACGTCGGCGGAGGTGAACGGCCCGTGCGTCCGGGCGTAGCGCGCCACGAGCTTCGTCAGCGCGTCGGGCACGTCGGCCAGGAACACCTCAGGCAGGCCGCCGGGCGGCACGACGCCGAGGGCGTCGCGGAACAGGCCCGCGTCGTCGGCGGCGATCCAGCGCGGCTCGCCGCCGACGCGGACCTCGATCGCCCGGCGCTCGTCCTCGAGCGCGCGCAGCATCGGCTCGGCGTCCTCGACTGTGCGGGCCTGCGCCTCTGCGACCGTCAGATCTCCGAGGCGGCGCAGCACGTCGGCCAGCGCGTCGCGGGTCTCGGCCTTGGTGCGGTCGCTGCGGTGCTGGAGGTCGGCCTCGACCTGGTCGAGCGCGTCGGCGTCGATCAGCTCGCGCAGCTCCTCCTGGCCGAGCAGCTCGCGGAGCAGGTCGCGGTCGAGCGACAGGGCGGCCGCCCGCCGCTCGGCGTTCGGCGTGTCGCCCTCGTACATGTACGTCGCGACGTAGTCGAAGAGCAGCGACGACGCGAACGGCGAAGCGGACGCCGTTTCCACCTCGACGAGCGACCGCTCGCGGCGGTGCAGCGAGGTCAGCAGCTCGATCAGCCCGGGCACGTCGAGCACGTCGCGCAGGCACTCGCGGTAGGTCTCGAGGACGATCGGGAAGTCCGCGTAGCGCTTGGCGACCTCGAGCAGCGTCTGCGACTTCAGGCGCTGTTGCCAGAGCGGCGTGCGGCGCCCGGGCCAGGCGCGCGGGATGAGCAGCGCGCGGCCGGCGTTCTCGCGGAAGCGCGCGCCGAACAGCGCGCTGCCGGCCAGCTCGCCGACGACCGCGTCCTCGACCTCCTCGGGGTCGAGCAGCACCAGATCCGCGCCGGGCGGCTCGTCCGCGTCGGGTAGGTGGACGATGATCCCGTCGTCCGACCAGATCGCGTCGGACTCGAGGCCGAGCGTGTCGCGAATGTGCCGCGACAGCGCGAGGCCCCAGGCGGCGTGGACGCGGCCGCCGAACGGCGACAGGACGCACAGTCGCCAGTCGCCGATCTCGTCGCGGAAGCGCTCGACGACGATCGTCCGGTCGCTCGGGATGACGCGCGTCGCCTCCTGCTGCTCGCGCAGGTAGTCGAGCAGGTTGCGGGCGGCGAGCGCGTCGAGGTCGTAGTCGCGCTCGAGTACCTCGGCCGGCTGGTCGACCGCCCAGCGCGCGAACTTGCCGAGCTCCTCGCCGAGCTCCTTCGGGCGGCCGACGCTGTCGCCCTTCCAGAAGGGCACGGCGCCCGGGTGGCCCGGGGCGGGGGTGACGATCACGCGGTCGCGGCCGATCTCCTCGATCCGCCAGGTCGACGCGCCGAGCAGGAAGGTCTGGCCCGCGCGCGCCTCGTAGACCATCTCCTCGTCGAGCTCGCCGACGCGCCGCCCGTCGGGCAGCGTGACGCTGTAGAGGCCGCGGTCGGGGATCGTGCCCGCGTTGGCGACCGCGAGCTGGCGCGAGCCCTTGCGCCCGCGGATCGTGCCGCCGACGCGGTCCCAGACGATGCGCGGGCGCAGCTCGCCGAACTCGGCGCTCGGGTAGCGGCCGTCGAGCATGTCGAGGACGTTCTCGAGCAGCGGGCGCGGCAGCTCGGCGTAGGAGTGGGTGCGGGTGACGAGCGCGAACAGTTCGTCGACCGGCACCGGCTCCTCGGTGGACGCCGCGATCGAGACGATCTGCTGGGCGAGCACGTCGAGCGCGTTGCGCGGTACGACGGTCGGCTCGATCCGGCCCTCGCGCATGAGCTTGACGACGACCGCGCTCTCGAGCAGGTCGGCGCGGAACTTCGGGAAGATCCGGCCCTTCGAGACGTCGCCGACGCCGTGGCCGGCGCGGCCGATGCGCTGCAGCCCGCGCGACACCGACTTCGGCGACTCGACCTGGAGCACGAGGTCGACCGCGCCCATGTCGATGCCGAGCTCGAGCGACGAGGTCGCGACCAGGCACGGCAGCTCGCCGGCCTTGAGCATCTCCTCCACCACGAGGCGCTCCTCGCGCGCGAGCGAGCCGTGGTGGGCGCGGGCGATCTCCTCCTCGGCCAGTTCGTTCAGGCGAAGCGCAAGCCGCTCGGCCGCGCGCCGCGCGTTGACGAAGATGATCGTCGAGCGATGCTGGCGGACCAGCTCGAGCAGCTGCGGGTACATCGCCGGCCAGATCGAGCGGCGCGTCGCCTCGCCGTAGTTCGCGGGCGGCTCGAGCGGGTCGGTGGGGGGCAGGCCCTGATCGGGCTCGGTCATCGACTCGACCGGCACCTGGATCTTGATGTCCAGCGGCTTGCGGACCCCCGTGTCGACGACGCGGCAGGTGCGCTGCGGGCCGACCATGAAGCGGCCGACCTCCTCGAGCGGGTTCTGCGTCGCGCTCAGGCCGATGCGCTGGACGTCGCGTTCCGCGTTCGCGGCGAGCCGCTCGAGGGTCAGCGCCAGGTGCGAGCCGCGCTTGGTGCCCGCGACCGCGTGGATCTCGTCGACGATCACCGTCTCGACGTCGGTGAGGATCTCGCGCGCCTGCGAGGTCAGCATCAGGTAGAGCGACTCGGGCGTGGTGATCAGGATGTCCGGCGGGTCGCGCCGGATCGCCATGCGGTCCTTCTGCGAGGTGTCGCCGGTGCGCACCGCCACCTTGATGTCGCTGGGTGGGTGGGATCCGATTCCTCGGAGCGGCGCGCGCAGGTTGCGCTCGACGTCGTAGCTCAGCGCCTTGAGCGGCGAGACGTAGACGACCCGCGTGCCGCTTCCTTCCGCCCGCGGCTGCGCGGCGAGCCGGTCGATCGCCCACAGGAACGCGGCGAGCGTCTTGCCCGATCCGGTCGGCGCGCTGATGAGCACATGCTCGCCCGACGCGATCGCCGGCCAGGCCTGCTCCTGCGCCGCGGTCGGAGCCTCGAAGGCGCCCTCGAACCACTCACGAACGGCCGGAGTGAAGCGATCGAGGGACACGCTTCCAGGGTACGCCCCGCAACCCTGCGCGCGCTCAGCCGTTTGAAGGCCGTGGCCGTGCTTGCCGCCCTCATCGCGCTGGTCGCGGCGCCGACGCCGATCAGCGCGTACGGCGGCCGTGTCGCGTGGAGCGCGCCGATCGGCGGCGGGCGCTTCGCGCTGATGACGCACACCGCAGGCGGAACCGTCCGCGTGCCGGTCGCCCCGCGGCGCGTGCCGTTCGACGTCGACCTCGGCCCGACCGCCGGCGGCCACGTCGCCGCCGTGTACTCGCGCTGCCGCCGCGACCCGCCGCCGAGCGGAGCCGGCGGGACGCCTGCGCTCTACGAGCGTGGCCGCGGCTGCGACGTCTTCGAGTACGACTTCGCCACCGGGCGCGAGCGGCTCGTGGCCGAGGCCAGCTCGCCGGTCGCCTCGGAGTCCTGGCCGGCGATCTGGCGCACCCGGCTGGCGTTCGAGCGCACCTACGACGCCCATCGCCGCGCGCCGCTGCTCTACATCAGGACGCTCGGCTCGCGCGCGCCCTCACGGCGGCTGCCGACCGGGCCGCGGCGCGGCTGTGCGGGCACGGGCGCGGGCGCCCGCTACTGCGGCGACCCGCTGCTCTCGCGCGCCACCGGCCTCGACCTCCGCGGCCGGCGGCTGGCGTTCTCGTGGACCTACGGCGGGCCGACCGAAGGCCTCGAGACGGAGATCCGCATCGACACGCTCGGCGCGCGCCCGCGGCTCGTCGCCCGCCAGCACGGCGGCGGCCTCTCGCATCCTGTCCTCGAGGCGCCCGCGCTGGACGGCGCGCACGTGCTGTGGGCGATGAGCTGCTGGGGCGATCCGGGCGGCTGCCTGCATCGCACGGCGCTCTTCCGGGAGCCACTGGCCGGCGGGCGGATCACGCGTGTCGCCCAACGGCCGTGGATCCAGGCGGTCGCGGCCGGCGGCGGCACTCTGTACGTGCTCCGCGACCCGACGGGAACCGGGATGTGCGAGGACGACCCGCCCGCCGGCCCGCGCTGCCGGCTCGAGACCGCCGCGCCGTTCTAGCCCGCGCAGCCGAGCGCGTCGAGCGAGAAGCCGGGATCGGAGACCGACGGCGGCGCGTCGGCCGCGCCCCAGGTCGACGAGGCGGGGCCCATGTCGAGGTGCAGCGTGCCGCCGCGGCGCAGTGCGGCGTCGTCGAACCAGACCCGGTCGAGCGGCTTGCCGGCGAGCGTCGCCGACTGGACATAGGGCGTGGCCGGCGTCGCGAGCGGCGCATCGATCGTGAAGGCCCGGTGATGCGAGAGCGCGATCCTCGCCTGGGTGAACAGCGGCGAACCGACCATGTAGAGCGGAGCACCCGGCTCGAACGGGCCGATGCCGAGCGCGTCCCAGACGTACCACGCCGACAGGCCGCCGAGGTCGTCGTTGCCGGGCTCGCCGTCGATCGTCGGGCGCCAGTCGCCACGGGCGGCGGCCAGCTCGGCCTGGGTCTTCCACGGCTCGTGCAGGAACGGGTAGAGGTACGGTGCGCCGAGGTCGTCCTCGTTGCCCGGCACCCACTGGTCGAAGCGGTAGTAGATGCCGAAGAGCTGCTCGCGGTTCTGGACCTCGGCGGGCGCGGTGAAGATGTGGTCGAGCCGCTGCTGCGCCACCTCGGTTCCCATCCGCGCGAAGAGGCCCGCG
>Ga0207657_10004450_pt1 | contig 14828 bp, 13 predicted proteins | sample KBSC33metaG_FD_184316 | JGI IMG/M metagenome (GOLD analysis project Ga0207657, IMG submission 184316) | Corn rhizosphere microbial communities from Kellogg Biological Station, Michigan, USA - KBS C3-3 metaG (SPAdes) (version 2) | ecosystem: Host-associated > Plants > Roots > Rhizosphere > Soil ... | reverse complement strand
CGAAGTGTAATGTTATCCATCACGGAACCGGAGAAAAGAAAAACGTCCTGCAACACAACACCGATGCTGCTGCGCAAAGCATCAAGTTTATAATCATCAATGTTTACGCCGTCAAGAGTTATTGTTCCTTTTTGAATGTGATACAGTCTGTTCAACACGCTGATGATAGAAGTTTTACCGCTTCCCGTATGACCAACTAAGGCAATCGTTTCACCTGCGTTTACATTGAAGCTGATATCTTTCAAAACATAATTTTCATCGTTGTAAGCAAACCAAACATCATTAAAAGCAATGCTGCCTTTAATGTGTGCGGGTGCATAATTACCTTCCTTTTTGATAACATCATCATTATCCATCACACGAAAAATTCTTTCTGCGGAAACCATTCCCATTTGAATAGTATTGAACTTATCTGCAATCACGCGCAACGGACGAAATATTTGATTGAGATATAAAACAAATGCAACAAGTTCACCTGCGAGATTTTTATTTGCAACAGGATTATCAGCAGCCAATCCTGCAAGCCACCACACAAGTAAACCTGTAGAAACTGCCAACGTAATTTCAACGATAGGAAAAAAAACAGAGTACGCAAATATTGACCGGATATTCGCATTCCTGTATTGCATGTTTATGTTCTTAAATTTTTTGAATTCGCGGTCTTCCGCCGCAAACGCCTGTACCACATGCATTCCCGTGATATGTTCCTGAACAAATGCATTCAATGCGGCAACGGCGTTGCGCACTTTTATAAAACTTTTGTTCACGCTTTCTTTAAAATAATAAGTGGCGAGAATAAGAAATGGAAAAGGGATTAATGCAATAAGTGTAAGTTGCCAATCGGTGATAAACATTATTACCAACACTACTATTATTGAAAGTAAATCAGAGATGATGGGAATTAATCCATCTGTAAAAATATCATTGATGTTTTCAATATCGTTAATAGTGCGTGTGGTGAGAATACCGATCGGTGTTGTATCAAATTGCCGCAGGTTTAACCCAAGGATTTTATTGAACACGCTTACACGCATATCTCTCACTACTCTTTGTCCAAGCCACGCAGTTAAAAAAGAAAATAAAAACCGCAAAGCAGTTTCAGCAAAAATAAAAACCACCTGGAAAATAGTAACTGCAACAATAAATTGAACGGCATCACTCAAATTGCTGTGAGGAAAAATCCATTGCAAAAAACCGGGCGTGTCAACATGTTTGCCGGTGGCTTTATCTATCGTTAATTGAATGTATCTGGGACGAACGGGTGTAATAAAAGCAACAACAATAGCAAGAATTACGCTTGAAATGAATTGAAAGCGATAAGGCTTTACAAACTGAAATATCCTGCTCAACAATGAAAAATCGAAAATCTTCTTTTTACCTTCTCCGCTCATAATTATTTTCCAAAGATAAAAAAGATAAAGGAAGGATTATTATGTACCAAACTGCAGAATAAGAATTAAGCTTCGTTGCGTCGCACTCTTGTACTGTCGAATCGTGAATGATCAATCGTGAATCGTCAATAAAACAGGCAAACTATTCACGATTCACGCTTCACGATTGACGAATAAAGTTCCGAAGGTATAAGGGAGTGACACAACAGGCGATGCCATGAAAAACTACCGGTCGCTATAAAAAAATAATCATTACACAAACGGAGAACGTAAAAAAGAGAAAATAGTTATTTTGTGCGAATGGAACATATTGCTCACTTTCAGAAAAAAGATAAACGGCTTGCAAAAATTATCAACCAGCCGGTAAGCGAATTACGTCTGTTGAAAAATATTCCGCTTACACTTATTGCAAGCATCATGAGCCAGCAACTGAGTACGAAAGTTGCCGATGTAATTCATAAAAGATTCCTGGCGTTGTATGGTGATAAAGAACCAACGCTTCAACAAATTCTCGATACGCCTTTAACTACACTCCGCTCTATCGGATTGTCAAATGCAAAAACAACATACGTGCATAACGTAGCAAAGTTTTGCTTTGAACATAACATCACCGATAAAACATTAAAGATGATGACGAATGATGAGGTAATTGAATTGCTTACACAAATAAAAGGTGTTGGTCGCTGGACAGTTGAAATGCTTTTGATGTTTACACTTGGCAGGGAAGATGTGTTTGCAATTGATGATCTTGGTTTGCAGCAATCAATGATAAAATTATACAAGCTTGATCCATCCGATAAAAAACAATTGCGTGAAAAGCTTTTAAAAATATCTTCTAAATGGAGCCCGTACAGAACTTATGCATGCATGTACTTATGGCGATGGAAAGATGGTAAAGTGATTTGAAAATAAAACACGCGGCTTTACCTGCCGCGTGTTATTTTTGGTGCCTTAATTAAGATTACAATTTTGTTACTACAACATCATCTACTGTTTTGGTGACAGTACTGATGAAAAAATGATTTTCCAATTCTTTGTTTGAAGAACGGATACTGATGTTGTAACGATTATTGTCGCCGGTTTTTAAAATTCTGATCTTCTTTGCGAATGCTGTATCACTGTAGTCTTTACTGAACAGCAGATCGCCATCTTCGTTCTGAATAACGAGTGTAAACTTATCTCCCTTTGGATTCTTCACGTTTACATTAAGAAGATAAGCATTGTCGGTGCTGCCTGTAAATTGAACTGAGGCTGTATTTTCATTTGAAATGATCTCGATGTTTTTTGCATTTGCTTTTGCTTGGGTGGGTGCACATGCTAACATAGCCGCAGTAAAGATCAATGCCGGGATAAATTTTTTACTTACGATTTTTACGATTGTCCTTTTCATTGTTTTGCATTTTTTAATTAACAAAAAGAGTTATCATCTGCAATCAATCGGTTTGCAATACAATCGCGAAGGCAATACAACCGGAAAAGTTTGAGTTATGTTCTTGTTAGCAGACCTGCTTTCAAATCTTTAGGTACGGTTAGCTACTTTATCAGTTTCTGCCGCAAATATATACCAAAAATTCAAAAGAGTAACCCTTCACTTAAAAGATTATATTTTAATAACATTGTAGAATCAAGTGCAGGTAAGGATTTGAAAAGTTTGTAAACAAATAATTGTCATTTTAACAATTATTCAACAGGCTTATTCAGTAACAACCATAACTTATCTTTCAATTCATTCAAACCTTTATGTGCAACAGATGAAATAAAAACATGAGGAACATCCTTTGGCAATTCTTTTTCTATCGCATCATTCAATTCTTCATCGAGCATATCGCTTTTGCTTATTGCAATCATAAAATCTTTTTGCAGCATTTCAGGATTATATTCTCTTAACTCATTCACCAAAATTTCAAACTCTTTTTTGTGGTCTTTGCTATCTGCAGGAATCAAAAACAACAACACAGCATTGCGTTCAATGTGCCGCAGGAAACGATGTCCCAATCCTTTTCCTTCTGCTGCTCCTTCAATAATTCCCGGCAGATCTGCAATACAAAATGATTTACCATCGCGATATTCAACAATACCAAGCTGTGGTGTTAAAGTGGTGAATGCATAATCAGCGATCTTTGGCTTTGCAGCAGTGATAACAGAAAGCAAAGTAGATTTACCTGCGTTTGGAAAACCCACCAAACCCACGTCGGCCAATACTTTCAGCTCAAGTATCCTCCATCCTTCTTCACCCGGTTCGCCGGGTTGTGCATATTCAGGAGCCTGGTTTGTAGCAGTTGCAAAATTTGCATTGCCTAAGCCACCGCGACCACCACGCATCAAAATAACCTCCTGGCCGTCCTCTAAAATTTCTGCTTCCTGTTCGCCTGTTTCTTCATCACGTGCAATAGTGCCAAGCGGAACTTCAATAATAATGTCTTTACCGTTTTTTCCGGTCATGTTATTCTTGCCACCGCTTTCACCATTTTCAGCAATCACATTTTTATAATAACGCAAATGCAGGAGTGTCCACAGTTGTTTGTTGCCCCTTAAAATAATATGACCGCCACGACCGCCATCACCGCCATCAGGTCCTGCTTTCGGATTAAACTTCGTTCGCATAAAATGTTTGCTGCCGGCGCCACCGTTACCGCTTCTGCAAAAAACTCTTATATAATCAATAAAGTTTGATTTTTCCATCGGCGCAAAGATAAGTTGGCGATTTGCTGTTTTCAATGTAGTTATCAGTATCAATTTTATTTTGATGTTGCAAAAGCTAACATCATAAAATTCTTGAACATCCTTCGGATTTATTATTCTTTCTCTTGCTAATAATAATTTAATATCCATTCATAATATTTCATTCCTTTTAAAAAAAGAATGTGAGTAATTTAACCGCTTTGTTAACCAATTAAAATAAACCTTATGTCAACAGCAGCAGTTGGTGCTACGACCACACAGGAAGTCGCCAACAGATTTCACGAACTTGCCCAGCAAGGTAACTGGATGCAGATCCAGGAAGAATTGTATTCAGATGATGCTGAAAGCATTGAACCTGCACATTCAATGGCGTTGCAATCGGCAAAAGGCAAAGACGCTTTAAAGCAAAAAGGTGAGATGTTTAATTCTATGGTTGAAGAAATGCATGGCGGGTACAGCTCAGAACCCATTGTGGCCGGAAACCACTTTGCAGTGGCGATGGGAATGGAAGCAACGATGAAAGGACAAGGCAGAAGTAAAATGGATGAAATTGCTTTGTATGAGGTAAGAGACGGCAAAATTGTAAAAGAACAATTCTTCTTTTGAGAAAAAGATTGATGAAGTAAAAAAGCGGGATAAGGAATACCCGCTTTTTTATTTTAATGACCAATAACGCAATTGAAAAGTTTATTTTGCCTTGCTAAATTGTGTATCAGCAAAGTTCATATACTGTTGCCAGTCATATAAAGTAATATCGTGTTTACCGGTGCGAATATGATAACGGATAGTTTCTCCAACGGGATAATCAACAGGAGGCATATCATTCACATCCAAACCTTTTTTACCAAAAAGTGCGTACACCGGCTCTGCATTTTTTGCACTGAGAAATTCGCCTTTCGGATCTGCCCATTGATCCTCGGAAGCGCTTGCCACATATAACGGACGAGGAGCCATTAGCGCCAGCAGTATGTGCTGATCAACCGGCAACAACTCCGCTTTATCGTTATAGGTTTTATATTTCGGACAGAACCAATGTGGAAACGAAGTGTTTATTCTTGCAATCGTTTCGCCGTACCATCGCTTTGATAATGCGGCTCCTCCTTCACCGGAATTATTAGAAACAACAATAGCAAAACGAGTATCATTTGCCGCAGCCCACAATGCAGCTTTCCCTAAACGCGAATGACCTGTGATCACTACTTCTTTTGCATCGACCGACGCATCTGTTTCAAGATAATCCATAATGCGGCTTAGTCCCCAAGCCCATGCACCTATTGCTCCCCATTCGTCAGGTTGTATATGCAGTTCTGATTGTAACGTAGTTCTGATGCCTGTCTTCCAGCCTTCGGAATAATCAGGTTCAAGATCACCATAGTAAGCTGTTGCCAATCCGTATCCTCGTGAGATAATTTCTTCAACAGGCCACCTGCTTGCCGAAGTTCCTCTTGATGCTTCTGTTGCGCGATTATTTACAATTCCTTTTTCAGAATCGTTATCTATCCATCTTGTTGAAAGATGAATGCCGGTATCGTTGTTTACGGTTTGGTTACCACTAAAATTTAAACCTGTGAAAACAGGAACAGGTGCCTTCGCGGAGCGGGGTAAATATAAGAGCAGTTCCATTGAAGGAGACGATGGTTCTTGTGTAAAGAAAATCGTTATTTGTTTCCGTATGGCTTTTCCTCCTAATGCAGATGAGTCAATTGAATTAACAATGAAATGCATCTGTTCCGGTTTGCCCGGCATTCTTCCATAAACATTCTCTGCAAAGAGTTTCAGCATGGCAGGACGTTGCTGTTGTGTCCATTGCTCTGCTGTTGTAATACGTTTGCCATTTGGAAGTATTAATGGATCCGGCAAAGTGTAAGGCGGAACCTTTGATTCATCGTAATTGATGGAGTCCTGTGCTTTTGTATGTACAGTTAATAATGTTGTAAGAAGAATTGTCAAGCAAAGAGTGGCAAGTTGTAAACGAGATTCTTTCATAATGTATCAAAGTTTTTTAAATTGATTTGAATTATGATTGGCACTCAACTTTAGAGAAAAGCAGGTAACCGGTTTGAGGTTGTAGAGCTTACCCGGTATTCGTTTCCATCTGCACAATATAGAGATCGGGATGGTCGCCGGGCATTACAAGGACTTGCGCATCCAATAAAGTATTTGATAAAAGAAAAACAGCAGTAAGCAAAAGTGAATGTAAGCGAAATCTTTTCATAGTGATGATAGTTGTATTGAGTCAAATTGTTTTGTTAGCATATTTATTTTTATAAAATTCGGAGTTAAGATTAATTCAGGTAAGATTTGATTCAAAAAAATTTTTAGTAAGTATAATGATCACGAAATTAAAGTCAATTACTTTGTATCGTTCTGAGGAAAAATGCGGATCACTTTTACAAAACGCCCTTTATAATAATCGTTCAAAGGTGTAATGGTTACGCCGTTTGCCTTCCCTGAACTGGAGTGAATAAAAAGCAATTCGTCCTTTCCATTATAAATAACAATCCCCATGTGCCCTACAATACGAATTGTACTATCTGTTCCGGTAAATAAAATAAGATCTCCCGGCTTTGTTTCTTCAACTGAAATTTCATGCGGCACATTGGTAAAATCAACTGATGATCTCGGAACGTCAATATTAAAATGATTAAAAACATAAGTAATAAATCCTGAACAATCAAAACCTTGCTTAGGATCGGTTGAGGCATATTTGTAAGGAACGCCAAGCAATGTTTCCGCAAAACTTACTACTTGTTCAGGTGTGGCATTACCGGGATGAATATATAATGCGTTTGAAGAATCAATAAATGTATTTGGAGAATCAACGTATCTGCTGTTGGTTCTGTAAACCGAATCGTGCGTTACTGACTTATTAGTCTCCTTATTCTCTGAGGACGGCTCGTTACCCGAGTTTGTGCAGGATAAGATAAGAAACAATATTATAGTGCAGGAAAATCTCATACTCTAACCGCGACAAAAACCATTCCTATCAAAATGCAAAGGATTTTTGGATTCTGCTTTTAAGCCTGTTACCATAAACTGTTTCGTCTTCTTCTTGTTGACCCGCCTAATCCTAAAGCACCGAGTAAACTTCTTGTTATAACTGAAGCTGCTGTTCTTTCAACCTGTCTCATTGCAGGTGTATCAAAAAAGCTTGTCTCTTTAACTGTTTGTTTTGAAGCTTTTGTTTGTTGTTTTGAAGTCTTTATCTCTTCCGTTTTTTGCGCAGCAACTTCAAGCTTTTCATTTAATATTTCATAAGCACTTTCATTGTTTATTTCACGGTTATATTTTGGAACGAGTTTGCTGTTGCTTACAACTGCATTTATTTCTGCTTCACTGAGAATATTCATCCGGCTTTTTGGCGGACATAACATTGTATGAACAAGCGGTGTAGGAACACCCTGCTCATTCAGCAATGTGACCAACGCTTCACCTATGCCCATTTGTGTGAGCAGATCTTCTGTTTTATAAAATTCTGTTTCAGGAAAATTTTCTGCAGCTTGTTTTATTGTTTTTCTATCTGCAGCAGTGAATGCCCGCAATGCATGCTGAACTTTTAAGCCAAGCTGACTTAATATGGATGCAGGAACATCTTGTGGATTTTGCGTGCAGAAGAAAATACCAATGCCTTTTGAACGAATAAGTTTTATCACTGTTTCTATTTGCTGCAAGAGCACACTTGTTGCTTCTTCAAAAAGCAAATGCGCTTCATCTATGAACATTACCAGTTTTGGTTTATCAATATCGCCTTCTTCAGGAGCAGTTGCATATAATTCTGCAAGCAATTGCAACATAAATGTTGAAAAAAGTTTAGGACGATTCTGCATATCAGTAACACGAAGAATATTTATCATCCCTCTTCCATCATCACTTATGCGCATGAGATCATCTATTTCAAAACTTGGTTCACCGAAAAACACATCAGCTCCCTGTTGTTGCAGCTCTATCACTTTTCTTAAAATTGTTCCTGTTGAAGTAGTTGAAATTTTGCCATACTCTTTTTCAATTTCAGCTTTGCCTTCGTTGCCTGCATATTGCAGTATTTTGATGAAATCTTTCAGGTCGAGCAATGGCAGTTTGTTGTCATCGCAGTATTTAAATATAATAGCAAGCAAGCCTCCCTGCGTATCATTCAACCCAAGTATTTTACTAAGCAGAACAGGTCCGAATTCAGTTACAGTTGCACGAAGTTTAGCTCCCGGCTCATTACTTAGTGTAAGTAATTCAACAGGAAATGCAGATGGCGTATAAGTTATATTCAGAAGCTTACAACGTTCCGTTATTTTATCATTCGCTTCACCCGGTGCCGCAATACCGCTAAGATCACCTTTGATGTCAAGTAACAAAACAGGAATACTTGCATCGCTTAAGTATTCACTCAATACTTGCAACGTTTTCGTTTTACCTGTTCCTGTTGCGCCTGCAATTAACCCATGCCTGTTTAATGTTTTTAAAGGCAGCGTTACATCAGCATTATTAACAACTTCTCCGTTTAATATTCCGCAACCTAATTTTACATGTTCACCTTTGAAAGAATAACCTCTTTGTATTGCTTGAACAAATTCATCTTTGGTTGGCATAGTATAAAGTTTATGGTAAGTTAGCAGATTAAGGTTGAAGAAAAAATTTTTAAGATTGAAGGCGATTGTGAAGCAGATTAATCTTCATCATAGTTTTAAAAGCGATTTTGCGGCATACAGCTTGACGGACCGAGTAATTGTTTTAGATATTTGAAAATAAGTTCGGGTCTTTTGAAAAAGGAATGGTGAAGTGAGTGAATCCTTCGACAAGGTCAGGATAAACTGCTTCGCTCAGTTCCTATGAAAGTGGAACTTTGAACTGAGCGTAGCAACAGGCGATGCCATAAAAAACAAAAGCTGGTCGCCTAAAAAAATATTTAACCGTTCACGCTTTAACCCATCATTAACCGAAGTACTTTTTCATAACTTATCAAGGCAATTTAAATTTGCAGGGCGTGATGAGATATTTCGTTGTTTTATTCTTAATTATTGCAACCTGTGTGAATGCACAACCTCCGGCACAATTACCTTCACTGCTGGATGGCAGTACCATTCAAATGCCCGTGTTGCATAAACATGAAGACCCGCTCACTTTTATAAAGAAAAATATTTTTGTAAAAGTTTCTGCGAGCAAGAGCACCGTATTTACAGGCGAACCAATTTTAGTTACATATAAATTATATACATCGCTCAACAGTCATGCAAGAGTGAGCAAACAACCATCTTTTACAGGTTGCAGTGTGATGGAACTTTCATCAGATAATGAACCACCGGAGGCTACAATAAACGGAAAACTTTTTCATATTTACGTGATACGAAAAGTACAGGTAATTCCTTTGCAGGAAGGCACTTTGCAACTTGGTCCTGCTTATGTTGACAACGTTGTACAATTAATGCGCGAAGATGGAAGTGACCTGCAGGATTATTCAACAACACTGGACAATGATCCTCTGAATATTGAGGTGAAACCATTGCCTGCCACTGAAAAACCAAAAGATTTTTCAGGTGTGGTCGGCGAGTTTACTATAACTGCAAATGTTGATACAAATAAGATTCCGGTAGGTGAAGATGCTGCGCTAAAAATAACTATCAGGGGAAATGGAAATGTTACCGGTGTTCATCTTCCTTCCATTCTATGGCCACAAGGCACAGAACATTTTGATGGCTCGGATACACAGCGAATAGATCAGGATAATTTTCCGGTAAGTGGCTATAAAACTTTTGTAATCCCATTCATTGGAGATAAAGAAGGAAGTATATCAATTGCACCTGTTTCATTCTCTTATTTTGATGCGAAAGAACAAAAATATAAAACGATATCAACACAAACTATTCCGGTTGAATTTACAAAAGCGATCAGCAGATCGGAGGTATTGAAGAATATTGTTACTGAAGATATTACCAACAAAAAATATTTATGGATAGTTGTGGCTATTGGCGGGTTTGTTGTTATTGCATTGATCATTTCTTCCTTTTCAAAACCACACACAAAAAAAACCGCTACGCCGGTCGTTGAAAAACAAGTGGATGAAAAACAAAGTGGTATTGAACAAAAAAACAATGCTGCTTTAAACGGAACAAAAAATCCAATGGAAATATTTGCAGAGTTGAATGATCTTGGAAAAATTAATGTGTCTCAAAAATTTTTTTCTTCGGCAAGAGTGTTTTTGATCAAAGCCTTGCAATTAAGGCTGGAAGCGGTTTGCGAGAGTGAACACGATCTTGTGATTTTATTGAAAGAAAACGATAACTACATGGAAATAGCTTCAAGTTGTGAAACAATTTTCGACACGTGCAACCGTAACCTTTATTCTCCTTTAGGTGAAGATGATATTCGTGAGAAGATCTATTTTGAACTTACTGCAGTAGTGAAGAAAATGTATGTATGAATCAATCCGTGTATTTATAACCCATTCCTCTTACCGAATGAAAATATTGGGGGTTGCGGGGATCTGTTTCAAAATATTTGCGAAAGCTGAGAATAAAATTATCTATCGTTCTTGTTGTTGGATAAACATTGTAACCCCAAACCATCTGCAAAATTTTTTCTCTTGTTACAACATCATTTTTATTTTCGATCAGAAGCTTTAAAAGCATTGCTTCTTTTTTACTAAGATCAACTTTACTACCATTCCACGTAATTGCTTCCTGCGCTTTAAAATCAATTTTATTTCCGCCAAATTCATAAGTGTCCCCGATAGTTTCCTTAACCTGTATCTTTTTATTTTTCTCGATTAATTTTTCGACACGCAATAAAAGTTCTTCAAGATTAAAAGGTTTGGTGAGATAATCATCGGCACCTTTTTTTAAACCCAGCACTCTGTCGGTGCTTGCATTTTTTGCACTTAAGATAAGAATAGGAACTTCGTTTTGCTGAACGCGAATGCTTTCTGTAACACTTATTCCATCTGCGCCGGGCAACATGATATCCATAATAATCAGATCAAAATATTCATTTTGTACCGCTTTCAATGCATCTGTTCCCGTAAATGCAGATGAAACTTCATAACCTTCAAGTTCAAGGTTTAATTTCAAAGCCTCATGAAGATGTTCTTCATCTTCTACCAGTAATATACTTGCTTTATTTTTACTCATATTAAATTGCCGGCAAACACACCTTGAAAATACTTCCTTTTGGTAAATTGTCCTGAACACTTATCGTTCCTTTGTGATCTTGTACAATTCGCTTACAAAGATATAATCCGAGTCCTGTACCTTTTGTATTGCGTATTGTTTCATTACCTACACGATAAAATTTTTGAAATATTTTTTTCTTCTCACTGTTAGAAATTCCTTCGCCTTCATCAGCAACTTTTAAAATTGCTTTTTCATTTTCTTTTTGCAGCGAAACTTTTACAACACAGTTTTCAGGTGAATATTTATACGCGTTATCAATTAAATTATTCACGAGCATTTGCAACAAAATTGCTTCTCCTGCAGCAAAAATATTTTCGGCAATACCGGCTTCAATGGAGCGATGCTGAAATCTTTCCCGAAAATTTTTTATACTGCCATTTACAATATCACTAAGATTAATTTGCTGTGCATTTATGCTGTAGTTACCCGATTCAAGCTGTGCTGCAACAAGAATATTATTTGTCAGTGCATTCAGTCGATCTGCTTCATGTAAAGAATTGATGATAAGTTTTTGTTGCTTTGTTTCATCAAGATCTTTTTTATGTTTTTGCAGTGTTTCCAAATTCAGCTTTGTTACAGCGATCGGCGTTTTCAATTCATGTGTTACAGCCATCATAAAATTTTGTTCCTGCTGCGATAAAAGAATTTGCTTTTTTGTTGCGCGATATACAAACACAGCGCCAACAAGTATCACCAAAAGAAATGTAACACCTTCGCCGATGTATTGTGCGGTCTTTCGTTTTTGTTCATCATTGATTTGCGCAAGATTTTTTTCAAACGCGGTGTCGCTATGGTTCAGTTGTGCCAGCTTATATGCAAACATTTGTGTGTTCTGGTTTTGCAGCGCAATAAACCACCACACCAGCGCAGCGACAATGTATATCAGCAAGAACCAATACACGATGGTAATAAAGGCGAGCCTGTGTTTTCTGAAACGCTGCACCATAATTTTCACGCGATGATTACAAATGTAACGGATATTAATAAGTGTTATTTTTATACGCTACTGATTTGGAATTTTTGAGTTGAAAGATTTTGAACCAAACGATAGAATATGCATGAAGCTTTTGTTGCGTCGCACACTTGTACTGCAACAAAGCCTTGAGCTGTGAGCTTCGAATTTCAAACTGATTCACAACAAAAAATTTTTCATGAAAATACTTTGCATTGGAGAAGCATTGATCGACATGATTTGCACAGACACAGGCACATCACTTTCAGAAGGTCAACATTTTTTAAAAAAAGCAGGAGGTGCACCAACCAATGTTGCAGCGGCAATTGCAGCACTTGGCGGAGAAGTGGAACTTGCTGCAAAAGTTGGTGCTGATCCTTTTGGTAAACATTTGATCGATGTGATGGAATCTTTTGGCGTAACAACAAAATGGATATTCAGAGATGAGCACAGCTTTACAACATTTGCGTTTGTATCGTTGATGGAAGATGGTGAAAGAGATTTTTACTTTAACCGTGGCGCAGACGGTCAGTTGAGTTGGAAAGAAGTTGATGCAATTAATTTAGATGATGTATCAATTGCACACTTTGGTTCAGCAACAGGATTTTTACCGGGACCGTTACAAGTCGCTTATCAGAATTTGTTACAAAAAGCTATACAGAAAAATATTTTTATCAGCTTCGATCCAAATTACAGGCACTTGCTTTTTAAAAACAACATTGAAACTTTTGTCGATCAGTCATGGAATTTTTTAAACAGTTGTCATTTCTTTAAACTTAGTGATGAAGAGTCGATGCTGATAACAGGAAAGCTTACAGTAAAGGATGCTGCAGAAACATTGCTTCAAAAAACAAGTGCAGTATTTGCAATTACACTTGGTAAAGAAGGAACGATGCTTGGTTATAAAAACGAAACGGAAATTATTTCAAGCATAAAAGTAAAACCTGTTGATACAACCGGTGCAGGTGATGCGTTTGTCGGTGCAGTATTGTATCAATTGAATAATAAATCGCTTCAGGAGATTCAAGCATTAACAAAAGAAGAATGGAAACACATTGTCTTCAACGCGAATAAAGCAGGCGCAAGAACATGTGAATACATGGGTGCTATGGAAGCCTTTAAACATTTGAGCAGTGATATTTTTAATTGACTGCGCTAATAAATTTCATGTAGCGACCTTACTTAAAATAAATGCGCACAGAAAACCAAATACAGTGATCAAACCTGCATAATTATGTGCAATGTCAAAAGCTTCGGGAATCATCGTATCTGAAAGCATGGCGAGTATAGCACCTGCTGCAACCGCCGTTGTTGCTGCCACTACATCTTTGCTGAATTGATTAAATACTGCAAAGCCACACAACGATGCAATACCTGAAATAACTGCAATACCGATCCACAATGAAAAAATATAGAGCTTAGAACGACCTGCTTTTTTCATGCCTGTTACGCTTGATAATCCTTCGGGAATATTTGAAAGAAAAATTGCGATCACAGCAACCATACTTACAGCTCCACCTTTGATCATGCTAACACCGATAACAATAGATTCAGGAATGCCATCAAGCAAAGAACCTACAGCGATTGCCATTCCGCTTCCCTGTTTTTGTTTTTCTGAATGTTGTTGTTCACCTGAACGTTTGCGATGTTTTGCTCCTGCTTTTGCCAGAAAAACATTTGCAATGGTGTAAACTGCTGCACCCGAAATAAAGCCTATTGAAGTTGAATCAAAGCCGCCGCTTTTATATGCTTCATCCATCAGGTCAAATGAAAGCGCAGAGATAAGCACTCCGCTTCCGAATGCCATTACTGCGGCAACAAGTCTTTGAGGAAGTTGTAAAAAATATCCAACTAAAGCACCGATGATAAGAGCAGAGCCGGAAACCAATCCCCACAAGCCCGCCTGCAACCAAAGAGGAATCATAAATTTTTATTTAGGCTTTATCGCAAAAAAATTATGCCTGCAAATAATGAAGCGGGTTTTTATCCTTGCTGAATGATAAGAGAAAGCTGAAGTGAGTGACACAACAAAAGCTTAATAGATATTCTTCAGACGGCTACATAAAAACAAAACAAAAATCATTAGCGTGTTATGTTTTATTCATCGTTGTTTTTATATTTCTTTTCCATTTAGATAAAATTGTTTGATCACTCATCAACTGCAAAACACCATCTTCAATTTTATAGCGATTGGTTTTGATAAGATTTCCAATGAATGCTTTTTCATTATAGCCTTCGCATGCCTTTTTTGTAGTGATCATATTTTCATCAAATGTTAAACTATCGCCTCTGAGAAAGAAATGTCCGCTCATTTGATTGCAACCTGTATTGCCTTACCCGTTGGCTATTGGGCTTCGGAAAAATGGCTGCAAAATTTTGCTTACCAAACATCATTAAGCTGGTGGGTTTTTCTTGCAGCTGCGGTAACAACTTTTGGAATTGCATTCATTACGGTTTGCATCAAGGCAATAAAAGCGGCGATGGCAAACCCGGTGAAGAGTTTGAGAACGGAGTGATGTGCTAATGTGGTGATTAGCTAATGTGCTAATGAAAAAAATGGAATTCTTAAATAAGTGTTTGTTTACTGTATATAACGGTTATCATAAACGAAAATAAATCATGTTTAAAAATTTCTTTAAAACAACC
>Ga0207657_10004447_pt1 | contig 14830 bp, 17 predicted proteins | sample KBSC33metaG_FD_184316 | JGI IMG/M metagenome (GOLD analysis project Ga0207657, IMG submission 184316) | Corn rhizosphere microbial communities from Kellogg Biological Station, Michigan, USA - KBS C3-3 metaG (SPAdes) (version 2) | ecosystem: Host-associated > Plants > Roots > Rhizosphere > Soil ... | reverse complement strand
GATGGACGCCGCCCTGCACGATGCCGAACAGGGCCGCGTCGTTGCCTTCATGCGCGCGCTTGCTGCGCTCGGCCCAGCGCAGCGACAGCTCCATCGAGCGCCTGACGACGTCCGCACCGACGGCAACGCCGTCCACCTGCACCGGCGGGCACTCGTCGAAGATCATCACCACGTCCGAATCGAGCACGCGCTGGATGCGCATGCTTTCCTCGGGGCCGAGGAACACCGTCGACCCGTCTGTCGGTGCGGCGAACGTGACGCCGGCCTCGGTGATCTTGCGACGGTGGGCGAGCGAGAACACCTGGAATCCGCCGGAGTCGGTGAGGATCGGGCCGCTCCAGCCGGTGAACCCGTGCAGGCCGCCGTGCGCTTCGATCACCTCGAGCCCCGGCCGCAGGTACAGGTGGAAGGTGTTGCCCAGGATGATCTCCGCGCCTAGCGCACGGAGTTGCTCGGGCAGCATGCCCTTGACCGAACCGTAGGTGCCCACCGGCATGAACGCCGGGGTTTCGACCGTGCCGCGCGGGAACGTCAGGCGGCCGCGGCGCGCGGCGCCGTCGGTGGCGAGGAGCTCGAACGACATGCGGCTCATGGCGACGCCACCTTCGGAAACAGCAACATCGCATCCCCATACGAGAAGAACCGGTACCGCGCCGCGATCGCATGCGCGTAAGCGTCGAAGATCCGCTCCTTGCCCGCGAACGCCGACACCAGCATCAGCAACGTGCTTTCCGGCAGGTGGAAGTTGGTCAGCAACGCATCGATGCTGCGCACGCGCACGCCCGGCAGGATGAAGATGCTGGTTTCGCCCGCGAATGGCTGCAGTTCGGCGACACCGGCTTCATTCACGCGCATCGCGCTTTCCAGCGCGCGCACCACGGTCGTCCCGACCGCGATCACGCGGCCGCCCCGTTCGCGCGTGCGCCGCACCCTGGCCACCAGTTCGGCGCCGACGTTGAGCCATTCGGCATGCATCCGATGCTCGCTCAGCTCATCGACGCGCACCGGCTGGAACGTGCCCGCCCCGACATGCAGGGTGACGTGGCCGAACTCGATGCCGCGCGCCTGCAATGCATCCAGCAACGCCTGGTCGAAATGCAGGCCCGCGGTCGGCGCGGCGACCGCGCCGGGTTCGCGCGCGAACACCGTCTGGTACCGGTCGGCATCGCTCGCGCCCGGCGCGCGGTGGATGTAGGGCGGCAATGGCAGTTCGCCCGCCTGCTGCAGCCACGCGTCGAGCGGCTGCGCGACGTGGAATTTCAGGTGATGAAACTCGCCATCGCGCCCCAGCACTTCGACCTCGCCGCCGGCATCCAGCGCGATCCGGCTTCCGGGTTTCGGCGTCTTGCTCGCGCCGATCTGCGCGCGCGCCTCGTCACCGGGCAGCAGTCGCTCGATGAGTATCTCGACGCGACCGCCGCTGGCTTTCGCGCCATGCAGGCGCGCGGGGATGACGCGCGTATCGTTGAAGACCAGCAGGTCGCCCGGCTGCAGCAGCTGCGGCAGATCGCGGATGCCGCGGTCGGCGAATGGTTCCGGCGCGGGCGGCACCACCAGCAGGCGGCTCGCCGAGCGCTCGGGCAGTGGCGCCTGGGCGATCAGCTCCCGCGGCAGCGCGTAATTGAAATCCGACTTCTTCAAGTCAAGGTCGCAAACGGAAACCGTGCATTGTAGGGCGGGCCCCGGCCCGCCACGGGCATGCAGGCCAAGTCGCAAACCGCAGGGACCACCTCAGCGCTCGAACTTGGCAGAAAGGATGATCGACGAGGTCGTGCGTTCCACCCCCTCGATGGCGCCGATGCGATCGGTCAATTCATCCATCTCGCTGATGGTCGGCACCACGCCCAGCGCGACCATGTCGAAGGGGCCGCTGACCGAATGCAGCGACCGCACCTGCGGCATCGCGTGCAGCGCGCGCACGACGGCGGCCATCTGCCGCGGCAGCACGGTGATCATGATGTGGGCGCGGATATGCCCGCGTTCGGCTTCCTCGTCGATGCGCACCGTGTAGCCGCGGATCATTCCCTGCCGCTCCAGCCGCTCGATCCGGCTCTGCACGGTGGTGCGCGACAGCTTGAGCCGGCGTGCGAGCTCCGCGGTGGACGCGCGGGCGTTCTCGCGGAGCAGCGACAGCAGTTGCTGGTCGGAGGCGCTGATGGCCATTGTGCCGATCCGGTCCCGGCGATTCGCCGAGATCACATGCTATTTCGGCGAATTGCCGCTGTCTATCGACGATTCGATCCGGATAATAGGGATCTTCCACCATTCCGGCCCGGGAGACGCCCATGACCATCACCGATCGCCTGGCGCCGCTGCGCGCCCACACCGGCGCCCGCCGCACCACCGGCCTGGACGACGCCACCGTCGCCCGCTTCGCGGCCACGCATCCTGAACTCGTCGAAGCCATCGATGCCGCCGTCGCCGAACACGCGAAGGTCGTCGCGGAATTCCCCGACCTGGTCAACCTGGACGAAATCGAGCAGGCGCACCTCATCCAGGGCGGCTACGTCAATTTCTATTCCGACGACACCGTCAATCCCTACATCGCGCTGGTGGCGCGCGGACCGTGGGTCGTCACCCTCAACGGCGCCGTCCTGCACGATTCCGGCGGCTACGGCATGCTCGGTTTCGGCCACACGCCGGAGCACGTCCTGGCGGCGATGGCCAAGCCGCAGGTGATGGCCAACATCATGACGCCGAACCTGTCGCAGCTGCGCTTCGAGCGCGCGATGCGCGCCGAGGTCGGCCATTCGCGCGGCGGCTGCCCGTACAGCAAGTTCCTGTGCCTGAATTCGGGTTCGGAATCGGTGTCGCTGGCCTCGCGCATCGCCGACGTCAACTCGAAGCTGATGACCGACGCCGGTGGCCGCCATGCCGGCCGCACGATCAAGCGGCTGGTGGTCAAGGGCAGCTTCCACGGCCGCACCGAGCGTCCGGCGTTGTTCTCCGACTCCTCGCGCAAGACCTACATCCAGCACCTGGCCAGCTTCCGCGGCGAGGACAGCATGCTGACGGTCGAGCCTTACGACATCGAAGCACTGAAGCAGGTATTCGCGGATGCCGAGCGCAGCGGCTGGTTCATCGAGGCGATGTTCCTGGAGCCGGTGATGGGCGAAGGCGATCCGGGGCGCGCGGTGCCGCCGGCGTTCTACAAGGCCGCCCGCGAACTGACGAAGGCGCACGGATCGATCCTGCTGGTCGATTCGATCCAGGCCGGCCTGCGCGCGCACGGCGTGCTGTCGATCGTCGACTATCCCGGCTTCGAAGGCGTCGAAGCGCCGGACATGGAAACGTATTCCAAGGCGCTCAACGCCGGCCAGTACCCGCTATCGGTGCTTGCCGTGACCGAACACGCCGCCGGCCTGTATCGCAAGGGCGTCTACGGCAACACGATGACGACCAATCCGCGCGCGCTCGATGTCGCCTGCGCCGTGCTGGAGCAGATCACGCCGCAGCTGCGCGCCAACATCCGCGATCGCGGGCAGCAGGCGATCGCGATGCTCGAGTCGCTCAAGTCGGAACTCGGCGGCCTGATCACCAAGGTCCAGGGCACGGGCCTGCTGTTCTCCTGCGAACTCGCGCCGCAGTTCAAGGGTTACGGCATCGGTTCGACCGAGGAATGGCTGCGCGAGCGCGGCATGGGCGTGATCCACGGCGGCGCCAATTCGCTGCGGTTCACCCCGCACTTCTCCATCGGCGAGGACGAGCTGCAGTTGATGGTCGGCCTGGTCAAGCGCTCGCTGCTCGAAGGGCCGCGCCAGCAGCAGGCCGCGGCGGCCTGAGCTGCGTCGCCACAGAAAAGGCCGGGAAATCCCGGCCTTTTTTGTTGCGCCGTTTCGTACCCTTCAGCGAAGCGAGAGCCACAGCCCGGCGATCGCCATCGCCAGCAACACCAGCCAGGTCAGGGCCGTGCCCCAGAACCGGCCGATGCTGTAGCCACCGCTGCCGGACAGTCCGATCGCGTGCATGACCCGGCCGAGCAGCAGCGCGCTGCCGAACGCCCACAACCATCCCGTCGGCAGTCCGCACAATTCCAGTAGGCCCAGCAGCAGCAAGGCGATGGGCGCATGCTCGACGAAGTTTCCGTGCACGCGGATCTTGCGGTTGAGGACGGCATCGCCGCCATCGCCCAGGCCGATGCGCTGCCCGTGCCGGTGCCGGGAAATCCGGGCGAGCAGGACAAGCATCAGCAACACGTGCAGCGACGCGAACAGCAGGGTAATGGTCGGCATGGCCCGGTCCGATGGAATGCGCCGGCATGATGCACCACGCACTCCCGCCGCCGGTCGGCAGGCCGGCCGAACGTGTCCAAAGTTTCATGCTGCGGACAGCCGGGTGCGCGGATCGCCCCGCTAGCGTGGGGTCGGGCCCATCGCCCCGCCGTCGCCTCGCGACAGGCGTCCCCTGTCCGGAGACCTCCCATGAAGCTTCGCCTGCACATCGTTCCCGTGATGCTCGCCGCCCTCGCCTGCGCCCCGGCCTTCGCCGCCGCGCCGGCCGCGGCGCCCGCCAAGGCTCCCACCGCGCAGCAGTCGCGCATGGCCACCTGCTCGGCCCAGAACAAGGGCAAGAAAGGCGCCGACTACAAGGCGGCCCAGAGCGCCTGCCTGAAGGGCCAGGCTGCCGCGCCCGCGACGGCGAAGACGACGCCCCAGCAGCGCATGGCGGCCTGCGCGGCCCAGAACAAGGGCAAGAAGGGTGCGGATTACAAGGCCGCGCAGAGCGCCTGCCTCAAGAAGTCCTGATGCATCCGGTGCCTGGCCGCGGCGATCGCGGTCAGGCCCGGCGCTTCCACCACAGTCCCACCGCGACCAGCGCCAGCAACAGCACGGCGAACAGCCATGGCCACCTGGCGGGTGCCGGCACCGGCGGCGCGGCGGACGGGTCGGCCCGGCCTTGAACATCGCCGGCCGGCGCGGCGGGCGATAGCTGCCAACGGCCGTCGCGCAGCACCAGCCGATCGTCCAGCGGCGGCAGGTCCAGATCACGCCAGCGGATCCTCAGGTCACCGACCTGCGGATCCAGCGGGTTGTCCGCGCTGCCCAGGCCATCGCCTTCGGGTTGGAACGTCGCCGCCAGGTTGGCTGGCAGCGCGTTGAAGCTGGGGCGGAAGTCCCGCCAGATCCCGAGCGCCGGCAGCACCGTCGCATCCAGCGGCTTGCCATCGACGGTCACGCTGCGCGCGACCCAGCGTTTGCTCTGGAGCGGAAACGCGGCAGGGTTGCGATGGCTGGCATCGAAGCCGGAGGAGTCGACGAGGTCCTCGCTCCAGACCCGCGCGTAGCCGCTGGCCGCGCGCTGCCACTGCAGCATCGTCACCCGGCGCTCCAGGCCCAGGTGGCGCGCCCGCACACCGAATTCGGGATCGCGCACCGTGCGGTCGGGCTGCGGTGCACCCAGTGGCGCATCCTGGGCGAAGGCACCCGCGGCCAGCAGCGACAGGCAGGCAGTCGCTGCCAGCCATGCCGCGCGCCTCATGCGGCCAGTGCCCTTGCGTGCAGTTCGGCCACCTCATGCGTCGTGCCGAAGCGGCCCTTGTCATCGCGGTGCACGCGCGCCAGCGCGCATTCCGGATCGTGGGTGAAGAACAGATGCACGTTGCGCGCGAGCTTGTCCTCGAGGAATTCGCGCTTCTCGTCGATCAGCAGTTCCGCGTTGCGGTCATAGCCCATCGTGATCGGCACGTGCACCCAGGGCCGGCCCGGAATGAGGTCGGCGCAGAACACCACGCCGCCGTGGTCCTCGCCATGCACGTGCTCGGGCCCGACGATTTCCGACAGCATCAACCCCGGCGTGTGGCCGTCGCTGAAGTGGAAGCGCACGGCGCGGCCGAGAACCTGCGCGTGTTCGCCGTCGACGATTTCCAGTCGCCCGCTTCCCTGCAGCAGTGCCGGCAGTTCCGGAATGAAACTCGCGCGGTCGCGCGCGTGCGGCTCGAGGGCGCGTTCCCAGCAGGCGGCACTGACCACGTATGTCGCGTTCGGAAACAGCAGCGAGGGCGGACTGCCTTCGCTCCACGGCGCCAGCAGGCCACCGGCGTGATCGAAGTGCAGGTGCGACAGCACGACGACGTCGATGTCTTCCTGCGAGAAACCCGCCGCCTGCAGCGATTCCAGCAGCACGTGCCGGTCCTCGACCACGCCGTAGCGCTCGCGCAGCTTCGGCTCGAAGAACGCGCCGATGCCCGTCTCGAACAGCACCGTCTTGCCGTTGAGCGGGCTGGCCAGCAGCGCGCGACAGGCGAGCGGGATGCGGTTCTGCTCGTCGGGCGCGAGCCACTTCGACCACACCGCGCGTGGCGCATTGCCGAACATCGCGCCGCCATCGAGCTTCTGCGAGTTACCCAGGATCGACCAGAGCTTCATGCGTCGATTCTAACGCCGCGCCCCTTGCGGCAGCGCGACGATGCCTGTCACGGCTGCAGCAGCACGCCAGCCTTGCCCGTCGGATTGCGCGGATCCGCCCCGCCGTGGAGCGCGTTGCCGCGGCGATCCCAATCCACCGCGTGCATCAGCACGAGAATCGAGGTGTCGGGGGTGATGGTGTAGCCCATCGCGCGCAATGCCTGCTTCGTCGATGGCGACAGCGTCCCCGGCTCTTCGAGGACGGTGTCCGGCAGGTATTGATGGTGGTAGCGCGGCTGCGCGACAACCTGCGAAGAATCCAGGCCGCGCTCGTAACCGAGGATGCCCAGCAGCACCGCGGTGATGATCCGGGTGCCGCCCTTGGCCCCCAGCGCCGCCTGGCGATCCTTGCCGAACAGGAAGGTCGGCGACATCGAACTCAACGGCCGCCGCCCGGGGGCGATCGCATTGGCGTCGTAGCCCATCACGCCGAATGCGTTGGGCGTTCCCGGTCGCAGCGCGAAATCGTCCAGCTCGTCATTGAGCAGGAACCCCGCGCCGCCGACCACCAGCCCGGAGCCATAGGACAGGTTGACGGTCTGCGTCGCCGCGACCATGTTGCCGTCGCGATCGATGATCGAGAAATGGGTGGTGTTGACGCCTTCGTGCGGCGGCGGGCGCCCCGGCAGCATGTCGCTGGGCGTGGCCCTGTCCGGGAGGATCGACGCGCGCAACCCGGCCGCATAGTCGTCGCTGGTGAGCCTGCGCACCGGCACCTGCACCGAATCGGGATCGCCGAGGTACAAGGTGCGGTCGCGGAACGCGCGGCGCATCGCTTCGACCACGATGTGGATGCGATGCGGCTCGTCGAGCTTGCCCAGGTCCCAGCCTTCCAGGACGTTCAGCGACTCCGCGAGCGCAACGCCGCCGGACGACGGCGGGGGCGCCGTCACCACGTCCATGTCGCGATAGCGGAAGCGGATGGGCGTCCGCTCCTTGGCGCGGTATTGCGCGAGGTCCGCGGCCGTCCAGCGCACGCCGTCGGACTTCACCGTCGCCAGGATCCGGCTTGCGACCTCGCCCTTGTAGAAGCCATCCGCGCCATGCCGCGCCAGCAGTTCCAGCGTGTGCGCAAGGTCCGGCTGGCGCAGGATCCCGCCGGTGCGCAAGCCATTGCCGTCGGCATCGTAGATGGCGCGTGTCGACGGATAGCGCTCCATCACGGCGCGGCGTTCGACGTACGCGTCCGCCAGGCGGGGATAGACCGCGAAGCCCTGCCGCGCGATCCGGATCGCGGGCGCCAACGATTGCGCCAGCGACAGGCGCCCATACCTGGCCGCGATATGGGCAAGGCCCGCCGGCAATCCTGGAATCCCCGCCGATGCCGCGCCGTTCTCGGCCTTGTCGCGGTCCAGCCCGCCCTTCGCGTCGAGATAAAAGGCAGGCGTCGCCGAGGAAGGCGCGACTTCGCGGGCGTCGACGAAGATGTCCTTGCCCGCGCGCGCGTCGTGCAGCAGGAAGAATCCGCCGCCGCCGAGTCCCGAACTGACCGGCTCGACCACCGCGAGCGTCGAGGAGACGGCGATCGCGGCATCGAAGGCATTGCCGCCTTCGCGGATGATCTCCAGGCCCGCTTCGGTCGCCAGTGCATGCGCCGATGCGATCGCGGCGCCCGGGGGATGCGCGGCAACCCTGGCTGGCGACGTCGCGGAGGCGAGCGGCGTGCTGCACAGGCACAACAGCAACGCGGCAAGCGCCACGCGCCAGCCACGCATCGGACTCATGCCAGCTCCAGTTGCAACCTGCGCAGCTTGGCCAGCAGTTGCGGTTCGTTTTCCGGATTCGCGGGATCAGGATCGATGCATTCGACCGGGCACACCACCACGCACTGCGGCTCGTCGAAATGGCCGACGCATTCGGTGCAGCGCGACGGATCGATGACGTAGATGACCTCGCCCTGCGCGATCGCCTTGTTGGGACAGACCGGCTCGCAGACGTCGCAGTTGACGCAGGCTTCGGTGATGCGCAGCGACATGTCCTGACAACCTTCCTGCCGGCGTCACGCCGGGGAATCCATCCACTCTAGCGCCTGGCGGGCCGCGACCGCGTCACGGCGCCGGACCAGGCGACGGCCGCCCGCGCCTGTGCGCGGGCGGCGCGGCGGTTTATTTCGCTTCGACGAAGACGTAATCCACGCCGCTCGGCGCGACCGCAGCCTTGACCCGGTCGCTGTCGGCGGCCTTGCCGACGAACAACACGCGGACGCCCTTCATCGAACCGGCCGGCACGTCCTTGAACGCGGCAGCCACGAGGTCGGCCATCTTGTCCGACGCCGGCGAACCGTAGGCGAGCATGTTGCCGGAGATGATGCCGCGGCCGACGTCATCCTTGGCCTTCTCCGCCAGGCGGGTGTACTGGTCCTGGAAATCGGCGGTGCTCTCGCCCGGCAACAGGTACACGTAGGGCTGGTTCTGGATGCCACCCATGTTGCGCTGGACGACGTCGCTCAGGTAGTCGATCCACGCCTGGCGGTTGTCGTTCACCGGCACCGGCACGGGTGCGGCGGCGGTGGCGACGGGCGCTTCCTGCTTCTTGCATGCCGCGAACGGCAGCGTGAGCAAAGCGACCATCAGCAATCGGATCATCGTGTTCATCGGTTCCCCCGGAACGTTGAATTGGAGCGGTTGGCTAGGAGCGTGGTCGGCCTGGAGCCCGCTGGCCTGGAGCGTGGAACTGCTGTCATGCAAGGATGCGCTGCCATTCGGCCTGCAGCGCCCGGGCCACCGCTGGCGGCACGAAACCCGAGACGTCCCCACCCAGGCGGGAGATCTCGCGCACCAGCGAAGATGAGATGAAGCCATATTGTTCGGCCGGTGTCAGGAACAGTGTCTCGACATCGGGAATCAGGTGGCGGTTCATGCTCGCCAGCTGGAATTCGTACTCGAAGTCCGACACGGCGCGCAGGCCACGCAGCAGGACGCCGGCGCCGAGATCGCGCACGAAATGCGCGAGCAGCCCGTCGAAGCCGCGCACTTCCACATTGGCATGGCGCGACAGCGCCTCCTCGGCCAGGGAGACCCGCAGCGACAGCGGCAGCGCCGGCTTCTTGCCCGGGCTTTCGGCCACGCCGACGACGAGCCGCTCGAACAGCGGGGCCGCGCGGTCGACCAGGTCGACATGGCCGTTGGTGACCGGGTCGAACGTCCCCGGATAGACCGCGATGCGGGTGCTGGCCACGCTCATTCGATCGCTGCGCCATCGGCCGTGGAATCGGTCGCAAGTGTAGCAGCGGGCTCCGCGAGTCGCCGGAACAACGCGTAGTGCACCTGCGCGGTGCGGCCCTCGCGATGCGGCTGCCAGCGGGCGCCGGGGACGACGCCGGCATCGCGTGGCGCCTCCACGTACAGCCACGCGGCATCCGCGGACCACGCAGGCAGCGATGCGAACACCGCGCCCCACAGGTCCAGCCCGAACGGCGGATCGACGAAGAGGACGTCGAAACGGCCATGGATCGGTGTGCGCAACAGTGCCAGCGCATCGGCACGGACCACGTGCGCCTGGTCGCCGGCCTGCAGGCGCTCGACCGTCGCGCGCAGTCCTTCGGCCAATGCCGGATCGCGCTCCACCAGCACCGCCTCGCGCGCGCCGCGCGACAACGCCTCCAGTCCGAGTGCGCCGCTGCCTGCGAACAGATCGAGCACGCGCGCGCCGGGCAGCACCGGCTGCAGCCAGTTGAACAGCGTCTCGCGCACGCGGTCGGCGCTGGGTCGCAGCCCCTGCAGGTCGGGCACGGACAGGCGCGTTCCGCGCCAGCGGCCGCCGATGATGCGGACATGGCCCGCAGCGGCCGAAGGGCGCGCCGGACTCATCGGGTGTGGACAAAACGCGGTGCTACCATGCGCGCCATTCTGCGCGATGACCCCGAAGATGGTGAGTTTTTTCCGCCGCAAGAAGTCCGATGCGGACGCGGCGCCAGCAGATTCCCCCGGCAGCGCGCGTTTCAGCGTCGAGGAACTGGCCGCCGCATTTCCGGCGGCGCCCGCGGCCCAGGATGGGTCCGACCGCACCGATACCGGCGACGCCAGCCAGGCGGTCGACGCGCCGCCTGCGGCCGTGCCGACCGCGGCCGCTCCGTCCAGGCCTGCTGAAGCCGAGCGCCCCGCGGCCGCTTCGGGCGCGCAGGGATGGCGCGAGCGCCTGCGTGGAAGCGGCTTCGCGCGCAGCCTGGGCGGACTGTTCTCGCGCAATCCGAAACTCGATGACGACCTGCTCGATGAGATCGAGACGGCGCTGCTGACGGCCGATGTCGGTGTCACCGCCAGCACGCAACTGGTCGAATCGTTGCGCAGGCGGATGAGGTCGCGCGAATTCGCCGATGCCGGCGCGCTGCTGGCGGCATTGCGCAGCGAACTCATCGCGATGCTTGCGCCCGTCGCGGTGCCGCTGCGTATCGACGCCGGCGCCAGGCCTTTCGTGCTGCTCACCGTCGGCGTCAACGGCGTCGGCAAGACCACGACGATCGGCAAGCTCGCTCACCGCTTCCGCGACGAAGGCCGCAGCCTGATGCTCGCGGCAGGCGACACGTTCCGTGCTGCCGCCGTCGCGCAGTTGCAGGCGTGGGGCGAGCGCAACGGCGTGCCCGTGGTCGCACAGGGACAGAATGCGGACGCGGCGTCCGTCTCCTTCGACGCGCTGCAGGCAGCGAAGGCGCGCGGTGTTGAAGTGCTGATTGCCGACACCGCCGGCCGCCTGCACACGCAGCAGGGATTGATGGCCGAGCTCGGAAAGATCAAGCGCGTGCTGCAGAAACTCGATCCGGCCGCGCCGCAGGAAGTGTTGATGGTGATCGACGGCACCACCGGCCAGAACGCGTTGTCGCAGCTGCGACAGTTCCATGCGGCAGTCGGCGTCACCGGACTGGTCGTCACCAAGCTCGACGGAACGGCGAAAGGCGGCGTGGTCTTCGCCCTCGCCCGTGAATTCGGCATTCCGATCCGGTTCGCCGGCATCGGCGAACGGCCGCAGGACCTGCGCGTGTTCGACGCCGAGGCCTTCGTCGACGCGTTGTTGCCCGAATCGCTCGGCAGCTGACGGCGCCCGGCGCAGCGATGCACGACGCCGCTCCCGCGACACGACAGCCGCGCCGCCGGGCCTGGCTGCTGGTTGCGCTGGCCGCGCTGCTGCTGCTCGTGATTGCCATCGCGATCCTGTCGCGGCCGCCACGCGCGACGCGGTTGCTGCTCGATGCGATCGGCAATTCGCTCGGCCTGCAGGTCAGCGCGACGGGCGGCGACTATCGCCTGCGCGGCATGCCCATGCTGGATGTCCAGGGCGTCGTGGTGCGCGAGCCCGGCGCGGAAAACCCATTGCTGCGCGCCGACCGCATCGTGCTGTCCCTGCCATGGTCGACAATCCGCGGCCGCGGCGAACCGCTCACGATTGAAAGGATCGAGCTGCAACGTCCGGTCGTCGATATGCCCGCGCTGCAGCATTGGCTGCAACGCCGGCCGCAAGGTGCGACGCGCATCCCGACGCTGACGCGCGGCCTGCGTATCACCGATGGCAGCGTCGCCGCCCATACGTGGAGCATCACCGGGATCGCGCTGGACCTGCCGACACTTGCGCCGGGCCGGAAAATCGCGGTGTCGATCGACGGGCGTTATCGCAGCGACGCGTTGCAGGTGCCGTTCGCATTGCATGCGGCACTGTCCGCGCCGGAAAACGATGCCGCCATCGGCATCGCGGGTCATGTCGATGCCGTACGCGATGGCTGGCGCGTCCCGGCCGACATCGTGCTGTCGGGAAAGCTGCAACCGCTGGACGGCGGCTGGCAACTGCGGCGTGCGCGGCTGCAGGCGTCGGGGCGTTACGAAGCGCAGGACGCCCGCGTGCCGTTCGCGCTGGGCATCGCGGGAACGCTGCAACAGCGCGGCGACCGGCTGCAGTTGTCGCCTGCCGCCATCGCCACGCGCGGGGAAGGCGTAGTCCCGCGACTCGACGCGCAGGGCGCAATCGTGCTCGGCACGATGCTCGACGTGCGGCTGACCGGCGCGCTGCAGGGCTGGCCGGAGCAATGGCCGCAACTGCCCTCGCCGCTCGACCGCCCGGATTCGCCACTGCCGTTTCGCATGACCTACAGCGGCAAAGCTGATTTGTCGGCCCAGGCCACGCTGCAGCTGAGCCGCGGCGACGCGCGTTTCGACGGACGCTTCCACCCCACGGACGTCATCGGATGGGCATCAGCGGGCATCGGCAATCCGTTGCCGCCGCTCGACGGGCACCTGATTGCTCCACGCATCGACATCGCGGGCGCGACACTGCAGGGCGTCGACGTGACGCTGGATGACGAAGCCGCCGATCCGGCGATGCAATGACGACGATGTACGAGGACTTCGCACCGCGCCTGCTCGAGTGGTTCGACAGCCACGGCCGCCACGACCTGCCCTGGCAGCATCCGCGCACGCCGTATCGCGTCTGGCTGTCGGAGGTCATGCTGCAGCAGACGCAGGTGCGCGTCGTCGTGCCTTATTTCGAGCGCTTCATCGCCGCCCTTCCGGATGTTCGCGCGCTCGCTGCAGCCAGCCAGGACCAGGTGCTCGCGTTGTGGTCGGGCCTTGGCTACTACGCACGCGCACGCAACCTGCACGCGGCCGCGCGTCATTGCGTCGCCCGCCACGACGGAGAGCTGCCGCGCGATCCCGCGGCGCTGGTCGCGTTGCCCGGCATCGGCCGAAGCACCGCCGGTGCGATCCTCGCGCAGGCCTGGGGCGATCGGCATCCGATCCTCGATGGCAACGTCAAGCGCGTCCTGGCGCGTTACCACGGCGTCGGCGGTTGGCCGGGAACACCGTCGGTCGAAAAGCAGCTGTGGTTGCACGCCGCCGCTCACGTTCCCGAATCGCGGCTTGCGGACTACACGCAGGCGCAGATGGATTTCGGCGCGACCCTGTGCACGCGCTTCGACCCCGACTGCATTGCGTGCCCGCTGCAGGCAGGCTGCGTGGCGCTGCAATCCGGCCGCGTCGCCGAACTGCCGACGCCCCGGCCGGGAAAGCCGCTGCCCGAACGCAGCGCCGTTGTCCTGTTGGCGCGCGACGACAACGCGCGGGTGCTGTTGCAGCGCCGTCCGGCGACTGGCGTATGGGCGGCCTTGTGGTCCCTGCCCGAAGCCGCGGACATCGGCTCCGCGCGCGACTGGTTCGATCGGCATGTCGCCGGCGATTACGAGTCGGGCAAATCCGTCGCTCCGGTCGCCCACGCATTCACCCATTATCGCCTGCAGCTGCAACCCCTGTGCTGGGAAGGCGTGGCGATGCGACCGCAGGTGGCCGACAATGACGACCTGCGCTGGTTCGATCGTGCGCAGCTGGATTCGCTGGGAATTCCCGCGCCCATCCGCAAACTGCTACAGGAGCACTGACATGGCGCGCAGCGTGTTCTGCCAGTACGAGGGCCGCGATGCCGAAGGCCTGGACTTCGTCCCTTGGCCTGGCGACGCCGGCAAGCGCGTGTTCGCGCACATCGGCAAGCCGGCATGGGCGGCATGGCTCGCGCACCAGACCATGCTGATCAACGAGAACCGTCTTTCGCCGCTGGATCCGAAGCATCGCGCCTTCCTGGAAGGCGAGATGCTCAAGTTCCTCTTCGGCGGCGGAGCGGAAAAACCGGCGGGTTACATCCCAGCCGGGTAGTGATCAGCCAGCGGGGGGCGACTTCGCGGCCCCCTGCTTCTGCTTGTCACCCTCGCGGATCGCATTCGCGTCCAGCGGCCGGATGGACTGGATATAGCAGGGATTCTCGATGCCGGACGGGTCGTGCACCAGGATCCGCGAACCGGTGCGGACCTGCCCCACGTTGCGCGGGATGCCGATTGCCGGCGTGTACTCGAGGTTGTTGCAGATGCCCACGAGGTCGATGAGCCACGCCTCGTTGGGTCGCGTCCACAGCGCGATCGTGCTGCTGTCGAGCGCCTTCCAGCTGTCCATGTGGCCCAGGTAATTGAAGCTGTAGACCTTGGCGCCGGCGTGGGCACGATAGAACTGCAGTTCCTGGTTCCCCTTGTCGGGAACGCTGGCGCACGCGCCCAGCGACAAGCCAATTGCCAGCGTGCAGGACAGACCCACCAATGTGCGTTTCATGACCGCGCTCCTTCGTGACCAGAGCCGATCATGCGCCCACGATCTTTGCTGTCGCGCGCATGGCCGCGCCCTGTTCAGCCGACATTGGGACGCCACCGACTTGCTCCCCGGCGACCGCCTCCGTATGATCGCGCCCTCGCATTCAAGCGAGTTCCAGCCCTGGCCGCGACGGCTTGCGCGCTGCACCCGGCCGGGTAGCTCAGTTGGTAGAGCAGGGGATTGAAAATCCCCGTGTCGGCGGTTCGATTCCGTCCCCGGCCACCATTCAAATCAAGACGTTAAGCAGCCCGCACTTGTTGCGGGTTTTTCGTCTGTAGCAAAAACGTAGCATCGATGCGACAGGCCGCG
>Ga0207657_10004445_pt1 | contig 14830 bp, 9 predicted proteins | sample KBSC33metaG_FD_184316 | JGI IMG/M metagenome (GOLD analysis project Ga0207657, IMG submission 184316) | Corn rhizosphere microbial communities from Kellogg Biological Station, Michigan, USA - KBS C3-3 metaG (SPAdes) (version 2) | ecosystem: Host-associated > Plants > Roots > Rhizosphere > Soil ... | reverse complement strand
AGAGCGACCGGCTGATAGGCGATGCCCGTCTCACCCCCATCGGCCGCCGCCGGGCCAAGTTCTCGATCATGATCGGAGCCGCCGAGTTCCGCGGCCTGGGCATCGGCACCGAGGCTACCGCCATGGTTTGCCGGTTCGGATTCGAGCAGCTGGGGCTGCGCGAGATCACGCTCGAGGTCGACCCCCGCAACCAGGCGGCCGTGCATGCGTACCTCAAGGTCGGCTTCGAGCACGATGGCACCACGACGATGCGACTGATGCCCGACCGGCTGGCCCGGGTTGAGCACGCGCCCGCCGCTCAGTAGACTGGGCGACCCGATCAGGAGCGCACACACACATGACGCCGTCCACGCAACACCGCGACCCGATCGCCCGGGCACTCTCGCTGGGCACGGACGGTCGCTCCGTCAAGGCTTGGGCCGACGTGCTCAGCACCGTCCCCCTGTTCACAGGCCTCTCCCAGCGGCACCTGCGGCGCGTGGCCGGCCAGGCGACGATGAAGCGCTATGCGCCCTACACGGCGATCGTGCGGGTCGATGATCCAGGCGATGCCTTCTACGTGATCCTGGACGGGTCGGCCGCCGTGCGCAAGCCCGGCAAGCGCTCGGTGAAACTGCGCCGCGGCGACTTCTTCGGCGAGCTGGCCCTGCTCGATGCGGCGCCGCGCACCGCAACGGTCGAGGCCGAGTCCGAGGTGCTGACGATGCGCCTGGGGCGGACGGCGTTCCAGAAGGTGCTGGACAGCGAGCCCAAGGTCGCGCTCGCGATGCTGCGGACGCTGGCCGCGCGCATGCGAGAGTCGGCTCCCTCGGCAGTGGACTGACTCGACGCGGCCATGCGGGCACTAACCCCCGTGGCGCGAGCGGTACGGCTGGTGGGGCGGAGCCGCCGTCTGACCTGGGCGCAGGCCGCCTGGGCGGCCTACATCACAGCCGAACAGGGCCTCGAGATCGCGCTCGTGGTGTTCGCCTACGGCCATGGCGGCATCGTTGCGGCGGGCTTTCTGGCGGCCGCGCGGTCGGCCGCCTCCGCGGTGACGGCGCCGTTCACGGCCGGCCTGGGCGACCGCTTCGACCGCCGGCTGGTGCTGGTCGCGGCGGCCCTGCTGACATCGGCAGTGGTGGCCTGCATGAGCCTCGCTGTGGCGATGGCCCACAGCCGCTGGCCGGTCTTCGTGCTGGCGGTGGTGGCGGCGGTGGTGATCCCCGTCTACCGGCCGGTGCAGGCGGCGCTGATGCCGCGGCTGTCGGACACCCCTGCCCAGCTCACGGCCGCAAACGTGATCGTGTCGATGCTCGAGGGCGTCGGCAACCTGGCCGGGCCGGCGCTGGCCGGCGGCCTGATCGTGTGGGCGGGGGCCGCCCCGGCATTCGCCGCGCTGGCGGCACTGTCGTTCGCCACCGCGCTTGCGGTCAGCCGCGTGCCGAGCACGCCGGCTGCCGCCCTCGCCGCCGGAGTGTCGCGCACCCGCCGGCTGCTGGCCGGCTTCGCGACGGTCGCGTCCAACGCCGACGTGCGCGTGCTGATGGGCACCTTCGGCCTGTCGATGGTCGTGTGGGGCGCGTTCTTCCAGGTGCTGGTGGTGGCAGTTGCGGTGCAGAGGCTGGGTGCCGCAGAGGGCGGGGCTGGGCTGCTGGCCTCGGCGGCCGGCGTCGGAGCGATCCTGGGCGCGATCGGGTCGGCCGGGCTGGTCGGGCGGCCGCGCCTGGTGCCGGCGATGGCGGCGGGGCTGATCGCGTGGTCGGCGGCGCTGGTGGCGCTCGCCGTCACCAGCGCCGCCGTCGTCGCCTACGCCATGGTGATCGTGACCGGCACCGGCCTGGTGCTGATGGACGTGGTCACGTTCACCCTGTTGCAGCGGGCGGCCGACGACCGGCTGCTGGCGCGCGTATTCGGGGTGCTGGAGAGCCTGATGCGCGCGGCGATCGGCATCGGCGCGTTGACGGTGGCGGCGCTGGCCTCGGTGACGTCGCTTTCGACCACGCTGGTGCTGGTGGGCGCGCTGCAGCCGATCGGCCTGCTGGTGGCATGGCGCGGCCTCAGCCGGGTCGACCGGCTGGCGGGGGCGGACCCCGCGCGCATCCGGCTGCTGCGCTCGGTCGAGCTGTTCTCGTTCCTGCCACCGGCCGAGATGGAGCGGGTGGCCAGCCACCTGCAGCGGGTCGACGCGGAGTCCGGCGATGTGCTGATGCGGCAGGGTGACCGCGGCGAGCGCGTCTTCCTGGTCAAGAGCGGCGCCGTCGAGGTGATCAGCGACGGCTTCCACGTGACCGATCTCGGCCCCGGGTCGCTGGTGGGCGAGATCGCGCTGCTGCGAGACGTGCCGCGCACCGCCACCGTGCGGGTGGCCGACCCGGCGGAGCTGTACGCGCTCGAGCGGGACGAGTTCCTGCGGATCGTGACCGGCGACGTGACGGTCGCCGGCCAGGCCGGCGCCATCGCCGACGCACGGCTCAGCGAGCTGGGCGAGCTGCAGGCTTGAGCCGGCGGTTCCTGCGCGCGCTGTCCACGTTTACACTTGACGAACCGCCGTCCTCTATCGAGGTATCACGTGGCCGACGTCTCCACCGATCGCTCGTCGAAGCTGCGGCCGTTCCTGCCGCGCCTGACCATTCGCTGGATCAGCGAGGAGCCGGACGTGCGGGTGCGGGCGCTGGAGGGTACGGTCGTGTTCGTCGACATCTCCGGATTCACCAAGATGTCCGAGCGGCTGGCACGGCTGGGCCGCGTCGGCGCCGAGGAGGTGACCGACGTCGTCGGCTTCGTGTTCCGCCAGCTGCTGGGCACGGCCTACGCCAACGGCGGCGGCCTGATCAAGTTCGGCGGGGACGCCCTGCTCCTGTTCTTCTCGGGTGAGCACCATGCCTCGGACGGCGTCGCCGCCGCGATCGGCATGCGGCGCACGCTCAGCGAGATGGGTGCGATCGACACCTCGGCCGGCAAGGTGCGCCTGCGCATGTCGGTCGGCGTCCACTCCGGCGAGTTCCACTTCTTCCTCGTCGGCGAGCGCCACCGGGAGCTGCTGCTGACCGGCCCCGGAGCGAGCACCGTGGTGGCCATGGAGGGCACGGCCGACGCCGGCGAGGTCGTCGTCAGCCTTGACACAGCGGCACAGCTGCCGTCCGAGCTGCTCTCCCAGCCGAAGGGGGAAGGCATGCGGCTGCGGCGTCACCTGCGCCCGGACGAGGCCAGGAACTACGAGCCGGATCCACAGCACGTGCCCCCGTCGGTGGATCTGGCGGAGTGCATCCCGGTCGCCCTGCGTGAGCTGCTGCTGACCGGACACGGCGATCCGGAGCATCGTCGCGTCACCATCGGGTTCATCCATTACGACGGCCTCGACGAGATCGTCGCCGCTCGCCCGGCCGAGGAGGTGGCCGACGCGCTGGAGGCGCTGGTGTCGGCTGCCCAGGCTGCCTGCGAGGCGCACGGCGTCACCTTTCTGGGCACCGATGTCGACCGTGACGGCGGCAAGCTGATCCTGGTGGCAGGCGCGCCCACCGCCAGCCCGGACGACGAGGCTCGCATGCTGGCGGCGCTGCGTGAGCTGCAGGCCGCCGAGCTGAGCATCCCGATCCGGGTCGGCGTCAACACCGGCCCGGTGTTCGCGGGCGACATCGGTCCGTCCTACCGGCGCACCTACACCGTCATGGGCGACGCCGTAAACCTGGCCGCCCGCGTGATGGGCAAGGCCGAGCCCGGCCAGATCCTGGCGTCGCAGAGCGTGCTGGACGCCTGCTCGGTGACCTTCGAGACGACCGAGCTCGACCCGTTCATGGTCAAGGGCAAGTCGCTCCCGGTCTACGCGTCGGTGATCGGCCGCCCGCTGGGGACGAAATCGACGACCGGCGAGCGCGAGCTACCCATGGTGGGGCGCGATTTCGAGACCGGGATCCTGCAGCGCGCCGTCCGCGCGGCGCTGCAAGGCGAGGGCTCGATCGTCGAGATCGTCGGACCGCCCGGGATCGGAAAGACGCGGATGCTGGCAGCGATGCGGGAGGTGGGCAGCGAGATGCGGCTGCTGTCCGCCAGCTGCGACCTGTACGGCGCGTCGACGCCCTACGCGGCGCTGCGCCCGTTGCTGCTGCAGGCGCTGGAGGTGGATCCCGACGCATCGCGCGAGGCGATCGTGTCGAGGCTGATGCACGTGGTGTGGAGCAGCGCCCCGGAGCTCTCCACGTGGCTGCCGTTGCTGGGTGTCCCGCTCGACCTGGACATGCCGACGAACCCGGACGTGGAACAGCTCGGCCAGGAGTTCCGTCGGACGAGGCTGAACGAGGTGGTGACGAAGCTCCTGAGCATCATCCTCAGCGGCCCGACGCTGATCGCGATCGAGGACGCGCACTGGATGGATGAGGCGTCCGCTGACCTGCTGCTCCAGCTCTGCCGCGAGGTGGCCGGGCGGCCGTGGCTGATCGGCGTCACCCGGCGCAATGAGGCTTCCGGGTTCGCAGCGCCGGCCGGCGGGGCCACGGTGTCGCTGCACCTCGACACGCTGGCGGAGGAGAAGGTGGTCGAGCTGCTGATCGCTGCAACCGAGGATTCGCCGCTTCGCCCCCACGAGATGTCGATCCTTGCCCGCCGATCGGGCGGCAACCCGTTGTTCCTGCAGGAGCTGCTGAGTGCGACGCGTTTGGCGGGCACCACCGAGGGGCTGCCGGACACGGTGGAGGCGATGGTGACGGCGCAGATCGACCAGCTGGCGTCGCCCGACCGGCGCCTGCTGCGCGTGGCATCGGTGCTGGGGATGCGGTTCCGCTCCGCCCTTGCGGAGCAGCTTCTGGACGAACCGGCCGCGGCCGGCGCGGCGGCCTGGCGGCGGCTGGGCGACTTCGTGGCCGAGGACGGCGCCGGCTTCTATCGCTTCCGCCACGCGCTGATGCGCGACGCCGCCTATGAGGGGCTGGCATACCGCCGGCGCCGAGATCTGCACTTCCGCGCCGGTGAGACGATCGAGCGGCAGCGCGCTACCGACGAGGCCCACATCGACCTCCTGGCGATGCACTTCTTCCACGGCCACGTGCAGGAAAAGGCCTGGGACTACTCGCGCCGGGCCGCCGCGGTGGCGGAGTCGAAGTTCGCGATCGCGGACGCAGCCGAGCACCTTGAGCGGGCGCTGCAGGTCGCGCCGCGCGGCGCCCACGGCGATCATGCGGCCGAGGCCGAGGCATCCGAGGCGCTGGGCGACCTGCGCGAACGGATGGGGCAGTACCCGCAGGCGGCCGCGGCATACCAGAGGGCGCGCCGGCTGCTCGAGCAGGACGAGGTCGCGCTGGGCAGGCTCTACTTCAAGCACTCCGTGCTGGAGGAGCGAAGCGGCAGCAATCCGCAGGCGCTTCGCTGGCTGCGGCGGGGGATGCAGCTGCTGGAGGGGCGAACCGACGCACCCGCGGCGCAGCAGTACGCGCGGCTGGTTGCATCCTACGGGCAGATCCGCCAGGCGCAGGGGCGCCGGCTCGATGGGGTTGCCTGGCTCAGCCGCGCGATCGAGATCGCCCAGCAGGCGGATGAGAAGGAGGCGCTCGCGCACGCCTACTTCATCCTCGACTGGGCGCTGGTCGAGCTCGGGCGCGGCAACGAGGCCGTGCACTCGGAACGGGCGCTGGAGCTGTACCAGGAGCTCGGCAAGCTGGGACCGCAGGCCACGATCTACAACAACCTCGGCCTGTTCGCATGGTGGGAGGGACGCTGGGACGAGGCGGTCGAGCTGTACGACAAGGGCCGCCAGCTCCGCGTCCGGATCGGGGACGAGGTAGACGCTGCCACCGGCACCCACAACATCGCCGAGGTGATGAGCGACCAGGGTCGGCTGGCCGAGGCGCAGCCGCTGTTCGCGGAGGCGCTGCGCGTGTGGCGTTCCTCCGAGTACGGCACCGGTGTGGCCTACGCGACGCGCAGCCTCGGCCAGGTGGCGAGCCGCCAGGGCGACTTCGAGCGAGCGGCGGAGCTGTACGACGCCGCCCGCGAGCAGTTCCAGGCGCTGGTGGCCGAATCCGAGCTGATCGACACGGATGCACGCATCGCAGAGGCGCTCGCGTTCCAGGGACGGTCGGAGGACGCGATCGAACTTACAACAGCATGCCTCAAGCGCACGACGGCAGGCGGTGGCGCGACGCAGGATCCCCTGCTCCACCGAGTGCGCGGCTACGCGTACGCCCAGCGCGCCGAGTGGGAACCGGCGGAGCGTGACTTCAACCGCAGCCTCGAGATCGCGAAGGCACGAAATGCACGGCACGAGGTCGCCCACGCGCTCGACGCGATGGCCCGCGTCGCAGAGGCGCGCGGTGGCTCCGACCCGGCTGCGAGGGCCCAGGCGGACGAGCTCTACGAGGCGCTCGGGATCGTCTTCGTCCCGGCCGTGCCGCTCGAGATCGTCCGGGTCAGCGCGTAACGGCTAGTGGCGGCCGGCCAGGCCGTCACTGTCGGACGTCATGTTGATGACGACCTGGATGTCGCGGTTCGCCCCTGGCGAGTTCGAGCTACCGAGGGCGTTCATCGACTTGATGCAGGCGCTGCCCGACGGGTCGTTGTAGCCGTTGTAGATGCCGAGCGGGCTGGGCTTGGGCCGTGCGTAGTTCTTGTTCCCGGCGCCGCCGTTGTTGATGGCCAGAGCGCAGAAGTGCGTGTTCAGCACCGTGCCCGGCACGACCGGGAACAGCGAGTGGTCGACAAGCGTGTTGGGATCGCACGTACCGGGGAAGCCGACGCCGCAGTGCAGCAGCGTGAACGTATCCTCGTAGTAGATCGGGATGTTGTTCGGGTAGCAGTTGGTCGCGGTCGAATTGTTCGGGCAGGACGGCACGTTGGTGTAGAAGCTGGAATTGATCAGCGACGAATCCCAGGTGATCGTCTCGATCAAGGGATGCGTGCGATCGTTGTACCCGGCCAGCGAGCCCAGGTTCTGCGCGCCGGTGTTGTTGATGCAGCTGACATTGATTCCGCACAGGCCGGTCGGGAGCGCCACCAGGCCGCCGGCGCCGAACACGCCGCCCGCGCCGCTGGGGATGCTGTAGACGACGCACACCGGCGTGGTGGGTGTGGCGGTCGTGCAGGTCGTCAGGGTCGTCGCCGTATTCGTCGGCACCGACGCGTTCTTGGCATTCACCGACGGCGTCGCGGTGGTGGTGGCCGAGTCACTGGGGCCGACCGCGTTCTGCGCCTGGATGCCGAACGTGTACGCCCCGTGGTCGTTCTGGAGCCCCGTCACCGTCAGCTGATAGCAGTCGCTGGCGTTGACCGCGCCGCACTTGCTGGTCGGGCTGGCGTTGAAGGGAACGGTCGGCAGCGTGAAGGACGATCCGACGGGCGGCGTCACGGTGATCAGGAAGTTCTGGACGGGCTGGCCGCCGTTGCCGGCCGGGTTCTCCCAGGTGAGGATCGCGTTGCCCGTGCCGGGGATGCCGAACGGGTTCCGCGGAGGGCTGGGCACCGTGGAGATGGTCACGTTGGGCGACAGATTGTTCCGGACGTTCGGGAACGCGCCCGGATCGGTGGTGGACGTGGCGACGGTGGCCGTGCTCGTGACCACGAAGCTCCCGGTCGCGATCGGATCCGGTGAGTTGTGCCCGAGACGTGCGTTGGCATGCGCGTGGATGATGACCGTGACGGTCGCTCCGGCATCGACCTCGCCGATATCCGTGCCCGTTCCGAAGTCGCCCTGGTTGGCGCAGGTCACTGTGCCGGTGACCCGGCACAGGTCATCGATCTTGAAGTAGGTCGGGTTGGCTGACGCCAGTGGATGGTCGGGGAGGCTGATGACCACGTGCTGCGCGTCAGAGAGTCCGTGGTTCGTGAACTGGTAGGTGAAGGTGGTCGCGTTCGCAGGCGCGGTGTTGGCGAACAGCGAGCTCGCGGTCGAGCTCATCGACTGCGCCTCCAGATCGGCCTTGGTGACGATCGAGGTGGTGGCACTCGCGTCGTCCCCGGCGGGCGGCGCACCGGCAGGATTGGGATCCGTCGTGCCATCGGTCGCAACAGATGCGGTTGCCGTGACGTTGCCGTTACAGGAGGGCACGATAACGGTCCCGCCCGGGCAGGCCGATGCGAGCACCTTCGCGTGCACCGTATAGCTGTCGTCAGGTGCGCCGGCCGCGAGACCGGTCGAGTTCGAGCAGGTGAACGAGCCACCGCTGCCAGAGCAATCACCACTCGGATCGAACACCACGCCGGACGGCAGCGTCCCCGTCAACGTATACCCACCGACGTTGTCCGACGGGCCCGCATTGTGCACCTTCACGGTGTAGTCAAAGCCGGCCGGATCACCCGCCACGAGAGGCCCGGCAGGAGCGGTGATCGACGGCTGCAGATCGGCCTCGGTGATGATCGAGGTGGTGGCACTCGCGTCGTCGCCGGCGGGCGGCGCACCGGGAGGATTGGGATCCGGGGTGCCAGCGCTTGCGCTTGCGACGGACGCGGTCGCCGTGACGTTGCCGTCGCACGGGGGCGTGGCGAGCGTGCCGCCCGGACAGGCCGAGGCGAGCACCTTCACGTGCACCGTATAGCTGTCATCCGTCGCACCGAACGCGAGCCCGGTCGAGTTCGAGCACGTGAACGAGCTGCCGCTGCCCGAGCAATCACCACTCGGATCGAACACCACGCCGGACGGCAGCGTCCCCGTGAGCGTGTACCCACCGACGTTGTCCGACGGGCCCGCGTTGTGCACCTTCACCGTGTAATCAAAGCCGGTCGACTTGCCCGCAGTCTGGTCGCCGGACGGCCCCGTGATCGACGGCTGCAGATCTGCCTGGCCGTCCACCGTCAGCGGCAGGTTGTCCGCCGACGCGGCGACCGTATTCGGAACGATGCTGACAAGGCTGGGTGTGATCGTCGTACTGCCGGCCGCGCTCGGCGCAGCGCTCGCGGTGAACGCGAACGTGTCATCGGTGCCGCCGCTCGTAATCGCCCCGCGCGGGCAGTGGATCAGCTGCGCGTTGCCGCCGTCGGGAGCGCAGCCGTCGCCGGAGCTGACGAAGTTGATCCCGCCTGGCAGCGTGATGTCCGCGGTGTAGGAGGTCACGTCGGTGCCGGAGCTATTCGACACGTCGGCCGAGATCGTGAACGCGGCGCCTCCGGCTACAGGATTCGACGAAGGCCCGGTCAGCGAGATGTAAAGGTCGTTGCCGGGGTCGGCCGCCCTGGAACTGGCGGATACGGCCAAGCTCAAGCCGAGCGCGAGCAGCCCAAACGTCGCAATGCGCACCGTTCGATGGCCGGTCACGTCAGTTGACCCCCAAGACTCAGCGATGTCCTACCGGAGCTTCAGCCCGGCAAGGATCTCCCAAAGGGACGCGTCTGTCAACTGACTCCGGCTCAGGCCGCTTCCGGCGCCGTCCGCTGCTCGATCGGCTGGTAGGGCCGAAGCGCCGGTCCCACGTACTCCGAGCTGGGTCGGATCAGGCGGTTGTCGCCGTGCTGCTCGATCACGTGTGCGGCCCAGCCCACCACCCGGCTCATCGCGAAGATGGGCGTGAACAGCCCGGTCTCGATGCCCAGATAGTGGTAGGTGGAGGCGGAGTAAAAGTCAACGTTCGGGTACAAACCCTTCTCCTCCATCACGGCCTTCTCGATGTGCTCACTCATCGCGAACCAGTGCGGCTCATCCGAGCGCTCGGCCAGCGACCGGGAGTAGCGCTTGAGGATCACGGCGCGCGGGTCGTAGGTCTTGTAGACGCGGTGGCCGAAGCCCATGATCCGCTCCTTGCGATCCAGACGCCCGCGGATCTCCTGCTCGATGTTCTCGTCGCTTCCGATGTCCATCAGCAGGTGCATCACCTGCTCGTTGGCACCACCGTGCAGCGGCCCCTTGAGCGCGCCGATGGCGCCGGTGATAGCCGAGTGCATGTCCGAGAGCGTCGAGGCGATCACCCGCGCCGTGAACGTGGAGGCGTTCATCTCGTGGTCGGCATGCAGGATCAGCGCCACGTCGAAGGTGCGGGCCGCCTGCTGGTCGGGCTGCTCGCCCGAGAGCATGTACAGGAAGTTCGCGGCGTGGCCGAGAGCCGGATCGGGCTCGACCGGATCCAGCCCGCGGCGGCGGCGATCGTAGCGCGCCACCATCGTCGGCATCTTGGCGATCAGCCGGGTGGCCTTGCGGAAGTTGGCCTCCTCGGTGTTCGAGTCCTTGTCCGGATCGTCGAACGAGTCGGCCGAAACAGCGGTGCGCAGCATCTCCATGGGCGCCGCGTGGCCGGCAAGCATGTCGATCACGGCTGCCGTCTCATCCGACAGCGGGCTTGCCGCGGCCAGGTCGGACGTGAACGCCTCCAGCTCGTCGCGGCGGGGCAGGCGGCCGCGCAGGATCAGGAAGCACGTCTCCTCATAGCTCGAGTGCTCGGCGAGGTCACCGACGTCGTACCCGCCGTAGATGAGAACGCCCTTCTGGCCGTCGATCGAGCAGAGGCGGCTGCGCGCGACGACGATGCCCTCGAGTCCACCCTTGTCCGCCATCACGCGCCTTTCCAAATCGCTTCGACTTCGACCGGATGGTAGCCGTTCGTGCGAAGATGCCTGCCGCAATTTGAACCGCGAGCAACCGTCTTCACCCCGGGGGGATCCACCACTATGAGTCGTCTCAAGATCACGGTCGTCGGTGCCGGCAATGTCGGCGCGACCGCCGCCCAGCGACTGGCCGAGCGGGACTATGCCGACGTCGTTTTGGTCGACATCGTCGAGGGGCTGCCGCAGGGCAAGGCGCTCGATCTGAACGAGACCGGCCCTGTGCTGGGGTACGAGCCCAACGTGATCGGCACCAATGGGTACGAGGAGACGGCGGGGTCCGACGTTTGCGTGATCACCTCCGGGATCGCGCGCAAGCCGGGCATGAGCCGGGACGACCTGCTCACCACCAACCAGAAGATCGTCGCGGACGTCACCCAGAACCTGGTGTCACGCTCGCCCGACACGATCCTGATCGTGGTCACCAACCCGCTGGACGCCATGTGCCAGGTCGCGTTCGCCGAGGCCAAGCTGCCCCGCGAGCGTGTGATCGGGATGGCGGGCGTGCTCGACTCGGCCCGCTTCCGCACCTTCCTGGCCTGGGAGCTGGGCGTCTCGGTGCGAGACGTGACCGGCTTCGTGCTGGGCGGCCACGGCGACCAGATGGTGCCCGTCACCTCGTACACCAACGTGGCCGGGATCCCCATCACCGACCTGATCGGGCAGGAGCGGCTGGCCGAGATCGTGCAGCGCACCCGCGACGGCGGCGCCGAGGTCGTGAAGCTGCTGAAGTCGGGATCGGCCTACTACGCGCCGTCCGCGTCCGTGGTCGAGATGGTCGACTCGATCGTGCACGACCAGAAGCGGGTGCTCCCCTGCGCCGCCTACCTGATGGGTGAGTTCGGGCTGAGCGACATCTTCATGGGCGTCCCCTGCCGGCTGGGCGCGCGCGGGCTGGAGGAGATCATCAAGCTGAACCTGACCGACGACGAGCAGGCGCAGCTGAACCGCTCGGCCGACGCCGTGCGGGAGCTGGTCGGCATCATGGGCCTGTAGCGCCGCGGCGCCTCACGGCCAGCAGCGACAGCATCTCGAAGCAGGCGCTCGCTCCCACCCAGGCGGTGATGTTGGCCGGCTGGTCGTAGACCGGGGCCACCTCGACGCAGTCGAAGCCGCGGAAGTCGATCCCGTGCAGCGCGCGCAGATAGGCCAGGGCCTGGCCGCTCGAGGGGCCGCCCACCTCGGGCGTGCCCGTCGCCGGCGCGAACGCCGGATCGACGAAGTCGATGTCGAACGACAGGAACGCCGGGCGGTCACCGACCCGCGCCCGCACCCGGTCGCCGTACGCCTCCGGGGTCAGTTGCTCGAGCTCGTCCCAGTAGATGGCGTCGTACCCGAGCCGGCGCGGCTCCTCGATGTCGCTCTCTCCGTAGAGCGTCCCGCGCATCCCCGCCTGCACCGATGACGAGGCGTCGACCAGCCCTTCTTCGACGGCGCGCTTGAACACGGTGCCGTGGAAGTAGCGGGCGCCGTAGTACGACTCCCAGATGTCGGCGTGGGCATCCAGATGCACCAGCGCGAGCTGACCGTGCACCGCGGCGGCCGCCCGCAGCTCGGCCAGCACCATCGAGTGGTCGCCGCCGAGGCATAGCGGCACCACGCCGGCGCGGTGCACCGGCTCCAGGTGCTCCTGGATCAGGCCCAGCGTGCGCTCGTGGTAGCCGGGCACCGTCGGCAGGTCGCCGTGGTCGATCATCGAGAGGTGTTCGGTCACGTCCACCCGCAGGCGCTGGTTGTAGGGGCGCAGCAGCACCGACGCGCTGCGGATCGCCTCCGGCCCGAACCGCGCGCCCGACTTGAACGACACGGCGTCGTCGATCGGCACCCCGATCACGGCGACATCCACGTCCTCCAGCGTCTCCACCAAGGGCAAGCGCATGAAGGTGCGGACCCCCGTGAAGCGAGGGGTCTTCGAGGAGTCGGCCGGGCCGTAGCGCATGGCCCGTTATCGTACCGGTCATGGATCTCGGTCTGGAGGGAACGGCGGCTGTCGTAGGCGGGGCATCCTCAGGGATGGGCCTGGCGATCGCCGGAGCGCTCGCGGCCGAGGGCTGCGCGGTTACGATGCTGGCACGCACCCCGGAGAAGCTCGAGCAGGCGGCGGCGGGAATCCCAGGAGCGATCGCGGTGCCCGGGGACGTCCGTGACCAGGGCGCACTCGAGCAGGCCGTCGGCCGCACGGTGGAGGAACGCGGCCGGCTCGACATCATCGTCAACAACGCCGGCGGCCCGGCACCGGGGACGTTCGAGTCGACCCCGGCCGAAGCCTGGGCGGACGCCTTCGAGCTGTCGCTGAACTCCGCCGTGCGCCTGACGCGGCTGGCGCTGCCTCACCTCAAGCAAAGCGGCCGCGGCCGCATCGTCAACATCACCTCGTGGTCGGTGCGCGAGCCGATCCCCAACCTGATGCTGTCCAACGCGATCCGCCCCGGCGTCGTCGGGTGGGCCAAGACGCTGGCACAGGAGCTCGGACGGGAGGGGATCACGGTGAACACGATCGCCCCCGGCAAGATCGACACGCCGCGGGTGCGAGAGCTGTGGAGCCACTTCCCCGACCCCGAGGCCGCCGCAAAGCGCGACATCGAGGCGATCCCGGTGGGCCGGCTCGCGGCCCCCGCGGAGGTGGGCGCGCTGGTCGCCTACCTCTGCTCACAGCACGCGGGATACATCACCGGAGCGGTGCTGCCGATCGACGGCGGTGCGCTGCGGGGAATCTGGTAGCAATCTGGGCTACCTACAATTGGGATCCATGGCCACGTGCTATCGCCATCCCGATCGTGAGACAAGCGTCAGCTGCTCGAACTGCGGCCGGCCGATCTGCCCGGACTGCATGCGGCAGACGCCGGTGGGTGTGCGCTGCCCGGAGTGCGCCGGCCAGCGCACGCGCAGCCAGCTGCCCGCATTCATGATGGCCAACGAGCCGCGTGTGACCTACGGCCTGATCGCGGCCAACGTGGTGCTGTTCATCGCCACCAACAACATCAACGGCGGTGGCGGCGGTGGCGGCCTTTTCGGCACCGGCGGCCAGTTGAACTCGCTGGGGCTGCACCTGGCGCTGTGGGGCCCGGCCGTCCACGACGGCCAGTACTACCGGCTGGTCAGCTCGGCGTTCATCCACTACGGGCTGTTGCACCTGGCGTTCAACATGTACGCGCTGTACCTGCTGGGCAGCTCCCTCGAGCGGTACGTGGGTAGCCTCCGCTTCGGCCTGATCTACCTGCTCTCGGCGCTGTCCGGCAGCTTCGGCGCCCTGCTGCTGTCACCGAACTCACTGACGGCCGGTGCCTCCGGGGCGATCTTCGGGCTGATGGGGGCGATGCTAGTGCTGGAGCGCCACCGCGGGGTGCAGCTGCTTGGCGGATCGATCGGCGGCCTGCTGGTGGTCAACCTGATTTTCACCTTCGCCTACTCCGGGTCGATCTCGGTGGGCGGTCACATCGGCGGCCTGATCGGCGGCGTGCTGACCGGCGTGGTGCTCTCGGGCTACGGGCGCGGCCACCTCGCGCACGGCCGGCTGACGCCCTCGGTCGCGCTGGGTCTGATGCTGATCGCAGCCGGCACCGTCGCCGGGTCGCTGGCGGTGGCGGGCGGATGACGCTGCTGCGTCGTGTGCGCTGGTCGCTGGTTGGCGTGGCGGCCTTCTTCCTCGTGCTTGTGGTGGGCGCCTACGGCTGGACCACCCAGTCCGGCTACTTCGCACTCCTGCCCGACAACGCCCACCCGGCCGCCAACGTCGTCCACGCGCCGGGCGGCAAGCCGCCGGCCGGCGGGTCGGGCTTCTACTTCGTCGACGTCAACGAGCTGCAGGCCAACCTGATTCAGAAGCTGTGGGCGGAGCACCTGGTCGAGGGCGCCCAGCTGGTGCCCGACAACCAGGTGCTGGCGCCCGGCCAGTCCGACCAGGAGCACATCACCGAGGACGCCCGCGCGATGACCAACTCCCAGCAGACGGCGCAGGTGGTCGCGGAGCGCGCGCTGGGAAAACGCGTCCCGATCGAGAAGCTGGGCGCGCAGCTGCTGGGCGTCCAGCCGGGTGACCCGGCCGCCAAGGCCGGCCTCAGGCCGGGCGACATCGTGACCGCGGCCAACGGCCGCCCGGTGCACACGGCGGGGGACCTGATCAGGGCGATGCAGCCGGTCAAGCCGGGGCAGTCGGTGCACCTGACGCTGACGCAGGCCGGGAACGTCACGGTCGGCACCATCGCCAGCACCGACCACCCGCCGCGCGCGCTGATCGGGGTCTCGATCGGCGACGCCGTGCACGTCGGCCACATCCCGATACCGGTCCGCTTCTCGACCGGCTCTATCGGCGGGCCGTCGGCGGGCCTGGCGTTCG
>Ga0207657_10004444_pt1 | contig 14832 bp, 16 predicted proteins | sample KBSC33metaG_FD_184316 | JGI IMG/M metagenome (GOLD analysis project Ga0207657, IMG submission 184316) | Corn rhizosphere microbial communities from Kellogg Biological Station, Michigan, USA - KBS C3-3 metaG (SPAdes) (version 2) | ecosystem: Host-associated > Plants > Roots > Rhizosphere > Soil ... | reverse complement strand
TATATAAAGGAAAGGAACCTGTAGGACGAATGACTGTGATGCCGATAAAAGAAATGCAGAAAAGAGCAGAAGGTAAAAATGATGATGAGGATTAATTTTTTTTGAGCTGAACTAAAATAATACTATTGAGCTTTTGTTGTGTCACTCACTTCAACTTTCTGAATTTTATTGAACACATTTCAAAGTGAATTAAAAAACCAAATAACTTCTTTTTCAACTTTTCAACAGCGCCGCGCTTTGCGCGGCGCTGTTTTTATTATCAATTCCAGCTTGTTGATACATTAGCCAGGGGACAAAAACTACTAATCTTAAAAATGATTAATTTCAACGCCTCAACTAAACCACCAATATGGTAGCTTTCTCAATATTCAAGATCATTATTTATATAGGATTGCTATGTATGCTTGTATATTTTTTCGTGTATAAGATAATCATGAAATTAATTGAAAGAAGAAAAATAAAGATGAATGGCGAGGTAGTGCAGGCAACAGTTGTAGATTATAAAGTTTCAAAAGATTCTGAAGGTGCACAACGATACTATCCGGTTTTGCAGTACACTACAAAAGATGGCCGCCTTATAACTGTACAATCAAGAAAAGAAAGATCTCAAAAATATAAAGTAGGTAAACAATTAACCGTTTACTATTTGCCGTCGCAACCTTCTAAATTTTATATTTCGGGTTTAATACCTTATGTGAAACTTGCCGGGTTTTTACTTGGCTTGTTTGGTTCGCTGCTGTTACTGCTTGAGATTATCAACACAATTAAAAGTTTGTAATTGAAAATCGTTTATCATTGAATGTCCTCTTGACTCTCCATGACTATAAGCCTGTGAGAAGTGTACTATAAAGACAGTGCAATTCACGAGTGAACAAGTTATGGGAATGTATTAACTTTTTCCACAAATTATGTTTATTAAATACATAAGAAAATTTGATGCCGTGTTTAAAAATTTCTTTCAGCTTCTTTAAAAGAATAATAAAGAAGTAATAAATTGGCATGATATTTTAGCTGACTTTTATTCCCTTTAAAACACTAACTTATGAATATTCAATTCGAGCACAAAGGACGAACAATAACTGCTAAGATCATTTCAAACCTTAATACAAACAGAGATGCGATGATCGTTTTTCCTGAAAGCAATCTGGGAGAACTCGGCTGGTCAATTTTTTTTCAAAAAAAAGAAAACAAGTGGACATCTGAATCATTTGTGAAAGAAAAATATCCAACAACATATTCAAGCTTATTAACTAAAGTTAATTCGATTCAGTGGGAGTAATATCAAATATGAATTAACGTTTTAACTTTTTTCAAATTCGCGTAACAATGATATCTGATTTTTTTGCTGTTATTTAGCAGCATGAAAATTGTTGTGATTGCTTTGTTTCTTTTTTGTTGTATAGCAAGTTGTAAAAAGCCTGAAAGTTTTGAATACAGGGACATCCGAAACTTTAAAATCGACAGTCTCGGGTTTGATAAATCTACAGTGAGCATGGACCTCGTATATTTCAATCCAAACAATTATGGTGTTGATCTCAAAAAAGTAGATTGCGATGTGTTTGTACAACATAATTTTCTCGGTAAGTACTGCCTCGATACAACAATGCACATTGCAAAAAGATCAGAATTTTTTATCCCATCCCGCATGCAGATAGACATGAAAAATCTAATGAAGAATACACTCACTTCTTTTTTTTCAACTGAGTTATTGGTAGAAGTGAAAGGCACCACGCGTGTAGGCAAAGCAGGTATTTATATTACAGTTCCTTTCAGTTATTCGGGATGGCAGAAATTCAGTCTCTTCAATTAGAAGATAAAATATTTTTTTTCTCGAATTTGTGCGAGGCAATGGAATGCGTTAAGTTGAGTTTAAAAATAATTCAAAAAGACATTGCCATTAATATTCATCGAAATAAAAATCCCAAAGAAATTTTCATTCTTTGGGATTTTTCAATTAACTATTTGTCATTATGGACTCGCCGCAACTCCTGGTTCGTTTTGCAGTACAATTAAACGACCTTCAGATTCTGCCGCAGGTTCAATTTGTTTATGCGCTTTTAAATCTTTATCGAGATAAAATTTCATTACCGGTCCTGCAATCAAAATCGTAACCATTGTCATCACTACAAGACCGACAAAAATTCTTTCGTCAATAATTTTTGCCTGCAAAGCAAGCATTCCTAAAACAATTTCCTGCGAGCCACGTGCATTCATTCCAAATGCGATTGATAAGGATTCATTTTTATTAAGTCCGCTCATGCGGCTGCCGATTCCGGCACCTACGATTTTTGCTACACAAGCAATTCCAAGAATTATTAAAACAACTGAGAGATCAAAATTGGTTACAAAGTTCACACGCAATCCAACGGAAGCAAAAAACAACGGAGCAAGAATATTTACAATAAATTGCTGTATCAGATGTTCAATATTTTTATTGAAGTGTTCCGAATCACCGACAGCGACACCGACAAGAAATGCTCCAAAAATCCCTCTGATACCAAGGTATTCAGTGAACACTGCACCTAACATGCAAAGACATATTCCCACTGTTATTACACCGCTGGGAGGCGCTAAATATTTTGCGGCAAAGCCAAGTATTTTATTGATAAGCCAGCGACCTGCAGTCATCATAAAACCAACAAAAATCAATACCATTAATATCGAGGAGAATGATGCGTCACTTGCTTTTGCATTCATCATTTGAATGATGATGGAAAAAAGAATCCAACCTAAGAAATCGTCGATCATTGCAGCAGTAAGAACAAGTCCGCCCACTTTTGTACGGATAATATTGAGATCCATCAACACTTTTACAATTACAGATAAAGCAGTAATGGAAAGCGCCGTACCAAAAAATAGTGCAGGTATGAGCCTGTTGGTTTCGGGAACGGCAAAAATATAATCATGAAAAAACCAAATACAAAAGAAGCCAAGTGCAAAAGGAAATAATAATCCCATTAAACTTATCGAAGCGGCTTGTTTTCCCTGCTTGCGAATTTGCTTGAGGTCAACCTCTGTACCTGCAATGAACATAAGCATGATAACGCCTACGTTGGCAAGTCCATCAAAAGCGCCGTAAGCACGGGGCTGGCTAAGAAATACTTGTTTAAAAAGATCAGGGAATACAGATCCTAATAAGGAAGGGCCGATAATAATGCCGGCAAGGATCTCTCCTACAACTACGGGTTGCTTAAATTTTCTGAAAACTTCTCCCAGCAATCGCGATGAAATCAATATCACACTTACAATTATCAGGAAGTTTAACACTTCGGCAGAAGTTAATTTAGAAACCATAAAAAGTTTTTTACGTTTAAGTTTTCCGTTACGGATTTAGTTGCTTTAACAAACTTAAAGAAAATTATTCTATAATTCCTATGAAATTGATAGGATTTGAGAAAAAATGATTTTTGATACTTTACCAACTGAATGGATTTGCTAAACAATCATAAGAACTTTAAAAAAATGTTTTTATTACTCACCTCACCGCCGCAGCCGTTGGTTCATTTTGAAAAGAAACTAACCGCGATTCTGAATCTGAAGTAAGCTGCTTACGTGTTTTAAGATCTTTATCAAGATAAAAATTCATAACGGGACCGGACATCAATATTGTTACAATGGTCATTACGACCAGACCTACAAATATTTTCTCATCGATAATTTTCGCCTGCAAAGCAAGCATACCTAATACTATTTCCTGCGAGCCTCGTGCATTCATTCCAAAAGCAACAGCGATAGATTCATTTTTATTAAGCCCGCTTAAACGGCTGCCCAAACCGGCGCCCACAAGTTTTCCAATGCATCCAATACCAATAATTACTAATACAATGGAGAGATCAAAATTGGTTGCAAAGTTTACACGCAATCCTACCGACGCAAAGAACAGAGGAGCAATAATGTTTAAAATAAATTGCTGAATAATTTGTTGAGTATTATGACCAAAATGTTTTGAATCTCCAACAGCTATACCCATGAGAAAAGCACCAAAAATTCCTTTTATACCAAGGTATTCTGTAAAGACCGCTGCCAACATACACAAACAAACAGATACTGTAATTACGCCACTTGATGCTGCAAGATATTTTACGGCGAGTGCAAGAATTTTATCAACAAACCATCGGCCGAGAGTCATCATAAAAGCAACAAACAACAGAACTCCAATGGATGAAGAAAGAGATGCTTCGCTTCCTTTTGTATTGATCATTTGAATGATAATAGAGAAAAGAATCCATCCGAGAAAATCATTGATCATTGCTGCAATAACAACAAGACTTCCAACTTTGGTACGCATGATATTTAAATCCATCAACACTTTTACTATCACAGATAAAGCTGTTATGGAAAGTGCGGTTCCAAAAAATAATGCAGTAACTAATTTGTTGGTTTGAGAAGAAAAGAGATAATCGTGAAAAAACCATACACATAAAAATCCAACTGAAAAAGGAATGATCAAACTTAATATACTTATCGATGCTGATTGTTTGCCTTGTTTTCTTATTTGTTTCAGATCAACCTCAATACCCGCAACAAACATCAGCATGATGATACCCACATTTGCAAGCCCGTCAAACGCGCCATAAGCACGAGGCTGGCTTAGGAAAAGTTGTTTAAAAAGTTCAGGGAAAGCGCTGCCTAATAATGATGGTCCGATGATAATTCCCGCAAGTATTTCACCAATTACAACGGGCTGTTTGAATTTTCTGAAAAGTTCTCCGAGCAATCGTGAAGAAATAAGAATCACGCACACAATGATCAGAAAATTTAATACCTCTGCTGAATTTAATTTAGAAACCATAGGACGGCATTTACGTTAAGTTGTTTCGGTGTTCTACTTAACAAACTTATCCAAAAATTTCTATAAATCCTATTCAACAGATAGAGATAATGTAAAAGAACCGTCGGCAAAATAATTTTGAGATTTTGCCTGTACGACTGAATCGCTCAAACAGGGAATTGGAAATTTGGAATTTATTGTTGAATTATTGATACAGTACAAGAGTCACGCTAAAGACGTGATGTACCATGCGACGCTCCGAAGGAGTCCTTTGGACAACAAAAGTTTAATGTTTATTCAAGAGTTGGGTTCAAAAAAATTTATTGATTACAACCTTGTTTGCGCCGTGTATCAATCAAATATTGAATTTTCCATTCTCCGTTTATTCGAACAAGTTGATACGAATCAACCCCGCAATGACTGAACTGTCCTTTGTAATAAAAATTATAGGGGGTCCATGCAATGGCAAGTGCACCATCTGTTCTAACAACATCATAAGTTATTCTTTCATCTGCATCGTCTTTTTGCATTGTAGCAACTTCATCAGCGAATGCTTTTACTGCATCAGTTCTAACACTTACATTTCCGTCTTTGTCAACAACGGTTTGCAAAATAGCAGCGTCAGTAAAACATTCAGTCAAGGATTTGCTGTCAGCATTTTTCATTGCAGCAAACATTTTATTGATAACGGCTTTTACAGAATCTTCTGCTGATTGCGCATTTAATTTGAAAGAAAATAGAGCGAGGCAGATAAGCATGTAAAAATATTTCTTCATAATGATACTTTTTATGAAAGTAAAAATTTATAAAATGAGAAAAGTGCCATTCATAAAAAAAGCCATCTCAAAAGAGATAGCTTTCAAAAAAAACTTTCTTCAATTACATGTAGCCAAGAATTTTCAACATACTCTGCGCCGATTGCTCTTTTGCATATACCCAATCAGTTAATTTTCCATTTTTATCATAATCAACAATGATATGTTTTGGCGAAGGGATCAGGCAATGCTTAATTCCCCCATAACCACTTATCTGGTCCTGGTACGCACCGGTGTGAAAAAAGCCAACATACAAAGGCTCTTTATCATTTGTCGGATAATGCTCTGCATTATCGGGCGCAATTCCATTTGAACTTACACCCGAAGTAAGTTTTGGAAGGAACACTTCATTGATGTGTTCTTCAGAGTCATAATAATCATGACTATCACAAGTAATTCCACCAAGTACTACACGCTGATAATCGTTGTCCCATTTATTAATTGGCAACAGTAAAAATTTTTCTCCGATGCCCCATGTATCGGGCAACGTTGTGATGAATGAAGAATCAATCATGTACCATATCTCACGATCATTTTGCATCTTCTGCCCTATTACACTATAAATATGCGCCATGCTTTCACCAACTGTATAACTGCCAAATTCAGTATAAATATTCGGCATCGGTACCTTAGCACGTTTACAACCTTTCCTTATGTTGCTTACGATCTCGTTGATCATAAACTGGTAATCGTATTCAAATCCAAGTGAGTGTTTTATCGGGAAGCCGCCGCCGATATTTATTGAATCAAGCTCAGGGCAAATTTTTCTTAATTGGCAATAAAGGTTAATAATCTTATTCAGTTCGCTCCAGTAATAAATATCATCTTTAATTCCTTTGTTTAAAAAGATGTGCAGCATCTTCAACTGAAATTTTTCTTCATAACCTTCTATCTGGTCAACATAAAATTCAAGAATGTCTTTTGCTCTTATGCCAAGCCGTGAAGTATAAAAAGGAAAGCTCGGCTCTTCTTCCGCCGCAATGCGAATACCAAGTTTGAATGGTTGTCTCACACTGCGTTTATATGCCTCAAGTTCCTGCACATTATCCAAAATAGGAATAACATTTTTAAACCCGGAATTGATCAGCTTTGCAATGCGTGATGTATAAGATTTTTGTTTGAAACCATTACAAATGATAAAAGTATCTTTTGTAATTTTTTTTCTTTCATATAGCTTGTTGATGATCTCTATATCGTAGGCATACGATGTTTCAAGATGAATATCATGTTTCAATGCTTCTTCAACAACAAAAGAGAAATGAGAACTTTTTGTGCAATAGCAGTAATAATAGTTGCCTTCATACTTATGCTTCTTAATAGCAGCAGCAAACATTTTCTTTGCTTTATTGATCTGCTGACCAATCTTCGGCAGATAGGTAAGCTTCATCGGCGTGCCGTATTTTTCGATCAATGGTTTCAGATCAAGCCCGTTAAATTCAAGATAACCATCATCACCAACATCAAAGCCTTCCTGGGGAAAATGGAAAGTTTGCTTCACCAGAGCGGTGTAAGAATTATTCATTCCTGCGGGTTAGTTGTTTTATGAGTAAAAATTTTTTTGACGTACAAAAATAGTTTTTTGAGCAAATCTCAAAATAAAAAAACCGGCGCTGAATGGTTGCCGGTTTTTTCTTTAAGGAATTTTGATGCAGAAATTATTTTACAGAGTCGATCAAAGCTTTAAAGCTTGCAGGCTCATTCATTGCAAGATCAGCAAGCAATTTGCGGTTGATCGCAACACCCTTTGTGTTTAATTTGTTGATGAATTCACTGTACGTTAACCCTTCTGCTCTTACTGCAGCGTTGATACGTGCTATCCAGAGCTGACGGTATTCTCTCTTTTTATTTTTGCGACCCACATAGCTGTAGGTCATTCCTTTTTCAACAATATTTTTGGCAACGGTAAATACATTCTTACGCTTGCCATAAAAACCCTTTGCCTGTTTAAGGATTTTCTTTTTTCTTGCTCTTGAAGCAACGGCATTAACTGAACGTGGCATGTTAATTATTTTGGATTTTAGATTTCAGATTTACGATTTATCTTCTTCTAAAATGATGATCAATTTTTTGGTTCTTGTTTCTTGATGCTTGTTTCTTTCACATTATCTCAAACGCAATAAGCGCAAAACAAAATCGCGGTTGGCTGCTGCAACCACACCATCTTTGCGCAAGGCTCTTTTACGTTTTTTAGATTTTTTTGTAAGAATGTGTCGTTTGTAAGATTTCTGATGGGTGATCTTGCCTGTAGCTGTCACCTTAAAGCGCTTCTTGGCGCTGGAGTTTGTTTTTACTTTCGGCATTGTATAATCTGTTACGATTACTCCCTGCTGGCGGCGCCGCACCGGCGGTGCACTTGTAAAGCCTTGTGGGAAATGGGTCGCAAAAGTATAGGATAAATTTTAAATGAACAAGAATTGAGTTTTTATATTACCGGCTGCAAATCTTTGGTCATCGCCGGTTGTGTCACTCACTTCGAGGTTCTGAACTTTATTGGTCAATAATGAATGACGAATTAACGTCGTTTTTGCTTAGAAAGGTGAATTGCTCCTGCGGAGCAAAAGCTTTGTAGGAAATAATTAAAAATCTATCTGCGCTTTGTAGATGCTCCACATCAAATGCTCCTCCTGCGGAGCGGTTGAAAAAAATATTTCATTGCTTGCTACAAACATGTAGCTCCTAAAGAGCTGTAAAAACCTTAGCTAAACAACATTGAAACGATCAATATAATACCAGAAACAATCTAAATGACCTTGAGTTCGATTGATGACATTTTTACTGCAGATAAAGTGATTGCGACGCAACGAAGATGCTATGAAAAACGAAAGCCGGTATCATAAAAATTCCGATAATCTTAAACTCATTAAAGATTTCTTAACCTATTCTTACCGTTTTTTTCTCAATTCGTTTCAAATAATTTTTTCCCTGGAAAATACGATGCACATACACACCGGCAACATGCACACAATCGGGATCAAGTTCACCGGGCTGCACAAGATGTTCAACTTCTGCAATAGTTATATCGCCCGCCTTTGCCATAGATGTTGAAAAATTTCTTGAGGCTTTTCTAAAAACCAAATTGCCCAAAGTATCACCTTTCCATGCTTTCACCAATGCAAAATTTGCATGCAATGCATGTTCCATCAAATACATTTTGCCCTTGAATTCACGTACCTCCTTTCCTTGCGCCACTTCGGTTCCGTAACCTGCAGGCGTGTAAAATGCAGGAATGCCCATACCCGCCATTTGTATGCGTGTAGCAAGCGTTCCTTGCGGAGTAAGCTCTACTTCAAGTTCACCATGCAGAAGTTGTCTTTCAAACTCTGCATTCTCTCCCACATAACTGCTGATCATTTTTTTTATTTGCCGTGTTATCAGCAATTTGCCAAGACCAAAACTATCAACACCTGCATTATTCGAAATGCATGTTAGATCTTTTACGCCTTTATGCGCCAATGTATCAATACAATTTTCAGGAATGCCGCATAAACCAAAACCTCCAAGCATGATCGTATCACCATCTTTTACATCGTGCAATGCTTCATCTGCGTTTGCGAATACTTTATTCATAAGCAAAACAAATTGTTGACAAATGTATTTAAGGAAAGCACATTCTGCTACTCCAGTTTTTTATATAGTTCTTGTCGTTGTCTCGCTGCATAAGCAGAAAGAGAATCCATGAGAATGTTGTTTTTATCGGGATGTTCTTCGTAATACCTGTAGCTTTTGTAAAATTCTTCTTTGGTGATATGATGAAGATCAAACACCTGCTGAAACGCTTGTGTAGCGAATAATTTCAAACTTGTTGTATCTTTTTTCCGTCCGGAAGTATCTGTTATTCTTACACTGTCTTTTCTGTTGTTGCTATCTATCAGTTGTTTATTTTGTTTGAAAGGAATTCTGTTTTTTGAGATCGGATTACCTTTCCTGTAAATGGGTTGGTTATTTTTTTCGAATTCAATTTGTGCAAGTTTACCAGCCTTTGTTAAGTCCCACACAATAAGTTTCATTGAATCTATCCCGATCACATCTTCGGGAATTTTATTTGGTGAAGTGCATGCAGCAAAAAAACAAACTGTAAGAAAAAATAAAATCTTTTTCATGTACTACTTCAATTGTGCCTGGTACTTTGACATATTTCCAACATCAAGCTTTGCTAATATTTCTCTTGCTTTTGCTTTTGAAACAGGATCTGCTTTTTTGAACACACCGACCAGCTCGTCACTCCGGCTCTGTAAAAAAAACTGCATGATCATAGTGTTGGGATTTTGCTGATTAAAGTCCTGAAGTCTGCTTAAAGCGTCTAAAATATTTATACGTGCATTTGCTTCGTTGCTGTACATAAAATCAAGACCTGAGCGGTAGTACGAATAAAGTATATCATGAACCTCATTTAATTTATTATTGGTTACATTGTTGGCAAGCCAGTAACGGTTGCGTGAACCATCAAACGCTTTCCATCCTGAGATATTTCTTTCTTCCGGGGCGTTGTTCACAATGTTATGTGCTGTTTGAAAAAATTCACCTCCTCCTTTCGGAGCAAAAGAATCATAATCCAAACCAAGTATCATATAAACATAGTAAGCAAAAACAGCGGTTAAATTTGCAGCAAGCGGATCTGTTCCCGCCACCCTGTTCTCGTTAAATTCTATAGGCTGATACTCCACATATTTAAATGTAACATCGGCATCCTGGTAATTTACCAACGGGCTTTGATAGGTAGAATTATAAACCGGTCTTGCAGCTTGAACGGTGAGTGTTGCTTTATAAGTGTTGTCATCCACCACACTTGAAAGATTCAATAAAAAATTGCATTGAATTTTTTCCTGTGGCTGAAACACATCATCTGTCCATTTACGGTTATTGATAAAATTGGTGAGCTGTGTTTGAAGTGTTGAGAAAACATTTTTATTTACGGTACTTCCGATCTGCTCACTTAACACGGTAACTTTTGCCTGGAGTTCCTGGGCTTTTGTTGTAATTACAGTGAGAGCAATAAAAAACAACAAGAATAATTTTTTTCTATCCATTTATTTTTTGAATAACAAGATTTACAATTTCACCTGCAATATTTTTCTTTGAAGCAAGTTCTAATATATGTTCGCTTCCGTCTTTATCAAATACTGTTACTTTGTTCGTATCATAACCGAATGCAGCGTTGGGATCATTTAAAGAGTTAAGAACGATCATGTCTGCATTCTTCGATTTCAATTTATTCAAAGCATATTCGCGTTCATTCGTTGTTTCTAAAGCAAAGCCAACAAGCAACTGGTGTTGTTTCTTTTTTTCGCCAAGCGCTTTTAAAATATCTTTTGTTTTTGAAAGTTCGAGTGTCAGGTCTTCATCTTTCTTCTTAATTTTTTCTTTTGCAGTAGTTAGAGGTTTGTAATCAGCCACAGCAGCACTCATCACTGCAATATCGATTTCATCAAACAAACATTTACATACTTCATACATATCTTCTGAACTCATAACATGTGTAACCTTTATTCCCTCGTATTGTGTTTGTTGATGTGTTGGACCCGTTACCAATTGCACATCTGCGCCTTTCATATAAAACGCTTCTGCTAAAGCAAAACCCATTTTGCCTGATGAATGATTGCCAATAAAACGAACCGGATCTATCGCTTCGTATGTTGGACCCGCAGTGATCAAAACTTTTTTACCACTCAATTCTTTACCACGAAAAAAATTCTCTGTCAGGTATAGAACAATTTTTTCCGGCTCTGCCATCCTGCCCTCTCCTGTTAAACCACTTGCAAGCTCACCTGTTTCAACATTTATCACACTGTTTCCATACGATTGAAGCAACCCGATATTTCTTTTTGTTGATGGATGATGCCACATGTCTTCATCCATTGCAGGCGAAACAATAACAGGGCATGTTGCAGATAAATAAACGGCAAGTAATAAATTGTCGCATTGCCCCGAAGCCATTTTAGAAAGTGTGTTGCAACTTAAAGGAGCGATCAGCATTACATCTGCCCAACGACCAAGCATTACATGATTTGTCCAGGTGTCTTCATCAAAAAGATCACTTAGCACTTTATTATTTGAAAGCGTTGATAACACAAGCGGCGAAACAAAACTTTTTGCTGCAGGTGTCATGATCACCTTCACTTCAGCACCTGCTTTTACAAGCAACCGCACAAGCAAAATAGATTTATACGCTGCTATGCTTCCCGTGATACCGAGTAATATTTTTTTCCCTTTGAGCATTGATATTTTTTAGAAACTTTTATTCTTCATCGCTAGTCGTAAATCGTAAGTCGCAAAAGAATGATCCAAACTTGCGATTCACGTTTACTTGCGACTTGCGATAATATATTCACCATACAGCCTCTAAAATAACAAAAAACGACAGTGTTTCAACTGTCGCTTTAGTTAATATCGTAATTATAACAATGATCATCTGAAAAGATCATCATCGTTTGTGCGATGATAAATTTTGCCTTCAAGAAATTCCTGAGTTGCAAGCAATGCAGGATTCGGCATTTTTTCATAAGCTCTTGAAATCTCGATCTGCTCTTTGTTTTCATGGATCTCCTCAAGGCTATCCGTGTGACTCGCAAATTCTTCCAGCTTGTTGTGCAGTTCTTCTTTTAGCGAAATATTTATCTGGTTCGCTCTTTTTGCAACAATGGCGATTGACTTGTATAAATTGCCTGTAGACGCTTTTATGTCTATAAGGTTTTTTGCCTCTACAACATTGGGCGTATTAGCGCTTAGATGCTTCCTTAGTTTGTTCATTATGTAAGTTTTTTATATTGTTTTCTGATAATGATTTATAGTTATTTACTTCGGTTACAAATTTACTGGATGCATAGCGATCGCTAAAATCATTGCATTCTGCAATTACTTTAGTAAATCTTTCCTCCTGTTTTTCCTGGATGCTCATCTCCGCATACTTATAATAAGATTTTATAGATGCCAATTTATATTCATCACCTTTTTCTGCATCAGGATAATCATCTAACAATGTTGCGAATGCAACTGCTGCCGCTTTAAAATATCCGAGATCATAATACAACTGAGCCCCTTTAAACTCTTTTAATTCAAGTTTGGCGCGGCATTCATCAATGATCGTCGTTGCATCTTTGTTACGCGAAGATTCAGGATGCGTATTGATAAATGCCTGCATCAAAGAAATTGTTTTTGCGGTAGAGGTTTGATCAAGATCAACCTTTGGTGATTGCTTGTAAAAAGAATAACAATGCATGTAATCCATTTCTTCAGCACGCTGACTGCCCGGAAAATTGTCAAGATATGTTTTAAAAAGACTTTCCGCATTCACATAATCTTTCTCATAATAGGCGCAATAACAGTATTTGTAAAAAATATCTTCATACTTTTCCGATCCCCGGTAAAAAGGCATTATATCTTCAAAAACCTGCTGTGCCTGGTTATATTTCTTCTGTGCGTAAAATTGCTCTGCCATCTTTAGTTTATACTCATTGTCCTTGCTTTTTAAAATTTTTCCCATTTTTGATGCGCAGGACGTAAACAACAAAGAAACCAGAATAAGCCTCAAAAAAATTTTCATAAAAGTTGGCAAAGTTATGTTTTCGCGGCAAATTATGCCATAGAAAATTTAAAATGCTTCAGCATCAGTTAATAAAAATAAAAAAGTGTCCTGTGCGATAAAAGCAGGCAGTAAAATTGTTTCTGATAAAAAGCGATAAAAAAAGAAATTGAAACAAAGCGGAATATTATTACTCTATTTTTACAAACTCAAAAAACACAAATGAAAAAAATCTATTTTTTATTAATTGCGTTGATTGGATTTAGCGGATTTTTAAATGCACAAAACGATCCAAACGCTAAAAAAATTCTTGATGATGTAAGCGCTAAATTAAAAACCCTTAAAGGCGTTACAGCAAATTTTTCTTATACGACAAAAGACAGGAAAGGAGCATTAAAAGGTTCTGTTAAAGGACAAATAAATATCAAGGGAGATCAATATTATATCAAAGAGGGCAGCACAGAAATTTATTGCAATGGAAAAAAAGTTTGGAATTATAATGGTGAAGACGAAGTAACAGTGGCTGACGTTGATAACAGCGATGAAAAAATGTTAACTCCCCAAAAATTATTATCAAATTTTTATGATAAAGACTTCACTTATAAATTAATATCGAGTTCAGGTAGTGCTTATGAAATTCAAATGGCGCCAACTGATGCGAGAAAAAATTTTAAAGAGGTAACGGTTTATGTTGATAAAGCAAAAAATTTAATTCTTCGTTCGAAAGTGATTGATAAGAGCGATAATCTTATAGAATTCTCTCTATCAAATGTTAATACCAATGCAACAATTCCTGACAGCAGATTTGCTTTCGATGCTTCAAAACATCCGGGTGTGGAAGTAGTAACGCAATAATCACAAAATATTTTAAAGAATTATGGGAGGTATTGCAAATTAAAAGTTGCAATACCTTTTTATAACCTTTATCATGAAAGAATAGAAAAGATGATCAAAATATCGATGTAAAATTTTTTTTGCATTTTTACTGCTTAATGAGAAAGATAATAATTACTATCGACGGTTTTTCTTCATGCGGCAAAAGCACCATTGCACGACAACTCGCGAAAGAACTTAATTACATTTTTATTGACAGTGGCGCTATGTATCGTGCTATTACTTTATATTTTTTACGCAATCATATAAACTGGAACAAATCACATGCTGTAAAAGATGCTTTAAAAGTTATAGATCTTGAATTTGTATATAATCCTACAACGCATCACAGCGACATGTATCTTAACGGTGAAGATGTAGAAACGCTGATAAGAGACATGCTTGTAAGCGAAAATGTAAGCAATGTTGCCACCATAAAAGAAGTGCGTGAATTTGCAGTTGAGCAACAAAGAAAGATGGGTGCAAAAAAAGGAATAGTTATGGATGGAAGAGACATTGGCACCACCGTTTTCCCCCATGCAGAATTAAAAATTTTTTTAACCGCCGATACTGCGATAAGAGTAGAAAGACGCTACAAAGAACTTTTTGAAAAAGATCCGAATATCAATATTGAAGATGTGAAAAATAACCTGGCGATGCGCGACTATATTGACAGCAACCGTGAAATAAGTCCTCTCCGAAAAGCTAAGGATGCGCTTGAACTGGATAATTCAAACCTCTCCGAAAAAGAACAACTTAAGATAGCCTTGAAATGGGCGAAAGAAAAAATAGAAGAATAAACTCTTCAAATATATTTGAATATTTTTGTCCGGGGACCGATTCGCTTCACTAAA
>Ga0207657_10004439_pt1 | contig 14842 bp, 18 predicted proteins | sample KBSC33metaG_FD_184316 | JGI IMG/M metagenome (GOLD analysis project Ga0207657, IMG submission 184316) | Corn rhizosphere microbial communities from Kellogg Biological Station, Michigan, USA - KBS C3-3 metaG (SPAdes) (version 2) | ecosystem: Host-associated > Plants > Roots > Rhizosphere > Soil ... | reverse complement strand
CGCTGGCGTACGGCCCAGGCCGACGTCCGGCGCACCGCCTCCTCGAGCTCGGGGCGGGGAACGCCTGCGGGCGGGCAGATGTCGAGGCACATCGCGACGTCGGAGCCCAGCTGCTCCTGCACGCGCGCGGAGAGCTCCGGGGTGAAGCGCTCGGGACGGCCGTCGTAGACCGAGCGGAACGTGACGCCGTCGTCGTCGGCCGCCAGCAGGGTGTCCCGGAGCGAGAAGACCTGGAAGCCGCCGGAGTCGGTCAGGATCGCGCCGTCCCAGCCCATGAAGGCGTGCAGGCCGCCGAGCTCGGCGATCAGCTCCTCGCCCGGGCGGAAATGCAGGTGGTACGCGTTGCCGAGCACGATCTCGGCGCCGAGCGCGTGCAGCTCGCCCGGATCGACGGATTTCACCGTCGCCTTCGTCCCGACCGGCATGAAGGCGGGCGTCCGCACCTCCCCGTGCGCCGTGTGCAGGACGCCTGCGCGCGCAGCGCCGTCCCGGGCCGTGACGGTGAACGTGTCGCTCACGGGACGAGGGTAGACGGGGGCGACCCGTTTTCCGTTGACCCATCTGGGTATATCGTTATGCGATGGCAAACGCCGGACCGCTCGCGCGCACGCCGTACTTCTTTTCCGGGCGGCGGCCGTTCCGCGAGGAGCGGCTCCTCTCCTACATCCGCCGTGAGCACCGGCGCGGCCGGCACCTCGGCGACATCGTCGAAGACGCCTACGTACGCCGCTGCGGGTCGCGCGAGCTCGTCTGGTCGACGCTGCGCAACACGTCGCTGATCGAGCTGCTGGAAGCGGACATCCGCGAGGCGTTCGAGCGGGCGAGCGACGCGCTCTCGAACCACGCGTAGACGCGGGCGGCTATCTCGGCGTCGCGCCCCGGGTCGGGGGCGGCGTTCAGCTCGTGCTCACGGATTCGCCCGAGCTCGGCGACGAGCGCGCGCTCGGGCGCGTTGCTGCCGAGCAGCGTCGCGATCCGCACCGAGTACGGTGCGAGCTCCTCGAGCTGCGCGTGCAGCTCCCGTTCGCCCCCGTCACGCCAGAAGTCGCGCCACTCGTTCGCGCTCCGCGGCCTCATCGGTTGTGGTTCACCGCCTCGATGTTGTTCCCCTCGGGATCGAGGACGAAGGCGCCGACGTAGCCCGGGTGGTACTCCGGCCGCTCGCCGGGAGCACCGTTGTCCCGGTACCCGGCCGCCGTCGCGACGCGGTGGAACTCTGCGACGTCGTCGTCGGTCGCCACGGAGAAGGCGAGGTGGACGTTCTCGCTCGGCGGGCGGCCGTCCGCCACCGGCGCGAACGAGCGGTCGCCGGCCCAGAGATGGAACCGTCCCTGCCGGTCGTCGGTCATGTTGAGGGAGAGCACCGGGGCGACGGTCTCCCAGAAGCGGCGGCTCTCTCCGAGGTCCGAGACGCCCAGCCAGAGGTGGTCGATCAGCGGCCCTCCCGGCTCGTCCCTGAACCCGGTGCAGGACTCGACGCTGTTCCCGTCGGGGTCGAGGAGAAAGCCGCCGTAGTAGCTCGGGTGGTACTGCGGCCGTAAGCCGGGCTCGCCGTCGCTCTCGTAGCCGGCATCGACGCCGCGACGCCAGAAGGCGTCGACCTCGTCACGCGACTCCGCTGCGAACCCGACGTGGAGGTTGCGCGTCGCGGGATGCTCGTCGTCGGCCTGCGCGATGCCGAACTCGTCCCACTCGAGGTACTCGCCACCCCTGGGCTCCCGCTCGAGCAGCGTCCGGTAGAAGCGAAGGCTCGCCTCGCGATCGGACACGCGGATCGTCACGTGGTCGAACATCAGAGCAGGAGCATGGCATCGCCGAAGGAGTAGAAGCGGTACTTCTCCTCGACGGCGAGCCGGTACAGGCGCCGCGTCTCCTCGATCCCGGCGAACGCCATCACGAGGGCGAGCAGCGTCGAGCGCGGGAGATGGAAGTTCGTGAGCAGCGCGTCCACGCGCTTGAACTCGAAGCCCGGTCTGATGAACAGCTCGGTGCGCCCGGCGAGCGGGCCTCCGCGGGCGAGCGTCTCGAGCACCCGCACCGTCGTCGTGCCGACGGCGAGCACGCGCCCCGCCGCCCGGATCCGCTCCCACGCCTCGGGCTCGACTTCGTACCGCTCCCCGTGGATCCGGTGCTCCTCGAGCCGCTCCTCGGTGACCGGCCGGAACGTGTCCAGGCCGACGTGCAGTGTGACCCGCACCGGTTGCAGCCGCGCGAGCAGCTCCGGCGTGAAGTGCAGCCCCGCCGTGGGCGCCGCCGCCGAGCCCGGCTCGCGCGCGTAGACGGTCTGGTAGCGGGAGGGGTCGCCGAGCGGCTCGGTGATGTACGGCGGCAGCGGAGTCTGACCCGCGGGCTCGCCCTCGAGGCGGAGGCGCCAGCGCCCCTCGCCGAGGTGCTCGACGAGCTCGACGGGGCCGTAACGGCGGCCCGCGCGCAGCCGCCGCGTCGGCCGCGCGAGCGCCTCCCAGCTGCCGTCGTCGAGCCGCTCGAGGAGGAGCACCTCGCCGCGCGGGGAGTCGATCGGGATCCGCGCGGGCACGACCTTGGTGTCGTTGACGACCACGAGCTCCCCCTGCAGCTCCTCCTCGAGCTCGTGGAAGGCGCGGTGGCGCGTCTCTCCGGTCGCACGGTCGTAGACGAGGAGCCGCGACGCATCGCGCCGCTCGGCCGGATGCTGCGCGATCAGCTCCGGCGGCAGCTCGTAGTCGAGCTCCGAGAGGTCCATCCGACGCGAGTTCTATCTTCGAGCCCGTGGACATGGACGCGATCGCCCGCGCGCAGCAGCGGATCGAGGACGCGGCCGCGGGCCGCACGGACCCGGCAGCGTTCGACGCGACGCTCGAGCGGGCGCGGCATGCCGTGGAGTCGCTTGCAGCGACGACCGCCCGTTTCGAGTCGGGCCTGCCCGAGGCGATCCAGGACGGGCTCCGCCAGCACTTCCGGCCGAGCGCGCGTCACCTGGCCGAGATGCGGGGCCTGACGAACCAGACGATCCGCCGGCTCGAGCGCATCGAGGGAGACCTCCTCGCCGAGCGACACGCCCGCGTCGACGACCTCGCCCTGCTCGTCGACCTCATCGCCTCCAGCTGGCGGAGCGTCGAGGAACGGCTCGCGAAGCTCGAGGAGGGACTGACGCGCGACGGCGCCGTCGTCTACCGCCTCGACGAGCGTCAAGCCGCGGGCTGAGAGACCCGCGTCGGTAGCACGAGCACGAAGCGGCTGCCCCGGCCGGGCTCGCTCTGCAGCTCGAGCCGGCCGCCGAGCGCGAAGGCGAGCTCGCGCGCGATCGCCAGGCCGAGGCCCGTGCCGCCGCCGTCGCCCGACCAGAACGGCCGGAAGATGCGCTCCACCGCCTCCGGCTCGATCCCCGGCCCGGTGTCCGAGACGGCCACCTTGACCTCTCCGTTCTGCGCGCTGAGCCCGAGGTCGACGCGTCCTCCTTCCGGTGTCCAGTGGAGCGCGTTCGCAAGGAGGTTCGTGACGATCTGCAGCACGCGGTCGCCGTCGGTGATGAGCACGGCTCCCTCTCCGAGCTCGAGGTCGTACTCGATGCCGCGCGCCCGCGCCTCCTCCGCGAACGTGGTGTAGGCGCGCTCGCAGAGCGCCCGCATGTCGACCTCCTCGCGCAGGAGCGCGAAGCGCCGCGCGTCGAGCTTCGCGAGGTCGAGGACGTCGCCCACCAGGCGCTCGAGTCGCAGCGCCTCCTCGGAGACCACCTCGAGCGACCGCTCCTGCGCCGCCTCGTCTTCGAACACGCCCTCGCGCAGGGCAGCTACGTGGCCGCGGATCGCGGTCAGCGGTGTGCGCAGCTCGTGCGACACCGACATGAGGAAGTTGCGGGAGAGCTGCTCCGACTCGGAGAGCCTCGTGGTCATCTCGTGGAAGCGGGTTGCCAGCCGCTCCACCTCGCTCCCCCACGTCCGCTCGGGCACCGCGACGTCGTAGTGGCCCGCCGCAACCTCGTCCGCCGCGGTGGCGAGCCCTTCGAGCGGCTGCGCGATCCGGCGCGAGAAGTAGAGCATCACCACGGCGGCGACGGGGATCCCGATCCCGAACGCGAGCGCGAGCTCCCAGACGAGCTGCAACCACCGGCTGCGCAGCGCAGACTCGGGCTCGGCGACCACGAGCGCCCCGGCGTGGACCGGCCCGAGGGTCACGGGCTTCGCAACCCCGAGATAGGCGGTGCCGCCCACGTGGAGGTCGAACGCCGGCGGCTTCGCCTCCTCGAGCGCCCCCTCGGGCAGAGCGCTGAACGGGAGCTCGGGCAGCTTGCCCGCCAGCAGCAGCCCTCCGGGCACGGCCGGAACCCAGAACACCCTGTCTCCGCCGAGTGCGAGGTTCAGGTTCTCCACGGCGACGTGCCCGATGCCTGCCTTCTGCTCGTAGAGCTGCACGATCCCGGCCGACTCGCCGCGCAACTCGGCCGCCGCGTGCGTGCGCGTGTAGCTCTGGAAGAAGCGCACCGCGATGAGCGTCGCCACCACGGCGGCGAGCACGATGCCGAGCAGGAACAGCGCCGGCAGCCGGAAGCGCAGTGATCCGAGCACGATCGCCTACTCGGCGACGGCGGGCGCGGGACCGGCCTTGTAGCCGATGCCCCACACGGTGACGATCGGCGCCGCGTCGCCGAGCTTCCGCCTCAGCTGCCGCACGTGGACGTCGACGGTCCGGGTGTCGCCCGCGAACGTGTAGCCCCAGACGCGCTCGAGCAGCTGGTCGCGCGTGAGGACGAGGCCCTTGTGGTCGAGGAGCTCCCAGAGGAGGTCGAACTCCTTCGGCGCCAGCCGGATCTCAGTGTCGCCGACGCGGCACTCCCGCCGTCCGGCGTCGAGCACGAGATCCCCGTGCTGGAGAATCCCGCTGTCGGGCTTCGTCTTCCCCGCGCTGCGGCGCAGGATGGCGCGCACCCGCGCCACGAGCTCGCGGGGGTTGAAGGGCTTCGTGAGGTAGTCGTCGGCGCCGACCTCGAGGCCCGCGATCTTGTCGAGGTCGTCGTCGCGCGCCGTCAGCATCAGCACGGGCAGCGTGCTCGTCTCGCGAATCCGCCTGCAGACCTCGAGCCCGTCGAGGTCGGGCAGCATCAGGTCGAGGACGACGAGCGCGGGCGCCTCGGTGCCGACGATGGTCAGCGCCTCGCGGCCGCTGGCCGTCATCCGGACGTTGAAGCCGTCCTTGCGGAGATACGCGGAGACGAACGAGGCAATCGCCTGCTCGTCCTCGACCACGAGAATCGTCTGCGACTCGCCCGGCATCCCCGTCAGCCTCGTCCGATCTTCCGCTTCACGACTTCGGTCGGCAACGAGCGGAAGGTGCCGCCGTTGACCGAGTACTCCCCGTCGGTGTGACTGTTCGCGGAGGAGCCCTGGAGCCACACCGTGCCGCGACCGCCGGCGAACACGTAGACCCCCGACCCGCGCACCACGACCCGGTACAGCCCTCCCGGCGCGCGGAAGCGGAAGCTGCTGCCGCTGTACCGCTTACCGGACAGCCCGTGCCACCGCACGGGGTTGGTGGAGACGTCTGCCCCTCGCACCTGCGGCGCGCCCTGGCCGGAAGCCGGCGCGAGGTGATAGATCTCGACCGCGGCCTCCTTCGAGATGCGGCCCAGGACGAAGCCGCGCACGACGACCGTCGCGACGGCGTTGCCGTTGACACCGCCGTCGTTGCTTCCCTGGCGAACGACGAGATAGCCGGACTTGGCCATTGCAGACGCACGAGCCGCCCCCACGGCCGAGGCCGTGAGCACCGCGAGAAGCGCGCAACTGAGCAGGATCCGCCGCATGGCGCTCCCAGGGTACGCGCGGCAGGAACGTCCGACAAATCGGCGAAGCTGCGTTGTCGTGACAGACGACCGCCTGCAGCGGCGTGCCGACGGCCTCGCGGCGCGCGTCGAGGCGCTCGGGGAGGCCCTGCGGACGAGCGGCGCTTCCGACGAGGCGTCCGCGCAGCTGCTCTCCCAGGCGTCTGCGGCCGTCCTCCAGGCGCTGCGGCTCGAGGCGCTCGTCGAGCAGCCGGCTCAGTTGTCGTACTCGTAGAAGCCGCGGCCGCTCTTGCGGCCCAGCAGGCCGGCGTTGGCCATCGCGACGAGGCGCGCGGGGGGCGCCATCCGCGGCTCGCGCAGCTTCTCCCAGAGCGCCTCGCTGGCGTGCACGTGCACGTCGATCCCGACCAGATCGACGAGCTCGCACGGGCCCATCGGCCAGCCGGCGCCGTGCTTCATGCCTGCGTCGAGGTCGGCGGGCGTCACGCGCGCCTCGTCGAGCACACGGACGCAGTCGTTGAGAAGCGGGATCAGGACCCGGTTGACGACGAATCCCGGCGTGTCGTGGCAGCGGATCGGGTGCTTGCCTAGCCGCTCGCCGAGCGCGAAGGCGGCCTCGAACGCCTCGTCGGACGTCCGCTCCGCGCGCACGATCTCCACGAGCGGCATGAGCGGCGCCGGGTTGAAGAAGTGCATCCCGACCACCCGCTCCGGAGTCGAGGTCGCGCCGGCGATCTCGGTCACCGAGAGCGCCGAGGTGTTCGTGGCGAGCACGGCGTCGGAGCGGCAGACGCGCTCGAGCTCGGCGAAGAGCTCTCGCTTGGGATCGAGCTCCTCGACGATCGCCTCGATCACGACGTCGCAGTCCGCGAACGAGGAGACGTCGGTCGTCAGGCTGAGCAGGCCGATGTCGAAGGAGTCGATCTGGCCCTTCTCGACCTTGCGCGTGAGGAAGTGCTCGATCCGAGCGCGCGCCTTCTCCCCCAGCTCCTCGGTCACCTCGCGGCCGACCGTCTCGAGGCCCGCCTCGACCGCGAGCTGCGCGATGCCCGCGCCCATCGTGCCGAGCCCCACCACTCCGACCTTCACGGGGGCGGAGCCTAGCTGCGGCTACGGGTTAGGGACGGAGCTCCTCCAGCGCGCGCGTGAGGGCTGTCCGGAGTCGCTCGTCCCTGTCCGGGGCGACCGTGATCCGTACCTGGCTCAGGGCGCGCCGGCCGTGGCAGCGCGCGTATGCCTCGGCCTCCGAAAGTGCCCGCTCCCTGCGCCGGGTGGGGGTCGCCGCTATCAGTGTGGGGCCACTCTCCTCCCTCGTCCGCGCAGACACAAGCGCCTGTGGAATCCGTGGAAGGTGTGGACAAGCCGTAGAGTCGCGCACATGGACGTGCGCGAGGGCACGGTCGCATTTCCTTTCGCCGGCGAGGACGCGCGGACGTGGTACCGCGTGACCGGCGATCTGCGCCCCGGCGACGCCTCCGCGCCCGCGCCGCTCGTCGTCCTCCACGGCGGCCCCGGCGCGACGCACGACTATCTCCTCTCGCTCACCGACCTCGCCGACGGCCGCGCCGTCGTCCACTACGACCAGCTCGGCAACGGCCGTAGCACGCACTACCCGGACCGCGGCGCCGACTTCTGGACCGTCGACCTGTTCGTCCGCGAGCTGCACAACCTCGTCGACGCGCTCGGGATCGCCGGCCGCCACCACGTCCTCGGCCAGTCGTGGGGCGGGTTCCTCGGCCAGGAGTACGCGCTCACTCACCCGCCCGGTCTGCGCGCACTCGTGCTCGCCGACACGGCCGCCTCCTTCCCCGCCTTCGTGGCCGAGGCGAACCGGCTGCGCGCGCTGCTCCCGCCGGAGGTCGAGGCGACGCTCCGCCGGCACGAAGACGCGGGCACGACGGACGATCCGGAGTACATGGAGGCATGCCTCGTCTTCTACGGGCGCCACGTCTGCCGGATCGAGTGGCCGCCGGAGGTGGCGGAGGCGTTCGCGTGGATCGACCGCGACCCGACCGTCTACCACACGATGAACGGCCCGAGCGAGTTCCACGTCGTCGGCTCGATCCGCGACTGGCAGGCCGAGGACCGGCTCGGCGAGATCGACGTGCCGACGCTCCTCGTATCGGGCCGCCACGACGAGGCGACGCCGGCGCTGCAGGAGGTGCTGCAAGCGGGGATCCGCGGCTCTGAGTGGGTCTGCTTCGAGGAGTCGGCGCACATGCCGCACGTCGAGGAGCGCGAGCGGTACATGCAGGTCGTCGGCGAGTTCCTGAGCCGGCACGACTGAGCCCGAGGCGACGCGTTATGCTCGGGTCGGCCTGATGGCGACGGGAGTTGCTCAGCAGACGAAGTTCCTGCTCGACGAGTCTCAACTGCCGCGCCGCTGGTACAACATCGCCGCCGACCTGCCCACCGCGCCGCCGCCCGTGCTGCACCCCGGCACCGGCCAGCCGGTCGGCCCGGACGACCTCGCACCGCTCTTCCCGATGGCGCTCATCCAGCAGGAGGTGAGCGAGGAGCCGGAGATCGTGATCCCGGACGAGGTCCTGAGCATCCTCAGCCTCTGGCGGCCGACGCCTCTCTATCGCGCACACCGGCTCGAGCAGGCCCTCGGGACGCGGTCGCGGATCTTCTACAAGTACGAGGGCGTCAGCCCGGCCGGGAGCCACAAACCGAACACCGCGGTCGCGCAGGCGTTCTACAACAAGCAGGAGGGGCGAACTCGTCTCTCGACCGAGACCGGCGCGGGCCAGTGGGGCAGCGCTCTGTCGTTCGCCTGCCGCCTCCTAGGCCTCGAGTGCAAGGTCTACATGGTTCGGATCTCGTACGAGCAGAAGCCGAGCCGGCGCTCGATGATCCAGGCCTGGGGCGCGGAGATCGTCCCCAGCCCGTCGACCGACACCGCGGCGGGCAGGGCGGTGCTCGAAGAGCATCCCGACTCGCCCGGCAGCCTCGGGATCGCGATCTCCGAGGCGGTCGAGGACGCTGCGGGCCGGGAGGACACCGCCTACTCGCTCGGGAGCGTCCTCAATCACGTGCTGCTGCACCAGACGGTGATCGGGCAAGAGGCGATCGCCCAGATGGAGGCCGCGGAAGCCTCGCCCGACGTGGTGATCGGCTGCGTCGGCGGCGGCTCCAACTTCGCCGGGCTGGCCTTTCCCTTCCTGCGCGAGAAGATCGCCGGCCGCGAGATCGACGTCCTCGCCTGCGAGCCGGCCGCGTGCCCGACCCTGACCCGCGGGGTGTTCGCCTACGACTTCGGCGACACGAGCCAGCTGACCCCGCTCGTCGCCATGCACACGCTGGGACACGACTTCGTACCGGCGCCGATCCATGCCGGCGGCCTCCGCTACCACGGCGTCGCTCCCCTGATCTCGCAGCTCGTCCGCGACGGTCTCGTCCGCGCCGAGGCCTACCGGCAGAACGACGTCTTCGAGTCGGCGCTGGCCTTTGCCGGCAGCGAGGGCATCCTCCCGGCGCCCGAGGCCGCGCACGCCGTCCACGGCGCCGTCACGACCGCCAAGGCCGCCGACGAAGCGGGAGAGGCCAAGACGATCCTGTTCAACCTCTCCGGCCACGGGCACTTCGACATGTCCGCCTACGACCGGTACCTCGCCGGCACGCTGGAGGACGTCGCGCTGGACGAGGAGGAGATGGCCCGCGCGCTCCGCGCCATCGAAGGCCTCCCCACCCCCGCCTGAGGCTCCCTGCTACGGCGTGGCCGTGGTCGAGTCGACGACCCCGGAGCTGAGGTAGGAGGTCCATTCGACCACCGCTCCGGCAGGGAGCGACCTCACCTGTGAGGGATCAGAGACCGTGGTCTGCTCGCCCAGCAGGGCCGCCGTCCGCGGGTCGAAGATCAGCTCGTGGCGGAGCCCCTGCGAGACGTAGGCGACGGCTGTCCCTCGGCGGCCCAGGTGGTCGTCGGTGGGGCCGACGAGCTGGACGCCGGGCAGCTCCGAAGCGATCGTGTAGAGGGCCGATCGCACGCCCGGGGGAGCGTAGGTCTCGCGCAGGAGGTCGCCGAGGATGGTGAACGTCTCGGCGTCTCCGGGCGGGCCGCCTTCGATCGTGCGGTTCTCGACCAGCGACTCGAGCGCGTGCGGATCGGTCGGGAGCTTGCTCAGATCGAAGTAGTGGAGCCCTCCCCGACGGAAGGTCTCGTCAGTGTTCCGGTCCCCAGTGAGCGCCGGCTTGCCGGCGGAGAGCCAGGCGTCCCTGTCGGCACTCGTCACGAAGCGCGCAGCTCCGTCTGTCTCGCGGATCCGGCCGCTCCCGTCGGGGCCGATCCAGGCCTCGCGGGTGACCGGCTCGTAGAAGTTGATCGTCTGCCCGTGGGTAACAGCCGTGTTCTGGAACAGGCCCTCGCTCTTGGTGTAGACGTACTGGCCGGCAGCCGGTGGCGCGGTGGGCCGCTGACTCGCCGCCGTCCGGGCCGCGTCACGCAGCACGGCCGCCGCGGCCGGGCTCGCACCGCCGCTCCCACCGAAGGGGAGACCGATCGCGGCTGCGATCGCGGCGGCGGCAATCGCCGCGAGGGCACCGGCGAGCGCGAGCGGCCGGCGGCGGCGCACGGGCCGGCGCGTCGGCCGCCGGTCTGCATCGATTCGGGCCAGGAGCTGCTGCTTCCTCTGCTGCAGCCGCACCGCCGGGAAGTCGCGCTCGGGAGGAGGGGTCAGACCGATGCTCATTGCTCGTTCACCTCGAGAAGTGGGAGGAAGTCGCCGTCCTCTTCGGGTCCGCGGGCGGCGGCGAGTTCCCGCAGCTTCCGGCGACCGCGGGCGAGCCGCGAGCGAACCGTTCCGATCGGGATGCCGAGGGCGAAGGCCGCGTCCTCGTAGGGGAGGCCGCTCCAGTCGCAGAGCGCGACCACGTCCTGCTGGCTCCGCGGCAGCCGGGAGAAGAGGCTCAGCAACCGCCGCATCGCCGCCTCGTCGTCGAGCCTCGTCACGACGTCCTCGGCGAAGTCGGGTTCCTCGGCCACCGGCGCCGGCAGGCGACCGAATGCCTCCCGGGAACGCCTCAGCGAGCGCCGCTGGTTGCGCAAGACGTTGGTCGCGATGCCGTAGAGGAGCGGCAGCGCGCTCTCCGCCCGCAGCGGCCCGCGCCCGCGGCTCTTCCAGGCGGTCAGGAACGTCGCGGAGGTCAGATCCTCGGCGAGCCCCCAGTCAGCCGTGCGCCGGAAGCAGTAGTTGTAGATCCGGCCCGCGTGCCGCTCGAACAGGATCCCGAACGCGGTGCCGTCTCCCGCACGCGTTCGCGCCCAGAGCACCCGGTCGGAGAGCTCGCTCACCTCCTGCTACGGGTCCGCAGAGCGCAAGCGGGTTCCCGCCTGGCTCAGACGCGCTCGATCACCGCGGCGATGGCCTGGCCGAAGCCGATGCACATCGTCGCGAGCCCGTAGCGCGCCTCGCGCCGCTCGAGCTCCGAGACGAGCGTCGCGGTGATCCGGGCGCCCGTCGCGCCGAGCGGATGGCCCAGCGAGATGCCGCCGCCGTTCGGGTTCACGTCTCCGGCCTCGTAGCGCTCCTGCAGCCCGGTGTCGGAGAGGAACTGGGCGACGACCGAGGCGAACGCCTCGTTGACCTCGATCACGGCGATGTCGTCCCACGTCAGCCCCGCCTTGGCGAGCGCCTTCGCCGACGCCTCGGGGTTGCCGTGCAGCATCAGGTGCGGATCGACGCCCACCACGCCGAACGAGACGAAGCGCGCGCGCGGCTCGAGCCCGAGCTCGGCGACCTTCGCCTCGGACGCGACGAGCACTGCCGCCGAGCCGTCGACGATCTGGGACGAGTTCCCGGCCGTCACCACGCCGTCCGGGATGAAGGCCGGCTGAAGCGAGGCCATCTTCTCGAGCGTCGTCTCGCGCCGCACGGCCTCGTCGACCGCGAAGCGGACGCGAGTCACCGTCGCGGAGCCACCGGAGTCGTCCGGGTCGGGCACGTCCAGCTCGATCGGGACGACCTCCTTGTCGAACCGGCCCTCGTCGATCGCGCGCGCGGCGCGCATGTGGGACTCGAACGAGATCCGGTCGAGCTGCTCGCGCGTCTGCCCCCACTCCTTCGCGATCTCCTCGGCCGAGATCCCCTGCATCACGATCTCGTGGCGCTCCCAGACGAGCGGCGACATCGAGCCGTTGTTCGAGCCCATGGGGACGCGCGACATCATCTCGACGCCGCCCGAGACGACGAGGTCGAGCTGCCCCGACCACACGGCGGCCGCCGCGTTGAAGTTCGTCTGCATCGAGGAGCCGCACTGCCGGTCGACCGTCGTCCCTGCGACCGAGACGGGCCAGCCGGCTGTGAGGGCGACGTTGCGGCCGATGTTCCACGCCTGCTCGTCGACCTGCGTGACGCAGCCCCACTGCACGTCCTCGATCTGGGCGGGGTCGACGCCGTTCCGCCCGACGAGCGCGTTCACGACCTGGGCGGAGAGCTCGTCGCCGCGAATGTGGGAAAGCGTGCCGTTCTTCTTCCCGATCGGGCTGCGGATTGCGTCGACGATCATTGCGCCGGACTGCTTCATGCAAGAGACTGTACCTCGGTCGATGCTGCGCAAGAACGCAAAGATCGAGCTGCTGAAGCGGGTTCCGCTGTTCGAGCGCTGCTCGAACCGCGAGCTCGGGCAGATCGCCATGCTCGCCGACGAGCTCGACCTGCCGGCCGCTCGCAACCTCACGAACGAAGGATCCGGCGGCTTCGAGTTCATCGTCCTCGTCGAGGGCACTGCCGACGTCGTGCGGAAGGGGCGTGTCGTCAACGAGCTCGGCCCCGGCGACTTCGTCGGCGAGATCGCCCTCGTCACCGGTCAGCCGCGGACGGCGACGGTGAAGACGCGCGGCCCGTCCCGGATCCTCGTCCTCACCGCGACCGCCTTCCGCACCCTGATGCACGACGTCCCGTCGATCCAGGACAAGGTGCTCTCCGCGCTCGCCGCCCGGATCCCGGAGGAGTAGCGCGCCCCTACGGGTTCGGGTGCGGCACGTGTGGGTTCCGCGAGTGCGCTAGGTACGTCGGGGCGGCGAGCTCGAGCACGAGCTGCTTCCCGGGCGTGTCCCCCTGCCCGATATCGGCGAACGAGTAGCCGACGTCGCCGCCGAGAACCACCGGCCCTTCGTCGGTCTGGACAACGACGATCTGGTGCCCTTCGGTGTGGCCGGGCGCCGGCACGAGCCGGACTCCCGGCAGGATCTCCGCCTCGCCGTCGTGCTCGACGTACGTCGCGCCGGGGAAGTCCACCCAGTCGCGGATCGTGTAGTCGTCCTGCGTCCTTGCGGCGGCGAGCTCTCGCCGCTGCACGTGGATCGGGACGCCGGGGAAGAGACGGTTGCCGCCGCAGTGGTCGAAGTGAAGATGCGTGTTGACGACGATCGACACCTGGCTCACCAGCTCGTCCGGCAGCGGGTGCGGCGTCGGGTGCAAGTCCTCCACTTCCGGTCTCGAGTCGATCATCCCCGTGTCGACGAGGACGACGCCCTCGGGATGCTCGATCGTGTGCACGAGGCCCGGCCAGGTGGCGCCTTCGACCACGAGCTCGCTACCCAGGTGGGTGGCGATATCGTCACGGCTGACCACGAGCGGAGCATATGGCGACGACGACAGAAGAGTGGGTCGAGGTTCACTCCCCGTACAGCGGTGAGGTCGTCGGCCGTGCGCCGAGATCCGGAGCCGACGACGCCCGGCGGGCGGTCGAGGCGGCAGCACGCGCCCTCGAGTCTCCCCTGCCGGCGCACGAGCGGGCGGCGATCCTCGACCGGGTCGCGCAGCTGCTGCGCGAGCGACACGAGGAGATGGCGCAGACGATCTGCGCCGAGGCCGGCAAGCCGATCAAGACCGCGCGCGTCGAGGCCTCGCGGGCGGTCTCGACCTACACCTTCGCCGCCGTGGAAGCCCGCAAGCTCGCCGGCGACGTCGTCCCGATGGCGGCGTCCGAGGCCGGCGAGGGGAAGCTCGCGTTCACGCTGCGCCGGCCGATCGGCGTCATCGGCGCGATCTCGCCCTTCAACTTCCCGTGCAACCTCGTCGCGCACAAGCTCGCCCCCGCGCTCGCCGCAGGGTGCCCGGTCGTGCTCAAGCCGGCGAGCGCCACACCGCTGTCAGCGCTGTTGCTGGCGGAGCTCGAGCAGGAGGCGGGCCTCCCCGCCGGCTGGCTCAACGTCCTCGTCGGCCCCTCCGCCGAGATCGGCGACGTGCTCGTCGAGGACGAGCGCGTCCGGCTGATCACGTTCACCGGCTCGAGCGGCGTCGGCTGGGGCATCGCGGAACGCGCGCCGAAGAAGCGCGTCCGCCTCGAGCTCGGCAACTCGACACCCGTCGTCGTGGCCGCCGACGCCGACTTGGATCTCGCCGCCTCGAAGCTCGCCGCGAACGCCTTCTCCTTCGCCGGCCAGAGCTGCATCTCGGTTCAGCGGATCTATGTCGAGCGGCCCTCCCTCGACGGTTTCCTCGAGCGGTTCCTCCCGAAGGTCGAGGCGCTCGTCGTGGGCGATCCGGCGGACGACGCGACCGACGTCGGGCCGGTGATCGACACCGACGCGCGAACGCGCATCGCCGAGTGGGTCGAGGCGGCGCAGGCCGCGGGCGCAAAGCTCCTCGCCGGCGGCACCGACGCCGACCCGCTCGGCCCGATCGTCCTCGCCGAGGCGCCCGAGACGGCCCGGGTCGTCTGCGACGAGGTGTTCGGCCCAGTCTGCGTCGTCAACGCGGTCGACTCGCTCGAGGACGCCTACGCGCGCGCGAACGGGACCGACTACGGGCTCCAGGCAGGAGTGTTCACCGGCTCGATCGCGACCGCGCTCGCCGCGGCCGAGGCGCTCGACTTCGGCGGCGTCACCGTCAACGAGGCGCCGACCTTCCGCGCCGACCAGATGCCCTACGGCGGCGTCAAGGGATCCGGCAACACGAAGGAAGGTCCCGCCTACACGATCCGCGAGATGACCGAGGAGCGGCTCGTCGTCCTGCAAGCCTGACGTTTGCCTTCGCCCCGGCGCGGGGACGCCCACCCTGTGATCGGCGTAGCCATTGCATTCATCGTCGTCGGGATCATCCTGCTCTTCCTCATCCCCTGGGTCGGAATCGCCGCCGG
>Ga0207657_10004438_pt1 | contig 14843 bp, 15 predicted proteins | sample KBSC33metaG_FD_184316 | JGI IMG/M metagenome (GOLD analysis project Ga0207657, IMG submission 184316) | Corn rhizosphere microbial communities from Kellogg Biological Station, Michigan, USA - KBS C3-3 metaG (SPAdes) (version 2) | ecosystem: Host-associated > Plants > Roots > Rhizosphere > Soil ... | reverse complement strand
TGGCTTACATCACCAGCACACATCTGCTTGAGCGCATTCATCCGAAGACGTTGGTGGTCAACGATCCGGCCAGCGTGCGCAACGCGCCGGAAAAACTCTTCGTGATGGATTTCGCCGACCTGATGCCGCCGACGCTGATTTCGCGCGACGTCGATGAAATCAACTCATTCCGTGCCGAGCATGGCGCGGTGGTGATGAAGCCGCTGCACGGCCATGGCGGTGCGGCAGTGTTTCGCGTGCTGCCGCAGGATATGAATTTCGGCTCGCTGCACGACATGTTCTCGGTGACGTTCCGCGAACAATGGGTGATCCAGCGCTTCCTTCCCGAAGTGAAGCAAGGCGACAAGCGCATCATCCTGGTCGATGGTGAGTTCGCCGGCGCCGTTAATCGCGTGCCTGCGGCCGACGATCTGCGCTCCAACATGGTGCGCGGCGGCGCTGCCAAAGCCACCGACCTGACGCCACGCGAGCGCGAAATCTGCGCGCGCATCGGACCCGCCTTGCGCGAACGCGGGTTGCTGTTCGTCGGCATCGACGTGATCGACGATCATCTCACCGAGATCAACGTGACCTCGCCAACCGGCATCCGCGCCATCGCCAAGCTTGGCGGAGCCGACGTGGCTGCAATGATCTGGGACTGCATCGAGGCAAAGCGCCGTTCCTGACCGCCAGCCGCTTCAATGAGCGATCACACGCAACCCTGCAGGCCACGGGCGATCGTTCGTCAGCGAACTTGCGCCGATCTCCCATCCCGCGCCGGACCAGAGCACATCTACGACCCCGAGCCCGCCTGTAGCGTCGCGGACAAAAAACAGATTTGGGGTAGCGTTGGTCAACAACGCTCCCGGTTCCCCGTTGGGCTGCAGTTTCAAAAGACACCAAACGTCGGCGAGACGGGTTTCAGAGGGAGCACGAAGTTCCTCGACAATCCCGATGCTCCGCGACGATCTGGTCAAGGCATAGACCCGCAGCGCCGCCACTGCCGGATTTCGCTCGATCTTGACGACAAACCGCCGGGTGAAATTGGCTCCGAGCCAGGAGATTTTAACCTCGCTGGCCGGCGAGATATTTTCCCAGAAGTGTTTGCTGGCGACAAAATTCTTGCTGCTGGCTAACGCAGAGGTGCTCGTCGGATCGCTCCGATCCACCGGGCCGTCTGGAGACGGACAGCGCAATTTGGCGGCTGCATCCAACACCCCTGCACCACCGCGTGCCGGCCCTCCTCCAACCATGCCGGATCTGTCCCGAACCGACCTCCCGCTCGTTGCCCCGTACGAGGGGCCGATTTCGATGAAATTGGATTGAGCCGCCGTCTCGGTGAGCAAAAAAGACAATGCCAAACACCCAACGATGAAACGGAGTGTCGCTGGCATTTCTTTACTTCCTTGATTCCGGTGAACGGCAACAAGGTAACCAAGGTGAGATGTATGTAAACTGAAGTATTAATCTTTGGTTAAGGATAAAATGTAATGTAAATATCTAATAAATATCGGATATATTGAAAGTACTTATTTTAAAAAACTACATATAAAAGAAATCATACATTTTAATTACTTCAAGTACAGCCATAAGACATGGCCTTGTCATTACAAATACTTGATCTTATTTTGTTCACTTAATGTTCTTGCACAGCGCCAGGTTGTAGAGTAGCGTTCCGCGGGAAGTGGGGCGCAATGGTTCAAAGAGTCTCTACAGTCGCCTTTGAAGGTATCGAAGCCCGCGCTGTCGACGTGCAGGTTCAGGTCGCGCCCGGATTGCCGGCGTTTGCCATCGTCGGCCTGCCAGACAAGGCTGTCTCAGAGGCCAGGGAACGGGTTCGATCGGCCCTCATTGCCTCCGGATTGGCGCTGCCGGCGCGGCGCATCACCGTCAATCTCGCCCCCGCCGACTTGCCCAAGGAAGGCAGCCACTACGACCTGCCGATCGCACTCGGCCTGATGGCCGCGATCGGTGCCATTCCACCCGATGCACTGAGCGGCTTCACGGTGCTGGGCGAACTCGGCCTCGATGGCTCGATCGCTGCGGTGGCAGGCGCGTTGCCGGCGGCGATTGGCGCCAATTCGCGCGACGAGGGTTTGATTTGCCCGGCGGCCTGCGGCGCAGAAGCGGCCTGGGCCAGCCCCGATATCCAGATCGTGGCGGCGAGTTCGCTGATCCAGATTGCCAACCACTTCAAGGGCACGCAGGTGCTGTCGCGGCCGCAACCGCGCGTCCATGCGCGCGAGGCATCGCTGCTCGACCTGCGCGACATCAAGGGGCAGGAAAGCGCCAAGCGCGCGCTGGAGATCGCCGCCGCCGGAGGCCATCATTTGTTGATGGTCGGATCGCCCGGCGCGGGCAAATCGATGCTGGCGGCACGGCTGCCCTCGATATTGCCGCCATTGTCGCCGGCCGAACTGCTCGAAGTGTCGATGATCGCCTCGGTCGCGGGCGAAATTCAGGGCGGCGCGCTGACCGACCGGCGACCGTTTCGCGCGCCGCATCACTCCGCCAGCATGGCTGCGCTGACCGGCGGCGGCATGCGGGCCAAGCCCGGCGAAATTTCGCTCGCACATCAGGGCGTGCTGTTCCTCGATGAGCTGCCGGAGTTCGATCCGCGCGTGCTGGATTCGCTGCGCCAGCCATTGGAAAACGGCGAGGTCGCAGTATCGCGCGCCAATCACCGCGTCACCTATCCTGCACGCTTCATGCTGGTCGCCGCGATGAATCCGTGCCGCTGCGGCAGCGCCTATGAACCCGGCTACGCCTGCAAACGCGGCCGGCTCGATCGCTGCACCGCGGATTATCAGGCGCGCATTTCCGGACCGCTGATGGACCGCATCGATCTGCGGATCGAAGTCCCGGCAGTCACCGCCGCCGACCTGATTTTGCCGCCACCGTCGGAAGGCTCGGCGGAAGTCGCCGCACGCGTCGCCGCCGCACGCGATATCCAACTGGCGCGTTATGCTGCCGCCGGACTGCCGAACGTCCGCACCAACGCCGATGCGCCGGCGTCGGTGCTGGACGTTATCGCCCAGCCGGACGCACAAGGGCTGAAGTTGCTGCGCGACGCCGCCGAAACCATGCGCTTGTCGGCGCGTGGTTATCATCGTGTGTTGCGAGTCGCGCGTACTCTCGCCGACCTCGACGGCGTGGCACAGATCGGCCGATTGCATCTGGCGGAAGCGTTGTCGTACCGCGCATTGGCCGAAGATCTCCGCCGCGCTGCGTAATAATTTCGATCCACGTTATGCCGTTGCATCCGTCAACCCGACGGTAACGACTTTTGTTTACGCTCTGCCAACCATAAGCCCGCGCGTTCCACGGGCCGTGTCAGCGGACTGCGTATCATGTTGCGTTTCAATATTTTCGTCTCCGCCATTCCGCTCATCCTTGCAGGGCTTTTCGCCCGCGGCGAACCAGCCTCGATCGCACAACCGTGCATCGCACTCGGCAATGCCTCGGCGCAGATCGCACCCACGCCGTGGCAAGCCCAGTTCCACGTCAGCTTCACCAACAATCCCGCCGATGCGACCGTCCGGGTGCAGATCGTCGATCGCGCCGAGAACGCCGATTTCACGGTTGTCGATGACCTCGGCGAGGTCGAGGCCAGCGCCTGTCCGATCAACGCTTCGACGCGATTCATTGGCATCGCGACGACGCCATCGGCGCTGGAACCCATCATCTATTTGTCCCATGACGGCAACGCCGACTACCGCATCTACGTGCGCTCGAAGACATTCTCCGAGCACGACGCAGCCGCGCTGCTGGTCGGCGCGCAAGGCGACCGGTCCCACGTCACTGCTGCGTTGCTTTAATTAACGATCCACTAACCCTGTTCGCAACAGGCTTACGCCGCCGGCATCGCTTCAAACACTTTGCAATGTCGGCGCGGCATCCTCCAACCAAGCACAGCGCAGATCGCCAGGCCGCGAGTACGTCGCGCGCCAACGCGCGATGGGACGTTCGGGGAATGTGCGGGGAGATCGGTTGATGAGGGGAATTTTCCGAATCAAGGCGCGCCGGCGTCGTTTCTCGCGCCGTTATCCCCGCATCAGTTTTGCGCTGCGGTCGTTCGTGCTGTTTTCGGCAGCGTTTGGCGGCGCATACGGATTCGTCACCGGCAGCCGCAGCGACACCTACGATCCCCAGGCGTTTGCCGTGGGTGTCAGCTTTTTGTTTGCGCTGGCCTGTGTCGCGTTGGCGACACAGAGCATGCGAATGCGCTGGCTACGCAAGAAGATGCGTGGCGCCGCTTTGCACAACGAAGCGCTGATCGATCGCAATTGGGAACTCAAGGAAGCCGAGGAGCGCGCGCGTATCTTGTTCGAGTCGCAGGGCGACCTGATCGTGCTGCGCTCCGCCGATGGCACCATCACCTTCGTCAACGATGCGTTCTGCGATCTGGCGCAACGCTCCCGCGAGGCGCTGCTCGGCAGCCAGTATGCGCTGCCGATCGTCGAGCAGGGCAGCATCGCCATCGATTCGCATGGCACCCGCATTCACGACCAAAAAGTCACCAGCGCCGCTGGCCCGCGCTGGATCGCGTGGCGAGAGGGCATCGTCCGCGCCAACGCCGGCGAATTGGCGGAACTGCAGTGCGTAGGCCGCGACGTCACCGATCGCACCGAAACCGAACGCGCGCTCAGTGAGGCGCGCGACCATGCCGACGCCGCGAGCAAAGCCAAGTCGCGTTTTCTCGCCATGGCGTCGCACGAAATCCGCACGCCGCTCAACGGCATCATCGGCATGAACGGGTTGCTGCTCGAAACCTCGCTGACGCCGGAGCAGACGACTTATGCCAAGGCGATCCGGACCTCAAGCGATGCGCTGCTGTCACTGATCGAGGAATTGCTCGACTATTCGAAGATCGAGGCCGGCAAGATCGATCTGGAGCATCGTCCATTTGCGCTTGCCGGGCTGATCGAGGACATCACCGAATTGCTGGCGCCGCGTGCACAGGCGCGCGATCTGGAAATCGCCGCCTATATCGACGAGCGGCTGCCGGCGCAGGTGATCGGCGATGCCGCACGGCTGCGGCAAGTGCTGCTCAATCTGGCCGGCAATGCCATCAAGTTCACCACCACCGGCGGCGTCGCATTGATCGTCGAGCCGGGCGCCATGCCGGGCGAGATCTGCTTTTTGGTTCGCGACACCGGCATCGGCATCGCGCCCGAAGCGCAGGCGCGTATTTTCCGCGAGTTCGAGCAGGCTGACGAGCGCATCGCGCGCAACTACGGCGGCACCGGCTTGGGTCTCGCGATCAGCGAACGCATCATCCGCCGGATGGGCGGCCGCATCACCCTGCAAAGCGCGCTCGGCAAGGGATCGACCTTCGAAGTCACGCTTCCGCTGCCGTCGGGCGACGATGGCGACCGCGATCTTCCGCCGCTCGAGGCCCCTGACCTCACCAACAAATCCATCATGCTGGTGGCGCCGCAAGGCATCGAAGCATCGCTGATCGCTCGGCGGCTGGAGCGCTGGGGCGCCCAGACCTGCACCATCTCCGATGTTGCGGTGGCGCAGGCGCTGCTGCCCGAACGGTCCTGGCACGCCATCATGATCGACGGCGCGCTGAATCGAACCGACGTCACGAGACTCGCCGAGATCGCTCGCTCGCATGCCACCCACCGGCTTGTGATGTTCACCCCGGCGATGCGTCATGACTATCCGCATCCTGCCGCCGACGGCTTTACCGGCTACCTGGTCAAGCCGTTGCGCGCAGCATCGCTCGCGGCACGGATGGCTGCGTCCGCGCCAACCCTTACGCCAGACGTCGCTATCGCCGAGCTGCCCGATCAGGACATCACAGACACGTCGGCTCCGCGCCCTGCCCGCGGAGCAAAAGGCCTTTCGATCCTGCTTGCGGAAGATAACGAGATCAACGCGCTGCTGATGCGCACGCTGCTGACCCGGCTCGGTCACGAGACAGTGCTCACCACCAATGGCGAAGCCGCGCTGGAATCCTGGATCGCGGCCGAGGCGGCGGGAACGCCGTACGACCTCGTATTGATGGACGTGCAAATGCCGCGTCTCGACGGCATCGAAGCGACACGCCAGATTCGGGCGCGCGAGGCTGGACAACGTGTCCAGCGCACGCCGATCCTGGCCTTGACGGCCAACGCGCTGGTGGAAGATCGCTATGCCTGCTTCGAGGCCGGCATGGATGGTTTCCTGGTCAAACCGCTCGACCGGGACAAACTCACCGAAGCTCTCGCCGGCCTGATGCTATCGCGCCATCTCGCCGCCTGATCCGCTCGCGGGAGGCGTCATCGTTCCGTGACGAGAGTGTCATGTGGCTGTCGAAGCCGCGTGATTTGTCATCCTCGAAGACCGCATCGATTCGATTCGAACGAACGCGGTCGCGAGGGTGTTCATGTACAGCCGCCAACATGCGCGACCGAAACCGCGGTTCATGCAGCTCCTGCGTCCCGAGACGGTCGGGACAGTTGCGCAATCCGCCATCACGTGGCTGAAGCCGCAGCCGAAGCTCGTGCGGATCGAGACCGGGCTCGACTGGCCGCCAGCGCCAATCACGCTTGGCCGCCTCGGTTCGCTTGAGGTTCGGCTCGCGCAGGACAAGCGCGACGTGAAGCAGGCGCAGAGACTGCGCTACAATGTATTCTACAAGGATGGCACCGCCATTGCCGACGCCGCTACGCTTCTGGCGCGCCGCGACAAGGATGCCTTCGACAAGATCTGCGATCATCTGCTGGTGATCGACCACGATGCCAAGCCGGCGCTCGACGGCAGGCAGAAGGTGGTCGGCACCTATCGGCTGCTACGACACGAGATCGCGGTTCGTCACGGCGGCTTCTACACCGAGAACGAATTCGACATCACGCATATGATGGAACGCCATCCAGGACTGCGCTTTCTCGAACTCGGACGCTCCTGCGTGCTGCCGCGCTATCGCAACAAGCGCACCGTCGAGCTGTTATGGCACGGCATCTGGGCTTATGTCCGCCGCCATCAGTTCGACGTCATGATCGGTTGCGCCAGCTTCGAGGGCACTGATCCCGATCGCCTGGCGTTGCCACTCTCGTTCCTGCATCACTTCGCTGCTACACCTGACAACTGGCGCGCACGGCCACACGCTTCGCGCCGGGTCGACATGAATCGCATGGCAAAAGAAGCTATCAATCCCAAGGTCGCGCTGCGTGAACTGCCGCCGCTGATCAAAGGCTATCTGCGGCTTGGCGCCTATATCGGCGACGGCGCGGTGATCGATCATCAGTTCGGCACCACCGACGTCCTGATCGTGATGCCGGTGTCGGCCATCAGCGCGCGCTATATCGAACACTTCGGCCAGGACGCCTCGCGCCACGCGGCTTGATCGCAATTTGCGAATTTTAGAGCCGCCGCAGCGCCACAGTTTCCACCACGTGATCGGCGCCCTTTTTCATGATCAGCGTGGCGCGCGGACGCGTCGGCAGGATGTTGTCCTCGAGATTGGCGAGATTGGTGCGCTCCCAGATCGCCAGCGCCGTGGCGGTGGCTTCCTCGTCGGACAGCGGCGCGTAGCGATGGAAGTATGACCGCGGATCAAGGAACGCCGTGTCGCGCAAAGCGAGGAAGCGCTTGACGTACCAGCTTCGCAGCACCGGCTCCTCGGCATCGATATAGACCGAGAAATCGAAGAAGTCCGACACCACCGGAACTGCCTTGCCGTCACGCGGCAGCTTGCCCGTCTGCAATACGTTGACGCCTTCGACAATCAGGATATCGGGGCGATCGACCTCGATCCATTCGTTCGGAATGATATCGTAGGTAAGATGCGAGTAGACCGGCGCGCGGACTGGCCGACGCCCCGCCTTGATGTCGCTCAGGAAGCTCAGCAGCTTCGGCAGATCGTAACTTTCCGGAAAGCCCTTCTTCTGCATCAGGCCTTCACGCTCAAGCGTGGCGTTCGGAAACAGGAATCCGTCCGTGGTCACGAGATCGACGCGCGGCCGCGGCGACCAGCGCGCCAGCAACGCCTGCAAGACGCGCGCCGTGGTCGATTTTCCGACGGCCACCGACCCTGCAACTCCGATGATGTAGGGCACCTTGCGGTCTTCGATATTGAGAAACTGCCGTTGCGCCACATACAGCCGCTGCATGGCGTCGACATAGATCGACAGCAGCCGCGACAGCGGCAGATAGATCTCCTCGACTTCGTTGAGGTCGAGGCGATCATACATCGAACGCAGCGCGGCGATTTCATCCGCGGCCAGCGTCATCGGCATGCCGTCGCGCAAGCGGGCCCACTGTTGCCGCGAGAAGATCCGGTAAGGATTGTATTGCTGCTCCGCCCGCATATCCATGCTGCGGTACTCCTCGTCTGGGAAATCAATCGTGCTTGCGCGCGGCCTTCTCTTCCAACCCGGACATCACGGTGCGTTTCGCCAACGCCGCTTCCACATCCTCAAGCGTTACACCGCGAGACTTCAAAACCACCAATAAATGAAATAGCAGATCGGCGCTCTCGGCAATGAGGTGCTCGCGATCGTTCTCGACCGTGGCGATCACTGTCTCGATCGCTTCTTCGCCAAGTTTCTTGGCGCAGTGCTCCGGTCCCTTGTCGAGCAGCTTGCGCGTGTACGAAGCCTCGCCACCGGACGCCGCACGGGCGTCGATGGTCGCGGCAAGATCATGGAGAGTAAAACGTGCCATTGGGCGCTTTCTAGCAGTTCCGGCGGAAGCGCGGGAGCGCAAAGTCCGGCATTGGTTTACGGATCGAGCCGCGTTGGCAGGCCGGCGCGTGCCATGTGCTCCTTGGCCTCGCGAATCGTAAATTCACCGAAATGAAAGATCGACGCCGCCAGCACCGCGGTCGCATGCCCGTTCCGGATACCGTCGACCAGATGATCGAGGTTGCCGACACCGCCTGACGCGATCACCGGGACCGCAATACCGTCGGCGATGGCGCGCGTCAGCGGTATGTCGAAACCCTGCCGGGTGCCGTCGCGATCCATCGACGTCAGCAGGATTTCACCGGCGCCGAGCGACACCACTTCCTGGGCATATTCGATGGCGTCGATACCGGTCGATTTGCGGCCACCATGGGTGAAAATCTCCCAGCGGTCGGAGCCGCCGGCGCGCTTGACGCGCTTGGCGTCGATGGCCACGACGATGCATTGATCGCCGAATTTCTCGGCGGCTTCCTTGACGAATTCGCGCCGGCTGACCGCCGCGCTGTTGATCGACACCTTGTCGGCGCCGGACCTGAGCAGCGTGCGGATATCGTCGACGGTGCGGACGCCGCCGCCAACCGTCAGCGGCATGAAGCAGGCTTCCGCCGTGCGCCGCACGACATCGAGCATGGTGCCGCGATTTTCATGGGTGGCGTTGATGTCGAGGAAGCACAACTCATCGGCGCCCGCGGCGTCGTAAGCAATGGCCGCCTCCACCGGATCGCCGGCATCCCGCAGATCGACGAAGTTCACGCCCTTGACGACACGGCCGTCCTTGACGTCGAGGCAGGGGATGACACGCATCTTGAACATCGCGAACTCCTACGCCGCGCGGGCGTTGCGTATCAGCGCCAGCGCCGCCGCCGGATCGATCCGGCCGTCATAGAGCGCACGCCCCGCAATCGCGCCCGCGAGCTTGCTCGCACGCGGCGCCAACAGCGCCTTGACGTCCTCGATTGAGGCAAAGCCGCCCGATGCAATGACGGGAATCGAAATATGCTCGGCCAGCGCGATCGTGGCGTCGAGGTTGAGGCCTTTCAGCAAGCCGTCGCGCGCGATATCGGTGAAGATGATCGCCGCCACGCCGGCATCCTCGAAACGCTGCGCGATCTCCAGCGCGGTCACCTGCGAGGTTTCCGCCCAGCCTTCGACCGCGACCTTGCCGTCGCGGGCATCGAGGCCGACTGCAACGCGGCCGGGGAATTTTGCGGCGGCTTCTTTCACAAAGGCTGGATCGCGCACTGCCGCGGTGCCGATGATGACGCGGGCAATGCCTTTACCGAGCCACGCCTCGACGGTTTTCAGATCGCGAATGCCGCCGCCGAGTTGCACCGGCATCGTGACCACCTGAAGCATCGCCTCGACGGCTTGCGCATTCATCGGCTTGCCGGCGAAGGCGCCATCGAGATCGACGACATGCAGATATTCGAATCCCTGCGCCGCGAAGCTGCGCGCCTGCGCGGCCGGGTCCAGATTGAACACGGTGGCGCGCGCCATGTCGCCCTGCTCCAGGCGCACGCACTGGCCGTTCTTCAGATCGATGGCGGGAAAAAGGATCACGGCTTCCACTTCAGAAAATTGGAGATCAGCGCCAGCCCGAAGCGCTGGCTCTTTTCGGGATGGAATTGCGTCCCGATGGCGGTGTCCCTGGCGACGATCGCGGTGACCGGGCCGCCGTAATCGGCGCGCGCCAGCACATCGGATTCGTTGACCGCGTTGAGATGGTAGGAATGCACGAAATAGGCGTGGCGACCCTTCGGCCCCAGCGGCAGCCGCTCCAGCACCGGATGTTCACGCAGCATATCCAGCGTATTCCATCCCATGTGCGGGATTTTCAGATTTTCCTCGCGCGGCGAAATCTTTTCGACATCGCCGGCGATCCAGTTCAGCCCGTCGGTGACGACGTTTTCCTTGCCGCGCGTCGCCATCAACTGCATGCCGACGCAGATGCCGAAGAACGGCCGCGCCTTGTCGCGCACCGCCTCCGTCATGGCCTGCACCATGCCGTCGAGCGAATCGAGGCCCTTGCGGCAATCGGCGAAGGCACCAACGCCAGGCAGCACGATGCGATCGGCGCGAAACACGATTTCCGGATCGCGGGTCACGACGATCTTGTCCGGGTTTTCCATGCTGCGCGCCGCGCGCTCGAACGCCTTGGCGGCGGAGTGCAGGTTGCCCGAACCGTAATCGATGATGGCAACGCTCACGTCGACGCTCCCGGCTGCGGAAACAGCCCAACGATGCCCGGAGGTGGCGGCGGCCGCGAGAATGACTGCCCGGGAATATCCCGTGTTGGTGGCGGCCCGCCGCGATCGACCGCCGATTGATCGTTGGCGAGATCGCGCTGCTTCGCCGTCCAGCGATCGAAGAAACGCCGCTCGGCATCCTGCTCATTGGTCGCGACGACGACATCGAGCTGCCGCCATTTGCGCCGCGACAAGGTCCAGCGCCGCAGGCTCGCGGCTTCAAAACCCATCAACAGCGCGATCAGCCCGAAGACCCAGAACGCCGCGCCGGAATTCACGTGAAGCACGGTCAGCACCACACTGAGGCCGACGGTGATCACGACATAGCCGAGTGCCGCCAGCCAGAGCCGGTGATAGAGCAGCCAGAGCACACCGCCGACCAGCGCCCAGAAGTGAAATCCGTCGCGCACGAACACGAACCGGTCAATGGGAACGTCGACCGTCGCGACGCCCGCCGATGGAGCATGAACCGTATAAACCCGCATCGCAATTCTCCGCCACGGACCGCGCGGTCAGCCGCCGAGCTGACCCTTGGTGGATGGCACCTCGCCCGCCGCACGCGGATCGATGGCGACCGCGGCACGCAGCGCACGTGCCAGACCCTTGAAGCAGGATTCGGCGATGTGATGGCTGTTATCGCCATAGAGCGTCTCGACATGCAGCGTGATGCCGGCGTTGATGGCAAACGCATTGAACCACTCGCGCACCAGCTCGGTGTCGAACTCGCCGATCTTGTCGCGCGGGAAGTCCGCTTTGAACACCAGGAACGGACGGCCGGAGATATCGATCACCACGCGCGACAGCGTCTCGTCCATCGGCATGTGGATGCTGGCGTAGCGGGTGATGCCCGCCATGTTGCCGAGCGCCTGCTTCACCGCCTGGCCGAGCGCGATACCGACGTCCTCGGTGGTGTGGTGATAGTCGATATGGAGGTCGCCGACCGCCTTGACCGTGATGTCGATGCGCGAATGGCGGGCGAGCAGATCAAGCATATGGTCGAAAAAGCCGATCCCGGTGGCGACGTTGGACACGCCGGTGCCGTCGAGGTTGATAGCCACCTCGATGTCGGTTTCCTTGGTCTTGCGCTTGATCGTGGCCGTGCGCATGAAACGTGCTCTCCGTATCCTCTAGGTTTCTGTTTTGACGCGTTTTCTTCACGCGAACCGGATTCCACTTCGCTCGAAAACGCTTCAGAAACGCGCCCTTTTAACAGGATGATGCCACCTTCGCTACTGCGGGATGGCGCGTTTCTTGGGCCGACTTCAGCATATGGTGACCGGTTTCGGCCCAAAAACCCCCGATTGCAACCCCGCGCGCCAGTGCCTAGATCATGCTGCTCGAAAGGATCCTCATGAACGCATCACACTCGACTTCCGGGGATGGATCGCCTCAGGTCTGGCACGGCACCACCATTCTGACCGTCCGCAAGGGCGGCAAGGTGGTGATCGGCGGCGACGGGCAGGTTTCGATTGGCCAGACCGTTATCAAGTCCAACGCCAAAAAGGTCCGCAAGCTGGGCAAGGGCGACGTCATCGGCGGCTTCGCCGGCGCCACGGCCGACGCCTTCACGCTGTTCGAGCGGCTGGAAGCCAAGCTGGAGCAATATCCGGGGCAACTCACCCGCGCCGCGGTCGAACTGGCCAAGGACTGGCGCACCGACCGCTACCTGCGGCGGCTTGAGGCCATGATGATCGTCGCCGACAAGGAGGTCTCGCTGGTGCTGACCGGCACCGGTGACGTGCTCGAGCCCGAAGCGGGCGTGATGGCGATCGGCTCCGGCGGCAACTACGCGCTCGCGGCGGCCCGCGCGCTGATCGACAGCGACAAGGACGCCGAGACCATCGTGCGCCGTTCGCTCGATATCGCCGCCGATATCTGCGTCTACACCAACCGCAATGTGACGATCGAGACGCTGTCCGCATGATTGCGGCGCGCAGTTCGGACACAGCGGTGGCACCGCGATTTGCGCTATCGGCGGCGCAGGGAATGCTCTGCGTGATCGGCCTGCTTGCGCTGCAGGCAGCGATCCTGTTCGCGATGGGCCGGCTGCCGATCTGCGCGTGCGGCTATGTCAAGCTCTGGCACGGCGTGGTGCAAAGTTCGGAAAACTCCCAGCACCTGACGGACTGGTACACGTTTTCCCACATCATCCATGGCTTCCTGTTCTACGCCGCGACCTGGTTGCTGTTGCCGCGAACGTCGTGGATCGCACGGCTGCTCGCGGCCATGACCATAGAGGGTGGCTGGGAGATCGCAGAGAATTCGAGCTGGATCATCGAGCGCTATCGCGCCGGGACCATGTCGCTGGACTACTATGGCGACAGCATCGTCAATTCGCTGGCCGACACGATGGCGATGATCGTGGGCTTCGTTGCCGCCCGCAAATTTCCGGTTGTGCTCACCGTACTCATCGCGCTGCTGTTCGAAGTGCTGGTCGGCTTGCACATTCGCGACAATCTGACGCTCAACGTCATCATGCTGATTCATCCTTCCGAAGCGATCCGGCAATGGCAAACCGGTCCACCGATCATCTAGACCCCATTACTGTGAACCGCTTGCCGCGCCGTCACATCCAACCTACCTAAGAGCCCATGACCGACTTTTCCCCCCGTGAAATCGTTTCTGAACTTGACCGCTTCATCGTCGGCCAGACCGACGCCAAGCGCGCGGTCGCCATTGCGCTGCGCAACCGCTGGCGCCGGCTGCAACTCACCGGCTCGTTGCGCGAGGAAGTGCTGCCCAAGAACATCCTGATGATCGGGCCTACCGGCGTCGGCAAGACCGAAATCGCGCGGCGGCTGGCGAAGCTCGCGGGCGCGCCGTTCATTAAGGTCGAAGCCACCAAGTTCACCGAGGTCGGCTATGTCGGCCGCGATGTCGAGCAGATCATCCGCGACCTGATCGAGGTGGCGATCACGCAAACCCGCGAACGCAAACGCAAGGACGTGCAGGCGCGCGCGCAGATCGCCGCCGAGGATCGTGTGCTCGATGCGCTGGTCGGCGCCAACTCCAGCGCCGCGACCCGCGACTCGTTTCGTCGCAAGCTGCGTGCCGGCGAACTCAACGACAAGGAGATCGAGGTCGAAGTCCAGTCGTCGGGCGGTGCGCCGATGTTCGAGATTCCCGGCATGCCCGGGGCGCAGATGGGCGCCATTTCGATCGGCGATATCTTCGGCAAGATGGGCGGCCGCACCAAGACGCGACGGCTGACGGTGGTGGACTCGCACGAGATCCTCGTCAACGAGGAATCCGACAAACTGCTCGACACCGATCAACTGGTGCTGGAAGCCATCAGCGCCGTCGAAAACAACGGCATCGTGTTTCTCGACGAGATCGACAAGATCTGCGTGCGCGACGGCGCGCGGACCGGCGACGTCTCGCGCGAGGGCGTGCAGCGCGACCTGCTGCCGCTGATCGAGGGCACCACGGTTTCGACCAAGCACGGCTCGGTGAAGACCGACCATATCCTGTTCATCGCCTCGGGTGCGTTCCACATCGCCAAGCCATCGGACCTGCTGCCGGAATTGCAAGGCCGGCTGCCGATCCGCGTCGAACTCAACGCGCTGACGCGCGACGACCTGCGCCGCATCCTCACCGAACCGGAAGCTTCGCTGCTCAAGCAGTATGTCGCGTTGATGCAGACCGAAGGCGTGACGCTGGATATCGCTGACGACGCCATCGACGCCTTGGCAGATGTCGCCGTCGCGGTGAACTCGACCGTGGAGAATATCGGTGCGCGACGCCTGCAGACGGTCATGGAACGGGTGCTCGACGAGATTTCGTTCGTCGCGCCGGACCGTAACGGCGAAACCATCCGCATCGACGCCGACTATGTGCAGAAACACGTCGGCGACCTGGCCAAGAACACCGATTTGAGCCGGTTTATTTTGTAGGCCTTATCGGGCGCGCCGCACGCGCACATAGAGCGCGCCGCCGCCACCGT